>Ga0126384_10002102_pt1 | contig 12015 bp, 10 predicted proteins | sample PanSoiMetPlot_36_FD_92543 | JGI IMG/M metagenome (GOLD analysis project Ga0126384, IMG submission 92543) | Tropical forest soil microbial communities from Panama - MetaG Plot_36 | ecosystem: Environmental > Terrestrial > Soil > Tropical forest > Bulk soil | place: Panama | collected 2016-02-17 | reverse complement strand
TTCCGGCCGGAACCAGCTTGCCTGAGATGACAAGCCGTGGCTCGCGCGCCAAGGCCTTGCCGGTCTCACTGGAAACGGTATCGCAAGCCGCCTCTGCTAACGCGGCGAGGCTTCCGACGATTAGTGGCACGCGATAAGGAGTAATTGACGACAGAGCTGCGAATGTCGCGGAGACGCCAACATTGGCCAGCACCTGCGCACCATCGCGTCCGCCTGGGCGCTCTGCGATGTCCAATGATCGCTTACGTGTTCTGCCGAATCTGGTCGCTGCAAGCGTGAGTACAAATACTAGAAGAACCGCGATGAAGATCGCCGGTCCGCTGGAAAGAAATAAGAGGCAGGTGACGAGAAATCCCGCAGCAGCGCCTGAATAAGTCACTCCACCGGATAGCCTGGCAAAGAGAGCAAAGCCAAGTGTCACCAGGACCGCAGGAACCAATCGCGTGCGAAGGGATGTCTTGATTGCGAGGGCGCAAAACAAGCCAAGGAGGAATAAAGCGAACAAGATCCAAACGCTTCGCCGGTTGGTGTGGACCGGTGTAGAAGCTTGGGGAACCGCGTCCATGGCGGGTTGTGGCAAGGACGGCACCTGCTGGGGGTATCTGCATCGTAACAAACGCGACCGTTTGTAATCTTGAATTTGCGGGTCCCAAAGGTAGAATTACGCTCCTACGCTGTTGGGCTTCAGTGAAAGTTAAGGAAAAGCTATGGCTGCCTCCGTTTGGACTGGATATCTGACATTTGGCCTCATTTCAATGCCGGTGCGCCTGTTTTCCGGCGCTCGCTCCAATCACGTTTCCTTTCACATGCTGCATCGGGACGATCATGTCCGCGTGAAGCAGCAACTCGTCTGTCCGGAAGAGGACAAGGTGATCGGTCGCGACGAGATCGTGAAAGGCTATGAGTTTCGCAAAGGCGAATACGTGATCATCGAGCCAGAAGAACTCAAGCGGATTGAGCCCAAAACGGCAAAGGCAATGGAGATTTTGGAGTTCGTCAAGTCAGACGAAATCGATCCTGTCTACTTTGAGTCGTCCTACTACCTGATGCCGGAGGAAGCAGGCAAGCGGCCCTACGCTCTATTGCAGAAGGCGCTCGAGGACAGCAAACACGTAGCAATCGCGAAGCTCGCCATGCACAACCGCGAATACACGGTCTTCTTGCGTCCACATAATGGCGGCTTGATGCTGCACACCATGTACTATCAGGACGAAATTCGGCAGATTGACGAGTTCGGCAAGACCGATGTCGAGATTAAGGATGCAGAGTTAAAGGTTGCGCATCAGCTTGTTGAGGCGCTGGAAGCAGAGTGGGATCCAAAGAAGTATTACGACACGTTCGAAGCCAACGTGAAAGAACTGATCAAAGCTCACCTCGAAGGCAAGCACGTCGTTGGTGTGGAGAAGCCGAAGAAGGCCGCTCCGGTTGTTGACTTGATGGATGCTCTTAAACAGAGCTTGGCTCAGATGGAAGGAAAGAAGAAAGGGCCGCAACGCGCCATCGAATATCAACGCGAGAACCAGGTGCGGATCAGCGATGAGCCCCAAGCTGCCGCCAAGAAAGTTGCCAAGAAGAGAAAGAGCGCTTAAACCCCATTTGGTAGAGACGAGTCCCTAGTGGCGCGCGTCTCTACCTTCCAACCCCTATAATGAATAAGTAGTCAGTCCTCCCTTAAGCCTTCCGGCTTCCGTTTGTGACTGCATCCAGCTCGTATGACTAAGCCGACCATTGCGGTAGCTATGTCCGGAGGAGTGGATTCTTCGACCGTGGCGGCCATGCTACGTGCGGATGGTCATCCAGTCGTTGGCTTGACCATGCAGCTCTGGAATCAGAGGCGCCTTGCAGGACGTGAAGGGATGCCGGAGCAGGTGCAGGGGCGATGCTGCTCGATTGAGGATGTTTATGATGCACGCCACGTTGCTGAGCATCTTGGGATTCCTTATTACGTCGTAAACCATCAGGAGCGCTTTGAGCGCGATGTGGTGCGGCCGTTCGTTGACGAATACCTTTCTGGACGGACACCAATTCCCTGCAGTCTCTGCAACAATCACTTGAAGTTTGATCAACTCCTGATTACCGCAAAGCAAATCGGCGCTGACTTGCTGGCCACAGGGCACTATGCGCGTATCGAGTACTCAGAGGAGCGAAGACGCTGGCTCCTGCTGCGCGGTCGCGACCTCGGCAAGGACCAGAGCTATTTCCTGTTCGGACTCACACAGGATCAACTCAGTCAGACGCTGTTTCCTTTGGGAAATATGTCCAAGCCTGAGGTTCGTCATCTCGCCCATCAGCACGACCTGGCCTTGGCGGAAAAGCCGGATTCGCAGGAGATTTGTTTTGTCCCAGGTGGGGACTACAAGCGTTTCATCGACGCCTATCTGGACGAGCAGGGCGAAGAGCTCCCTGACACGTCAGGCGAATTGGTGACGACTTCCGGCGAAGTGATCGGCACTCACGCCGGCATCCACAACTTCACAGTAGGGCAGCGAAAGGGCTTGGGCGTGGCCACGGGATCTCCGCTCTACGTTATCGAGCTGCGTGGAGACAAGCGGCAGGTAGTCGTCGGAGGAGATGATGACCTGCGGTCGAGAACTCTGCGCGCGCATCGGCTGAACTGGATTGCCTTCGAGAGTCTCTATCGGCCCGTGCGCGTGAAGGCAAAAATCAGGCATCGCCATGAAGCAGCGGACGCAGAGGTCAGGATGGAGGGCGATTATGCGCTGGTCACCTTCGACGAGGAGCAGAGAGCGATTACACCTGGACAGGCAGTTGTGTTTTACGATGGAGATGTTGTTGTGGGTGGCGGATGGATCTGCTGACCTGGCTGTGCTTCTCACGAACGTCGGTTCCAAAATGAACTGCCGCTGCCAAACCTGTCATCCTGAGCCCCTCTTTTGGGCGAAGGACCTTGCGGAAAAGTATGGACTTAGTGGCATTCTTGCCGCTCTTGCATGATGATCTCGGGCCAAAAAGCCATAAAAGGTCAAGGAAATCTGACTCATCGCGGGAGGTCCTTCGCCCAAAAGAGGGGCTCAGGATGACAGGTTTAGTGTTCGGTTGGCTTCTGTTGAGTCACAGCTAAACGAACATGCCCTCGTCATTCGTGCTGCGCTTGCGCTCTTCGCGCACTTCGCGTTTCTGATTCAGGAAGGCTCCGATTCCCACGCTGATTCCTTGCAGGATGCCATTCACACGGCGAACCGGCAAAAGAACCGAGTTCTGTACCGCTCCGGTTGTCCTCTCGACGCGCTCGAGTGTTCTCGTCACCATGTCGTCCGCGGCGACAACCTTGTTCTTAGCGCGAACAGCCAGATCTACCGCGGTATCAGCCAATGTGGCTGTTTGCTTCTTCAATGTCGCCGATGTTTCAACCAGATTCGACGTCAGCTCCTTCACTTTAGGAGTGGCATCGGCGAGGATATCGCGCGCGTTTTCGATCAAGGGAGTAGTGCGCCGTTGAAAATCCATCGCGATGTCATGCACTTGCGATGTAGTGCGGCGCATCGTAAGGTAGATTCCGAGAAGGATCAACATCTGCAGCACGACAGCCACAGATGTGATGGCAATAAAGGCGGTCAGTAGGTTGGAGTTCATGGGCATGCTCTCGGTCCATCGTTCTCGTGCGATGGACCGGAGTAGCTGTTCTTAAGCCTTTGGCTCGACCGCGTCCCGATATGCCTGACGACCGGCTTCCACTGCGGACGTGATCTGATCCTTGGAGCGGTTCACGGCATCCTTGCCCTTCTGAACGTACTGGCTCACCTGACCACGGAATTCCTGGCTACGGTTGGAAAGGTATTCGCGGCCTTCGTTTGCCGATTGCAGAATGGTGTCCCGTGTCTCTTTTCCTGATTTCGGAGCGTAGAGGACCCCGACGAGCGCGCCCAGGCCCAATCCGGCGAGGAACCATCCAATGCTGTTGCTGTCGTTGTCTGCCATAACCTGCATGCCTCCCAGCGAAGATTGCTAAGTAGGCGATGTTAGCACAAAGGGGCTGCTAAGCTGCTGGGCTTCTGAGCCTGAAGGCCGCGTGCCTTTCGTGACTGCACATAGAGATAAAAGTCAACAGCTTAGGAGCTTAGCAGCTGAAAAAACCTAATGATCGATTCAATCCCGCGATAGAAATTGGGAATGTGGAATTTCTCGTTGGGAGCGTGCAGATTATCGTCGGGCAACCCGAATCCCATCATGACCGACGGAATGTGGAGGTGCTTCTCGAAGTCAGCTACGACCGGAATCGATCCGCCGCTGCGAATGAACACGGTGTCTTTGCCGAAGACTTCCTTCATCGCATCTTTTGCGGCCTGCACATAATGGTTGTCGGTTCGGATTAGCATGGGATCGGCACCGCTTAGCTGGCGAATACTGATCTGGATTCCACGAGGGGTGATTGACTTCACGTAGTCGGTGAAGAGCTTAAATACCTCGTCTGGATCCTGATTCGGGACCAGGCGCATCGAGATCTTTGCCGATGCCTTCGCTGGAATAACGGTTTTTGCCCCAGCTCCAATGAAACCGCCCGGCATGCCATGAACATCGACCGTTGGTCGCGCCCAGGTCCGCTCCGCTACCGAATATCCCGGCTCACCCGTGAGTTCGGTGCTGCCAACCTCGTGTTCAAGATAATCCTTCTCGTCGAAGGGCAGCGATTTCCAGCTGCGCAGCTCGTCGGCAGAAGGAGTCGTAACGCGATCGTAAAATCCCGGAATGAGAATGCGCCCATTCTCGTCCTTTAATTTCGTAATGATCTGCGCCAGAGCAACGAACGGATTAGGAGCCGCGCCGCCGTACATTCCCGAATGAAGGTCAACCTTCGCACCGCGAGCTTCGACCTCGGTGTAAACCATGCCCCGCAATCCCACACAGAGTGTGGGCAGATCGGGAGCGTACATCTCGGTGTCGGATACCAACGCAAAGTCTGCTTTGAGCTTCTGCGAATTCTCTTTTATGTACTTCGCGATCGCTTCACCGCCAACTTCCTCTTCACCTTCGAGCAGCAGACGGACATTGATTGGGAGCTTACCGGAGCCGCTCTTCATCAATGATTCGACCGCCTTCAGATGCATGAACATCTGTCCCTTGTCGTCCACGGCGCCTCGTGCGTAGAGGTTTTGATTGCGCTCGGTTGGTTCGAACGGCGGAGTTGTCCACTCGTTCAGGGGATCGGGAGGCTGTACGTCGTAGTGTCCGTAGCAAAGGGCCGTTGGCTTTCCGGGCGCGTGTAGCCAGTCGGCATAGACGAGAGGATGGCCGGCAGTCTTGATGACATCGACATGCTCGAGGCCGATGCTGCGCATTTGCGCACCAAGAAAATCGGCAGCACGTTCGATGTCGTTCTTGTGTTGAGGAAGAGTGCTGACGCTGGGAATGCGGAGGAGATCTTTCAGCTCTGCAAGAAACCGCGGCTGATTCTGCCGAGCGTAATCAAGAGCTGGGGACGACATCCTGAGCAACCTCTCAGAGCAGACAGTTCCGGTGAAACGATTAAGTATAGCAGCGATAACTGTCTAAGTTTGTCTAGAGGGGCTCGCCGTGGTCCTAACGCGGAACTGCGAGCTTACAGGCGTTTCAACAATTCTTTGGCTTTTTCGAGTTCTGGAAAGAGTCGTTCCTCGTCCTGAAAAGCCTTGGGATGAACGCAGCGTCGGCTGCCATTTAACTTCACTGGATGCTTTAGATGGAGCATCTCGTGATAAACGAGATATTCCACTGCATATCTAGGCATTTCTGCGTGATCGAAGATCCGACTGATGACAATAGTGTTGTGGGCGGGATCGTAATGGCCAAGACTTTGGCGTGATGCGTGGCGACTCCAGGTCATCAACGGACGGGCAAGGAGCCCGTGGAAGAAGCGCCGGTTCAGATCTTCGAAGATTTTTTCCAGATCGTAATGCCTGCCTCTCGCTGAAAGCAGAATTTTTCTTCCTCGTTGCTGGCGTACAAGGTGGGCTTTGCCTGAAACATCGCGGCGGCCGAGGTAACGCCGGTATCTCGTTGCATGTCCCGCTTCAATTTCTTTGCGATATAGCTTGGCAAGAAGGATGTGCGCGATTGCGTGCAGTACGTTTCTCGGCGCGCCGGAGAGCAAGTCGGAGATTCGTACCAACACCTTTCCCTGGCGCAGCCGGATTGTGTTGTTGATATTCGAAAAAGGGAAGAACTGTACTTGAAATTCCGGAAAAGGAGCACGTGGACGCAGCTCACGATACGCCTCGGAAAAAATCTCCTGGAGCTTCGGGATCACCTGATTTGAATGTAGCACGCTAGTGCAACGTAGAGACCACAGATGCTGCTTCTCTACCAAGACAGGATGAGGCTACGATTTTTTCTTTTTGGCGAATTTGACGTTTTGTTCTTCGAGAAGCTTCCGCGTTGCGTCGGCACTGCGGTTTACAGAGTCGATCGCATCCTCCAGAGAAAACTTGTAGTCGGCTGCCTCGTCTACATGCTTGGGATCTTCGGATGTGACTTTCAGTTCCCGTAACTTGCCTTGAAATTCACTGTCCATTTCGACCACTTGCTTGAGAGGTTTGCGTAAATCGGCATTGCGCTCATTGTAGTTTTGAACGTTGTCATCAACTTCATCTACGAGACTGGCAATGTCCTCGAGCAGATCATGTATCTTTAGTCCGCGCTCTTTTGCCATTTTGGGATCGGAACGTACTTGCTCGATGGCGACCATCCGTGCCTTAGTAAAGTCCACCATCAACTTGAGGCGTTTTTCCGGCTCGATGGCAGTTTCTCTCAATTGGTCGACTTCTTTTTCAGTGAGAGGATCGCGGTCTCGAACTTGTGGACGTAGAGGAAGAGCCACTAGCAACGTGATAGCGAAGTAGATGAAAGGACGAGTGCGCATAACGATTACCTAGTGCTTGAAAAGTTGATTGAGAACCTCATCGTCCGCGGCTTCGATGCGTTTCACAATCTCCATAATTGCGGGTCGATTCTCTACCGCGCCGGATTGAGCGATATCGGCCAATCGCCGTGACGCCTTATGCAGAGTCAGCTCGGCTTGCTTGAGTTTGTGTCGTGTGTTCTTGGCGCCATCACGAGCCTTGTCTGCATATGTGCCAATATCGGTAAGAGACTGCTGCGCAGGCTCCAACTTGCTGGCACTCATTTGAGCGTCGAATTGCTCAACCAGTTCACGAACGAGTTCCGCAGCATTGATGCACAAGTCGCGTTCTGAATCGCGCGCGACCTTCTGCTTCAGCTCTTCGATTCTGGCCACTGCCTGCTGTTCGGGAGGCTCCTTTTTGTCAGCTGCGAAACCTAAGGAAACCGAGCATAGCAACGGAATGAGGAACAGTCGTTTCACTTCAGCTTCTCGATCGCAATTAGACGGTGCCGCGCCTTCCATTCCTCATCGGGATACTTCCCGTTAGCGGCCGCGAGAAACTGTCTATAGTTCTGCGTCGCTTCAGGATAGCGTCGCAGGTGGTCTAGCGCGGTTGCCCTCAGAAAGTATGTACCCGGATTGTCGCCTATTAGCTTAGTGCGGACGTCCAGAGCCTTCAAGACCAGGTCATAGTGCTCGTTCTGGGAGGCGGCTATGGCCATGTCTCCGTAGGCATTTGCAAGATTCGGGTTCAGTTTGATAGCGGCCAGCAGTTGCTGTTCAGCATCTGACCATTGGTGCTGGTGCATCAGCACTAAGCCATATTGGTAACGAAGCTGAGCGTCATTGCTGTTCTGCTCAACGAGCTGTTTATAGATTGGCAGAGCCTCAGCTTCGCGATTCAATGCCATCAGCAATCCAGCTTTTTCTCGAACGACCTGAGGATCACTGTCGTTCCCAGCTCCGCTGAGTTGAGCCAGCGCTTCTTCATTCTTTCCTTGCGCTGCTAACAATCGACCAAGCAGAAGGCGAGCCTGTGAGTCTGCGGAGTTACTGGCGAGATATTCCCGAACACTCTTCTCAGCTTCGCCATATTGCTTTGAAGCGAGCGAAACGTTCACCAGTCCGCGGAGGGCTTGTGTTCGAACTTCACCTTTGGCTCCTGCGAGAGCCTCGCGATAGTGAGTGCTCGCCGCTTCGAGTTTGCCGGAATTCTCATAGAGTTCTGCGAGCAGCAGCCGCGGTTCAGGATCTGCTGGAACAAGCTTCGCTGCTTCGGAAAACGCCTGCTCGGCATCTGCAGGCTTACTGGCGAGCTGGAGTTTGCCTAAGGCAATCCACGCGTGCTCTTTCGATCGCTCAGGATGGCTGGCTGGTTGAAGTTGAGTCGCGGCATTTAGGTAGGAGATTGCCTGATCGCGTTCTCCAAAATTTGCCAGAACCAGGCCAAGATTCAGGTTTGTCTCGAAAATCTTCGGGTTGACCTCCAGAGACCTCTTGTACGCCGCCAGCGCCTCAGTGGTGTGATCCAGCGTTTGTTGGCAATATCCGAGGTCGTACCAAGCCTGGTAACTCTTAGGATCTTTCAAAGTCGCCTGTTGGAGCAGTGGGAGAGCGGCTGAGTATTTCCCGTTGGCGAGCATTGCCTCCGCTTGGTCGAGCAAAGTAGACGCAGCCGAAGGAGTGGACTCTGCAGCCGAATGATGCCGAACCGTTCGATGCGTGTCTTGGCCGAGGGCAATGCCACTCAAGCTGATGAAGAGAACGGCGCGAGAGAAACGTCTATTGAACTGCAGAGCCCTCATTGGATTGTGAATTTCCGTTTTTGGACAGGATGCGTGAGAGCCACTGTCCCGTGTAAGACTTCTTATTTTTCGCAATCGCTTCCGGCGTGCCGACCGAAACGACTTCTCCGCCGCGTGCACCGCCCTCTGGGCCGAGATCAATTACCCAGTCCGCAGCTTTGATTACATCCAGATTGTGCTCGATCACAATGAGGGAACCTCCGGCCTCGATCAATCGCCGAAACGCCGCGAGCAGTTTGCTGACATCATCGAAATGAAGGCCAGTAGTAGGTTCGTCAAAAATGTACAAAGTTCGTAGTGGCGATGATTTGCGCACGGTCCCGTGGCCGTTGTTGTCCTCTTGAGGGGTGCGTTCCTCACGTGAGCGCGGAGTCAGGTGCGCTGCCAGCTTCATGCGCTGGGCTTCGCCACCGCTCAGCGTGGTTGCGGATTGTCCAAGCCGTAGATATCCGAGCCCGACTTCTTCGAGAACGCGCAGTTTGTCCGTGATCTTGGGTACTCCGGAGAAGAAGTGGAGAGCTTCTTTAACAGTCAGGTTTAGGACGTCGTGGATGTTCTTGCCTTTGTAGCGGACATCGAGAACGGAAGCTTTGTACCGTGTGCCCCGGCATTCCTCACATATGAGTTCCACATCAGCCAGGAATTGCATTTCAACCGTTACAGTTCCATCCCCTTGACAAGCCTCACAGCGGCCTCCCGGAACATTGAACGAAAAGTGCCCAGCGGAATACCCGCGCTTCTGCGCCTCGGGTAACGAAGCAAAGAGCTCGCGAATTGCATCGAATGCCTTGATGTAGGTAACAGGATTTGAGCGTGGCGTCCGGCCAATCGGAGACTGATCGACGAGGATTACCTCTTTGATCTGCTCACCGCCCTCGAGCCGTTGGAATAGTCCAGCGGCACTCCCAGCCTCAGTGCTGCCAGTTGTTGCAGCTACTGCTTTGTAGAGAACGTCATGAACCAGCGTAGATTTGCCCGATCCCGAGACGCCCGTGATTACCGCCAGGACACCTAGTGGAATCGTGACGTTCACATTCTTGAGGTTGTTCGCTCGTGCCCCAATCAGCCGCAACTCGCCTCTAGCTTTGCGTCGAGCGGACGGGATTGGAATCGCCAAGTTGTGGCTGAGATAGCGGCCGGTCAGCGAATGGGAGTTGCGCGAGATTTCGTCGTAAGTCCCCGTCGCAACGATTTTTCCTCCCAGTTCGCCTGCTCCCGGACCGAGATCGACAATCTGATCTGAGGCGGCCATAACCTCTGAATCGTGTTCCACCACCAGGATTGTATTTCCTAGGTCTCGGAGTTCGTGCAGGATCCGGACTAGGCGGTCAGTATCGCGGCTATGGAGCCCTATCGATGGCTCATCGAGTACATATAGTGCGCCTACCAGGTGTGAGCCCAACGACGTAGCTAATTGAATCCTTTGGGATTCGCCACCCGAAAGGGTTGAGGCTGTGCGATTCAGGGTCAAATATTCAAGGCCCACGCTGTTTAAGAACCCGAGCCGGTCCCGAATCTCTTCCAGAATCTTGTCGGCGATTGCCTCCTGCTGTGCAGTTAGCTCGACATCAGCCATGAATCGAGCCGCCTGCTCGACCGTCATCGCGGTGATGTCACAAACGTTTTTGCCCTGGATCTTTACGTTGCGAGCCTCCGCTCTGAGCCTTTGGCCTTGGCAATCCTGACATGTGGCATAACCCCGATAGCGGCTGAGAAATACTCGAACGTGGAGCTTGTACTTTTTGCGCTCAAGCAGAGCGAAAAAGCCTGTGATCCCGGGAAATTTGCTATCGCCTTGAAGAATCAGGGTGCGCTGGTCATTTTCGAGGTCGCACCATGGCACATTCGTCTGTATTTCGTGAACCTTCGCGAAACGCTTCAGCTCCGCTTGAAACGCCTTGTATTTTGGTTTGGTCCAAGGCTCAATAGCCCCTTCATTGAGACTTAGCAGCGGATTTGGGACCACAAGATTGATGTCGAAATCGATCGTATTTCCAAAGCCTTGGCAGCGTTGGCAGGCTCCGTATGGATTGTTGAACGAGAACAGCCGAGGCTCCGGTTCTTCGTACTTACGGCCGCAATTCTTGCATTCGAAGCGCTGAGAAAAGCGAAGCTGCCGGCGGGCAGAGTCGTCGCGGGGTACGATTTCGAAAACGGCTTCCCCGGACTCTCGATAGCCAATTTCAAGGGCGTCTACAATCCTTGCACGTTGGTCTCGTGCTAAGACGATGCGATCAACCAGAGCAAATAGAGGCTGGGCGAAGTTGATCTCGAGTAAGGATTCAGGTGTAGAGAACTCATAGATTTTTCCGGCTTGATAAAGCCTGTTAAAGCCCCGACGGCGAAGCTCTCCGAGTCGCTCCTTAAGTTGTTCGCTGAGTTCCGATTTTGGGGCGGCCGATACCTTTGCTTTTCCCCGAGCCTTTTTCGTCTGAGCTGCCTGGGGAGCAGTAGCTGTGACCGGGAACAGCACGTTAAGTCGAGTGCCCTCGGGCAGTTCGCTTAGCATGCCAAAAACTTCGTCGACGGTATCTTTCTTTACTTCCGTACCACAATTCACGCAGTATGTCCGGCCGATCCGGGCAAAAAGTAGGCGCAGGTAGTCGTAAATCTCTGTCGCCGTAGCGACGGTTGAGCGCGGATTTCGCGTCGTGTTCTTCTGCCGGATAGCTATGGCGGGGGATATGCCATCTATCAGGTCAACGTCCGGCTTTTCGATCCTCTCCAGGAACTGGCGAGCATAGGCTGAAAGAGACTCCACATAGCGACGCTGGCCCTCAGCGTAGATGGTGTCGAAAGCTAAGGAAGACTTGCCGGATCCGGAGACTCCGGTGACGACGGTTAGGGTGTTGTGCGGGATCTCAAAGTCCACATTCTTCAGGTTATGAACCCGTGCACCGCGAACAACAATGCTCTCGTTTGACATCCCAGGCTGGCAATCCCAGCCGCTCAGGCTCTCAGTGAGGTTCAGAAGGGGCTGTGGAATCCTTGATTATAGCTGAATACGAGCGGCCGACGGCTCGTCCGCGACGGAGAACCTTAATTCTTGCGAATGCTCTGCTATGGCGTGGGGTACGCCACTAGCAAATCTTCCCTATTTAGGAATCATAGCCAAATCGGGAATAGGGAGAGAAGGTGGATTTTCCCAAGCAAATCAAGGAGATGGATCCGGTGAGCTCACTACGCTGGCAATCTTCGTTCCAAAAGGGTCGCAGTCTTAAGCCAGTCTTGCCAAAACGGAACCCGTGTTTGTAATCAGTTGAAGCTAAACCTAGACTTTGGAAAGACATCTGCACTAAAGCGGGTAGGTGCTCCCCATCTCCAGCATTGTTCTGCCGGTCATCCTTTGCCTATGGACTCAGCCAACGCGGG
>Ga0126384_10002100_pt1 | contig 12027 bp, 12 predicted proteins | sample PanSoiMetPlot_36_FD_92543 | JGI IMG/M metagenome (GOLD analysis project Ga0126384, IMG submission 92543) | Tropical forest soil microbial communities from Panama - MetaG Plot_36 | ecosystem: Environmental > Terrestrial > Soil > Tropical forest > Bulk soil | place: Panama | collected 2016-02-17 | reverse complement strand
TTCGCAGCCTTGACCATTGCATCCGCCGCCTCAATCATCGCGACGAGGCCACGGCACTCAACCATGCCAAGTGCTTCTTCTTCCATGCCTCACTCTCCCACGTTACGGAGGTTCAATCTTCAGATTGCTGCGCCGCCGCGCCAACTAAAGATTGTATTCATGCTTCAACGATTACCTGTGTCCACCTTGTCCCAGAGCACATAAAAGTCATGACCGTCCATCGTCCGTGTTGACGCTTTCGATAGCGCTCGAGCAGTTTGAATTCGCTTACGCGCGGGTTGACCGAGCTAATACAAATCGTGTCAAAGCGGCCTTGCTTAAGCCATTCATTGGCCGTGGGATAAGGGTTGAAGCGATTCTCCAAACCTCGCGGCGGCAAACCTGTCTGCTTCGAAATAGACGGATTCAAAGGCGTATATCATACCTGCGGGTGGCGTGACCTCGTCAACGATCCGGGCAAGGGACTAAACGCTCCGTGGGTTGCGCGCACGTTAGGATCAACGCCGAGGACCAGTTGCCACCGAATTCGAGAATTGTCGAGATTTCCATCAACTCAAAATTCAAGTTGCGTGCGTTGTACCTGTTTGAGAATCCGGTCATCGACGAAGCAATCAAAAATACCGGCTGGGTGACATATCCATACCATCAAGCTACGATGGTTGGGCAGATTAATTGAACTGGTTCCAACTTTGCGACTTTGCCTTTTTGCGCTTTGCGTGAATAAATTAATAGTGCTTGCCTCTCACCGCAAAGGCGCAAAACTCAATTCCTAAGTGAGTGAATTGGAGCAGGGATGCGACCGCCGCGGCGTATGAATCCGGCGGAAGAGAAAGTATTCACCGGCATGATCGGCGCGCTACCAAGCAGTCCGCCAAACTCGACCATCTCACCAACTTCTTTACCTGGCACGGGAATGATGCGCACTGCGGTCGTCTTATTGTTCATCACTCCAATTGCCAGTTCGTCAGCAATGATGGCGGCTATCGTTTCAGCCGATGTAGAGCCTGGGACCGCCACCATGTCGATGCCTACGGAACAGACGCTGGTCCACGCTTCCAACTTATCAAGTGAGAGTGCGCCGAGCCGCGCAGCCTCGATCATCGCCGCGTCTTCTGATACTGGAATGAATGCGCCGCTCATGCCGCCGACTGAACCGCTGGCCATCGCGCCGCCTTTCTTGACTGCGTCGGTCAACAGAGCGAGTGCCGCGGTCGTGCCATGCGTGCCCGCGCGCTCGAAACCCATGCCTTCGAGTATTTCAGCCACCGAATCTCCGGGGACGGGAGTGGGAGCTAATGAAAGATCGATGATGCCGAACGGAATGCCGAGGCGGCGAGCTGCCTCGCGGCCAATTAATTCACCCGCGCGTGCAAGCTTGAATGACAGTTTTTTGATTAGCTCAGCAACTTCATTAAGAGGCAAGTGCGGCGCTGCGTGGCGGACGGCATGATTGACTACTCCGGGACCGGACACTCCCACATTGATTACTGCCTCAGCTTCGCCGATGCCGTGAAAAGCGCCGGCCATGAACGGATTGTCCTCAACAGCATTTGCGAAACAAACAAACTTCGCACAAGCGAGCCCACCCTGATCGCGCGTTCGTTCCGCCGCTTCCTTTATTACGCGTCCCACCTGGCCCACTGCATCCATGTTGATGCCGGCACGCGTGGTCGCCGCGTTCACAGATGAACACAGACGTTGGGTTACCGATAGTGCTTCCGGAATCGAGTCGATGAATTCGCTTTCGCGGCGAGTCGCAGCTTTGGGAACAATGGCTGAATAGCCGCCCAGGAAGTCAACGCCTACCGTGGCTGCCGCAGCGTCGATCGCCCGCGCGACTTGAGTTGGATCGCCGCTGCTACCCTCGGTGATCAAAGAAACCGGAGTTACAGCAATGCGCTTGTTGGCGACACGCAGGCCAATCTCGTCACCAATCTCGTCGACCGTTGGTACCAATCTTCCGGCAACGCTTTCGATTTTGGCGCGCGCGCGCTCCGCAGTTTCGGACATTGAATTGGCAGCACAATCAAGCAAGTTGAGTCCGAGCGTGACGGTGCGCACATCGAGGTGCTCCATCTCCGTCATCGCGACAGTCTGCAGAATTTCCGCTTGAGTGTATTCCATGAGGTAAATAGCAATCGGTAATCAGCTTTGGTCTTTTTGGTTCTTTGAATCCTTTTGGTCTCTTTAACTAATCCATTTGCTCATTATCAGTATGAAGAGGAACAGGGCAAACAGGACTCCAGCGACGATTACAAAACGCAAACTCGGATCGTAAGCTGATTCATCGATGACTATCGTACGGTGCCTCCGTGTTTCTCCGGGTCTTAGCCCTCGGTCCAATTTAGTTGTGGCGGCGGTGGACTGAGCGGGGACGGGGGCGGGCGCTGCTGCGTTTGCATTTATGTTGGGGGCGCCGATTCGCTGGGTAACCGCGTTTGCTCCAACCGGTTGAACATCCTTCTCAAGCCAACCTGTGGAGTGTCGCGATGAATGCTCGCGCGGTTCCTCCGATTTCGTGCTGATGGAATCACCTTCACCACCATCGCTCTCACCTTCTGATGTCGAAGCCGCATTTGCCCGCGCTCGGTCCGTGGCCACACCACATTGAGGGCAATAGGCTGCGCCAGAATGGAATGAGGCTCCACACTCCAGGCAGCGACGAAAAATTTCCGGTTGAGACATGTTTAGAATTTCGAATTGCAAATTTCGAATTGCGAATTTCAGAACATTGCGACTGAAAGTGATTGCGGAATTAAAATTCGAAATCCGCAATTCGAAATTCGAAATTCAGATTCGGTGCATCGCGTTGAAGAGATCTTCGCGTTGGGCGTAGATGCGAACTCCTAATTTCTCGCCTTCACGCGCCAGGCGCTCTTTCAGTTCAGCAGCACTTTCACGCGCTCGCGAAGTGTCGGCAATTATTACCATCGCGAACTTACCTTGCACCACAGTTTGATTGATATCAACGATACTACAGCTAGCTTCTGCGAGGATTTGGGCGACACCAGCAACAATCCCCGGGTGATCCACTCCAAAGACAGATATCACCATGCGATCTGACGAGCCCTCGGCGCGTGCCTCCGCGAAATTCGACTGCACACCGCCTTGTTCTCGTCGAAAAGACTTGCTGTTAGTCGGAATGAATGCCTCTACTTCCCGGTAGACGTCGGTAACCAATTGCTCTACAGCTTGTTCGTCCGCTCCCGAACCCAGACGCCCGTAGACTGCACGGGTAATCCGATAAATAAGTTCTTCATTCGCCATCGTGTAACTGGGATCAGGAGATTCGCCGTCGTGGAATTCCACCTAACGGAACCGGTGGACATTTGAAGCCATCTATCAACATCGACGCTGGCGTGTACAGTTCAACCTTCAAAGTTCGTATAGGGCAACTACGCAATCTAAAGATCGAACTCTAAACGCCGTAACCAATCATGCGCGTCCGTTATCACGCGCTAATTCCTTCGCCGCATTCCGCAGCTCATCCGACAATGTTTCGGTCAGATCGACGCGGTCGACGATGCCAACGACAGCGGCTTCGATAGACATGTCCTGGTTTCCGATGGCTGTGCGAGCTGCTTTGCCGAATGCACACATCACAGTCTCACCTGGGCCCGCTCCGAGGCGATCAGCGACAACTACGATACTGCGATTCGGCTCTTTGTCGAGTTCAAACGGATGGACTACCAGAAATCGAACTCCCTCGAGATCCGGGGACTTCTTCGTCGACCAAACAGTACCGACAACTTTGCCTAGGAACATAATGAATTGGTCTTTGGTCTTCGGCCTTTGGTCTTTGGTTTTCTGGATACCTAACAGGCCTCCAAGAGCTCAGATTCTCTCAACACCTGACGTCAAAGACCTAAGACCATAAACAAAAACGTCTAAAAGGAGCCGCTTCCTTACGTCACCTTCGCAAACACTTCTGCGGGTTCACCGAGGTCGCGTGCAGCGGGTGTGATGATGGTGCGGCCATTCACGTAGATCTTCTCGCCCTTTTGAAGCGCGCGTCGAACATCATCCTCACTAACAAAATCTGTTGCCTTGCGGCCATTCGCTGAAGCCGAACCTGATCGAGGCGGCGCCGCCGGTTCAGCCGCGGGAGTACTCACCACTGGTGGTGGCGGAGGTAGCGGGCTGGCGCCACCAGTGCGTCCTGCGTACATGCTGCCCGCTTCTGGCTCAGCTGCTGGAGTCGACACACTCGGAATGTCTTCTCGCCGGTTGGCGAGGAACCGGTCGACAATTGCCGCGATCTCTTCGCGACCAATCTTTGCTGCTGGTTGAGCTGCGATCTCGCTTGTCTTTGGCGGCATGGGCGCCGCTTTGGCTGCACTCGTTCCGGCTGTTCCACCAACGAACTGAGCACTGGCCACCGGCCGAACACTCTTAACTGGTCTCACTTCAAAAGCCACGCGCTTGATGTCCATCAGGTGCAGCGGTGACACGTTATCTGATGTCACATTTCCGCCCCACGAGCCACAACCCAAAGTCATCGAGGGAGGCAAGGCAGTGGAGAATCCAATCGCGCCGTGTGTGGTAGGCGTATTCACAGTTACGCGAGAAGCAGGCATCTCAGTACCGTACTTAACCGCCGCCTCACGAGAGCGCGTGTGAACTCCGGCGGTGTGGCCCATGCCGCCATAGCGAAGCACTTCGTAGCAGCGTTCAGCGCCGCGCTCCAGATTGTCCACCACGTAAAACGCGAGAATGGGCGAGAGCTTCTCCATCGATAACGGATAGTCTCGGCCAACACCGGCAACATCAGCCATCAAACATCGCGTCCCTGGCGGAACATTGATACCGGCCATCTTGGCGATCACTTCTACCGATTTGCCGACAATCGCCGGATTCAAAGAGCGCTGCGGCGTCGCGACGATCTTGCCCAACTGCTCGGCTTCAGAGGTTGAGAGAAAATAGGCACCCTGCAACTTGAACTGCTCACGCACGGCGGCTTCAATCGGCGCGTCAACCACCACCGCCTGTTCCGAAGCACAGATGGTGCCATTATCAAAACACTTGCCGGTAAGGATGTCCTGCACCGCTTTGGGCACGTCTGCGGTTCTTTCGACGAACACAGGAACATTGCCAGGTCCCACTCCGAACGCAGGCTTTCCTGAAGAGTAGGCAGCGCGCACCAGACCGATGCCACCCGTCGCCAGGATCACCGCCGTCTGTTTGTGCTTCATCAAGGCTTCTGTGCCCTCGATGGTGGCGGTGGTCATACAACCAATCGCTGCAGCGGGCAGGCCTTCTTTCACCCCCGCGTCGCGCATTACCCGAGCTGATTCATTGATACATCTTGCCGCAGATGGATGGGGTGAAAGAACGATAGTGTTGCGAGACTTGATAGCGATCAGAATCTTGAATATCGCTGTTGAAGTCGGATTAGTTGAAGGAATGATGCCGGCCACCACGCCACGCGGACTGGCAATTTCGACAACGTCCTTCGATTCCGAGACTACTCCAACCGTGCGCAGTCCTCGAAAGTAGTTCCAGACATCTTCGGCGGCGAAGCGGTTCTTTTCCTGCTTGTCGGCGGGAATTCCGTATCCAGTCTCTTCAACCGCCATCGCGCCGAGCCGCGCTGCTTCACGCAGAGCAGCCTTTGACATGGCCTCACAAATGCGATCGATCTTCGCCTGATCGTAGCGTGCTACTTCCAGCTGGGCCTGATGAGCCGCCTCAACCAGGTCGCGCGCCTGTTGCACTGAAACCAGATCTTTATCTGCTGACATTACTAATCCCCACTTTGACGGGGGAATCCGTCTAAGAAAGGTACTTTGTTCTTTGATCTTTGTGCTTTGTTTGTTTGGCGTCAGTACGTGGGCAACTCAAACAAATGGGTGACAAAGCAAAGTACAAAGAACTAAGTACTAAGAACGTTTTATCGGGCTCGCTCTTTCGTAGCGTCGCGAGAGCCGGCCTGCAACGTGCGACCTTGATCGCCCTGCCCCAGCTGCCCTCTTGCGCCGCCCTGGAGGCTTCGCTCATCGGGGCTCAGGCCTGTGCGGCCATTAACGGGGAGTACACGTTCGACTTCGACATGCGGTCGGGGAATCACGTGAACGCTGATCAACTCGCCAACTCGCCGAGCTGCCGCAGCGCCGGCGTCCGTAGCTGCCTTCACCGCACCGACGTCTCCCCGCACGAAGATGGTCACATAGCCTGCACCGATATATTCTTTGCCTAACAGTTGGACATTCGCGGCTTTGACCATAGCGTCAGCTGCTTCCACGGCGCCGACAAAACCTTTGGTCTCGACCATTCCTAATGCTTCTAGCGTCTGCGACATTCTCGCTTCTCCTGTTTTAGAAGTTAAAAGAGACTGCTCGGATGATTTGATACTCGCCAACGTATCACCGTGAGCAGTAAGAATCAAGAGACACTCAAACTTTTGAGCCACAATTGTTTGACATCGCTTTACAGGAAAGATATATTCGCCCCCAAGTCAAGTAGGTCTTGCGAGTGGGACTTCTTTTCAGCGGCGATCTCAGCAGAGTTCAGGGCGATCCTTCCCAACTGGAATCGCAGAAAAACTAACCCAGACCGGGCGCCACGGCGGGGCCAACGCGAATTGGTAATGGCTGGTACGATTGGTGAACAATTGCGACTCGCGCGCGAGGAGCGCGGCATAGCTCTGCGAGAAATCTCCGACCAAACCCGCATCTCAATGCGATACCTCGAAGCCATTGAGAGTGATGATTACAAACGTCTGCCTGGTGGAATCTTCAACCGAAGCTTTGTAAAGGCTTATGCGAAATGCGTTGGGTTCGATGAACGACAGGCGATCGATGGTTACGATCGGCTAATGCGCGAATTGGGCCATCCGGTGGATGACGTTGATACTCATCCGCGGCACCCCAAAGTCTACGACGAGGCAGCCGCCACACGCTCGCCCTTCTTGACGGTCTTCCTGGCAATATTGATTCTCGCGATTTTAACGCTCGGCGCGCTGGCTGCGGTTCACTGGTATCAACGACGCGCGTCGGCTCTTGATGACACACAGCGATCCATAGCATTGCTCAGTTGACGTGGTTTACCTGCCAATTCCCCCGAATGCGACTGCCCGCTTCAATGGCGGGCAGTTCTGTTTTATAGTTGATGGCTTCCATCCCCAGGTCTTTTTATCTTTCGGGAGTATTTATAGCTGATGATCACCGCACCAATTAGTGAAGGCCTAACATTCGACGACGTCCTTCTGGTTCCTTCTCGCTCGGACGTACTCCCATCTGAAACCGATACATCAACGCAGCTGACCCGCAAAATTCGGCTACAGATCCCACTTTGCTCGGCTGCGATGGACACAGTTACCGAAGCCGCACTAGCCATCGCACTCGCACAACAAGGCGCCATTGGCGTCATTCATCGCAACCTGAGCATCGAACGACAGGCCGAGGAAGTGGATAAGGTAAAACGATCCGAATCGGGCATGATCGTCGATCCCGTTACGATTCGTCCCGATCGCCCGGTTCGCGAAGCGCTGCAGGTGATGGAGCGCTATCACATCAGCGGCGTGCCCGTGGTCGACGAAGATGGCCACCTCGTCGGAATAATTACCAATCGTGATCTACGTTTTGAGACTCGTTTTGATATTCCGGTCTCGGATGTCATGACACCACAGCCACTCGTGACCGTTCCTGTAGGGACGACGCTCGAACAGGCTAAGACAGTTCTCCAGGAGCACCGAATTGAAAAGTTACTCGTAGTCGATGGAGACAAGCGGATCAAGGGCTTGATCACGGTGAAGGACATTCAAAAAGCGATTCGTTATCCAATGGCCGCGAAGGACAACCTTGGCCGGCTGCGAGTCGCTGCTGCGATTGGCGCTACCGGAGATTTTCGCGAGCGCGCTGCGGCCCTGGTTGGCGCTCGCGTTGACTGCCTTGTGATCGATACCGCTCACGGTCACTCATCGCGCGTGATCGAAGCTGTACGTGAAATCAAGAAGAGACATTCTGATATCGAACTGATTGCTGGCAACGTCGCTACTGCCGACGGCACGCGCGAACTGATCGATGCCGGAGTCGATGCCGTGAAGGTGGGTATTGGTCCAGGTTCAATTTGCACAACACGAGTCGTCACGGGAGCGGGAGTGCCGCAAATTACTGCGATTCAAGCTTGCGTAGAAGCGGCACGCGGCTCGAAGGTCCCGGTGATTTCGGACGGCGGTGTGAAGTTTTCCGGAGACGTCGCTAAAGCGATAGCGGCTGGCGCAGATGTGGTGATGATTGGATCTTTGTTTGCCGGCACTGAAGAAGCCCCGGGCGAAGTCATCCTTTTCCAGGGACGCTCGTTTAAGACCTATCGTGGCATGGGCTCGATTGGAGCGATGCGCGAAGGATCGAAGGATCGCTATGCGCAGGAAACGACGGACGTGGAATCCAAGCTCGTGCCCGAGGGTATCGAAGGCCGCGTTCCGTACAAGGGAACTCTGGCGGATATGGTTACCCAATTGGTAGGCGGGCTGCGATCCGGCATGGGCTATACCGGATGCCGAACCATCAGAGAGTTTCAGGAAAAGACTCGTTTCATTCGCATCACTTCAGCGGGCCTGCGCGAATCTCACGTGCACGACGTGATCATCACCAAGGAAGCCCCCAACTACCGCCTTGAATAGCCGTGGCACGGGCGTCCCGCCCGTGTACGCAGCGTTATCACTCAACGAGAGCTTTCTTCCGACACATGGAGTAATCTTATTGTTCTTTTGTAATCGTGGTAACTCTCAATCGTACGAAGGCACTCTAAGTCAGCACCGCATGCAACTGACAACTGACTACCGACAACTGGCGGTAGTGGCGGCATTGGAATTGCCCAGTTCCCTCCTGTAATGTCAGACCGAAAAGCAGTCCTAATCTCAAATCCACGAACCGGACGTTACGGCGTCAGGCGTCGGCCGAATCTCGAAACAGTTTGCGATTACTTGCGCGAGCACAATGTTGACATTGATCTCGTCAGCACGAGCGGACCCGGCGATGCCACGCGCATCGCAGCTCATGCCGCACAAGACGGCTTCAATGAAGTAATTGTCTCCGGCGGCGACGGAACGGTTAACGAAGCGCTTCAGGGACTGGCGGGCTCGAACGCGCGTCTGGGAATTCTGCCAACTGGAACAGCCAATGTGCTTGCGCGCGAATTGAAGCTGCCGCTTAATGCCAGGCAGGCTGCGGAGGTAGTCGCTCGCGGTCGGATTCGCAAAATTCATCTTGGCTGCGCAATCGAGGAGAATGGTACTCGCCGTTACTTCTGCTTGATGGCGGGAGTCGGCCTGGACGCTTCAGTCATCAGCCGTGTTCATCCGGGACTCAAGAAGCGGATTGGCAAAGCCGCGTTCTGGTACTCAGGCTTGAGTCAACTTGCTGATTGGCAACCTATTCCTTTTGAGATCGAAGTCAACGGCAAAACCTACGAGGCCACCTTCGCAGTGATTGGTAAGGCTGCCGGTTACGGCGGCGAGCTCGCCGTAACGCCTCGCGCTCGCATCGACTATCCCGAGTTTGAAATCTGCGTCATTGACTCACGCAGCAGGCTTCGTTATCTGCGCCTGCTTTCGTACGTGATGCGCGGTGGTATTCCGCCGAACAAGAAAGGCATTCGGTTTCTTCATGCCACGCGCGCACAGGCTCGCGGCAATACCGCGGTCCAAGTCGACGGCGAGCTCGTCGGCAAACTGCCCATGAGTTTCGAAATCGCAGATTCAACTGTCGATGTGTTCGTCTGATTTTCTCAGCTGCGCATAAACGTGGATACAACGGATCTGAACAAAGAAACCATGATCAATTGGCTTTCTTTCTTTTTCAGATCTGCGTTTATCCGCGTCCATCCGCGGCTAATTCTCCGTCGCTGGCTTGCGTGGTCGTTCCGTATTCGATTATTAATCAAACGTCATGCCCAGGACCGAACGGCTCTATTACGCGGACTCGCATCTGATCGAGTTTGACGCCCGCGTCATTGATATCACTGAGCGAGTTAGTGGGTGGACTGCCGTCACTCTCGACCGCACGGCGTTTTATCCCACCGGCGGCGGTCAACCCAGTGACACCGGGACGCTGGACGGCGCTCGGGTGATGGAATGCATGGACGAAGGCGAGACGGTCTTGCACGTCATTCAGGGTCCAACGCCCAAAATTGGCAATCTTGTTAAGGGTCGCGTTGACTGGCCACGTCGACTGGATCACATTCAACAACACACCGGGCAGCACATTTTCTCGCAGGCTTTGGTAGCGCTCTTTGATGCCCCAACGCGCAGCTTTCGGGTTATGGACCAGGTATGCGAAATCGATGTGGATCTCATCGATCCCACGGATGCGCGCATCGAACGCGCAGTTGAACTTGCCAACAACGTCATTTGGGAGGATCGTCCCATCATCACCAAGGAAGTTACTTCCGAAGAAGCAGCCCAGCTTCCATTGCGTAAAGAACCGGCGCGTGAAGGCTCTTTGCGCCTGATTGAAATTGAAGGATTTGATCTGACCCCCTGCGGCGGTACCCATGCATCGCGCACTGGCGAAGTTGGCTTGATAGCAGTCCGTTCGTGGGAACGTGCCAAAGGTCTGACTCGCATCGAGTGGGTAGCAGGACGTCGAGCGCTGGAGGATTACCGCCGAGCCAACAAGACTGCTCGCAGCGTAGCGGCATTGTTCAGTACGGGCCGGGACGAGGCTACGAAGATGGCGGAAAGGATGCTGGAAGAAAACAAGCAGCTTCAGCATCGTCTGCGCCCATTGGAAGAGATCGCGGCGCGTGCAGAGGCAGAACATCTGTATGCAGAGTCAACTGAACTTGATTCAGGTCTGCACGTAATTTCGAAGGTCCTTGTTGACCGTGATGTCGAGTCTCTTCGTCACCTCGCACAGGCCCTGACCACGCGCGAAAAGGTTATCGCCCTTCTCGGCAGCACCATTGAAGGCACTGCGCGACTGGTCTTCGCTCGCTCAGCCGATGCGCCTGGCGACATGAACGCTCTGATGCGCGAAGCTTGCGCGCTGCTCGACGGCCGCGGCGGCGGCAAGCCCGACTTAGCCCAGGGCGGTGGGAAGAATGTCGAGAAATTAGACGAGGCTATTAGAGTCGCAGCCGAATCAATTAAACGATGATCACGAATTCCAGGGAGTAAGTTGGAGGTGTTAGCGTGGCAAAACCAAGCGATGATAAGTACGCTCAAAACCTGGCCCTCTATGAAAAGCTGGTGGCTACGAATCCGCAGATTGAGCGCAAGGGAGACAAGATGCCCTACACCTCGCTCAACGGTCATATGTTCAGTTTGCTGACTCGGGAGGGCTGGCTGGCCCTGCGCCTCCCCGAAGAAGCGCGTGAAGCGTTCCTAAAGAAATACAAAACCAAACTCGCCGAGCAGTATGGAACAGTGATGAAGGAATACGTCCAGGTACCAGATGCCTTGCTAAAGAAGACTCAGGAACTGCGCAAGTATTTTGATCTGAGTTACGACTACGTCGGCTCGCTCAAACCCAAACCAACGAGCAAGAAAGCAGGAGAGAAGAAGAGGTGAGAACAATCGCGGCCCTCGCGAAGTTAGCCGATGCGATTGAATCTAACGCTTGCAGCTTGAATCTGGAAACTCGAAACGGTATTCTGCTTTCGCGTGGGGCAGTAGCTCAGTTTGGCAGAGCGCCGCGTTCGCAATGCGGAGGCCAGGGGTTCGATCCCCCTCTGCTCCACCAATAAACTCCCTTAATTGCACCTGTCACCAAAACTCTTGCCAGATAGCTCGTTTGCATCAATTTGGATTAGCGTAATTGCTTTCGTGGTTCCTGTTGTCGGCCGTCGACTTCTTAATTTGAATTGTCCGCTAATGGAGATTGCCTCACAATACGGAAAATGAACTCAATAGCGGATAAATTTATCCCTATGCGATTTCTTGTTCGAACTTAGTCTTCGATTCAGGAAATAGCGATATCTACAAAGGGAAGATACCGATAGAACTCAATTGCGGGCTTGATCTCGTCAAGGAAGTCTTATACGGAAAATGGAAGATCCATCTCAAATACTTTATTTCTCAGGGCA
>Ga0126384_10002099_pt1 | contig 12031 bp, 6 predicted proteins | sample PanSoiMetPlot_36_FD_92543 | JGI IMG/M metagenome (GOLD analysis project Ga0126384, IMG submission 92543) | Tropical forest soil microbial communities from Panama - MetaG Plot_36 | ecosystem: Environmental > Terrestrial > Soil > Tropical forest > Bulk soil | place: Panama | collected 2016-02-17 | reverse complement strand
TCCAGAGGCGTAAGCAGGGTGCCCGCGTTGCATACGAACGCCAGATTTCCGGCCTGGTACAAGTTGAAGACGCCAGTCATGTTGTAAATGGTCGGGGTCGCGGGCCGGTAGGGAAGCCCGAACACCTGGCCCTGCCTGGGCGAGTTGATCTGCAGCAGGTCTGCCTGAGCGATTTCGAACGCCGATCCGGCGCGAGCCGCCGCGTAATCCGCGTAATTGTCGTACGGGATGAGCATGTTGTTCGCGTCGTTGCCGCCGAAGAGGAAGATGGCGACCAGCGCCTTGTAGTTCGCATCGTCGGGTGCGTTGCGCGCATTCGAGGTAGCGAACAAATTCATCAGCGAGAGCTTGTTCAAGCTGGCCGCGTAGGCCGCTCCGCTGAGTGCCATGCATCCCGTTCCTGCGAGAAATTGTCGTCGAGTGGATTTCATCGGATCACCTCTGGACCTGATAGGCGGGTGAAGTGCTGACCAGGAACGTGGCTTCAACAACCCTCTGCATCCCGCTGACGCCAGAGAGCGCGTTCACCACGATGCTTTTTAGGTTGTCGCTCATCTGCCCGTGCAAAAGCTGCTGGTTGAGGGCCTCGACGAGGGCGTTGGCATCGTCGGCGAGCGGCAAAAGCGCGGACAAGTCGGAGCGGACGAAGTTGTTCCGATACAAAGGCTGGGAGCCCACTCCTGCGCGAATGATTTGATAGAAGAGGTTGTCGCGAGAGAGCGCGGTGGTGGTTGAGTAGATGTTGAACTCTGGGCCTACCAGATCGCTGCGGCCGGGAACCCCGAAGAACGGCGAGAAGAAATTGAACACCGTGGGTGCGCGGAAAACGTCTTGGCTCTGCGCCAGGTAGGTGGTTGCGGTTCCACCCGGACTGGTCAGGGCCAGGTCGGAGACCGGATCCGCATCCGTCGAGGTGTCCGGAACCGCATAGCCGATGCTCCGGAGCAGGTTGGTGACCGCCAGTACCGGTTCCCGCAGCTTGCCAAATTCGGGAGCCGGCGACTCGTTGCGCGCCTCCGGATCGAGCAGCACCGCTCGGATCACCACTCCCATGTCGCCGCGAACGCGTTGGCCGTTGTCGTTGAAAGCGGCCGTCACGCGGGCGACGTACTGAGGGCTGGGGTTGCTGGTGACGAACATCTGGATCAGAGCCTTGCCGATGAATGGACCGACGTTGGAATGGTTGAAGAGAATGTCGATTGCGCTGTTCAGGTCGCCGTCGACGCTCTGGTTCGCCGGAATCACGGCCTGGAAAGGAGATCCGGCGAAGAGGACTTTGGATCCGGTGTCATGCCGGCTGGCGTTTGCAACCAAGTCATCCCGATAGTTCGTCAGGTTCTGGTTGGTTTGATTGTTGCGCCCGAGAATCGGAGCATTGATCCACCCGGTGAGGGCCCGAGTGAGATCGACGACGGTGTCTTGCTGGTAGGTGGGCGTCCCATCGGTGGTTCCATCGGCGTTGAACACCACCAGCCCGATCGAGAACAGCTGCATGATTTCACGCGCGTAGTTCTCGTTGGGTTGAGTTCGAGTGTTGGTGATGTTGTCGAGGTATCTGCCCATCGTCGGATTGCGCGAAAGCCGATAGAGAATGTCGCGATAGTTTCCGAACGCGTTTTCGTCGAGCATTCGAAGGTACTGGGTCATGTAATCCGCATAGTTGATCGCGGTGTCCTGGGCCGAGGTCACCAGGATCTGGTTGAGGGCAAAGAACAGCCTCTGCCGGAGCTGATCAGGCGCGGTGAGCGCATTGCGGTAGAAAATTTGCTGCAGCTTCCACATCCCGTAGTTGTCGCGCCGGCAGGGAGTGTTCGCCGGACAGTCGCTCGGAGCTGTGGTGGAAAGCGCGTAGAAGTCTTCTGGGCCGCAGGCGGTGAGTGGAGCGGCGCAGGTGGTATCGCTTCGGGAGCCGTCGCAGCAGACAGTCGGGTAATCCGACGCTGGCATCGCGAGCTGTTCATCAATCCAGGCACCGAAATTTCCGCCCAGATCCTGCTCGAGGTGCGTGATGTCCGCTTGCGTAGGCCCGAAGGTCGCTTGTTCCAGGAATCGGACCACATCGTTGTGCGAATTAGCGATCGCTTTCTCCGAGCGACCGGTCTGCAGGTTGCTGCCAGACGTGCAGGATATCGCAGCCGCCAGGCTCAACCAGCCTAACAGCAGCGGCCAATGTCTCTGCACGGGGTACGACGTTCCAAGTTTTTTCACGTGCTCCCCCCTTCGGATTTGTTGGAAGCGCACGCACCCGTAGCCCGGCGGACTTAGACAGCACGTCAGACCCCCCCGTCCAACGAGCGCGCGCATAATGGCTTAGAGTGAAGCAGCCACTCGTTCCGGGCCCCCCTTCGCGCGGAACGCGGCCACCTTAGCCGACCAGAAACCGGATTAACAACGACTTTTGCGTTACAAGCCGGTTTCGAGGATCGGCTACTCGAAGATGTCGTGCACGTAATCGTGCGCGGTGAGCGCGCTCTGGTCGAGCCTTCCAGCCTTAACGCGCTTTACAATCTCCGGACGAGAGAGATCGAAAAGCGCCTCCAGGATCTGCGCATGCTCCTTCGGGTTCGCTTCTGCCAAGACGAAGAGCGCGCGGGCGCTGTGCTGGATATACCGCGCCGAGAGAAGCTGCCGCTTCAGAAGCTCCATGATCAGCGGGGCCTTGGAGCGGTCGAAGCGGGCTGGGTCGCCGCGGCGATCCTGCTCGGCGAAGAACGCATTCGTCCACTCGTTGTGGTAGTCCCAAACCTTCTGGAACAGCTCGGGGGTGAATCGGGTCCCGGCCTTGATGGCCTCGGCATTCGCGGCGAGCACCACGCCGTCTTCGGTGAGCTTCTGCCGCTGAAGGTGCCCGTCCTTGGTGATCGTGGCCTGGTGACGAGCAAGCGTCCATAGCCATGACACATTGATCCGGTACGTGGCCAAGTCATTCATGAACCGGAGCTTCAGCTCGTAGTCATCGATCGCGGCTGCGAAGTTCCCATTCAGGATCTGAAAGCCGTAGTTCGCCGCCATGTAGAAAGCGTGCTGGACGTGCTCGATGGTGACGTCGCCCTTCGGCACGTTGTTGATGGACCTCCATAGCTCCTGGGTGAAGACCTTCTCCGGTGCGTCGAGGTTCTCCTTCGCGATGACGAGCGGGGTAATCCTGCCTTCAGGGGTGAGCACGCCGAAGGATTGCATCACTTTTCGCTCGGCGTCGCTGAGGCCGCTTGCCACCGTGGGTACGGGCTTCCCGTTCACATCCACAGTCTCACGCGGAGCCTCGACCATGCTTTGAAGCTGACCAAGGCCGGCCACGAGAGGCGCGTTGCCTGCAGCGACGTAATTCCGCTCGGGGCTCGCGACCCAGCTTTCCCGGTAGCTGTCGTAGAGCCGTCCCTTCACCCGGCCGGCGAGAATGTCCTCCAGTGAAGGCTGCCGACCGGCGGCCAGCGGCGCGTCGGGCACGAAGACCAGGCCGAGCAAACGCTCGCGGAGCTTGTCGATGACGATGGCTCGGAGCGCGAGCGGGTTGTATCTAGAACGACCGTAGGGATCGCTCGCTTGATAGATCATGACCGCCGCCATTCCACCGATGGGTGCGGCTTTGCTGAGCTCGCCGTTCTTCAAGCCGGCCATGAGCATCAACAGCGCGTTGTAGCGCTGGTAGGCAATCATGTTCGGTGCGGCCATTCCGACGGTCTGCGGATCCGGGAAAACACCCTTCGGATCGTCCTTCCACATCTCGATCAGGCTTCCGAGATAGTCCCAGCGGCCAACGTTCGTTCCAAGGAGGCGGCGCCGCAGCGCCCAGGCGATGCCGGCGAGTTGCCGGCCTGCATTGCCCTCCTCGTACAGCACTTTCACCTTGAAGGTGCCGGCCGCGACGCCGATCAGGCCCTCGAGGCGCGCGAGGAGTTTCTCTACGATCAGGGCTTCCTGAGGCGTCTGCAGCTTCGGGATGTAGAAGTACACGCCGCTGCCGGCGCGGGAGAGAGTGTCGTAGTTGTTGAGGGCCCAAAGGGTGGTGATGGCGACGAGACCAGGTGCCGGCTTTCCGTCGACCGTGATCTGCCCGAATCGGACGTGAATGCTGGGAGGGCGCGCGAGTCGCGTCGGCCACTGAGCCAGGGGCTTTTCGATCCGGTATGCGCGCTTCTTTCCTTTCTTGACCACCTCGTACGGCCGATCGGTCCACTTGCCCGCGAAGATCTCCTTGGCGTTCTGCAGAGCCGCGTAGATGCCTATTGGTTCATTGGAAGGCGTGCCGTACGGCCTGAAGTGCGGCGGGGAGGCGTCCTCGAAGTCCGGCATGTTCAGGGGCGCCGGGCTATTCAGGGCATTGAACGCCATGTCTAGCGGATGCCATGGGCCGGTAAGCTCGAGCCCGGGGACTTTCAACGGGTGCACGTGCTCGGGGATGGGCACGTCTTCATTGACCCGCCAACGCCACTCCGAGTTCCGTCCGAGGAAATTGTCGATGAGTCCCTGCACGATCTGGCGGTAAGTCCAGCGCCGCCCACTGACCGGATCCTCGAAAGTGTCGTCCGACTTCGGCCAGGCATACTTCTGGCTGACGGCTGCCGGGGACTCGAGCAGCGCCCGTCGCGCACTAAGAGCCGCGGCGATTTCGGGCTCCACCTCCCGTGTCAGGGTGGCGATCGTTTGCTCGACGTCGACGTCGCGGCCGTTCACCCGCTTCTTCCCGAAAAGATCTGAAAACTTCTGGAGGATGTCAGCCTGGATCATGGTTAGCCCCTGGTGTGACGCGCGTTCCGCTCGGGCATTTTACTTCGAATAGCGAACGTCACTGAGTGAATTCGGCGCACGGTCCGCTCTTGGGGATGTCGGCCAAAGCGTCGAAGCGGCTGGCGAGCTCGCGCAAGCCGCTCTTCCGCAAAGCGCTGCTAACAAAGCCCAGCCGGCTGGTAGGAAAGGCGAAGCCTTCCTCAATCTGGCGCTTCGCCGCAGAGTACGTCTTTGAAACTGTCTGCGGGTTGACCACCACGGCGCTGTCGGGCTCGGCATAGATGTCCGCCAGTCGGTTCAAGGCATCGTCGAGTTCTTTGCGATCCAACCAGTAGCCGTGAGCCATGACTCCTCGATTTGATTTGAATGCCGAGGGTCGCTCCAGTGGGTTTTCCTCGAGAACCACGAGATCTGCCCGCATCCCGGGACGAACGGCGCCGAATTCGTTGCTTACCCGCATGGCACGGGCAGGCTCGCTCGTCGCGGCGCGCATCGCCGCCGCTGCGCTTAAACCCGCTTGGTGCAGCAGTTGAATCTCCTCCACCAGCGCGAACCCCATCACCTGAAACGGGTAACCGTCCGCGTCGGTTCCGGCGAGGAATTTCGCTTTCGCCTGAAGAAGATGGGTGATGATCTGGCGCATGAAGTCGCCCTGCTGCTGACGCGTACGGGCGAGGTCGTCTTCCGGCAAGTCAATGAAACGGCTCCAGGCGAGGCGCTTCCGCATCGGCACGTAACGCGCTTCCGGACTCGACAAAACTGCGCGCGCTTCCTCGCCCCGAAGGTTGCCTCTGAGTCCATAGAGCGTCGGGGTGTTCCAGACCTCCGGACCGTCGACGACCGCCGAATAATCGGTGTCGCCGATTTTCAGGGTGGCGTCATTTAAGAGCCCCTTGAGATGTTCCATCGTCCGCATCCCAAGCTGCGCTGCCTGTCGAACAGAAATGTCGTGCGGCACGTGACCGACGAGGTCCATGCCCAACTTCTGGGCCTCGTCGGCGATTGCCTCCAGTATCGGCAGAGGGACGATGTTGTGCACTTTGATGAAGTCGTAGCCGCACGCCGCCTGTTGCCGAACGATGCGGCGCGCATCGAGAGCATTGCGCGGGACGACCGCGTACCCGAACAGCGCCTCGGCGTTGATGATTGTGCCCGCGAGGTAGATGACCGGCGCCAGAATGCGGCGCGCGCTGACGCTGTCACGAAGGCGGATGAGCCATGGAAAGCCACCCATGTCCCGCACCGAGGTAACTCCGTTGGCCAAATCCAGCAACCATCCGCTCGCGGAGCTGCTATGGACGTGCATGTCGACCAAGCCGGGCGACAAGAAGCGGCCTGCGCCCTCGATCACCTGCGCCGCTGAAGCGCGAGGTTCTTTTGACGCCTCGCCCACCCACTCAATCACCCCGTTTTGGGTTACGACCGACTGGTCAGGGATGATCGTCTCCGCGATTGCATCGACCACTCGAACGTTTCGGAGCACGATTCGCCCGTGAGGCGCCTGTTCCCCTAGGGCCTTCAGGATTTCGGCAATTCGAACGTCCTGCTGCACCATGTGTAAAGCGACCTGGGCGGGCGATGCCGTCGGGGGGGCTGCCGTTGAGGGCAGGCTCGCGATCAACACCGCCAGGACCATCAAGGCTCGGACCATTGAGAGAAGACTCCGAAAGACTTCCATCAGGCGTGTGTCCTTCTGGCCGTTGTCTAAATGGATCTTGGATCGAAGAACGCCGTAACGCTCGTATGATTGCGGTGACAGCTAGAGCACTTTTCGCACTCCAATCGCATTGGCCCGCAGCTCATAGCTTCGCACCAGCTCATCGAGGAAGGTGTCGGGGTGGTGCACCACGTCATCCCAGGAGTAGCGGAGCACGCTCCACCCCAGGCTGAACAGGGCACGGTCACGGGCACGGTCGCGAACGAATGCCGCCCGTGTGCCGTGGTGCCTCCAGCCATCGCATTCGATGCCCAACCGCAGCTTCGGCCAGGCCAAGTCGACCTCCGCGACGTGATGCGCTCCATTCAGCACATTGTGGTGCAGCTGCGGTTTGTGCCCCGTCCGGCTAGCCAGCTCTAGCGCAAGGGACTCAAGGGCGCTGTCGGGCACCTCGTCAGTTCGGCGATACTCCTGGAGTAGGGCTCGCAGTCGGCCGATTCCCCGCCGACCCGGCCCGTGACTGCTCAGGGCGCGCCAAAGCCAGCTGACAATAGTGCGGTTTTGGCGAACCGCCGAGTCGAAGCAAGCTCGAAGCCAGCCGTCGTCGAGCACCCAGGAAAGGTCAATCATCGTCCGGGCGAGATTCGTCAGGCGCAAACCCCCGCGGTTGGTAACGTCACGGGAGCTCAAATTTCGAGACCTCCAGACTCTTGCTCCCCGGACCTTCGGTTTCCGAGACGCGAGAACGGTTATCTGCACCGATTCGTCTCGTGGCACGTCGAGGCCGAGCCTCCTCGCCGCGCTGATATGGGACAGCACCGCTCCTTCGCCCGCCGCGAGCAGCGCCGCCATTTCCCGCTCTTCGCGAGTGGGTTGGTGGCAGCCGAGTCTGAAGACCCCGCGGTGCACCCGATTCCACTCACCTGTCGCCAGCCGGCCGCGCAGCCATTTCCAAGAAACCCCGGCGCTTATGAGGTCGGCTCGGTTCACCACGCCCTTTTGCTTTGCAGCGAGCTCGACGAGCCGCTTCGCATCAGCCATGGCCACGAGCTTGGTGGATGCGAAAAACGCGCCAGCAGACAAGTCTGTGACGAGTTTTGGCCCCAGCGGGATGCAAAAAATCCACGGCCCGCGAAAACACCGTGTTTCACCAGTTGCAATGTCCCGGAAGCTCGCGAACTCAGCAAGGCGCAGTGGGAGAGCATCCGGCGGGCGAGATGAGGGTCCGCAGCAAATCGCAGAAATCGTAAGAGGATGCTCGGGCGTGGAACAGATGATCAAAAAGGAGTGACCTCGTTCCGGTGCGCTAACCATGGGGGGTCTGCGGTCGAGGCGAGGGAAGCATTCCGCTGCGACATTGATGGCTTAAAGGCAGCCGCATTCGTGAAGGTCGCGACTCGACAGATTGCCGGGTTGGATTGCTACTGAATCCGCTTGATCGGCGGTGGTACCCACCGGCCGTCGAGAGCCTCCGGCTTGGGGGCGAAGAGGCGCATCGTCACCCCCAGGGCACCGCTGGCCGGCGCAGGGAGCCAGTTCGACTCTTTGTCCGGGCCGGGAGAGACGTGCTGGAGGTAGAGATCGAGCGAACCATCCGAGTTGTACTGGAGCGCGTCTCGATCCCCGAGGGCGAAGCGGTTGATTGGGTTCGCAACCGGGAAACCTTCTGCGGTGTACATGGTGACCGACCAGAATGCGCCGGCGGGCGGGAGCTGCGTCTTGTCGAAGTGGAGGACGTGCCGTCCTTCGCCGACGAGCGGCTTCCCATCTGCGTCGGCTACGTTGATCGGGTAGATCGCGTCCTCGGGCTGATTGGCGCCGAGCCCTGCCATCGCGATGATGGCTCGCTTCAGGTAGAAGTTGCCGTACACACCCATCGTGTTGGTGTTCATCTGCCACCCGTTGACCACGTGTACGAGGGTCGGCATCTTCTCCTTGAGCAGCTTCAGGCCGTCCTCGGGCGCGCGCTCGAGGCCGGCGCGAACGGCAGGCGCAGCCTTGGCGAGGTCGAAGGGCTTCCCGGGTTCGAGCCCGATCCGCTTCAGCCGCACGATCGCGGACCAGTCGGTGGCGTGCGGGGGGTTCGCCTTCATCAGTTCCGCCCCGAGCGCGAAGTACTGGGCGGCCCGCATGGCATTCACCTGCCGCAGGGGTGGCGTGGTCAGGTCCACGGTCGGATCCGAGACAAACTTCGCTGCTGTCGTCGCCTTCTTGCCCCACTGCGAGAGCGGCGTGATCGCGAAGCCGTCCTGGATCTTGTGGACGGCTTCGTAATCCTTGGGCCCGTTGGTCTGAGTGCGTCCGATGATCCAGACGTACGATGTGGGCGACTCGATCCGCTGAACGCCCTTCGGAAGAGAGCCCTTCCAACACTGCGGCACGATCGCGAACGTCTGAGCAGTCGTGCCGCTCGTGCGCTTGCCTGGCGACGCAAGCACGTCGGTCCACATATCCATCACCGGCAGCAGGTAGTAGCGCCCGCCGGTGTCCGGTGCGGAGACGATCATTGGCTCCCGCGTTAGATCGATCCACGCCGACGAGTAGAGCGTGTCGAAGTTGGGTCGGACGACCGCTCGGAAATCGCCGGTCGGGTAAGCCCGGAGGTGGTGGAAGGCGTTCATCGGACCAGCCCCTGGCGCGATTCCGGGTGGCACGTTGGTTGCGACCCGCCGAGTGACCTCCATCATGATCAGCGGGTACAGGTAGACGTACGCCTCAACGCCGATCTCGTGGGCCTCCTGCTCGCTCATCGCCGCAGGCTGGGCGGCGGTCGGCAGTAGAGAGGCGCATAGTGCGATGCAAACGGCTGGCATCTTGCGGGTGGAGGTCCTCATCGTGACTTCTCCTGTCCGGGCGTCGCATGCTAGCGCGGCCCGAGAGAGCGGGGCAGGACCGACATCGTCTGTGTTCTCTTGCCTGGAGCAATCTTTAGCCGTCGGGAATTGACGAGATCCCTCAATGTTGCACGCCATGGAACCAGCTCGGGGAGGCGCGTGGGATGATTGGGCTTCGAAGCACTCTCCTTGTCATTCTTGCGGCTTCCACTACCGATTCGACAGCACGTTCATCCGCGGAGATTTCCCTGCGGGATCGCGTATTCATTGCGACGCAGATTTATCATCAGGTCGCCACCTTCTACCCCGAGCTCTCCCAGAAGCAGTTTGATCAAGATTATCGCGAGTATCTCGCAGGAATCCTGAATGCCTCTGCCGATCGCAAAGCCTTTGATCTCGCCTCCATGGAGCTGGTGGCTTCGCTGCACGACAGTCATACCTGGTTCTACGATGACTGGCTGGCGATGAACTATGGGCAGCCGTTGGGCTTCACCGCTTACCGATTTGATGAGCAGTGGGTCGTGGTCCAAAGCTGGCGCTCCTCGCTTCGCGTCGGCGATGTGATTAAGGCAGTCGATGGGATACCAACTCAGCGGTACTTCGAGGAAAGGCAAAAATACATCTCGGCTTCGAGCAGGCGTGATGCAGGGACCAGTTTTTTTCACACTCCGGTTCTGTTCCCCGAGCGCTTCACGCTGGGCCTGGACGGAAACCGCGAGGTGGTAGTCGACCGCAAGCACGAAGTGACGCAGCGGCCGGCCGTCAAGACCGAGGGTCGATGGCTCGCTGAGGGCCTGGTGGGTTACATCAAGCTGCCCATGTTTCGTGGTATTGAGACCCAGGTTGCGGCGCTAGATTTTCTCAAGCAGTACCGCGGTGCCCGCACGGTGATTCTCGACATTAGAGGCAACCCGGGCGCCGGGGACCCGAGCTTGCTTCAGCGCGCTCTCATGGACAGGTCCTATCCTCTGTGGACTGAGCACAGCGCTGTGCATGGCGGCTTTCTGCTTCGAGCCTATGACATCGCCTATCCCGAGAAGTCCGATGTGACGACTCGCGAAGCGACGGTCCGCTTGCACGATCAGCCGGCCTTTACCGGGCGCTTGATTTTGCTGATTGACCGCGGATGCACGTGCGCGTGCGAGGATTTTGCGATGCCATTCAAGGTTAGCAAGCGAGCGCAGCTGATCGGCGAAACCACGGCGGGCAGCTTCTCGTTCACAAACTCCACCGATTTTGAAAACGGGATGAGGCTGAATATTGCATCGGTGCGGCATACTTTTCCGGATGGCTCGAGGTTTGAAGGCGTTGGAATAACACCCGATATCGAAATCCATCCAACCGCAAAAGATTTTAAACAGGGAAAGGATCCAGTGCTTGACCGCGCCCTGGAGGTTGCGATTAGCGAACGGTGAATACTTTGATCGCCAGCCGGGCCCGCTCGGCGCCACTGCTCGCGATCAGATGATAAACCCCGGGGGATAGCGGAGCGGCGTAAACACCCGCGCCGCTCACGCTTCCGCCCGCGGCCCCCTCTTCTACCTCCCAATGCACTGCAGCGTTCTCCGCCACGGCGCCGCTCGCTTTAAGCGACACGATCGCGCCGATATTGACTCGATAGGTCTCGGCGCTGACCCGCAGCGACCCACTTGGCGATTGCGCGGCTCCGGCTGGCCACTCTTCGTCGACCGGTGCGACCTCCTCGCTCGAGCTGGCGATGGCCGCCCGGCTCGACGACGGCGACGCACAAGTGTCACAAGTCGAATACATCGACTGAAAAAGCATGCCCAGAGGCGGCGTCGCGGCGCCGAAGATCGGATGGGGAATGCCGTCGTCGGTGTAGAAGGTCGCGAAGTAATCGCCCACCATCCGACCCTGGTTGGTATTGGCGATCCAGCTCACCAACATTGGGCCACCGACGTCAACTGGATCGGACCACGAGTTACCACCGTCCTGAGAGGTGATGAACCCCGCCGTCAATTGACAAGTGGCGGATGAGCAGCTCGCCTCCGGGTAGTAATAGTAGACGACCCCCAGGCCAACGTTGGGCGAAAAAGTGTTTCGATCGGCGCCGAACCCTGGAAGGAAATGATCCGCGTTGGTTGCGACGTCGTCGATTGGAGTCCGGGTGACTGCCGACCAGGTTTCGCCGTCGCTGCTGGTGGTGAACACGATGTCATTGCTGTGACAGAAGCTGCGAAAGCGGCAGTCCGCCCACGCCACATAGATCGTGCCGTCGCCGTCGATCGCTGCCGATGGCAGGTCCGCGTCGCGAATGCGTGCGGCCACGCCGTGCTCGCTGACGCTGGCTACCGACCTCGAGGAGCCCCAACTGTTGCCTCCATCGTCAGAGAAGAAGGACCGAACGCCAGAGCCGCCGGCGTACGGAACCACCAATCTGCCGCTCGGCAATGCCAGCGGCTGACCGCCCAGGCCTCTCGCCACGCCCGCTGTTGTCAACGCCGGCCCCCAGGTGGCGCCCCCGTCACTCGAGGTGCTCATCAGGATGAGGTCGCCCGCACCCGCGTCGTCCCATTGGATGTAGCAATTGCCGTAGAACGGGCTGGTGGGCCAGTTGTCACAGGTAATCCATGGCTTGTCGAAGTACGAACCCCCGGTGGTGACGGTGACCGGATCATCCCAGGTCAAACCGTCTCCCGAGCGGCTGACGAAGAGCTCGTGAGGACTGCCGTCAAATGGAAGCGTCTCGATCAACCAAACGCCAAAGGCTTCGTTGTACGCCACCGACGGGTCGCTCACCCTCTGATATCGACCCCCGCCACCCCAGACGGTGATCCCCGGCAGCGAGCCG
>Ga0126384_10002097_pt1 | contig 12036 bp, 10 predicted proteins | sample PanSoiMetPlot_36_FD_92543 | JGI IMG/M metagenome (GOLD analysis project Ga0126384, IMG submission 92543) | Tropical forest soil microbial communities from Panama - MetaG Plot_36 | ecosystem: Environmental > Terrestrial > Soil > Tropical forest > Bulk soil | place: Panama | collected 2016-02-17 | reverse complement strand
TCGTCTTGCGCGGTCTCAGCAAAAACTTCGATCGCTTTGCCGCGGTCGACAACATTTCGCTCCGCATCGAGCATGGGCAGCTCGTCTGTCTGCTTGGGCCATCGGGCTGCGGCAAGACCACGATCTTGCGCCTGCTCGCCGGGTTCACCGAGCCGACGGCGGGCGAGATCGCCATCGGCGAGCGCGTCGTCTCGGCGCCGTCGCGGGTGCTGCCCCCCGAGCAGCGCCGGGTGTCGATGGTGTTTCAGAGCTATGCGCTCTGGCCGCACATGACGGTGGCGCAAAACGTCGCCTACGGACTTGAACTGCGCCGGCTCGACCGGGCGAGCATCGCGGCCAAGCTTACGGCGATCCTGGCGACTACGCAGCTGACAGCGTTTGCCGAGCGTTACCCGGCGGAGCTCTCCGGCGGCCAGCAGCAGCGCGTCTCGCTGGCGCGCGCCTTGATTGTGGAGCCCGACGTGCTACTGCTCGACGAGCCGCTGTCCAATCTCGATGCCAATCTCAGGGAAGAGATGCGTTTTGAGGTCCGCCGTCTGCACCAGGCCTATCACTACACCACCGTCTACGTCACGCACGACCAAAGCGAGGCCATGACCACCGCCGACCTGATCGCCGTCATGAACGCCGGTCGCATCGAACAGCTGGGCTCGCCGCGCCAGATCTATCAGCAGCCGCGCTCCGAGTTCGTCGCCCGCTTCCTGGGCGGCAGCAACATCCTTCGCGGCCAGGCGATCGACGACCGGCGGCTGATGTTTGCCGGCGCCAGCATCGAATGCCACAACGCCGCCTTCGCGCCGGGCGCCCCGGCCGCCGCCGCCGTGCGCCAGCACGACATCCGCTTGCTTGCCGGCGACACGGCGGCACAGGGCAGCAATGCGCTGAAGGGCACGGTGGTGCGCAACGTCTTTCTCGGCGCCACCCGCGACTATGTGGTCGAGGTCGGCAACGGCGTGCCGTTGCGCGTGACGACGGCGCCCGAAGCCGACTTCGCGCCGGGCGCGGTCGTGAGCCTGGTGCTGCCCGCGGCCCATTGCCAGGCGCTGATCAACTGAAACACCACGATCATGTAGAGGAGACGATTATGGCAAGCGCTAGCCTCAGCCGCCGTGCCGTGTGCCGGGGGCTCGCCACCACGGCGCTGGCGGCAACATCCTTTTCCCGCGCAGCGCCGGCGGCGCTGGCCACGTCCACCGTCACCCCGGACCTGATCGAGGCGGCGCGCAAGGAGGGCAAGGCGATCTGGTATACCGCCGTCGACCTGCCGGTGGCCGAGCGCATCGCCAAGGCGTTCGAGGCGAAGTACCCCGGCATCGCCGTGCGCGTCGAGCGCTCGGGCGGGGAGCGCATTTTCCAACGCATCGGCCAGGAGTATCAGAGCAACATCCACGCCGTCGATGTCGTCAACAGCTCCGATGCGGCGCATTTCATCGTCTGGAAGCGAGAGGGCATCCTCGCGCCCTATCTGCCGCAGGAAATCGCCAGCCATTATCCGGCCGATCAGGTGGATGGCGATGGTCTGTTTGCCAGCTGGCGGGTGTGGCTGTGCGTGATCGGCTACAACACCAAACTGGTGAAGGCGGAGGAGGCGCCGAAGAGCTTCGCCGACCTGTTGGATGCCAAATGGACGGGCAAGATCGTCAAGGCGCACCCGGGCTACAGCGGCACCATCATGACCGCGACCTTTCAGATCTCGCGCCAACTCGGCTGGGACTATTTCGAGAAACTGAGCCGGCAGAAGGTGATGCAGGTGCAATCCTCGGCCGACCCGCCCAAGAAATTGGCGCTCGGCGAGCGCGCCATCATGGCCGATGGCAACGAGTACAACCTGTTCCAGCTCAAGGAAAAGGGCGAGCCGGTCGAGATCGTCTATCCAAGCGAAGGCACGCCGGTGATCATCGGCCCCTCCGGCATCCTGAAGGATGCGCCCAACCCCAATGCCGCCCGCCTGCTGCAGAGCTTCATGTTCTCCGCCGAGTGCCAGCAGCTGATGGTGGATGCCGGCGGTTTGCGCTCGTTCCATGACCAGGTGCAGGAGAAGGCGGGACGCACGCCGCTCAAGGACATCAAGCTGATGGCGGATGATGCGGTGGCGGTGGAACGCGAGGCCGATCAGATCAAGGCCCGCTACACGCGCTATTTCAAGGTGTAAGCTCGCCGCGCCGGACCGGGCGAAGGCGGCGGCAAGCAGCCGCCGTCGTGCTCGGCGCGGTGAACGCTTCTGGCAGTGCACGGCAAGGCCTTGGGACCTTGCCTCTCTATGAGCTTCCTCGTGCCATGACCCCCAGCTCCCGCCCGCCATTGCCCATGCCGCGCCGCCATCTCGACCTCTCCGGGCTGGTGATGGCGCTGTTTGCGGCGCTGCTCGCGCTGTTGATCGTGCTGCCGCTGGCCTGGTTGGCCGTATTCGCCTTCACCGATCGCACGCGGCATTTGACGCTCGGCAATTTTCAGGCGCTGTTCACCGATCCTGCCTTCGTCGAGCCGCTGCTCGCCACCTTCACCATTGCGCTGTCGGTGAGCGCGGCGTGCTGCGCGGTGGCCGCCCCGATGGGCTGGCTGGTGGCGCGCACCGACATGCCGTTGCGGGGCCCGATCCGCCTCTTGGTCATGGCCTCGTTCGTCACCCCGCCCTTTCTCGGCGCCATTGCCTGGGAGCTGCTGGCGGCCCCCAACAGTGGCCTCATCAACCAGCTCTATCGCAGCCTCAGCGGGGCACCGCCTGACGCCAGGCTGTTTGACATCTATACGCTGACCGGCGTGATCTTCGTTATCTCCTGCTACACGTTTCCCTACATTTTCGTGCTGGTTGCCAATGCCCTCGACCGCATACCGGGCGAGCTCGAAGACGCCTCCGCCATGCTGGGCGGCTCGGCCTGGCGCACGGCGCAACGCGTTACCATCCCGCTGGCGCTGCCGGCCCTGTTGGCCGGGGCGCTGGTGGCCTTTCTCCAGGCCATGACCCTGTTCGGCTCGCCCGCCATCCTGGCGCTGCCGGCCGGCTTTCACACCATGACCACCAAGATCTGGAGCCTGTTCCAGTATCCGCCGAAGCCGGAGCTCGCCGCGGCCGCGTCCCTGCCGCTGTTGGTGTTGACCGTGATCTTGTTGCGCGGCCAGGCGGTGCTGCTGGGACGCCGCGGCTACGTCGTGGTCGGTGGCAAGAGCGGTCCGCCGCGACCGGTGCGCCTCGGCGCCTGGCGCTGGCCCGCGCTCGGCATTTGCCTCACTGTGCTCTGCCTACCGGTGTTTCTGCCCTACGCTGCGCTGATCAACGCCGCCTTTTCCCGCATCGCCTCGCAGCCTTTGAGCTTCGATACCGCGACCTGGCAGAATGTGCGCTTCGTGTTCTTCGAACTCTCAGCCACCAAGCTCGCCATGCGCAATACCTTTTTGCTGGGTCTGATGGCGGCGACTGGCGGCACGGTGCTGGCGCTGGTGATCGCCTATCTCACCACACGTGCCAGCATTATCGGCCACCGGCTGCTTGCCTTCCTCGCCACCGCGCCGATCGCGATCCCCGGCATCGTGCTGGGCGTTGGCCTGTTTCTCGCCTATACGCGCGGGCCGATCGTGCTCTACGGCACCTTGTGGATCCTGCTCATTGCCTATGTCACCATCGAGCTGCCCGCGGCCTACCAGCAGCTGCAATCCGCCTTCCGCGCGCTGTCGCCCGAATTGGAGGAGGCGGGGCGGATCTTCGGGGCATCGCGGCTGCGCACCTTGCGGGACGTGACCGCGCCGCTGCTCGGGCCCAGCCTGGTGGCGACCTGGTGCTTCATCTTTGTCGCGGTGGTGCGCGAGTTGTCGGCGGCGGTAATCCTATTCACCTCAGAGACCAAGGTCGTGTCGGTGTTGATCTTCGATCTGAAAGAGAGTGGGGATCTCGGGGCCATCGCCGTGCTCGGCCTCAGCATGCTGATCCTGACCGCCGCGGTGATTATCGCAGTCAACCGCATCCCGGGCTTCAGCGGCGTGCGCTTGCGCAACAATTGAGGCGGTCCGCCAGACCGGCGGCCGTAGACCGCGAGCTGAGAAGGTGCGAGATGAGGTGCTTGGCGTTTCCTTAACCGCTCATGGTGCCACGTGAACCCTGCTGAGCCCTCCCTCTCCCAAACCCTGGCCCAGACCCTGGCCGAAAAAATCCTGGCGATCGACGCCGCCGCGCTTAGCCCGGCGGTCGTTGAGATCTGCGAGCGCTTGCTGATCGACGTGATCGGGCTTTGCGTCGTCGCCCGCGGCAGCGACTACGTCGCCTCGGCGCTGGCGGCATGGGCCGAGCCCGGCGGCGGCACCGCCATCGGCCACGACCGCACTTTGAGCGCCGCCGGCGCGGCCTTCGCCAACGGCACGGCGGCGCATGGCGAGGACTTCGACGATACCTTCGAGGGCGGGCCGGTACACGCCGGTGCGGTGGTGGTACCGGCAGTGCTGGCGGCGGCCGAGCAGGAAGGGCTGAGCGGCGAGGCGGTGCTGCGGGGTATCGCCGTTGGCGTCGAGAGCATTTGCCGCTTGAGCCTGGTGGTACCCAAGGCCGTGCACAAATCGGGCTTCCATCCGACCGCGGTGTTCGGCGCCATGGCGGCGGCGGCCGCGGTTGGCGCCGCGCTGCGGCTCGATCGTCAGCAGCTGACGAACGCGCTGGGCATTGCCGGCTCGATGGCGAGCGGCATCATCGAGTACCTGGCCGACGGCAGCTGGACCAAGCGCATGCATCCGGGCTGGGCGGCGCAATCGGGGTTACGGGCGGCGCTCTTGGCGCGCGCCGGCTTCGTCGGTCCAAGCACGGTGTTTGAAGGTGTGCATGGGCTCTTCAACGGTTTTGCCCGCACCCGCGCCGGCGACTGGGGGGCGCTGACGGAGGGGTTTGGGACCGTCTGGCACGCCGCCCTTTTGGCCTTCAAGCCCTATCCCTGCGGCACCATGATCCAGCCCTACGTCGACTGTGCCCTACGCCTCAACCGGCGCGGCGTCGCGGCCGAGCGCATCGCCGAGGTGGAGTGCGAGGTGGGCGAAGGTACCGTGCACCGGCTGTGGGAACCGCTCGCGGCCAAGCAAAGCCCGGCCAATGGCTACGCCGGCAAGTTCGCGGCGCCCTATTGCATTGCTTTCGCGCTCATCACTGGCGGTCTTGGCTTCGGCGCCTTTGCCGAGGCGAGCCTTGCCGATCGCCGCGTCCACGCCCTGGCCGCGAAAATCAGCTATCGGATCGATCCGGCGAACCCTTACCCCGCTGCCTTCACCGGCCACATCCGCGTCCGCCTGATCGACGGCGACATCATTGATGAGCGGCAGCCGCATCTGCGCGGCGGGGCGCAGGAACCGTTGTCGCGGGCCGAGATCGAAGACAAATTTGCCCACAACGTCGCTCACGGCGGCTGGTCGGAGGCGCAGGCAAGCGCCGCCCTCGCGCTCGCACGCCAGATGTGGGCCGCGCCGCGCATTGACCTTGGCGCCCTGCGCTAGCCGACGGTCCGGTGGAAACCGGCCGGGCCCCGACCTTGGCCAACCCCTACAACAAAGCGACCCCGACGCAGTTTGCGCCGGGGTCGCATCTGGCTCGGTACTGATAGTACGAACCCGAGCCTTAGACGGGGTGCCGCGCCAGCTGCCGGCGCCAAGGCGCCGGCGCCGCGCATCACTCGCGGTCGTCCTTGTCGCCGTCGAGCGTGTGGCGCTCGCCGAGGCAGGGGGTCGCCCATACCTGGCAGCGCTTGCGATACTGTCCGGTCAGGAATTCGCCGACCTTGCCGATGGTGCTTTCGTTGGTCGAGGAGCGCCAGCAGCGGTATTCGCCGTTTTTGGCGGCGTCGAGATCCTGATAGCGCTCGCCATGATCCGACCGCACCCAAGCGCGCCAGGCGCGCTTGGCCGAAACCAGTGCGCCGTTCTCGGTCTGCGCCTCGGTACCCTTGGCGGTCACCAGGTGCAGGCACTCGCGCTCATAGCGCTCATAGCGATCGTAACGGCTGTAGCGGTCGCGGCGGTCATAGTCCCGGTCGCGGCGGTCATAGTCCCGGTCACGGCGGTCATAGTCCCGGTCACGGCCTTCCCGCTCGCGCCAGCGCTCCTCGCCGTAGGGAACGACCGGCCGCCGCTCGACCACGTAGCGCGTGTCGACGCCTTCGGGCGGGGGGTGATGGAAGCGCGGCTGCAGGTAGGGTTTGCCGCGCCGGCGCGGATCGGCGAAGCGAAAACAGCGGTTGTTGTCGTAGCCATCGCAGCGCAGCGTCTTGCTGACGTAGTTGGCGGTGTCGGTGCCCTCGGCAAGTCCCGGCACCGGCTGCATCAAGAGCAGCAGCATCGACCCCGCGAACAGGCTCAAGGCGCCGGACGTGACGTGTGGTGGTACCTTCATGTGACCCCCTACGATGACAAGATTTGGCAAGGCGCGTGATCGCGGCCGGACATGGGTCGGCGCGGCTGCGGCCGGTGGCCGAAGGCACCAGGCGAGCGCTTGGCCGCCAGGCGTGGCGCTACGGATTTGAAAGGTCTTGCGTCGCCGAGCGCGCGCTGGTGGCTGATGCTCAGCTGTCGCCGACGGGATGCGGATATTCCGGGTGCTCCGGCCGCGCGAGCCACCGTGGCTCGGAACCCGGTCCCGTGCCCAGCCGCTCGGGCATCGATCGGTCGTCGGCACCGAGAATGACAACGCCAGTACGCCACGGAATAGAACGCCCCCCCGCACAACTAGCCCCTCACTGAACCCCTGTCCCGGCGGGCGGGCGCCACTGGTCCAGCACTCAACGATGGGTAGCGCGCGATCGCGCGGTTTGCCAATATCCGGAGGGTGCGGGCCGGGCTTTCTTGCCAGGGCAGTGTCAAACTGGCCACAAGTGCTTCTGCAAACGGTGGGATTTCCAGCCACGCGGGCCTGCCAGCGGGGCCGACCAAGCGCTCGCGCCTGGGGGCCTGCGCCGGCCGTCGGCGGCGAGCAACAGCCGCGCTGTGGGTGCTTCTTTCGTCGCCCTGGCGCACGCGCGTTTCATGATCGGCAGGATCTCAATGAGGCACAAGGCTCATGCCCCGGGCACCGATCTTGAGGGCCGCGTCGCCCTCGTCACCGGCGCCGGTCGCACTATCGGCTGCGGCATCGCTCTGGCGCTCGCCGCGCCGGCGCGGCCGTGGTGGTCACGGCGGCCGTAACCGCGACGCGGTCGAGGCCGTCGCCGGACGGGCACGGCGTGTTGGGCGTGATCCTCCATGGCGCCTTCCTGATGGTGACGTCGGCCCTAACTCACCTGCGCGCCAGCTGCGCCGGCGCCATCGTCAACATCTGCGGCGTCAGCGCCTACCTCGGCGCCTCCCGGTGCGCGCCCCATGTCGTGGTGGCCAAGCGGGCCTCACCGGCTTTACCCGCGCGCTCGCCCACGAGCTTGCCCGACAAGATCACGGCCAACTGCGTGGTGCCCGGGTTGATCGGCACCGAGCGCGACCCGAAGCTGCCGCTGCCGCAGCATCATGGCGTCAACCGCATCCTGACGGGCCGCCTCGGCAGCGTCGAGGATCGCAGCTGCGGAATGTTTTTGGCTGGTCCTCGCGCCCGATCCATCACCGGCCAGACCGTGCACATCAACGGCGTCATGTATCTGGGCTGAGGCGACAGTGCCATCGGTTGCTGTGCGCGGAGGTGCACAGGGGTGATTGGGCCATTGCGGGGTGCGGCACGGGTGCCGGTCGCTCAAGCGCATCGGCACATTGATCCTGCATGGCACGGGGCCGCGGCCATGCGCCGGCACGTTGATTAGAGCTCAGCGGCGGCCCCCCGGGCAAAGGCCTCGGTCGGGTCCTGGTCGTTGGGTTGGCGCCGGGGCACGCGCGGCGGCCGTTGCCGGCGGATCTGGGCGCGGCGCTGGTGGCTGGCGGTGGCCGCCACCGGGGTAGTGATGCCGAAGCGGGCGCGCGTTTGCGGGAGCGTCAGCGCTGCGCTGGCGTTGATGACTGAGATTAGGGCGACGCTCAGGCGGACAAAGGTTGCGGCTGTGGTCATGGGTTGGCGCCGATCGCTCTCCACGCCGGGCTCGGCGCAGTTGCACGAGATACGCACCAGCTCTGCATGTGGACCGCGGGCCCGGCCCGGCGCGCGATCAAAAGGGTGTGCGTCGGATGTGATCCCGCGCCAGTCTAGACGCCGACCCCTGAAGGCCCGGTCGGTGCGCCTATTTGCAGGTGGCGATGAGGTCGGCGTGCTCGCCCGATGCCGTCGTCATCCGTCCCAAGATCACCCAGCCATCGTTGATGGCGATGCGCCACATCTGGTTGGCGCAATTGATGCTGCTCCATTCCTTGGCCTTGCGCTCCCACCAATCCCTGGCCGGGGCGCGGACGTTGAGGAACCGGCTGAACTGCACGGTACGGATCCGGCACACCACCTCGATGCCGTCGTGGCGCGTCTGCCGGTCGAGCCAAACGCCGACTTCGGCGTTGGAGGCCTTGGCATGCAGGGTCGCCGCGGCGCAGATGTCATCGGGGGGCTGGGCGGACGCCCCGCCGCCGGCGCCCACGAGGAGGGTCACGGCGGCAGCGGCTAACAGCGGTGGCGAGCGCATGGCGTGGGCGTGGTGTGGGCTAGGGATCTTGCATCACCATGGGCAGCGATGTGGCAACAGCATGGCATTGAGGGGCTGCGCCGGATTTGGGGTCCGGCCGCCCGGCGCCGCCGGCCGACGGGGGATAGTTTTGTCTTGGGGCCGGCCCACCCCGGCGTGGCACCGCTGGCGCAACGGCCGAACCCCTTATATTGTCCGCAACGGGCCCGCCCGGCGCCACCTGTTACGTTTGTGCGCGCCGTCGGCCGGTGAGGACAATGCCCCATTCCTCCGCGACGCGCGCGAGCTGCCCTCGTGCGTCGAAACCGCCCTTGGCGGCAAGCGGAAGCAAAAAGGTCAGGCCACGTGCGGGTACTGGTGCTCGAGGATGATCGCGATCTCAACCGCCAGCTGGTGGCGGCGCTGACCGACGCCGGCTATGCCGTCGATGCCGCCTTCGACGGCGAGGAGGGCTTCTTCCTCGGCGAGACCGAGCCCTACGATGTCGTCATCCTCGACACCGGCTTGCCCAAGATCGACGGCATCAGCGTGCTCGAGCAGTGGCGCCGGGCCGGGCGCAACATGCCGGTGATCATCCTCACCGCCCGCGATCGCTGGAGCGACAAGGTCGCCGGCATCGATGCCGGCGCCGATGACTACGTGGCCAAGCCGTTTCACATGGAGGAATTGCTGGCGCGGATCCGGGCGCAGGTGCGCCGCGCCTCGGGGCACGCCCGCAGCGACATCGAATGCGGACCGCTGCGGCTCGACACCAAAACCGCGCGCGTCACGCTCGATGGCCAGCCGGTGAAGCTCACCTCGCATGAATATCGGCTGCTCGCCTATCTGATGCACCACAACGATCGCATCGTCTCGCGCACGGAACTGGTCGAGCACCTCTACGAACAGGATTTTGACCGCGACTCCAACACCATCGAGGTGTTCATCGGCCGGCTGCGCAAGAAGATTCCACCCGACATGATCAAGACCATTCGCGGCCTGGGCTACAGGCTCTCGGAGGGCGATGCGAACTAACTCCCTCGCGTTTCGGCTGTTTGCGACCGCGGCGGCGTGGGTGCTGCTGGTTCTCCCGGTCGCCGGCATGATCATCTATTCGCTCTATCGCGAGGAGGTGGAGAACAGTTACGACCGCCGCATCGGCGTGCTGCTCACGGTCATTCTCTCCGACAGCATCGATCACGGCGACAGCGAGCCGGGGGCGCCAAAGGACGTCGGCGAACCGCTGTTTGAGATCACGCACTCGGGCTGGTATTGGCAGATCAAGCCGCTCGACGGACGCCCCGGCCGGCTGCTGGTATCGCGCTCGCTGGCCGATGAGCGCATCCCGCTGCCGAGCGAAGCCAAGGTCGAACCCAACGACCGCGAGGTACGCTGGGCAACCTTGACCGGGCCGCTGGAGCAGACCGTGCGCGTGGCCGAGACCATCTACGTGTTCGGCGAGGGCCAATCGGCGCAACGCTACTCGGTGGCGGTGGCGGCGGCGCTGGAGGAGGTGGAAAACAGCCTGCTCAGCTTCCGCACCCGGCTCGGTTTGGCGCTGGCGCTGGCCGGCATCGGCCTGCTCGCGGTCAATCTGTTTCAGATCCGCTTCGGGTTGTTGCCCCTGCACCAGGTGGAAAAGGGGCTGAGCGCCATCCGCTCGGGCGAGGCGGCACGGCTCGACGCCGCCCTGCCGCAGGAAATCGTGCCCCTGCAGCAGGAGCTCAACGCGCTCTTGAAATCCAACCAGGACATCGTCGAGCGCGCCCGCACCCATGTCGGCAATCTGGCGCACGCGCTGAAGACGCCGCTGGCGGTGATCGTCAACGAGGCGCGCGACGAGCCCAGCGGCTTTGCCCGCAAGGTCTCCGAGCAGGCCGAGATCATGGGCAAGCAGATTTCTCTCTACCTCGATCGCGCCCGCATGGCCGCCCGCATCGGCGTCATCGGCCGGGTGACGGAAGTGCGGCCGGTGGGCGAATCGCTGATTCGCGCGCTCGAGCGCATCTATCGCGACCGGCAGCTGTCCTACATCATGGACTGCCCGGCGGGGACCCGCTTTCAGGGCGAGCGCCAGGACCTCGAGGAGATGCTCGGCAATCTGCTCGACAACGCCTCGAAGTGGGCGCGCTCCAAGGTGATGCTGTCGGTGGCGACGTTGCCCGCCGACAACGGCGCCCATGCGCGGTTCGAGATCAGGGTCGAGGACGACGGCCCGGGCTTGACCGACCAGCAGCTGACCGACCCGATCCTGCGCGGACGGCGGCTCGACGAAACCAAACCCGGCTCCGGCCTCGGCCATTCGATCGTTGCCGACCTTGCCCACTCCTACAGCGGTGGGCTGGAACTGTGCCGGGCCGAGATCGGCGGTCTCAGCGTGCGCCTGACCCTGCCGCTCGCCAGCTAGTCACGATGCCGGCTTCGGCGTGAGCCGCGGGTCGTACTTTCGCCCTAATCGAAGCGCGCATTGCCATGACAACTTGCGATTCGCTGAGCGCACCGGCGGTATGGCCGCGCGAGGGGGCGTGGGCTCGCCGGATGCAACGGTACGGGGGAGGGATTAATGCGACCTGCGATCATGGTGTGCGTGGCCGCGCTCGTGCTCATGGGCTGCGAGACCAAGCAGGACACGGGCACCCTGATGGGCGCCATCGCCGGTGGCGTCATCGGCAACCAGTTCGGCAAGGGCGGCGGCCGGGTCGCCAGCACGTTCGCCGGGGCGGTGATCGGTGGCATCGTCGGCAACGAGATCGGCCGCTCGCTCGATGCGCGCGATCGCCAGTTGGCCCAGCAGGCGGAATATGATGCCTGGGAGCGGGGACAATCGGGGCGCCCGGTACGGTGGCAGAACCCGAGCAACGGCCGCTACGGCGAGGTTATTCCCGAGCAGCCCTACCGGCGTGGGTCGCTCGACTGCCGCGATTATGTCCACAAGGTCTATATTGACGGACGGCCGCAAACGATGCGCGGCACCGCCTGCCGCAACCCCGACGGCACCTGGAGCCCGGTTGACGCTTAGACGGCGGTCGTCGGCCCAGTTGCGCGCGCATGCTGGCGGTACGGGCCTTGGTGGCCAGCCGCCTGCCTGTTGCCGCTTGTGTCCCCGGCGCGTGCGCACGGCGGCGGCCGCACCGACGCGGATCGCCCGCCTTCGCCCCGCGACAGATCTGCCACTGCGCGCCGCCCGCCTTGCCACGCCGCGGTCCCAGCCCTATTGCAGGGGGGCTGGCGCAGCCGGATAGAACGCATGCTCCTGTGGATCCTCTTCGCGGTGATGACGGCGGCGGTCCTGGTGGCCGTGCTCGCGCCCCTGACCCGCGCCGCCAGCGGCAGCGCGGAACGCGGCGCGGGCAGCGTTGCCGTCTATCGCAACCAGCTCGAGGAAGTGGAGGCCGACTGCGCCCGTGGGCTGATGGACGCCAGCGAGGCCGCCGCCACCAAGCTTGAGATCTCGCGCCGTCTGTTGGCGGGAGCCGGCGCGCCCGAGGCCGCCGCACCGGTCCCGCCG
>Ga0126384_10002095_pt1 | contig 12039 bp, 7 predicted proteins | sample PanSoiMetPlot_36_FD_92543 | JGI IMG/M metagenome (GOLD analysis project Ga0126384, IMG submission 92543) | Tropical forest soil microbial communities from Panama - MetaG Plot_36 | ecosystem: Environmental > Terrestrial > Soil > Tropical forest > Bulk soil | place: Panama | collected 2016-02-17 | reverse complement strand
GAGCCGGCGTCCTGACGAAATGGCTCGAGTCATCTGCGAATCAGAACCAACGAGGCCCAGCCGTGCGATTGCGGATCGCAGATTGCGGATTGCGGATTTGAAAGACGGTGGAACCAGTTCACAACAAACCAAAATAACGCTAACTAATCCAAAGGCATCGGCTCGAAATCCGAAATCCGCAATCCGAAACTCGAAATTTTTCCGCAGTGACGTTGATAACATCGTACTGATGGCATTGCGAAAAGATCCGGCGCGCCGGTACACATCAGTCGATCAGTTTTCAGAGGACATTAGACGCTACCTCGCAGGACTGCCGGTGAGCGCGAGATCTGACACGTTCGCGTACCACGCTGCCAAATTCGTCCAGCGCAATAAAGCTGCCTGTATTGCAGCCGGCTTTTTTCTGCTGGCGTTGGTTGCGGGAATTGGGGCCACACTCTATCAGGAGCGCAAAGCTGAACGACAGCGGGTGCTCGCTGAAAAACGGTTCAATGAAGTTCGCGAGCTGGCCCACTCGGTCGTCTTCAAGTACCACGATGCGATCGCGCGACTTCCTGGATCGACACAAGTACGCGCCATGCTTGTGCAGGACGCACTCGACTATCTTGATCGTCTATCCAGGGACGCAGGTGGCGATCGCTCCTTACAAAGAGAGCTGGCGCTGGCGTACCTCAAAGTCGCCGATGTCCAAGGGAAAGCCTATAGCGCCAATGTCGGCGACACGGCGGGAGCAGTTATTAGCTCGCGAAAAGCAATTGCCTTGTTCGAATCATTGGTCCAGACCGCACCCGCCTCTGAGGTGGAGGCCCGCGCAGATCTGCGCGATGCTTACCTGGGTTTGGGACTGACTCTTGCAATTGGAGGTGATCCGAAGACACGCGAAGTTGTTGAAAAAGCCCATGCTATTAGTGAGGAACTTGCCAGGACGCATCCGGAAAACCCCGACAATCGGCTAAAGCTCGCGCGCAGCTTGGTACTTCAATCGGATACGAGCCCGATAACCAACGAGCAGCACATCGCTCTCTTTCAGCAAGCCCAAACGATCGTGGACGAGCTAATTAAGACCGACGCTGGCAACGTAGATTTTCTCGCTGCTATGGGGACCATTCACCAGCGTCTGGGTGATCATTTTCGCCGTGGCGCCAAGCTTGCTCAAAAAAATGAAGACAAGCTCAAGGCCGCCGAATTCTTTGCGCAATCCGCGGAGCATCATCGCCTTTCAAAAGAAACTGTGCTGAAGCTTCTGCGCGTAGATCCGGATAACAATCGCTATCAGAGATTATTCGCAATCGCCCGAAACAACTACGGTGAAGCGCTGGTGTCTGTGGGAGATGCTAAAACTGCAGTCGCGGAGATAACGGCTGCTATCACGTATTTTGAAAGCAATGCTGCCACGGATCCGAAGAACTTAAACGCCAGGTACGAGCTGGGATTGGCGCGCCAGGCATTGGCAAACACGCTTCTGTATGCAGGCAACAAGAAAGGTGCATTCCAGCAAGACTCTTCAGCAATAAAGCTGTTTGAATCCCTCGTTAAAGATGACACCGCAAATCGTGACTATCCAGTTCTGGCTCTGACTTGCGTTCTGGAATTCGGCGACGCCCTGATGGCCACACACGACTTTCCTGAAGCTCTCCGTCAATACAAAGCCTCGCTAATCCGATTCATGAATGGTCCCAATGCCGATCCTCGCGCCAAAGTGTGGCTTAGCCAGATTCACGAGCGGCTTGGAGACTGGAACGTCGCAATGGCTGAAGAAAGCGGAAAGAATTCGTTCTGGGAGTCAGCCAGGACTGAATACCAAACGGCATTGGATGGGCGAGCTTCACTCGATGACCTCAAAAAGAAAGTTGCGCGCTGTGAGAAAGCTCTGGGCGGATCGCCGCCGGGCGGAAGTCTTTAGGCCACCAATTCAAGCTTGCCGGAATCGTTTGGGGTCAAGCCGGTCTCTTCAGCGGTGCGGCGCTCTCGATCAGTCTCGATGAAGCGCGTGGCAGCGTCAGCGGAGAGGGGTGGGGAGAAGTGGTAACCCTGCGCGTGTTCGCAATTGAGCGCTCGCAAGCACGCTAGCTGCTCAGACGACTCAACACCTTCCGCAACAACTTCCATTCCCAAATTCCGGGCCAGAGTCGCTATGGTTCGCACGATTTCGACGTTCTCGTCCTTCTCCTCAATCCGATTGACGAAGGAACGATCGATCTTCAGCGTGTCGACGGGAAAGCGGTGCAGGTAGCTGAGCGACGAATAGCCGGTGCCAAAGTCATCAATGCAAAGATGGACATTCAAATCCGAGAGCTGCCTGAGCATATTGATAGCCAGTTCAGCGTTCTCCATTACCACGCTTTCAGTAATCTCCAGTTTTAGACTGCGGGCCGACAAGCCAGTTCGCTGCAGAATTGTCTTCACTTCCTGGACCAAACCGGATTGAATCAATTGCTTCGACGATAGATTCACATTCATCGTCAGCGCGCGGTTGGCCGGATGCTGCGAATGCCATTCATGCATCTGACGACACGATTTTTCGAGAATCCATGAACCGAGCGCCATGATCAAGCCAGTCTCTTCGGCAACTGGTATGAACTCAGAAGGAGCCACGAGACCACGTTCAGGGTGTTGCCACCTAACGAGCGCTTCGAAACCTGATAGATGCCCCGTGGCCACGCTGACAATTGGCTGATAGTGGACGCAGAATTCGTTTCGTTCTACGGCTCTGCGCAAGTCGTTCTCGAGACGCATTCGAATCACGGCGCGCGAGTGCATCTCCAGATCGAACAATTCATAACAAGCTTTGCCGGCATCCTTCGCGCGATACATCGCTGTATCAGCATCGCGCAGAATGTAGTCGGGGTGATCATAGCCCGCCGAGCTGAGCGCGATACCGATACTTGCTGAAGTGAATGCTTCGTGCCCTCCCAACTCAAACGGGCGCAGCAATTCTCCTTGTATCTTCTCCGCTACCCGTATCGCATCGCCTGGTCCTTTGATGCCGTCAAGCAAGATGGCAAACTCATCGCCGCCAAAACGTGACACCGTGTCCACCTGACGCAGACACGCTTGCAGCCGACGCGCCAGTTGCACAATCAGTTGATCGCCGCAACTATGCCCAAGACTGTCGTTGATGTACTTAAAACGATCGAGATCGAGGAACAGGACGCCGAATAGATAGTCGTTCTGACGCTTGCTGCGTTCAATTGCGAGCTTTAAGTAGTCCGAGAACAGACTGCGGTTCGGCAAGTCTGTTAATGAATCGTGGAAAGCCGCATGGCGGAAGTGTTCTTTGCTTTCCTGAAGCGCGCGGCTGGTACGCTCGAGCTCTGAAATGTAGTGATTTAATTCTTCAACGTGCCACTCAGCCTGCTCAGCGCGCTGCTTTTCAGCATCAGCGCGATCGCGTTCGGCTCGTTCGGCCTTGGCAGCATTGCTGCGTATGTCTTCCAGGTATTTCTGATAGGTGAAGTACAGGACCAAAACCATCGGAATGGCAACGACGACCACGTATAGTCCCGCGGTTTCAATACGTGTCGCTATGAAACCGGCCACCATTCCGCCGGCAAAATAGGTGACCGAAGCCCAGATACAGTTCCTGGTCCAGATTTGCCAAAACGGCTGCGAATGTCTAAGCGACATTCCCACAGCAACCAGACTGGTGCTAACAAAGTACTGGGATGAGATCATTGCGCAAAGTCCGGCGGCGAATCCCGCGACGGGTTGATGGACCACTTGCATTGGTGGTCCGGCAATGAAAGTGATGGTCAGGACCGTCACGAAAGTCGAGACGACCATGACTGCAGAGCTAAAGAAAATGGTGCGGATCTTCCTGCCTGCGCGGACGCCGGTAATTAATCCGTCCGCTGCAGCTAAGAGAATAGCCAGCTCGCCGCCATAGATCAGCAGAGCCAGAAAAATGAAGGTATCGGAAATTGTAACGCTGACATTGAACCGCGGGATCTTAACCGACACGCCGGCGCTGACCGCCAGCGTTAACGCAGAGATGATCAGAAAGCGGAAATCGAAGCGCTGCAGCGGTAGCCGCTGCATCTCAATTAGAAACAGAAACAGCCCGAGCCCAATAATCAACCACTGATAACTTATTGCGACTCTCTGTCGAGTATCTAACGGCGTGGCACCTTCCACGTTGCGTCCTTAAACTGCTGAGAAATAGGCGGTGGAATAAGCAGATCGGACTTCATACCCAACCTTTTGATAAAAGGCGAACGCACGCTTGTTCTCTTCATTGACCACCAGGCAAATCGATCCATGATGCTCGAGAAGCTTTCGGGCCAGCTGCGTCATACATCGCAGCCCGTGCCCCTGGCGTCGCGCGTCTGGCCGGACGTAAACGCCTTCAACGAAAACGGTTTGGGGAGTCTCGGAAATGATGTCTGCTTTGAAGATCACCTGTCCCTGGTCCATGAGGATCCAGACACGATCTTGATCAATGCGCCGAGCAGCGCGTGCCCACATACCCGGACTATCTTCAGTCAGTGGATCGATGCCGCTTTCTTCAAAGCCTAATTCAGCATTGATGTTAACAACGGATTCCAGGTCTTCCGATTGCGCGAGCCGAAGCTGCGGCTCTGCAAGGACATCAGCCGCTGGAGTCTGCTGTTGCAGCAGGATTTCATGGGTAAGTTGTCGCGGCTTTCTTCCAGCGGCAGCATACTTATCGAGGATGTATTTCATCTGCTGCTGCTCGCCTCTAACCAGGTGCGAAGTTAGATTGTTTGGGATCAGTGCCGAAAGGATCTCGAGCGCGCTGTACTCGCGAGCTTCAATAATTGTCTTCGACCCGATGAGAGCCACGCCGATAAGGCGATTGCTTCGGTCTCGACAACCATAGAACGTGCCGCGATTCGCGATGTGAACCAAACCGTTATCGCGAATCAGGCCAGCCATAAACACTGTGTGAATCGGACGCTGGGCGAGAAAGGCAAGGACCTCATCCTGGTGACTGCTTGAGAATGCGTGCACTCGGAATGGTTGCGAAACCGATTTTCTGGGAGTTTCATGAAGATTGATTAGTTCGGTTTCGACAGTTACGTTTACGGAGGCGGTTGTCATTGTGTGCATAGTGGGAGAAGTGGTCGAGTGTTAAGGGAGGTGGTGAGGAGGGAGCAACAGGCTCCCTCCTCTGTCGGGGCTGCGCATTCGTTAATGCATGCAACTTGAAGCGTCGCCGTTTACAAGAGCCCTGCTTGACATTGCCTGGATAGCAGAATCGCCAAGCACGATACCGTCGCTAACCATAATTCCATCGCCAACGATGATGCCGTCGCCGAGCACCAGGCCATCGCTGACCATGATGCCGTCACTCATGAGCTGGGTAACCGGCAGGAAGGGCAGGCCGTCGCCGCAGATGATCCCATCGCTCGTCATGATGTTGTCACCCATGACGATGCTGTCAGTGACCATGATGCCGTCGCTAACCATGATGCCATCGCCGGCGACGTCGCCATCTTCCAGCAGAACTCCGTGGGCATAGATTGGCTGATATTTCATGATCAGGTTGGTACCCTTCAGGTAGCTGTACTTCACGATCAGCCCCTGAGACCATGAAAAAGTCTGGCCCGCGATCGTAGTTTGTGGATTTGGTGGAGTGCTGGTCGTCAAAAACGGCGAGCCCGTGGGTGTGGCATTCGACAAATCTGTTCGCACCAGCTTCGCCAGTCGTACTGCACCTTCGACGTTCAATTCGCCGGCGCCTTGTTCCAGCATATTGGCTTTTGCGATCGGCTGAGCGGTATACATCAACAAAGCCTTGACCATGTTGGGCGTGAGCTTGGGATTGGCCTGGAGCAAGAGAGCGGCCGTTCCGGCGACGATGGGTGTGGCCATCGAAGTCCCACTCAGGTACATGAGCTTGCGGTTATCTGAATCTGTTAGCCCTGAATCCAATTCGGGGTGCAGTCTAACCAGGAGATTATCGATCGTACCCGCATCCGATTCCGCAAAGATCAGTTTGTTTCCCGGCGCAACCAGATCAGGTTTGACCAGATTGTCATAATCCTTGAAGCCGCTTGCATCGGATGTGTAGCTGCGAGTCGGTCCCCGTGAACTGTATGACGCCACAGTGTCATCGTTGCGCATATCAGTGCCAAGGGTGTTCGTAGCGCCGACCGTTATAACCGAGGGTTCATTGCCCGGCGAGTGAATCTGCCCGTAGATCTTGTTGCCATTTCCATCCTTGCCGTTGTTACCGGCAGCCGCGACTACTACCAGCCCGGCATCCACCAGCGCTCGGGCGGCCCGGCATACGGGATCGTTCTTGTAGGAATTGATGGCAGGCGCACCAAGGCTCATGTTTACGACTCGGATGCCCCACTTATCTTTGTTAAGCGGATTTCCCGTGCTTACCGGCTTCGTGGGATCGGCTGGGGCGAGAAACCAATTCAGTGCGTTCAGCAGACTGGTGGTGCTACCTGAACCCTGTGAATTAAGCACACGCAGGTTAATGATATTGGCCTGCGGTGCGATGCCTTCGTAAGAATCTCCGTTACGAGTACTGATGCCACCCACGGTCGATGCCACGTGAGTGCCGTGACCATAGGGATCGCTATTGGGAATATTTTCGCCGGTGAAATCCTTGCTATAGCGGATACCATGAGAGAACGTACGATGAGCGGTATCGATGCCTGAATCCAGAACGGCGATGGCAATACCTGAACCGTCGAGTTCGCTGCAAACCAGGCCAGCAACGCAGTTCAGTTCACGAATCAACTCGGTACCGGTAGTGCTGGTAACATGGCCCAGCATATTAATTTCAACGTTCGGTGATAGGAAATCAGCCAGGCCTGTATGGGCCAGCTTCTCGACCGCATCAACGGGCATTCGCACTTTCATCGTGCCCAGTTCAGCCATGCGATCTGTCACGCTGATGTCGTTCTGTTTCAGGAATGCGCGCAGTTGGGGATCGCGAACATCAGACGTTTGCAGGATCACATCGATGCGATCGTTTTCAGAGTTTGCCGCTTGCATGAGCTCGCGCAGATCGGTGGAAATGATTTCGCCCACAAATCCGCGTTCCTCTCGAGAAGCCTTCTCGTTTTCCGCGAGTTCTGACTTCTTTGTTGTTTGTTCGCCAATTCGGATGGTCTGAAAGAGTTGTGTGAGCGACTCATCGCCGGCGATATGGCTTGCATAAGCCTCTGCTGAAGCGGCTCCAATAATATGAACGTTGCCGTCGGCGAGGGCCTGACGAATTGCCGTCGTCGCTTGTTGCTGTGCATAGCTTCCGGCAAATTGATGGAGTTGATCGACAAAGAGAATGATCTGGCCTTTGGACGCTGATGTTTCAGACAGCACTGCCTTCAAACGAGCAACGAATTCGTCGCTGTCTCTTGCTCCCGCTGCTAGTTTGTTGAGACTGAGACTGAACACCTGCTTGTTGTGCAGATTCTCAGCCACATAACCGGTAACAATTCTGCGCGCAAATGCCAGCGCGATATTGGAGACGTCCGCTTCGCATCCCTCGCCGGCTTGTCCAATGAGCACCGGGTTCTTAGCTGTGTTTTCAGAAAGAACCTTAACAACCTGATTGAGCTCAATTCTGTGCTGCGGAACGGCTGGTGAGCTCAGCCGAGCCAGCGCAGTCAAATCCACCCCATATCGCGATAGAGCGGGATGACTGGATTTTTGAACGCTCGTGCCCATGTTAGTCGCATTCGCCTTCCTTGCCGACTGGGCAATACTGCTCAGCGGGCTGGCAAACACTGCGGCTAACAACACCAGGCTTGTCAGCGACGTGATTGTGGGGGCTGTTTTCCGGGTTCTCATTTTTCCAATCCTTGGAGCGTTCTAGAGTCCGAGGCGATCCGTAATTAGCGACTTGTATTACTTAAACTCTTCGAGGCGAATTCAGGATCCAGGATCCAGCCTGACTCGCGCTCCTATTGGCAGAACCCATGCCAGAGGCGAAGTGGCACAAAGAGGCTAGTTTTCAGAGGAAATAGTCCTGAAAGAATGGTCAATTTGGAAGGTCTCGGTCAAGTTGGCGATGGTCCACATTCATTTTGGAGAAGATCGACAGTTTTGACCGAAAGCATGCCAATTTTCGCCAGGTTCTTTGTGCGAACTTAAGACTCAATTGACGGAAACTTTACACTTGGGCTGACAACGTCCGGTGCAGCTTTTGTCGTCCAACCCGCCGTAGTAAAGCAGGGGGCTAGATCCTGCGTAGAATTTTCGGTCAGTAGAGAAAGGGAGGAATTTGTTTTCATGAGTTACTTGGGTAAGTATTTATCGGTTAGTTTGCTGGTGCTTGCGCTTGCGGGCTTTGTTTTCGGAAAGGACAAGAGCAAGTCGGCCACAGTGACCTTCGCAGACGATGTGACCATCGCTGGAACCAAGGTTAAGGCCGGTGAATACAAGATCGCTTTCGACGAACAAACTGGTGAGTTCAAGGTCATGAAGGGTGGTAAGACAGTCGTCAAGACTACAGCCAAGCTTCAGGATCGCCCGGACAAAGTTCGCTCAACTGAAATGTTGATAAACGGCAACGAACTGGTGAGCGTAGCTTTCGGCGGAGAACGTCAGAATGTTGTAGTTAGCCAGGGCGGCTCAGCTGCAGGCAACGACAGCAACTAACTTACTCGATTCGCAATTCATAAACGCCTCGGAGCGAACCGTTCCGAGGCGTTTTTCTTCTGCAAAGAGCAAGGGGCTGAGCGCGGAGGGCTGAGCGTTGTTGAGGGCTGAGCGCGGAGCGTAAACGGGCAATGTCTCAGCTCTCAGCTCTCAGCCCTCAGCTCTTTGCCCTCAGCTCTCTGCCCTCAGCTCTCTGCCTTCAGCTCTTTGCTCTTTGCCCTCAGCTCTCCGCTCTCAGCTCTTTGCTCTTTGCCCTCTGCGCTGTGCCATAATCGCTGTCGAATTCCATCAACCAGTTTTTGGAGAGGCTCGGATGAACTTCCGCACATTTGGACGTACAGGTTGGCATGTCAGCGAAATCGGATATGGAATGTGGGGCATGGCTAGCTGGTCAAATTCTGATGACCAGGAGTCTCTGCGTTCCCTGCAAGCGGCTGTTGACCTTGAATGCAATTTCTTTGACACCGCCTTCGCGTATGGTGATGGGCGGAGCGAAGGCCTACTGGGCCAAATCGTTCGCGCCAATGAAGGTAGCGCTCTTTATACGGCTACGAAGATTCCACCAAAAAATCTGAAATGGCCTGCGCAGAGGGGGTTCACGCTTGACGACTGTTACCCGCCAGAGCACATCGAGGAGTACGTTCACCGTAGTCTTGAGAACGCCGGCCTCGAAAGTTTCGATTTAGTTCAATTTCATACCTGGGAAGACTCGTGGGTCGATGATGATCGCTGGGCCATGCAGGTCGCTGAGCTTTGCTCGCAGGGATTAATCAAGGCAGTTGGGATCAGCATTAATCGCTGGGAACCCTGGAATGGAATCAAGGCTGTAAGGAGCGGCCTGATAGACTCCGTGCAAGTCATCTACAACATTTTCGATCAGAATCCGGAAGACGAGTTGTTTCCCGCCTGTCGTGAAATGAACATAGCAGTCATCGCTCGCGTTCCGTTTGACGAAGGAACGTTGACGGGGACATTGACAAGAGACAGCACCTGGCCGGAGGGCGATTGGCGCAATCTCTACTTTGTTCCGGAAAACCTGATACCAAGTATCGATAGAGTTGACGCGCTTAAAGAATTGCTGCGTGAGTGGAACGAGTCGCATCGCAGCGAGCAGCCGTTGACGCTGCCCGAGATGGCGTTACGTTTCATAATCAGCAACCCTGAGGTGAGCACCGTTATCCCCGGTATGCGCAAGCCGACCCATGTACGATCGAATCTGGAAGCCAGCAACGCTGGACCTTTACCGCCAGAACTTCTAACTCAATTGAGAAAACATCGTTGGGTGCGCAAGCCTGCGCCGTGGTCACATTGAGCAGAATTGCGGATTGCGGCTTGTTGATTTCAACTCCACAATCCGCATTCCGCAATCCCCAATTCCCACCCGCTACCGCGCGGTGGTATTGACCTGTTCCTCATTCGACAAAGTTGAAAGACAATAATCATTCCCGTGGAACCAGCAACTTTCTGCAGCTTCATGTTTGTCGCGCCGCAACGACTGCACTGAAGCCCAGGTCCCTTTCATCATGGCTTCGCGCAGACGCTGGTTGGCTTCCTCGTCCCTCGATCCAATACAGGGGAAGATCATTACCGACGAGATGAATCGTGCCGAGTAGCCATTCTGCTCGCGCTTTATTTTCAGCATCAGTCCCACTCCGTGAACATTTTCGTCCTGACCAATAGTCAACGGGATTAGTAGCCGTCCGCCGGGAAGCAAACTATCAAGCCAACGGGTCCTCGGATGCGTCGCACCAGCATTCACCAGCAGTGCGTCAACGGGCTGGAGTTCATACTCGCCACCGTCCGCGTGTACGGCTTCTGCTTGCGAAAGATATGAGAGATTCTCTTTGGCCCGGCCTGCAAGCTCAGCATCCAACTCAACACCAACTACGCGGCCCTGTGGTCCAACCGTCTCGGCGATGATTGCCGTGTAATAACCTACGCCGCAGCCAATATGCACCACTCGATTTCCAGCCCTCAGTTCGAGTGCGTCTATGAAAGTTGCCAAAGTAGCTGGTTGTCCGTTGTTGAGTTGTCGTTCCGCATCAATCGCAACCACGACGTTGTGATACAGATGGCGAGGATTGTCGTCGGGAGTCGTCCGATAGTTAGCGCGCTTTCCGTGACCAGTTGGCGATTGCAAAGCTTCCGGATTTGCAATCTTCCATGGACCCGGTCCGAGGAACCTTTCTCGTGGGACCTTGGCCAATGCAGTTATAAGCGCTTCGGTCTTGAGGTTGGCAACTGCACGAATCTCTTCCGCGTAATATGTACGAAGATCGTCGAGAGAAATTGACATAATCTTAAGCTTGCCTTTCGCCCAGGCAGTAACAGAGTCCGTCGGGCGCGATTACAAAAAAGACCTTGTATGACGTATCGCCGTGCTGATCGATGCGGAAGTTAGCTTCGTCTCGATCGAGCCCGTTGGCCTTCAATTCCGCGAATGCTGCTTCGGCGTCATTAACTTCAAAGAAACAGCCTTCCTGAGAAGGATCACCACCATTTTCGGCGAGTCCTATTTGTATTTGATCGCGTTGAAGAAGCGCCGCTTTAGGCTGTGACTGAGTGCGTGAGACCAAATGAAATCCCATCACTCTTTCATAAAAAGGAATGGAGGCATCGAGATCATCTACCGGCAAGTTTAGTTCGTCTTCAGCATACGGCCACGCTGATTTGAATACGGCCTTCAACTTTAGACCTCCTGGAAGCGATATGGAAGTCTTTGTACCCAACTGTGGTGGAAAGATCAAACATTAAGCAGGGGAGAATAGAAAGCGACGCGGGGATGTTTGCGTAACGTCCGCCAACATCCCCGCGTCTCCGCAGCATCTACAATTCGTTTGCTTTTATGTTTCGTCTTCTTCGTGGCCGTTCTTTTGAGTCTCTTTCTGCCTTCTTAGAATCCTACGCAGTTTCATGCGCGCCTTGTGCAACTGCGATTTGGACGTACCGACCGCGACGCCGAGGATCTTCGCGATCTCTTCGTGTTCGTGGCCTTCGACGTCATGTAGCAGGAAGACAGACCGGTAACCCGGGGGTAGCTGCTTGAGGGCGTTATCCAGAGCGATGCGATCCATCACGGGCATCGAGTTTGGATTCTCTGTGCCACGAACGACCTGGACAGGCGTTTCACCTTCGTCCGTAGTGTGTTCGAGTTTGACGCTGCGCTTGCGGAAGTGCATCAGCACCTGATTGACCGTCAGCCTGTGCAGCCAGGTGGTGAACGCCGACTCTCCGCGAAAGCTTCCAATCTTGCGAAAGAGTTGAACGAACGCGTCCTGAGTAAGATCCTCAGCCTCAGTCACGTTCTGAGTCATACGAAGACACAGCGAGTAGACCCGTCGATTGTGGCGTTTGTAAAGCTGCTCGAATGCGTCCAGGTCGCCTTTGCCGGCCGCGATCGCTAATGCGTGATCAGATTGCGGTGCCGGTTCAGCGTCGCTGTTGGCGGCTACTTTG
>Ga0126384_10002094_pt1 | contig 12040 bp, 8 predicted proteins | sample PanSoiMetPlot_36_FD_92543 | JGI IMG/M metagenome (GOLD analysis project Ga0126384, IMG submission 92543) | Tropical forest soil microbial communities from Panama - MetaG Plot_36 | ecosystem: Environmental > Terrestrial > Soil > Tropical forest > Bulk soil | place: Panama | collected 2016-02-17 | reverse complement strand
GATGAAATGGGTGCGCGCCGGCTCAGTGATGATAGTCTCGCAATAGGCGAGTGCGAGCGGCGTATCATTGCCGCCGCCAAGCTGGACCCCGAACAAGACATCCACGGGGTCCTTGAGATCGTCGGTCAAGTCGACGACCGCGGTATCGTAGACCACTAGCCTCGTGGTGAGCGCCGGGACTGAGGCGAGCACGGCGGCGAAGATCGAGGAATAAACCACTGACGTCGCCATCGAGCCCGATTGATCGACGCAGAGAATGACCTCCTCAAGGTTCGAGCGGCGGGCGTGGCGGCCGTAACCGACGAGGCGCTCGGGTACGATGGTCTTCTGCTCCTCCTGCCAGTGCTGCAGGTTACGACGAATGGTGCGGGGCCAGTCGATGTCAGAGAAGCGCGGACGGCTCGTGCGCTTCTGCCTGTTGAGTGCGCCACGCACCGCGTCGATGGTCTTGTTCTCCAGCTTTTCCATCAGCTCTTTGACGACTTTGGCAACGACCTGGCGGGCAGTGTCTTTGGTTTTCTCGGGCATCGCGGAGCGCAGCGCGATGAGGTCGGCGATCAAGTGGACGTCGGCCTCGACCGCGGCGAGAAATTCCGGCTCGAGCAGCATCTGCTTGAGGCCAAGCCGCTCGAACGCGTCTTTTTGAATCACTTGAACGACAGTCGACGGGAAGAACTTGCGAATGTCGCCGAGCCAGCGTGCGACGCGTGGCGCTGATGCGCCATGGCCCACATTGTGGCGCGATTTGCGTTGCTCGCCGTCAGTGTCATAAAGCTGCGCAAGCGCCTGTGCCATCCGCTGGTCGCGTTCGGAAAGGTCCTCAGTGTCGGTGCCGAGCGCGAGCTTCCATCGACGCATTCGCTCGGCATTGCTTGCGCTTGCGTTGGTCATGGCTGCAGCTCTTTGCGCTCGATGCCCAGGATCGACAGCAGCAGCGGCAATGCGGCTTCGAATGCGGCTGCGCTCGTGCCGTCTTGCGCAGCTGCGCCGGAGCTAGCTGCCTTCAGCGGCTTGCCCAGGAGGTCGAGGAGCCGTCTGCGCTCGAGCCGATCGATCTCGGAGAATGCCCGGCGCAGCATCGGCAGCAACGCGGTGAAATCGTCCTCGGCGATCTCGCCGATCCAGGAATCGATGAGCCCGGCGAGAACCGCATCGTAGAGGAGAACGTGCCCGGATCGACCGAGAAAGCCGTCGAGCCAGAGACCCGCTTCCAGCGGCGGCACTGCGCGCGAGAGCGCGCGCGTGAGATATCCGCTTGTCTGTTGCGGCGGGATCACGCTCTGTTCGTGCAGCGCACGGACTGCGAGGCCGCGCAGCATCGGGTGGTCGGCGCTATCGTCAGCAAGCCTCTGCAGTGCGCGGCGCCAGTCGGTCGTCAAGTGCTCGTTGTCGAGCACGACCAAGCTTCGATCAAGCTCGCCGAGCGTCATCCGCAAAGCCTCCGCCGCATCAGCTTGGAGATTTCTGCAGGCATAGACGAGGCCTGAGCACACGGCCTCAGCTAGGCTTGTGACCAAGAGGGTCAGCTCCTCGGTCGGCATCTCGCGCGCCGTGCCATAGCGCAGCACTGAGACGAGGGGCGGGATCGCACCGGCAAGCGCTGCGATATCGCTGCTGGCGGCCGCCGCGCCTTGCAAAATCCCGATGGTCACGCGTGCGGGGCCTTGGAGGCCCGCGAGGAGGCAATTCTTCACTGCCGCCGAGATTTCGGCGAAGCTGTGGGCCGTACGCGCGACGGCGATCGCCGCATTGCCGGCGGCCTGCTCGACGGTCGTTCCGTGCACCAATGCCTCAGCGAGTCTGACCGAGAACTCGGGATCCCAGCGCAGCTTCCAGTTTTCACGAAAGGTGCCGCGACTCGACCCCGCGTCGAACAGGCGACCCCATGGCACGTTGATGATGTTGAGGCGATGCAGCAACAAAGATTTGGCCAGTCCCGACTCCGAACGCAAATCGAGGGCGGCGTCACGCTCCAAGGCCTCGGGTTTGAGCTTGAGTTTCTTCTGCCAGCGCGTCAGGTCCGCTTGCAAGGGCATTTGCGGCACGTCGTCCGGAATCTCCCCCACTGCGCCGCCAATGACGAGTTCGGCCTCGATCAGCCGCAATGGCACGGACTCGCCGTGACAGAGGGTGGCGAGGCTTGCTTCGCGCATCTCCTCGAGGCCTGGCATCGCGAGATCGCGCAGCGAGGCGAGCGATTCGGCGAGCCGTGCCGCCTCGATAACCGACGCCGTCGACGTCGCGCGGCCGTGTGAACGCAACAGCCCGGCGACGCGGGCCTGCCAGCGTGCTGTGAACATTCGTGGATTGAGGTCGGCACCAGCGCGCTCGAGCTCGTGCCAAACGTGGGTGTACCAGCCAGGTGACGCCACGCCCGCACCGTATCCACTGGCGCTGGCGAGCCGTGTGTCGGTCCACGGCACCCAGGTGGCGGTCACCTTGATCTTCGGCAGACCCTTCAGGATCCCGCGGTCCTCGCTGGCGCTCACCTCGCGGCGCAAAGCCGGCACATGCCATGCGCCGCACACCACGGCAATCGTTCCATCGTTCTGCGCAAGTGCAGAAGCGATTGCGAGCCGCATGTGCGCCTCGCGCTGTTTTTCAGTCAATTGGTCCGCCAGCGAGCGCATGGGATGCGCATCCACATGCGCGCGCAACTCCATCATCGCCGCCTCGATAGCGGCAAAGATCGTTGGCGCGTTGGCGCCCTGCTCGATCAGCACGTTCCACCAGGCTTCGCTGTCGTCATAACCTGCAATGGCCGCGAGATAGGCGAGGGGATCGCGGGGAACATCAGTAATGTCGACCTCACGCGGAGCGGCGGCCGCATCCCCGGAAGGGCCCCTCTCCGGGGTGTCATCGTCCGAAGGCCCGTTCGCTCCATCCACGGCCGTGGGCGCTTTTGCCTCCTCGGCGGCGCGCAAGGCCAAACGGTTCGCCGCCGGCAGATCGATGAAGCGCAGGGGGCGCTCACGTGCGGACGCCCACTGCATCGCCTGCCATTCGGGGGAGTAGATTGCGAAGGGATAGAAGCTCGAAAGCGCCGGATCGTCTTGACCGTGCACCAGCATCGCGACGGGCAGTTTCATCGCGGGGAGGGCAGCAAAGCGAATAATGTCGTCTGCGTCCGGCGGCCCCTCGATCAGCACGATCGCGGGATCAAGCGCATCGAGCGCCGCGAGCAGGCTGCGCGCCGAGCCCGGCCCATGATGCCGGATGCCGAACAGATGGATGCGATCGGCGGCAGCTCGGCTGACCATCTCAAATCACCTCGCGGATCGCTCCATAAAGGTCGTTCCACTCCTTGCGCTCGCGGACGACGGTCTCGAGATATTCCTGCAGGACGACGCGATCCTGAACCGGGTCCTTCACGATTGCACCCACGAGGTTGGCGGCGAGCGATTGCGCGTCGATGGCGCCAGAGCCGAAATGTCCGGCTTCTGCCCAGGCGCCGATGGTGACGGCGATTGCCTCGGCGGTCGACAGCGAGCCGGTGGGGGTCTTCAGCTTGAGCTTGCCGTTGAGAGTTTGACCGTCGCGCAGCTCGCGAAAAATGGTGACTACGCGCGCGATCTCCTTCTCCGCCGGTGCGATCTTCGGTAGCTCGAGGCCGCTGCCAATCTCGCCGACGCGCTTGACGACGATTCTGGTCTCTTCCTCGAGGTCACTCGGCAACGGCAGCACCACCACGTTGAACCGCCGCTTCAATGCCGAGGACAGCTCGTTCACCCCCTTGTCACGGTTGTTGGCGGTGGCGATGAGGTTGAATCCACGGACCGCGTGGACGGCGTCGTTGAGCTCGGGGACCGGCAAGGTCTTCTCGGACAGGACTGTGATCAGCGTGTCCTGCACATCGGAAGGCATGCGGGTAAGCTCTTCGAAGCGGGCGATACGGCCCTGCTCCATCGCGCGCATCAAAGGTGTTGGGACGAGCGCCTCGCGCGATGGACCCTTGGCGAGGAGCCGTGCATAGTTCCAGCCGTAGCGGATCTGATTTTCGTCGGTTCCGGCGGTGCATTGAACCAGCAGTCCGGAAGAGCCGGTAATGGCCGCGGCCAGATGTTCGGAGACCCACGACTTGGCGGTACCCGGCACGCCCAGCAAGAGCAACGCACGATCGGTGGCGAGCGTTGCCACTGCGGTCTCGATGAGGCGGCGGTTGCCAATGTATTTCGCCGTGATCTCTACGCCGGATTTTGTCCTGCCGCCCATCAGGTAAGTGACGACCGCATGCGGCGAAAGTTTCCAGTTGGCCGGTCGCGAGCGATTATCTTCGCCACTTATCGCTTCGATCTCGTCGGCGAACAATTCTTCCACTGATTGGCGCAGCTGCGCTCCGTTTGCCGACCCTCCGGCTTTCTCTTTAATCGTTGCAGCCATGACCATTACCTCCGTTGAGTGGGCGCATCGAGCGCAAGCGTGAGTGCGGCGAACTCGCGGGCAGCGCGGGTGGTCGTCGGCAAAAGCGGCTCGAGCTTTGCGAGAAAGGACGCGAGGAGCGAGGTCGGCAGGACCGCAGCGGTCCAGATTAGCGTGCCATCGTCTTTCATCGCCGTGGCTGTGTCCGCCTCCTGAAGGCGCTGCAACGCGGCCTCAAAGACGTCCGAGTTCAAAAGAGAATTGCCGAAGTCAAGCGAGACGTGTTCCGTCAGGTTGCTAGCCAGCCATGCCAGCACGTGCGCCGGCGATTCGGCGGCCGTGAGCCTCGCCTTGGCCAACTGCATCATCGTCGGTGTGTCGTCGTCCCGCATCGCTCGTTGCGAGAACGCAGCAAAGACGGCTTGGTCATCGGTCGGAATCGCCGCGATTACCTCGGCGACTGTCAACCCGGCAGTGGCACCGACTTCGGCGACCGAGAAACCTTCGAACAGCCGTGCGAGCTGGGCGTGCCGTTCCCCATGGTTGGAGCTCGCCGTCGGTTTGAACGTGACCGCCACCGTGCCGGCGAGGCCGATGCGTTTGAGAATGCCGCCGACGCTGAGGCTGCTGCGCACGAAGCAGCGCGCTGCTTCCGATAAACGCGCCGTGAAAGCCGGCGTCCCCGGAACTGCGGCGACGAGCCTCGCGGCGACGGCGCGTACGCTGTCCGCCCGATCGCTCGCCAGGCTCTCGAGGAAGGGCAGATCATCAACGCCGAGACCGACATCCAGGGCGCCGAGCAGGTCACCGCGCACATTGGCGGGCTCGGATTTGAACACGTCTTGTAGGAGGGTCCGCGCGCCGCCGGCGTGCTTGCGCCGTTCGTCGCGCAGGAAGGCGATGCGGTGAATTTTTTGAAATCCGGTCCAGTTCTCGCGGGTGATCTCGTTATCGAGAACCGTCGGCGTAGCGACGGCTTCGCGGCTGACGGTGAGCGCAAGATAGGCGCGCTCGGCCAAGCCCAGACAGCGCGCGTCGGCTTTGATATGGGGAATGAGGCGCGGCAAATCGAAGGGATGCAGGCGAAGGCCGCTGGCCGCCACGCGCCGTGCGGCAGCGGACATGACGGCGTCTGCCAAAGACTTCTCTACGCCATTGGCCAGTCGCAGCAGCGCGCGCCGTGCCGCTTCTGGCAAGATCTGTCGCGGATCCTCGTGCACGCGCCGCGCCGCTTCGGATATCGGCTCGACGCCCTCATGGCGTGCGGGGCGCTGAAATCGTTGCTGCTGTCCGGCGAGCGCGAGCACCGTGAGCACCGCGTCACGGTCTGGCGTCGCGGCGGCGAGGGGCTGCAACGGCGCGGGTATGCCTAGCGGCTGACGTGCGAGGCCGAGCAGCATCGCCTGCTTGACGCGGCCGAGATCTTGGGCGGAAAGCACCGGGGAAGAGGGCATTGCGTCCCTGCAATCAGGTGTCGTGCCAGCGGCCGATAGATGTGTCGGCGGCGAGCAGTGTTGCCGATGTGCCGTCCCAAATGAACAGCGCCGATATTGGCCCGAGGCCGAGCAGTGTGGTCAGAATGTCGGTCTGCGCGCGCTCGATCGGCACGATGTATCCGTCCGAATCGGTGAGGGCCAGTTGCTGCGCTGACAGGCGGTCGACCGTGAGCGCACTTGCGCGCAGCGGCCAATAATCGATCCAAGGCTGCCGTGCGAGTGCGTTCTCATATTCGGCGAGCGCGGCGCCCAGACCTGCGGGAAATCCCGGCCAGTTGATCGTCTCTGCGCTTGCTGGCGTGGGTGTCGCGATCAGCGCACGCAACGGCGTCGCCGAGGGATAGAACACGACCTCAGCAGAGAGCGTCTCGCCGGCGAAGAAGGAAGAGGAAGCCGATCCGCCGGAGACCGGCACGAAATCGATCAGCAATGCGACGGCTGGGGCGTCGTTCGGTGGCGAGGCATGCAGCAGCCAGGCCTCGAGCCGGCGCAGCTTGTCTGGTTGCACTTCGCTGCGGGTGGCCGCGACGATCCAATCGCCTGCAAGACGCGGGGCTTGCGGATCGGCCAACAACTCCTCGCGGCGCAGGGTCCAGCTGGTGACACGGCGGACATCGGCCCGCAGCGGCGGGGGCAATTTGGTCTGGTGGCGATAGGCGGAAGAGATCAGCGACAACGCGGCCAGCCGCTCGAACGCGAGGTCGGCGCGCATGTGCTCAGGAACGCGATAAATGTCGGCGGCGAGCGCCTCGAGCCGGCTCGCGAGGCCTTGAGCCTTGGCGTCAACCAAGCGGGTCGATAGTGTCTTCGTGCTCTGCGCCGCGCGTTGCGCGAAACCCGCGAGCCCGAGATTGAGCTGGTCAAGGATCCAGCGGTCGAGATCGTCAAGGCTCGCGCGGACGGAGGCCTCGCGCTCTTTGCGCAAACGCTGCCGCTGCGCCTCAGCGCGCTCAATCGCTTTCGGGTCGCTCGGCTTTTCCTCGTCTTCGGCCTCTGCGAGCGCGGCCCGGATCGAGGTCGCCGGCTTGTTTTGTGGACCCGCGGATACGTCGAGCGCGTTGGTGCTTGCCGTCCGTTGGCGGCGCGACAACCAGTCCTGCACCCAGTCGGGCGTCGACCCCTGCTCGAAGCGTTCCGGGCTCTCGCAATGCATCCACATGACTGCGAGCACGTGTTTGCAAGGAAACTTCCGGCTCGGGCAGGTACATTTGTACCCGACGTCGGCGGGTGAGACGATGACACGATACGGAGCGGCGCCCGATCCTTGGCACTCGCCCCACAGGAGAGCGCTGTCGTCGTTGCGTACAAGCATCGGCCAGCTTGTTGGCTTCATGAGCTTCAGTGCTGCGCCGAGTGAGGCCTGATCAGGGGCGAGCTGCTCGATCTTGTCCTTGGTCAGGGGCGCAGTCATTCAGCTTAGTCAGTCCACGCAGCACACACGGGCATCGTTTCGAACTGGAAGACGGGCAATTTTAGGGCCGAGACCGGTAAATGATGTATATGCTCGCCGCAGTGGCCCGAGGTTCTCTCGGACCGGCGGGGGGCATGCTCATTTGCCGCCAATGCAGCGTGCTCGTCCAGCTTGCGGCATCTTCGGCGTGCCGGCGAGGTCGAGGCGGTTCACCAGGCCGCACGCCTTGCCGACACCGCGTAGCTGTGGCGCCCATGAGCTGGAGCTGCCCCGCGGCCGCCTTTGCGGCATGGACGCGGACGATGCCGCAGTCTGCTTGTCCGATCTCGTGAAGTGAATCGCCGGGCTACGAAGAGCACGCAGAAACGGCTACACCCCGGCTCTGAATCGATCTCATCTGTTCGATCTCGCCGATTATATTCTAAACTCAACGCCGCGCTTGCGTCCCTGAAACATGTTTAGGAACAGTTCATCCAGCGGGAAGTTGCGCCGGATCAGACCTTGCTCATAGGCATAGCCAACGAGCGTCTCCAGGTTGTGACGGTTATTGTCGGTGAGGCCGTATTCCCACGGGTCAGGACCTATGATCCGTTCTTGCTCTTCCCACGCCTCGCGGTAGAAGGCGAGCGGCACAACCCGGGGATTTGCCAGCCGTTTCATAGCGACATTCTTGGCCTTATCAAAGGCATGGAACAAGTTGATGGCAACCCACGGGTTCGGGTCAACGACATGCCGTTTGATACCGAGAACATGCATAATTGGAAAAATGCGGGTCTTTTGGTAGAACGCCAATTCTTCATTGCGATAGTCCGGAAAGAGCCGGCCAACCCTCGGATCCTTGTCAAGCAACGGACGAATCAAATCAGGATGCAATAGCGCGTCGATCTCTCCGTCAGCCAACATCTTTTCTATCGACGCATCGGTCGGTACGCGCTCGATTTTGAAATCGGCGCGCGGTACAAATTCTATTGTTTCATCCAACTCGCAAACCCACTCAATCGAGTTAAGCGGCACGCCGTACCAATGTTCTAGGATGCCACGCATCCAGACGACAGCGGTTGCTTGAAATTGCTTGACGCCGACTCTCCGGCCAATGAGATCACTAGGAGTGCGTATAGCCTTGGTGGTGTTGATGAAAATGAATCCATGACGAAACCTGCGGTGAGGAAAGACCGGAATGGCATCTACAGGCAGCTCGTGGTCGCGAGCAATGAGATAGGACGAGCACGAGATCTCCGCGACGTCAAACTCCTCGTTTCGTAAAAAGCGCCAATGTCGCGTTGTTGAATCCATCTCGGTCAGCACATTCAGGTCTACACCATCCGGCATAACCTTGCCGTCGACGAGGGCGCGCACGATCTCGTAGTCGCCGCAAGCGAGGGTCAGTGAGAGCCTGGACAAAGCGTGTTTTCCTGAAAAATGAGATGTCGGCAAGCCGCCATGGGGCAGCCAATTTACGCGCTTTTCGCTGACGCGCAAGGCATGTCAGATCGCCATGGCGTGCTTGAGTGCACCATTCTGCCAAACCAGGCGGGCCAGCATCGAACTGCTTCACTGCGTTGCGACAGCGCTCAGTCGAGCGCCTGGTGCGGGTGCAAATATCGAGCGCCATTACCGCGTGGATTTGCGCGGCCTTGACCATGACTTGGACGTCGATCTCCTCGTTGCGCGCACTGATGCGCCATCCACGCGGTCCTATTTTGCGCGGCTCTTCACTCCGTCCGCGCGACGCTGGATGAGACGGGAGGACGAGAAACTGCGTGAGGTCTTTCATTGATCGGTGACGAGTGCTTGCTGACGGCTCGCAAGGATGCTGTCCCTGACCCTGTTATAGGCCGATCGCCCTTAGCCGCGGGCGATCCGAAACGCGGCGGGGTGCCTGGACATGTAGACGCCGATGGACGCCAGGAGATCATCCCAGGTCAATCGCCAGACCGTTTCATCGAGTTCGCGGACGCTGTTGCTGTTCCAATCGACCGCTGCGAACGCCTCGAACCGACCCGGTTCGCCGAGTGGCATACGGCCTAGGGGAAAGACGAAGAGGGAACGCTCGCATGCCGTCGCCACGTCCTCGAAGCCGAGCGCGCGAAAAGCCTGCGCAGTGGCCAGCGGATCTTGGGTGCCCTCATAAAAGTATTTGAAGCCGCCGTTGCCGATAATCCCGCGCGCCGACCACGGCAAGGGGACGTTCCTCTGTTCTGCGGTCAGTACGTCGATTCCCCATTCGTCGGCCTTGACGCCGAGTTCGCAAAGGATGCGTTCGACGCGCTCAAGCGAGAGGTGGGTCATGTATCCGATGCTATCACGGCGGTCCGTGGTCCTCAACGAGGCCTCAGGAGCGCAGTGCCCGCGCAAGGATGCGCCGGGTGCAGCGTGCGGCGTGTACTATCCGGGTCTGCTCGAACGGAACTGATACAGCTCTCTCACCAAGCTGGTTTCATCTCATAGGATGCGGGGCAATAGACGCCCCGACAAAGCACAGCGCAACCGCAATCAAAAACCAAATAAAGACATGCCGAGGCGCCGGCGGCGGCAAACCGAACGTCCTCACCCACTCGTCCGATGCCATGTAATACCTGATTCGCCAGAATATGATCCCGGCAACAGCGAACAATGCCAGAGACGCAGCCAATCGCACTTCACCGCGACACAGCCAATCGCACTTCGCGAGGAATACCCTAAGTTCATCCACGCGGCGGGTCCTCTATCACATTGCAGTGACGCGCAGCAAGCGATCCCTCACCCTGCTGTAAGCGGGATGCGCCGGGTTCTTGACCTTGATCCAGTATTTGCATCTGCCGCCGCCACAGGCGCGATCGAGCCGCTTCGAGACAATCCCTTCGAGGCCCATGTTGCACGCCACGCGGAAGAGAACATCGCCGCCGCCTTTGCAGAGCGCCAGAGGAAACCCTCGGAGGTCCTCGCCGTCGCGGGCGAGCATGTCGAAAGCATAGAGCTGCGCCCGGTTGTCGTGTTTGCGCGACGACAAGGCGTCGAAGTCGGATACGCCCTCCTTGTCGAGCACCACGACCTCGCGATCGATCACGAAATGCTTCGGACGCAGCTTCAGCGCGGCCTCGACGATCAGTGGGAACCGCCGGTCCCAATCATGACCGCCCCTGCTGATCAACCGGACGCGGTCTTGGTCGCGGACGACCATCATCCGGTCGCCGTCGTGCTTGATCTCGTGCAGCGAGGCGGAGCCGGCGGGCACCGTGTACGCTTTGGTGGGGAGCGAGAACGCATATGACATTGTGTCGGTCAAATTAGCCTCTAGGATACTCATTTCAATGCGACGTAGTCCGAGCAGCGACCCAGGCAGCGCAGTGCGGCTGCTCGCGGCCTGATCATAGGGTGACGATGAAACGAGCTACAGCACTGCTTAAGAGCGGCAACGTCTACATCCAGAGCTACTCGGAAACAACAACAACGGGACTCTGGATCGCGGATGGGCCTGTCTATGTTGCTGCCATTGGCGCATCAGCACAAATTGGAAGATATGTACGTGATGCATTGGCCCATTCGAGGCAAGGCATCCCCCGTCCGGGGCAAGGAAAATGGAAGGCGGTTCAGGCTCCGATGCTGAAGGCTACGGGTGCCAGGTCATGGGGAGCCATGGCTAAGGGATCAAAAGCTGTTGGTCTGGAATGTGACGATGACTCGATCGTGACGATCACCCCTTCAGCGAACTACGAGAACGAGGGAGGTAGTGATCTTTATGAGCGAGCCCTGAAATCAGAACTGTGGGCTGATGACATCGGGGACAAGCTTGCCGCGGCGTTCAACGCATCAAGTTGAGGCCTCCTGCCGAGACGCTTGCAGCGCATTCTTCGGGTGCCACGATGAAGGCGAGGTAAGACGTGCGCAAGGGCGAAGTCACCAGGCGTCGCATCGACCGCGCGCGTTTCCCCATCAGGTCGCGATCCGGATTCCGGAAGGTGGTCTGGTCACGCGGCTGATGACCATGCACAAGTTCTGCACCACGTACGCGAAGCCATACAAGCGTTTCGTACCAGGTATTTTTCTATTCTCTACGCGAAAGAACGACGCGATCCGCAGCCTGCCGACCGGTGGCGTGAGCTCACAGTCGTACAGCATGGCCGCACGGTCGTCCTGCACCAGGGCCGGTGGTACTCACCGGCCCCTTTTTCGCGACCCGAAAAGCTACAGTCAGCTCGTGGTTGGTCGCCGCGTCGATGCCGCTGCCCGTCAGCACAATCGCAGGCGGATCACAACACAGTACCATGAGCGCGATCAGCCACCGGATTGCCCGTTCGCTGTCGGTGTCAGCACCGACGAGCTCGGCGACGTAGCGGACCGGCGCCGCCTCCGTTTCGATCCGGCGGCTTTGCGCGGACGCGGCAAGCTTTTCATGCGTTGGGGAAACGATTAGCGCGGTTCGAATGGTGGCTAACGGAATGGTCCGGCCGTGCTCTGGCCCGAAACAGCTCGACCCAAATCTGGAACAGTTGTTCCCGCGACCGACACGCAAAATGATAATGAGGACATGACCAGAACGGTCGGACGTTGACGTTGCGCGTTGATTTCATTGAAGCCGTTTGCGCCGTCATGTGGTTCGGAGCGCTACGGATCACGACCGCGGGGCGGTGGGGCGATCGAAGGTGAGTACTCACTGTGCGACCACGCATTGAGCCTCTTCATGACCTCAGCACAGCCGGCGACGTCACGCCATAAAGCCATGCATGTCGAATATGTTTTAGAATCAACGGAAACATCGCTTGTCTGGGGGCCGGATGCAGTTATCCGCCCAATG
>Ga0126384_10002093_pt1 | contig 12042 bp, 11 predicted proteins | sample PanSoiMetPlot_36_FD_92543 | JGI IMG/M metagenome (GOLD analysis project Ga0126384, IMG submission 92543) | Tropical forest soil microbial communities from Panama - MetaG Plot_36 | ecosystem: Environmental > Terrestrial > Soil > Tropical forest > Bulk soil | place: Panama | collected 2016-02-17 | reverse complement strand
AGTCGGGTCGCGGCATCATGCCCCAAGCAGCACATTTGGCGGTCCAAGCTTGTCCATGGCTTTGCGGCTTTGCTTCTTTGCGCGTGAATCCGAACCAACTTGAGAAACATTCCCGTAGGGACAAACAGGCGCCTACTGCGTGCGCACAGACGTTGCCATTGAAAGCTTATCTACATCAAACGCGTAAGCTGTCTGCTCACCACTGAGGACGAACAACCTTTTGCCGTCAAGAGTGAATCTGGCAAAAGCGACTCGACCGGAAAACGTTAGCCGTCCCTGCGGATTTCCGTTGGCCAAATCGTAGAACGTGAGTTCGCCGGGATAATTCTCAACCACGATTTGATTTCTGCCCGGGTTAGTGGCAGCGTCCGCCCCAAAGAAGCGATGCCGCAGATCGCCATTCTTGATTGAATAGACCAGGATTCTGTTCGTCGAATCCTGCAATGTGAGCCAGTCTCCCTCAGAGCTTCCGGATCTGATAAAGAACGAACGCTTACCCGTTTCGATCAGTAACGTGCCGACAGTCTTTGCTGCGTAGGCATCAACGATCTCCATCAGGTAATCGTCATCCTTGTTGCCGAGCTCCTTTGCATGTGCGGCCAGCGCTTGATCCTCCTTTAGTCGGGCTTTGCCAACCTCGGTTCCCAGCTCCCAGTACAAAATCAAGCGACCTGAAAACGGATCGAAAAAAAATCCCGGCGCTTCCCTGGGAAAATCACGCGACCAAACCACTTTATCGTTAAGAACATTTCGTAATTCAAAGTGGACTTCGCTGTGCAATGCTGCTTCATTGACGGAATCGCGGTCCTCTTTGGTGCGGTTTTTATCATCTGTCTTCATTTCCTTTTCTTTCAAAGGATGTCTTATCAATAGAAAGCCTCTATATAGTTTTACTCCCGTCTCGGGCAGGTCACGAAACGTCCGGGCTTCGTGGGTCTGCGGGTTCAGAAAGGCGAGTGCGTGGCTGAACGGTTCTTCGTTGGGAAAATCACCAAGGCCGCCTCCATCGGCGGCCAACAGTGCGCCTCGAAAACCTCGTATAAATAACTTGCGCTCGCCTGACTCGAGATTCCACACGGCACCACGAGTCTTGGTTGAAACTGCGAGCCATTGAAGATTGTCCGAAAGCTCGGCAGCAGTGAGATCACCAACGCTTGCCACTGGAATATCAATCGTTGTCAGCGGCTTTGGCTGTAAGAACTTCTTTTTCTCATCATACTCAGTTTCTGAGAGCAGTACCTTGCCGTTGATTGACTCGTATACCATGTACTTGTCCCAAAGGTCAGCATCGTTCTTATTTGAGCCCGAAACGATTGTGTTTCGGCTCAAATCGTAGATACCTATCCGCGCGTTCGCCAATGGTCGAAATATCACGAAATTAGGATTCGCTGTCCGCTTTAACTCATCGGCCCCGAATTGGAATCGAGCGAGACGTTTGCCTTCAGGAAAGGAAAAGACTCCTGAGTCGTCAATGCTAGTGGAACCCATGCCCAGGATCTTGTTTGAGTCCAGGAACAGGAATGCCCTTGTAGTAACCTTCTTCAGATCTCCACTGGTTTTTATCTCCTTCAAGGTCGGCAGATCGAGAGCCAACATCGTGTTGTCAGATTGTGCAATAGTCATCGCATCAATTTTGAATCTGAAGCGAAACCTGTTTGTCCGCGCCACCACCAGAAGGCGCGAGTCAGGCGAAAACTCAATGTGGAAGAAGCGCTGTCGATCCGATTCCCCGGTGCGGGTGTCGGCTACGATCCAGGTCAGATATTCAAAAAACGAGAGTTTATAAAACTCCTTCTTTTGGAAAACTTTTTTTCCTGTCTGAGTATCAAGGATCGCCAGGTTGAGGCCCTTGTCAAAGCATACGAGGTAATTTCCGTCAGGAGAGAACCCGTGCTCCCAACAGTCGCGACGCACAACCAGCTCGCGAACTTGCACGGGTTTCTTTTCAGCAATGCTCCATTTCTCGTGCCTGAGACCCTCGGTTCCAAAGACAACAAACTTCCCATCCGGTGTAAAGTTCGCGTCCTCAGCATCCTGCGCCGGGATTTGAAAAGCCACCGCGGCTGATTCGCGCTCAATGATGGTTATCGCGAAATCGTCCTGCGCCAGAAAGTATTTTCCGTCCGGACTGAACGCAAAGTGGGATACGTCGCTGCGCAACTTCGGCGTGAGCTCTCGTTTCCAAAGCAGTCCGGGTAATTCCTCAGCCTTGTTGGTTTCGCGATAAGAAACAACGTCGGCCTGCCACTTGAGGAATTCCTGGGAAGCTTCTGCTCGCGGATGTTCCCGGCATTGCGCAGGAAGCTGATCGCTTATTTTGATCATCTCGCGAAGCCGTTTTTCGTCGGGCTTGGGGCTACTGAAGATGTCCGAGAACCAGTTGCCGCTTTTTCCCTTGGTCTCAAGCAGGCGTTCCATGAACGATTCAAAAGCATTGGGATCGTAGCCTGCGGCGACCATGGCATAGAGCCCAATTTGATCAGCTTCTAATTGTTGATCTTCGCGTGTGGATGAGCCTCGTGAGAACTCTTTCGTTCTTCTCTGTTCTAAGAACAGATTGTATTTCTCAGTGATGTCCTTGCGATCGCCAACCTGCGTCACGTTCAAGAGCTTTCTGAAATACTCTGAGAACTGCACGGCGCCGTGTCGAACTGTTGCGTGACCCAGTTCATGAGCCATTACACCCGCCAATTCATCCTCATTGTGGGTAAAACCAATCAGCTTACGTGAAATAAAAACGTAACCGCCGGGAATATTAAAAGCATTCGCCTCGGGCAGTTCGATAATGAAGAACTGGAATTTGAGCCCGGTCGGTGGCAAATGCTTAACTAATCTTTGTCCAATCTGATTAATGTAAGCAGTGAGACCTGGATCTTTTACAAAACGCGTCTCACCTAACATTCCCTGATAGGTAAGTTCGCCGAGAACCATCTCCTGCTCTGGAGAAAAAATATTGTTGCCCTTTGCGTTTGCCGTGATGGCAGGAGGCGCACAATCCTGCGCGGCCAGGGTGCCTGAGAAGATCGCTAACAGTACCGTTGAGATGAGAAGGAGGACGGGAGCGCGTCTCATGGGGATCTCCTAAGTTTATCTTTTTGTCTTGAAGCGCAGCGAACGGACTGCCGGTTTAGGTTGGTCTCGATGACAGCCCAGCAGGAGAAGTTTAGTTAGAAACTCTCGCAGTGTAAATGATCGAGATCGTCACCTACCCGCCGATAAAGCTCATCGAGCGCGAGGGTGCGACGAAATGCGGATCGTTGATGTAGTGACGAGGCTCTTTCTTCAGCACTACCGATTCGATAAAGTCGATGATTTCCTGCCGGTTGGCCCCGCTGCGAACCACGTCTCGCAAAGAATGTTCGACCGTTGAGAATAAACAGGTGCGGATTTGTCCGTCCGCGGTCAGCCGGATCCGCGAACAGGCGCCGCAAAACGGTTCGGTCACAGGAGCGATGATCCCAATTTCGCCCGGGGCTCCATCTGCAAAACGATAGCGTGCGGATGTCTCTGAACCGCGCGGCACGTCGAGCGCAACCAGCGGGTAACGTTCGCTGATGCGTTCGCGGATTTCGCGGCCGGATACGACGTCAGCTCGCGACCATTCGTGTCCGGAATCCAAAGGCATGAACTCGATAAAACGCATCTTCACTTCGTGTTCGCGAGCAAAGGCGGCGAAGTCGGCGACTTCGTCGTCGTTGTGACCTCGAACAATGACGGCGTTGATCTTGATCGGCTGGAGCTCTGCCTGCTTTGCAGACTCGATGCCGGCCAGCACTCGATCCAGCACATCGACTCCGGTCATCTGTTTGAAGACATCGCGCCGCAAACTATCCAGGCTGATTGTGATGCGATCGAGACCTGCATCCTTCAACGCTTGCGCCCGATCAGGCAGAAAGTAACCGTTGGTGGTCAAAGCCAAATCGTGCAGCCCACTTGCTTTCAACTTCGAGAGCTTTTGGATGATCGTCTCGATATCGCGGCGCATCATCGGCTCGCCGCCGGTCAGTCGAATCTTTTCGATGCCGAGCTCCACGAAAATTTCGCAAACGTACTCGATCTCTTCATAGGAGAGCATCTTCTCCTTCGGAGCAATCGGAGGCTCGCCGTGCGGAAGGCAGTAAAAGCAACGAAAGTTACACCTGTCGGTCAGCGACACACGCAAGTCGCGAATCGTCCGGTTGTACGAGTCTTTGAGAGTTGCGGCCATCGATAGGTACCAATTGAGAATAATACGCCTCCGTTGAGAGGAGTTCCAAGCGGCCTAATCCACAGAAATTGCCAGTCTAATGTACCTGTTATAAAGTCTCTGTTGGTGCGCTTCAAGTTTGACAAAAAGAAGAGTCTCTCGCTCAAAAGAAATCCTAAGCGCGGAATTAGCTTTGAAGAAGCCCAAGAGATCTTTCGGCATCCCTACTATTTGGATAAGCGCCGCGATCGTCCTGAACAGTTTCGCGCTATTGGCTGGGTCCATGGTCACTTGTATTCTGTGATTGTTGAATTTAGGGAAGACAAGATGGGAGAATACTATCACTTGGTGACCTTGTGGAAAGCCACGGTTGAGGAACACAAGCTTTATGAAGAAAGCCTCTAAAACTAACCGACCACTGTCCGCAGAATCGATCGCTCAACTAGCGGACAGGGGCAAAGATATATCGGGTTACTTTACGAACACAGGCAAGATCATGCGGCCCCTTGAGAGCGTGGGCGTCGATCTTAACCAGCAGACCATAGCCGAACTAAACAAAGCAGCTAAGAAACTGAAAATTAGTCGACAAGCGCTCATCGAATTGTTTATCCGCAGCGGCCTCGAACAACACTATCTCGGACAGAAAAACCGTAAAGCCGGTTAAGTGGGAAGTAGCGTACCTGCCGTTCATTTCTTTGTTGCTACATAAAACCGGCCGTTCCAGTGATAGTTGGTGCGGGCAAGCTTGTGGCCAGAGTCATCTCCGGCGACGTATTTCGCTTCATAAACAGTAAAGCTCGGCAATAACCGATTGTGGCTGACGATCCTCGTGTCTTTTGCGCTGGGCGGCAGACCGAACTCACTCGGGTCGCCAATAATCATCTCCGACCAAATATCATTCGTGAGTGTTTTACCTTGCTTGAAAAGCTTCTTCGGCACTGCCTTGTGAGTGCGAGGGTCAATCACGAAGTAATAGTTCCGGATTGATGGCACCATGCTGTTGCTCGTGCCAACCTCGATAATCTGCTCACCATTCAAATTAGCGAAGTCCAAATCAACCGAGTTATCAACGCGCGAGTAGTATCCATCGAGCACCTTTGTCACCACGACCTTGTCGCCGGCGTGATACATCAGAAAAGCAACTGAGCCATTGAAGCCCGTCTGGTAACAAGGATCCGGCAACAGAGCCAGACGGATTTGATGATTGCCGAATAGTGACAAGCGAAAATCACCACTTCTGAATTTTTCGCGTTCTTCGGCAGTAAGTGGACCGGCACTGCCGTGAAGCTCACAACGGTTCAGCTCATCAACGTTAGCTCGCCACCAGCCGGCATCGGTAAACGATTCAAGCTCATGCGCTATCTCGTTGAGTGCGGCGAGACGCGCCGGCAGCTTCAGAATCTCGTCGCTCGACTCGGTTAGACCTTCCGGACACTCGTACTCCAGTTCCGGCAGGGGTTTTATCGCAGCGAAAGTGTCTCGGCCGCAAACAGCGATACTAACTCTTGTCTGTGCCAGGCAGATCTGGGCTGGCAACAGAATCAGAATAAAGAGCAACGCCAGTCGGGGGATGATGCTACTCATTTTCGACTCCTCACTCTCAGACACCTAATTCGTTGTTCGCCATGAACATTGTCGCAGGCAAACGCTTTGAGGTGCGTGGATGTTTGATCGTGCGTTTCAAAGCAAAATCAAAGAGCAACGGATTGTAGTCGTAAATCTCATTGAGAGCCGAACGTTCTTCCTTATTAATGTAGCCTTGCTTTACCAGCGTCCTCGTTCGGATCAGTACATTGATTGCCGGCAAAGGATAGTCGCTGCCGTTAACCAAACGCTCGTGCAGATCTTCACGCTCAAGGATCGTGCGCAGCGGGGTGCCGCTGCGATTGAATTGCGTCATCGCGGAGATGTCCGCGAAAAGCAACCCTACATATCTTTTCTCCGCCATCATGCGCAGGAACAAATCGAAGTTCGGCAGTTGCTTTCGTTGTGGATCGTCAAGGTCTTCATTCTCTCCCAAACCAGCGCAGTGAGCGATTATCACCTTCACACCGTGGTCCAGCGCTCGCCGCAGCAATAGTGGATTGCCGAGTTTCTGGTCCTCCCGTGCTTCGACTGCCTTTTCCTCGCCGCCGTGGCTAAGCAACACCAGATCTAGGTCGCGGCATTTTTTGTAAAACTTATCGCACAGCTCGTTGGACGGATCGATGCCCATCGCGTTCGGCAGCCATTTGATCAGGCGAGCTCCACGCCATGCACCATGCTCGAGCTCAGCAAGAGCATCGCTGCGATAAGGATGGACTGAAATCACAGGCTCGAAGAGATCCGGATACTGACTCGCCAGCGAGAAGACATAATCGTTAGGAACATAGAATTCCGTCTTAGACAGGTTCGGAGTGCCATCTCGATTATAGTTCCGGTCAAAAGCGAGCAGGCGATATTTGCCGTGACGCTCGATGTTCGTGACCAGTCGCACGAGTCGCTCGATCATCTGCTGGTCGGCGCGTTCGAGATCGGTGATCGAAGCCCCGCTTAGATAGGCTTTAAATCGCAGCAGCGCCCTCGGATGCTTCCAACTCCTCAGGTTCGGGTTTACGAAAAGCTCCGTGCCGCCTTTGCCCAGGCCTGCCACATGAGTGTGATAGTCAACCAGACGCTCGGGATCGACGTCAGCAAATGCTCGTTTGACTAAATCAGAGGCACTTTTCGACAGACCTGACGGCAACTCTTCGGGTTGGTGAGTGTACGCTCCGGCTATCCAGTGGATGAGACACATTCGCGTTGTTCACAGTTTTAGAATTCGTGTTGCGTTCTCAGCGCGGATCTTATTCTTGTCGGCCTCTGAAATATTAAGCGAGGCGATGCTTTGCTTCATCAGCTCGAGACTACCGATCTGATGAGGATAGTCGCTGCCGGCGACGATGTGATCGACCCCGGCAAACGCAATCGCCATCGTGAGCGCATTCACGTCAAAGTTTACGGAGTCGTAGTAGAAGTCTTTCAGATACTCGCTGGGAGGCCGATCGATGTTGGCGCGGCACTCCTTGAACGCGCGATAGCCTCGGTCCCAACGTTCGGCGAGATAAGGCACAGCACCACCGAGATGACCGAGCACCCAGGTGATGCGCGGGAATCTGTGGGCGACTCCGCTGAACACGAGCTTACCAGCAGCAAGCGTCGTGTCCAGCATGAAACCAACCAGCGGCATCAGCCAGTATTCGGTCATCGCCTCGACTCCAACCGGATGAGTTGGATGGATGAAAAGCACTGCCCCAAGCTCGTTCGCCATCTCCCATATCGGCCAAAAGCGTTTGTCGTCCAAACCAATGCCATTGATGTTGCTGAACAGCATGACGCCGGGAAAATGAAGCTGAGTAATGACACGCTCGAGTTCCTTGACCGAGCCGGCGGGATCGCTTAACGGCAACGTTCCCAGGGCGCCGAAGCGCTCACCGCGCGTGGCTACTACTTCAGCAAAAGCGTCGTTGACCATCCGAGCCAATGCTAGTGCTCTTTGTGGAGTCTCAACGTGCGTTCCCGGTGTCGTCAGCGTCAGGATTTGCTTACCAATTCCTGTCTCTTCCAGAACATGTTGACGGTACTCGATGTCGCGGTGACCGCGCACTACGATGTTGTAGTCACCTGGATAATGGAGCAGCGGATTGCCCTCGTCGTCGAAGGTAACCCGGACGTTGGACGGTCCCTGTCGCAGCGCTTCCAGATAAGCAGGCGGATAGTAATGATTATGAAAGTCTATGATCATGGATTGGAACTCCGTGTGCCGTTACCAACTGCAACAAACTTGCTTTACCAACTGCAACAACTTGTTAGTAAAGAAGACCGCTTTCTCGACGCCTCTCATTCACACCGGGTTTCAACCCGGTGATGGGCGCCTACCTTGAACTTAGGCAACCGTTTTCAACGGTTTCTCCACTTTCGTTTCATCTTCTTGTGGCTCATCGTTCAAGTCCTTCCGAAGATCTTCTCGCCCAGAGATAGTACACCGGCAGACCTAACGCAACTATTCCCAACCCGATCGCGCTATCGCGAGGATCCGAAAGAACCTGATTCACCACAATGAAGAACGAAACGAGAACGAACGCCGCCGGCAGCACAGGGTAACCCCACGCGCGATACGCCGGGGCATAGCTCGGACGTCGACGCAAGAAGAACAAGCCCAACACCATCAACCCGAAAAATATCCATTCTGTATAAATTACGCGCGTGAAGAGTGCCCGGTAGGTGCCGGTCGCCACCAGCACGGACGACCAGATCGCTTGCAGCAGAATCGCGCGGTGCGGCGTTCGAAAACGCGGATGCACGGCTGCGAACCATTTAAACAGTAATCCATCGCGAGCCATAGCGAAATACACTCGCGGGCCTACCAGGATAATTCCGCTTACCGCTCCAAACGTGGAAAAGATCACGACCGCCGAAATCGTAGCTCCACCGCGACGGCCGATCACGGCTTCAGCAGCGTCGGCGGCTACACGGGTCGATGCTGCAACTTTGTCGAGCGGCAACGCATAAAAATAGGCGGCATTCAATGCGATGTAGCAAGCGGTGACAGTCAGCACCCCTATCAACAACGCCAATGGAATGGTCCGTTCGGGATTGCGAGTCTCTTCAGCCGTATAGGTCACCATATGCCAGCCGCCGAACGCAAAAAGACCGGCGCCGACCGCCAGCGCGAACCGGGCAACAGAAATTGGTCCGAAGTTTGATGTCTGCGTTGACACAGCATCGGGAGACTTCAAGATCAGAACTAACAACAGGAGCGCAACGATCGCGATAACTTTACCGAGTGTAAAAACAGTCTGGAGGGTGCTGCCCTGTTTCACGCCGAGATAGTTAATGCCGGAAAGCAATAGAATCGCCGCGATGGCAATTACTCGAGTACTTTTATCGCCAAGCGGAACAAAGTATCCGACGTAACGCGCGAATACCACTGCTATCGCTGCGATGATTCCGGAGTGCATGACCCAGAACATCGCCCAGCCCCACAGAAAACCTACCGCCGGCGAGTACGTTTCCTTGAGAAAAACATAAACGCCACCAGTTCGCGGAAATGCTGACGCTAACTCTGCGCAACAGAGGGCTCCGAAGAGTGTCAGCAATCCGGCAACTATCCAGACTGCAAACACAGCGGGCTCCCAGGGCACTAGCCGCGCTATTTCGGCCGGCTGAACGAAGATCGACGCCCCGACGATGATTCCCACCACCATCGCCGTCGCATGCCCGAGACCCATCGAGCGTTTCAGCTCTGTCACAGTTTTTGAGTGGTTAAGCTATATGGGAATCGTGTTCGTATCTTGTGGCTGCCGACCAACGTTCAAAACAGATTAGCGCGTCTAGTTGGAAGGGTATGAGTGAATGCGATTATGCAGCTTTGTTGGACAAGTCTTCACTAAGCCATTGATTCACGAGCGTCTCCAGTGATACGCCTTGTAGGCGTGCCTGCTGCTCAAGCCTCTCGTAGATTTCCGGATCTACGGCTATTCGACGGCGGCGTTGAGCTCGCAATTCGAACTCGACTTCAAGTGTTTGATCCCAGTGATCAGCGAGACTGTTACGGTCCCAAAAATCGCCAATCTCCTCTTCCGATCCGGCCTGAGAGATGCTGCTCTTTTTTGAGTTGTTATCTTCGTCCATATCCTTTTCGCTCTCGCCGATCCATGTCACGCGCTGTCAATATCAGCGCCGTGTGATCGGACTTGTGAATAAAGAAGACAATCAGATAACGCCCACTGTCCGTTTGTCCCTGTGCTGAGTATACATCCTCGCCAGACCTATGTCCTGATTCAACAAAGCGGTACTTCGGTCCGTTGAAAAATACTTCTTCAGTTTCGTCTTGGCTCACACCATGTTTGATTTCCAACTTTTCAACAATGCTCGGTAGCCAGACGAATCCAGTAATGTACATTGATCAAGCCTTCCTCAAGCACATCATTGTAGCCAGCATCGTGGCCACCAGTTGTCTTTCACCAGAGTCATCAACCCCAAACACTTCACCACGAACAACGGTCAACGTTCGCCCCGGCTTAATCACCCCTGCACGAGCAATGAACGATTTGCCTTTTGCCGGCCGCAGCAGGTTCACCTTGAATTCAACACTCAGGACCTCCGAGCCCGCCGGCATCAAGCTGAAGGCAGCGTACCCGCAAGCCGTGTCGACGATCGACGTTACGATCCCTGCGTGAATGTACCCGTGCTGCTGAGTGAGATCGGCCCGATAAGGCAGAGTGATTTCAATAATACCAGGGTCAACGCGAGTCAGGCTCGCGCCAATCAGAGTCATTGCAGCCTGACCGTTGAAGCTTTGCCGGATCTCTTCAACGAAAGATGGATTCTGCGGTGTCATTCTCACTTGCGCGGCTTAAGTGGCTTGATGATTTGCGCCAGCATATCCGGTCGCGACGACTCGCGCTCGAGATGCGGGTAGCGTTCACCATCGTGATATTTGATCTGGTATGCCTTGAACGAGCCGCCGTTTTGGACCAGCAACTCGATAACCGCAGCGGAACCTTTGGCTTCTCTAATCGCGTCGTGCAAGGCCTCGATTGAAAAAGCGTTCCTGTTCACGCTGATGACCTTCATGCCTGGACCAAGCCCAGCCACATAACCAGGGCTACCCATTACAACATCGCCGATGCCACCGTCCTCTCCTAATCTAATACCAATTGAGTAACTAAGGTCTGCTGTCTTGTTCGCTCCTTCGACGGCTTTTTGATAGTCGCTCTGTGTATCTGTAAAAACTAGGCGCCATCCAGCGTTTGTCAGACCACCGAGAGGCGCGCCCGTGCCGATGGCATTGAGACGTGTGTTGAAGAAAGTGCGCCAGTCGTACGGCGCAACCTCATTCATCGTATTCACGACATCGTCGAGCGTATACGGCTTGACCATCGGCGGCGAGCTGGGCGCGCCGTGGAAGCGCCGGCAGAAATCATCCAACGAACGCGCTCCTTTGGTTTGCTGCCGAATAGTCGTATCGGCTTCGAGCCAGATCAATTCGCCTTCATCATAGAAGTCAACGCCACGCCGCCACGCGGACCACGAACCTGAAGCGTTGTAGAGTAGCTGTGCCGCGATTGTTGTATCGATCAGGGGCCGCCATTGCCGGCCCGGATAACGGTCCAGGTAGGCTGCTATGATGGCAAGATGTTCGCGTTGATCCTCAGCATTTCGCAATCCGCTGCGCGCCGCCAGGATGCTGCCGAGATACTCCGTTAATCCTTCGTAGACCCAGAGCAACTCGCCCTTCATCGGTTTCTGGTAATCAGCAGTAGCGAGACCTGCAGGGCGACGATACTTTCCATTCCAAGAGTGAACAAACTCATGCGCCAGGAGATCGGCACTGACTTTTCTGAGCGATTCGTCGAGCAGCGTTCGTTCGGCGACCCGATCGTCGCTCGACTTGTGATGCTCTAGTCCAAAATGCGCGACGTAATCGCTGAGAGTGTACAGGAAATGATAGTGCTCATACTGATGGGCGCCGAAGAGCTGGTTCGCTTCAACCACAAGCTGCGAGTAATCAGCAATCTGTTCCGGACTCATCTGCAACGCGGCTTCGCTGTCGCTGACCATGTCGATCTGGAAAGAAGGAGCCGCGCTGTCCGTCAGCTTGACGGTGCGAAAATGCGAGCCTGCGATCACGGGGGAATCTACCAACGTAGTCAAAGTCACTGGTTTAAAAAGAATCGAGCTGATACCGCTGGTCGTAGCCACAGTTTCAAAAGGTAATGCCGTTCCGTACTTCCAGCCGTCAGGCAAACGCAGACTCGCTCTGTAGGTGAGGTCATCGGAAGCATATCCTTCGGGATAGAGGAGCACCTGATTCCAGCTGAGCACGGCCAGGT
>Ga0126384_10002092_pt1 | contig 12042 bp, 13 predicted proteins | sample PanSoiMetPlot_36_FD_92543 | JGI IMG/M metagenome (GOLD analysis project Ga0126384, IMG submission 92543) | Tropical forest soil microbial communities from Panama - MetaG Plot_36 | ecosystem: Environmental > Terrestrial > Soil > Tropical forest > Bulk soil | place: Panama | collected 2016-02-17 | reverse complement strand
GGAGCCGGAGGATGTTCGTCTTCCGGCAGCCGCGGCTTAGGACGTCCGCCAAGCCTCTGACACATCTCGCGGTACGTGGCCGTCTTAATTCCATTGGGAGCTTCGAACCAATGCCGCCCCTTCCCTTTCTCTTGCGGCCAATACCAGCACTCCGAAATCTCGACATCAGTTTCGCCAACCCGCACGAAGCGTTGGGTCTTCTGGTTTGCGTAAACCTGGGGCGGCCACTGGTCTTCCGTCTGCTCCAATGTGGATCTGCTGCCCATCGCGTCAAATGCATCTTCTATGATTCCCGAAGGTCGCGCTTCGCGAGACCCGTCGGTGTTGGACGGTGGCAAATGCGCATCGGGCGGCGTGCCGTTAGTGGGAAAAGCAGTTGGCCGTCGACCCGATGGGGGTTCCTCCGGCAGCGACTTTGAGAGTCCGTTTCCCAGCAACGTCAGCATTTCTTCGAGGCTGTTGGATTCAAGGCCGTTCGGGCCGGTGATTTTAAACCGCACCGGCTGCATCAAATTTCCAGGCGCATAGAACTCTTCGACCGTTAGCTCGACATCCTTGTCGCCGACGCGAGCGGTGTGCACAAACACGCGATGGAACTCATTCATGGCAGAAGTATCTTCTCCTTATCTTCGCCTTGCATGGAACCATTATGGAACCACGGCAATAGACGCGGAGTCAAACAAAAATAGTGTGGAAACTCTTACGAGGATTCAGCGACTTACGGAGAGTAGAACGACGGTATTTGCATCCGTTGTTCGCTACTTCAGCCGAAGAGCAAACACTCGTGCGGCTGTGCTCAAAGCAGGCTCCGGTCGAGAAAAAGAGCTCACGAAGTATCTCTGGACGGAAAATTTCCAGACAATAACTGAGTAGGTCACTCTCCCCGGCGACGGTTCTGTTTATACAATGCGAGTCATGCGCCTTAGCCGCCTCCTATCCTGCGCAGTCATTCTTCTTACTCTTGCGACAACGCAGCTCTCTGCTCAAGGCGTGGCTCTCAGCTTTGACGATCTGCCACTCAATGGTGCGTTGCCGGCGGGTAGCACGCGGGTTGAAATCGTCAAGCATGTGCTGGCGATTCTGAAGCAAAGGAAGGCGCCACCGGCTTTTGGTTTTGTGAACGCGAAAAAGCTCGAGGGAACTCCCGACGGAGCCGCTGCACTCAGGGAGTGGGTTGCGGGTGGTCAGCGCGTTGGCAATCACACGTATTCCCATATGGATCTGCAACAGAACACTCCCGAGGCATTCGAGCGAGACCTCGTCCAGAACGAGCCCGTTTTGGAATTACTATCGCCGGAAAACGAGTGGCGCTGGTTGCGCTATCCGTTTCTGCGCGAGGGTGAGACGATTGATAAGCGTCGGGCAGTGAGGGCGTACTTGCGTGAACGTGGATACAAGATCGCGCAGGTCACGATCGACTACGAGGACTATGCCTGGAATACTCCGTATGCTCGTTGCGCCGAGAAAAAGGATGCGAGATCGATAGAGTGGCTGATCTCAAATTATCTGAGCATCGCATCAGATTACATCGATGGCGATCGGGCCATGGCTAAGCTCGTTTATGGGCACGACATCAACCACGTACTGTTGCTGCATCTCGGCGCTTTCAGCAGCGCGATCCTGCCGCAGCTCCTCGACATGCTGCAGCAAAAGGGACTGCACCTCGTAACGCTTGAAGAAGCACAGAACGATCCCGCTTACCAGATTGATCCCGACGCTCCTGCCTCGAGACTTGGTGATTCCCTGCTGGAGCAGATGATGAATGTAAAGAAACTGCCCTATCCAAAGCTCCCACCCAAGCCGTTCAAACAACTGGAGACCATCTGCCGCTAAGGGCCGCGGGGCTCCACGTTTCCTTCACTTCATTGCTGGCCGCGGGATTTCGCGCGCTCCATACCAATCTACGATGTTCTCGTCTAACTTTTGGAACTTTCGCCCTGTGAGAAGCGAATACGGGATGAACAAACGCGCGCGCTCGATCCTGAGCCGCGACCGTGCTGTGGACAAGACTGAGATTCACAACCCGCTGTTGCGTCGGGCTGTTCACGGCGATCGGGAGGCATTCGCTCAGCTTTATGACGAACTCGCCGGATCAATGTATCGCTTTGCGTTTCACATGCTCGGAGACAAAGCACAGGCCGAGGACACGGTGCAAGAAGCGTTTCTGACACTACTTAGGGCCGGAAAAGAATTTGATGAGACGCGCGGGAGTGTTTTGAATTTTGCGCTGGGGGTTACGCGAAAGTTGGTGCTACGTCACCTCCGCTGGAAGTTGCGATGGTTCGCTTCGAACGTGGAAAATCTGGAAAGCGTCGGCAGCGACCAGGAGCCGAGTACTCAGGAAAGGCTGGAGCACGCGGAAACGCTGGCGGCGGTACGGGCGGCGGTCGCGAGTCTTCCGGTGAAGTATCGCGAAGTGATAACGCTGTGCGAATTATGCGAGATGACCTACGAAGCGGCAGCCACGCAAATCGGCTGTTCATTGGGAACAGTGCGATCTCGCTTGCACCGCGCCCACGCCTTGCTGGCGGAGAAACTCAAACAGAGGTTTCAGCGCACAAACAAGCAGGGTGCGCACTTAACTGAAATGGTGATGCCATGAAGCTACCGGAACGGCAGCCGAAGACGGAGGATCGCGTGCGGCTGGGAGAAACGCCTGCGGCGGCTCCGGATCATCGGGCGATGCTGAGAGCTTCTGCAGCAGATGCTGAACCTTCCACCGGGCTGCGAGCTCGCGTCCTTGCCAGCTTTGACCAGCGCACTGAGGGCAGGAACTCAGTCTGGAAGTGGCTCGCTCCGGCGGCTGCAGTAGCAATGGTGGCGAGCGTGGCGATCGGACTCGGATATTGGAGACTGCGGATGCCACAGCTGCCAACGCCGCCGACGATCGTGGCCAACAGGATTCCGGATATGAGGACGGCAACGCCTGTGCCTCAGGTACAAGTTGAGCCTACGAAGAAGCGCAGGGTGAGCCGTCGACAGAATCCACATCGTGCGCCTGAGAGGGTGAATGAAGCCGCGCGCTTCACAACCCCGGATTTGCCGGTCGGCCAGTTCGAGAGTTTGCTGTACTGCGACCCGTTTAGCTGCGGCGATCCGATGCAGGTGATCCGCCTGGAAATGCCGGCCGCCAATGTGGGACGAGCTTATCGGTCCCTGGCCCGAAACGGTTTTGTGAACGCGGAGCTAATCGTCGGCAACGATGGTCTGACACGCGCCGTTCGTTTCACGAAGTAGTCAAGAGGTGAGTCAATAAATTCTGAGGCAAATACTTAAGGAGCCGCAATGAAACACAGATTCCTCTTTACGGTTGTCGCATTCACCATTCCGATCTTCGCGCTCAGCTCAGTGGCTTGGTCGCAACAAGGTGGTGAGCCCCCGAAGACGTTCACGCGAACCTTTACTGCTCGAGTGGGAGGTCCAGGAATCGCCATGGAACAGGGCTTCGGCGTAGCCGGAGTGAAAGTTCTGGACACCATGAGCGACGAGGTCGTAAAGGGCACTCCGTTCAGCGGCACGATGCGGACAGAATCAACACGCACCTTCGCCGACGGCAACAGGATTCACCAAGAGAGCAGCTCGAAGATGTGGCGCGACAAAGAAGGTCGTGTGCGCACCGAGGCTGAGATCATGCTGCCTCCTGGTCTCTCGCAGGACGCGCCTACCTTGATCACGATTAGCGATCCCGTCGCTAAAGTGCGGTATGTGCTGGAGCCAGAAAAAAAGATCGCGCGAAAGCTTCCTTTTGCTCCTGAAATCCAGGTGAAACATGTTTCCGGTCCGGTCACAGCCGCTGCCGGCCCTGGCGTGATGAATATTGCTGTCGCGCCGCCACCGGATGCTGCCGGCGTGCCCGGACAGCACCGCAACGTGTTCTTCTATTCCAAAGGCAAGCGGATGAACAACGAGGATGCCAAATCGGAAAATCTCGGCGAGCGAGACTTTGATGGGGTGCGCGCGTCGGGAACGCGTCTGACAACAACGATTCCTGCGGGCGAGATAAACAACGATCGTCCTATCGAGATTGTGAGTGAAAACTGGTACTCGAAGGACCTCAAAACCACGCTGATGACCAGACACTCGGATCCGTGGGCAGGCGACTTCACCAGCCGTCTCACCGAAATCAACACGAATGATCCTGATCCCTCGTTGTTCGTTGTTCCGCCCGGTTACAACGTGGTCGAGGACAAGCTCATGGACGAGATGCCAGTTGCTCCTCCTGCTAACCCAAAATAGTGCAGAGTCGCGCGCTGGCTCATAGCTCAGTCCAGCGCGCGATTCACTATTTCGTGCGCCTCGCTCACGATCCTTTGCAGGTGCGCTTCGCTCTTGAAGCTCTCGGCATAGATTTTGTAGATGTTCTCTGTGCCCGAAGGGCGAGCAGCAAACCAGCCGTTTTCTGCGACAACCTTCAGTCCGCCGATCGGAGCTTGGTTAGCTGGCGCACGAGTCAGCTTCGCGATAATGTGCTCGCCTGCCAATTCTGACGCTTTGACAGCGTCGGGTGACAGCTTTTGCAATTTTGCCTTCTGTTCCGGCGTAGCAGGAGCGTCGATTCGCGTGTAATACGGGGTACCGAACTCTGCAGCTAAGTCACGGAAATGCGTTCCTGGATCCTGCCCCGTACGAGCGGTGATCTCTGCGGCTAACAGATCCATGATGATTCCATCCTTGTCGGTGGTCCACACCGTTCCGTCGTGCCGAAGAAAGCTAGCTCCGGCGCTCTCTTCACCGCCAAAGCAACAGGAGCCGTCCACAAGTCCCGAAACGAACCATTTGAAACCTACAGGCACTTCGCGCAGGTCACGGCCGAGCTTTTTGACTACTCGATCGATCATGCTGCTGCTCACGAGAGTCTTTCCGACGGCGACGCCCTTCTTCCATTGCGGCCGGTATGTCAGAAGATAGCGAATGGCAACTGCAAGATAGTGATTCGGGTTCATCAGTCCAGCGCTGGGAGTAATAATTCCATGCCGGTCCGAGTCGGGATCGTTGCCGAAGGCTACTTGATATTTGTCTTTCAACTTCACGAGGCTGGCCATGGCGTAAGGGCTGGAACAATCCATGCGGATTTTCCCGTCGTGATCCACGGTCATGAAGGAGAACGTAGGATCGATCTTCGGATTGACTACGTCGATCTTCAGTCCGTAAGTCGTGTTGATTGGTTCCCAATATGGTCGAGTAGCTCCGCCTAGAGGGTCCACACCAAGCTTGAGGTGAGCATCGCGAATGGCGGCTAGGTCAACAACATTCTTGAGATCCTGCACGTATGGCAGGACGAAATCCTGTTGGTGCGTGGTTGCAGCCTGGATAGCCTTGCTGAAGGAAATTCGCTTTACCTCGGCATTTCCCGAGCGCAGCAAGTCGTTCGCGCGATCCTGGACCCAGCGCGTGACGTCGGTGTCAGCGGGGCCGCCGTTCGGAGGGTTGTACTTGAAGCCTCCGTCCCCCGGGGGATTGTGGGAAGGCGTGATGACAATTCCATCGGCGAGGTGTTCTCTGCGATTTTGGTTGTAAACGAGAATGGCTCGCGAGATGACCGGAGTCGGAGTTACATCGTCATTCTGCTGAATAACTGTTTCAACGTTGTTCGCGGCCAGCACTTCGAGCGCGGTGCGCTGCGCGGGCGCCGACAAGGCATGCGTATCCTTGCCCATGTACAGCGGTCCGTCTGTTTCCTGCTGCCTCCGGTAATCGCAGATCGCCTGCGCAATCGCCAGGATGTGCGCTTCGGTGAATGTGCCATGCGTCGGCGTACCCCGATGTCCACTGGTGCCGAAGCTAACGAGTTGGTTGGGATCGTCGAGATCAGGCTTCCGCTCGAAGTACTCTCTTTCGAGCCGAGCTACGTCAATCAGCATGCCCTTTGGAGCAGGCTTGCCTGCCAGTGGCGACACCGGCGGACTCCCTCGCTCTGCTGTTGTCTGAGTTTCAAGGACTTGCGACATGGTGCCACCACCTTCCACCGACACATTGTATGAAAGATGCGAGCTTGGTATACACAGCTGTCAATACTCCCAGGATCCGAATTGCTCGCCTTTCGAGTGCTGACGACAGATCTTCCTGAGCCCTCGTACGGATTCCGCAGAGATGACCTTGTGGCTGCTTGAGCCAGAGTTGAGTACAACAATCTTCGTCCGTCGTACGTGATGCTCGGAGAGTGGATCTATGTTCTGGACGAACTGACGGGAATAATAATCTCTCGTCGTCCAAACAGGCGTGAGTCTATCGACAAAGCACCGGGTCCAAGGCACACAAGCGCCAGTGCGATCACAGCGGATAGTGCGGACGTCATGCGAGTGTCGAGCAAACCGAAGCTCGAAATAGGAGCCCAGGCAAACATGCTGCTCACATCGATCACTGCTGCAGCCAGAGCAACGTATCGAGTGAGGAGTCCGATTAGCAGCAGAAAACCTATGATCATCATGGCGAAAGCTACAGCCAAAATGATGAACGTCGGCTCATGCATCTCGCTGAAATACGCCCCGGCCTGAGTGACAAGAACACCCCCGCAGGCTGCTCGCAGAAGCAGTAGACCTGTACCCGGCCACCCATCCGGAAAATTAGAGAACATTGGGAGCGGCGATGGTCTCCTTCACAACCTGACAGAGGTTAAGGTTTTGTACCGCGATATTAATCCCTAGTGCTTGGAATCTTTTGCTACCACTTTTTAGGTATCAGGATTCTTACATCGGCAGAAGTTGTCGTGTTGTGGCCGCAGCTACCACTAAAGTGGAGTTCCTTAACGCGGTCTTCACAAACTGCGCAGCGGCCCTTAAGTGGGTTAAGGCGAACCTTGCTTGTTTCTGTGAAGTAGTACGAAATTAGAGTTTCTGTCCTAGGCTTTTCCGCTAGTCCAGCGCGGCGAACTCCCCAGCTACTCTTCCGGCGGAGTAAAGATAATGACACTAACCCGCCGAATCTCTCTTGCCGTCATTGCGCTAACCCAAACATGCCTTACTTGAACAGCCTAATCCAGCAGAACGGACTTGCGACCCAGTTCTAGTTCAGACCAACAGGATTGATACCTACGTTCCCATGTCGAGCGGAAGTCACTACATCGTGGTTGTCGCCTGGGATCAGATTGGAGCATCGGTGACCAAGAGCACGACCATCAACGTTCAATGATCCACGTAAGCACTAAGACCAGGACGCCGGCTCTCCGAGCCTGTTGTTTCTTTTTCGTCTGCGGGGAGTTTTTGTCCGAGTTTCCCCTTAGCTGCGTTGTCGGTGAACTGTGATAGATTCGCTTTGCCGCCACTTCCAGTTAGGACACGAGGACTCCCAGCGACTCTTTCGTCACTTTATTGGAGGTGTTTTGCATGAATGTGGAAGGGCAACAGCCTGAATATCCGTACTTTGTAAAGATCGAAACCTCAACCGGCCAGTCCGCGAACGTTCCCATCGCCTTTTTGACGCGGCAGCAAATAGAAAATTTCCTTCAGTTTGACTTCAAGCGGCTGGTGACAGAAGCGGGCATCAAGGGCGCTCGCATTCATGTGGAGCGAGCTACTACCGCTGACTATGACAAGGTCCTCGGCGAAGTCACGGCGTGTTTGCGAACCGCAAAGGAGAAAGTAGCCTAAGCCAGAAACCTCGTTCGAGGGAGTTTCATAAATATAGGGAGCAGCCAGGACTACGCAACTCTTCGCGCAAGGTGAAATGAAAAGTCGCGCAGTTCAGGCCGCTCCCTTGTCGTTACGACTAAGGCTGCAGATTCTTTGATCAGTGGCTAATCGTCGTCTTTCCCGTTGTCGTTATCTTTATCTTTCCCTTTCCCGTTTTCGCCCTTTCCTACGAGCGTGCCATTAATGTCGATGTTGTCGAGGACGGCGAGGCCGAAGTTGTCCGGACCGGTATCCTGACCTTCATCAAAAATGATGCTGATGCTCTTCACCTGAACCCCAGGAGCGATGGGCGGAAAGGCCGCCGCTGGATCCCATCGCAATCTGAGCCATCCATTGCCGACCTGCTGTTGCACGGGCGGAGGAGAGGCGCATCCGATGAAGTGCGTGACATTGTCCATGGTGACTACGTTGAAGCGGGGCGCTCCGGCGCCGCAGTGTGATCCTCGTGGGTCGCCGAAAGCAGCGGGTTTTCGGATGTCATAGCCGATTTCTGTGAGCGTTATACGCTCCACGCCAGTAATCGTAGCCCCTCCGGCAGCAACATTCGGCGTCGGACCAGTCTTCGCCAACATTAAGCCCTGGACATCCTTATCGCGGTCGTCACCAGTCGCGCATGCAGGATCGGTATAGGTGGTATCGGGCTTGTGTCCGCCTGTAGTTGAAACTCCAGCGGCGGTTGGACATCCGATGCCGGAAAGCCACTTTGCCGCAACAAGGTCGGTATCTGCAGGATCAAAAACAAATGGAATGACGCGAATTTTGCGGGAATGGTCCTCGCTGAATCCATAATTCGAAGATGCGACGCAGCACAAACATGTCAGCATCAGAATGGCAATTCTCTTCATAGAAGACTTCTCCTTCTGCGGTCGTGTGGTTCTCAGGGAGGTCGGCACTTCAAATCAAGGCGGCTGTTTCCACACCCTTACAAGCGGCCTTTGAACATCTGCAGTGTCGAAGATTCGAGACACACTCAGCTGTGCTGAGTTGGGAATAGGAATGGGACTACTAGGCGCAGCATGCGCTAGCGGAATTAATGTAAAGACAAACTTGGAAGCATGTCAAACGCGAAAGGGCCTAATTCCCTTTTTGACAAAATTGTCCGTTCTGTCATCTTCCCGGCTTTGTAAAACATTGTTAATGCTTTCGGGCGCAAATGGCGCGGTTGTTCCTCGTCTCATTACTAGAGAGCAAAATTATGAGGCCGGAAACCCTTCTTAAGCGGGAATTAGGAATGCGAACGAGGGATGCTGTGGCGGGTTACAATGACTGTTCTTTCGAACTGTACCGATCTTTTGCCATGAGGAACTTATGACCGCACTCCAGGAATTCAGATGTGAAATCTGTGGAACAGAGACCAGCCATCCTATTCACTGGTTTGTGATTCAGTGTGGAAATGCGGAGCTGAAAGTTCTTCAGTGGAACACCCAAGCTGCTAACGCGGATGGGGCACGCCACTTCTGCGGAGAGGCGCATGCCCAGATCTACATCAGCCGTTGGTTCGAAGGCGCGTGTACGCCTCCGAAGCCGGACTTTCTAAGGTCCTCTGCGGCGAGATAGCCCGAACGATTCTGATTATTGGCACGATGAGCCCGGATTCAAGACGCCGGGCGGACGCCGGCACCACTTATGGGCCTTGCGCAGAGAAACTTGGCATGTTACAAAGTGCTCTCATTCAACGGTAGGCTGAACACGGCCCAACGCTGTAACTCTAAACAGTGGCCACGACTAATCCGGAAAGACGAACATACACACTGTTGTAGGTATGCTCTCGGATGGCCTCTGTTTCGCGCTTCTTGTCGACAAAGTATCCGGTAATTGCACTGGAAGCGTTATCTCGCCGCTAGTCTCGTAACAGGAGAAACCTATGACATTTCGAGCAAAGGGTCCTGCATCAATTACTGCAATCCTGATGTTGGTGGCTGGTCTCGCATTCACGCCGGCATTCGCCGCTGCGGCCAAAAAGAAGAAGGCCGACACCTCTGCGACGACTACGACCAGCGCCGCGAGCAGTACAACCGCCGACGACAGCAAGAGTACGAAGTCTAAGAAATCCAAGAAGGCCAAAGCTGACGATTCGCAGTCCGAAGCTAAGGCAGACGCCAGTGCCACCGAGTCGAAATCGACAAAGAAATCGAAGAAATCGAAAGCGACCGATGAAGCTGCGTCTACAACTGCGGCAAGCACGAGCGCAACTGAGACAAAACCCGCCAAGAAGTCGAAAAAATCCAAAGCAGAGAGTGCTGGCACTGAACAACCGGCAACCTCCGCGACAGAAAACGCGAGCGCAAGTCAGCCAGCGTCGAGCAAGAAGTCGAGAAAGTCCAAAGCTGAGAATGACAACGCAGGTGCATCGCCAGCTGCGTCTGCGAGCGCTCCCTCGGCACCACAATCGCTACGGGTGACCTCCGACAACTCCTCGGCACACGCGAAGTCCAGCAGTACCGCCTCGACTGAAAGCGCCGCAAGACCCAAATCCGCCGCAACTACTGCTGCTGCGCAGACTCCGCCGCAGCCCGGCATGGTCTGGGTAAACACCGATAGTGGCGTCTATCACAAGAGCGGACGCTGGTACGGCAAGACCAAAAACGGAAAATTCATGACCGAAGCCGATGCTGTCAAGGCGGGCTACAAAGAAGCGAAACGTTAGGAGACAAAGCATGAAACGCAAAGGAATATTGTCCGTTCTACTGGTTGCGCTGTGCTCGGTGTTCCTGCTTGCTGGTCCAGCGATGGCGCAAACAAAAGCGAAGACAGCGAACAAGAAAGCAACAGCGGCCGCTACAGCCAATAGCTCTAAAGAGCTCCTCGATCTGAATTCTGCGACGAAGGAACAGTTAGCTGAGCTTCCTGGAATCGGTGATGCCTATTCCCAAAAGATCATCGACAATCGTCCGTACAAGGCGAAGACCGATTTGGTAAAGAAGAAAGTCATTCCTCAGGCGACTTACAACAAGATCTCCTCAATGGTGATTGCAAAACAGAAGTGATGCGGATAACGGAAGCCGCAAAAATCGCGGCTTCCACATTATGTTAAGGAGTAGTTATGAGTCTGTTTGACAGTGTGTTAAAGGCTGCTACCGGGACTGCTGCCGGCGCTGCTCCGGCCCCTGACCCTTCGCAATCGTCGCTGGCTTCTGCGGTGCTCTCGATGCTTTCGAACAATCAGACCGGAGGCATTTCTGGTCTGGCACAACAGTTTGCGGCTCAGGGTCTCGGACACATTATTTCGTCCTGGATTGGAACCGGACAAAATCTCCCCATCTCGGCGGAGCAGTTGCAGAGTGTGTTGGGATCGTCACAGGTACAGGCGATTGCCAGCCGGATAGGCATTTCACCCGAAGCTGTGAACTCTGGCCTCACACAAATTCTGCCGCAGATCGTTGACCATCTCACTCCGAATGGACAAGTGCCGCAAGACGATTTGCTGGCTCAGGGAATGGAGATGCTGAAAGGAAAGTTTCAGGCGTAAGATCGCTCGTCAGTTCGCAACTCTTGGTTAGCGGAGGTTAACCATGTCTCTCTCGAAGCGCGCATTCGCTGAGTTCATGGGCACGTTCTGGCTCGTGTTTGGCGGATGCGGCAGTGCAGTCCTTGCTGCCGCTTTTCCCCAACTAGGAATAGGTTTGCTAGGCGTTTCTCTTGCGTTTGGACTAACCGTTCTAAGCATGGCCTACGCAATAGGGCATATTTCCGGTTGCCACCTCAATCCCGCAGTCTCAGTCGGCTTATGGGTCGGTAAGCGGTTCCCAGCCTCAGAATTGGGTCCATACATAGTCGCGCAAGTTCTAGGCGCAGTGACAGGTTCGGGGGTCTTGTATGTGATCGCCTCTGGTAAGGAAGGGTTCTCTACCGCTGCCGGTTTCGCAGCCAATGGCTATGGTGCTCACTCGCCCGGCGGGTACTCACTGCTGGCCGGGATCGTTACCGAAGCCGTGCTCACGGGCTTCTTCCTGCTAATCATCCTCGGCTCGACTGACAAGCGCGCACCCCAGGGATTCGCCCCGATTGCGATCGGACTCGGACTTACGCTCATAAATCTTGTGGGCATTCCGGTCACGAATCTCTCGGTAAACCCTGCACGCAGCACGGGCCCAGCGCTATTCGTCGGAGGCTGGGCACTGTCACAACTCTGGTTGTTCTGGGTGGCTCCCATTTTGGGAGCGGCGGTTGCCGGCGCGATCTATGGTGCGTTCTCTGAAGCGGCGGAACCCGTGACTGCCCGGGCCGCAGCAGCGCGTTGACCAAACTGGCGGAGCGGGCTTCCTAGCCACTCACGACAGTACAGTTGCGTCCACTCTCTTTGGCACGATAAAGAGCTTTGTCGGCTGACTGTATGACGTCATCGGCCGGACGGCTGTCATCATCACTGGAGGCGGCTCCGATGAGTACAGTCGCCCTGACACGGTTCTTGACG
>Ga0126384_10002091_pt1 | contig 12042 bp, 14 predicted proteins | sample PanSoiMetPlot_36_FD_92543 | JGI IMG/M metagenome (GOLD analysis project Ga0126384, IMG submission 92543) | Tropical forest soil microbial communities from Panama - MetaG Plot_36 | ecosystem: Environmental > Terrestrial > Soil > Tropical forest > Bulk soil | place: Panama | collected 2016-02-17 | reverse complement strand
CTTAAGAAGTTTGCCCTTGTGCCCCGCCGACGATCTGCAAGATGCGGCGGGCCTCGTCCGGACCATACTCGCACGTAATAAGAGCGGCAGCGGCAGAGATCATATGCTTGGCCGCCTGCACCGCTACGTCAGCACCATCGCGCAAATACACTGCCTTGAGCATGGCGATGGCATGATCGGCGTGCTTCAAGTGATCCGAATCATCAACCATGACCCCGAGCTCAGTCCCACGAGAGCGCGGCCCCGATCTCACCTTTGCCCCCCAGCCCCGATCTCGGGGCTGTTTTTATTTACAATAATTCGTAGCCGCTCGTTGGGCGCAAAGCGGGTTGCCATAACGAATTTTTGTGATTGTTGCGGTGCAGTCACATGCCTTTAGCCGCCGTTTCGAGATTTACCAATTTTGATGGTTCTTCGAAGTCGAATTCACACTTCCGTATGTCGCATTCCGAACATAGCCGACCACGCGAGTTACGCACGCGCTGCAACATGCCGTCGATGAAAGAAGGGCTGCCACCTGGAAGGACAGCCCTCAAGTAACTGCCAGCTCGACAGGGGCAATGAGGGAGCCGGGCCGACAGCATCTATTTAACTCTGCCGGGGCCACGGCGTCTCCCAGCGCCGCTGAACGTCTCCGAGGTAGACGGGCCCCTCTTTCCCTACAGCAGCGCAATTTCAAAATCTGACCCTTCCAGGAACGATTTCACGGATCACGAATTAGGCGTTTCGGTAGGGCGTCAAAGACAATCGGGGGTCGCAAATGGCGGCCGGGGACCAGTACCGCATAAAAGCAGCCGAATTTCATGCTCGGGCGCAGTCCGAGGCTAGCTCACAGATACGGGTCCAGTTTAAAAATTTGGCAAAAGCGCACTTGCGTCAAGCCGAGCAAGCCGACTGGAATGAGCGCGCTGAGGCGGTCTACGACTTATGCCGGCAAGTTCGGGCGGGTGCTAAATCCAAAAGAGCACCCTACGAACCGCCCCGCCCAAGATCGGCGATTCAGACCGAACAAGTTGCCTCAATCAAAAAGAGGAGGGGAAGAATGCCCACACGTGCAGATCTCAGTGAGATTGCGAGGGGCATTCCGCTGGTCACCTTGTTGGCTATGGCCTTTATCGCTGTCATCGTGTTCTGGTGACGAAGGCGCCGAGGCGGACCTAGCTGAATTTCGATATGGCGTGCTGAACTAGAAACCGGCCGCCTGTTTGTTGGCGTGATTTTTCCGACCAACTCGCGTGCGGCAATGCAGGCACAGGATGACTCAACTTGCTGATGCGGCGTTAGAGAACGGAGGCAGATATGGCTACCGTCTACACCCTTGAAATGGCAATGACCCGCGCCGATGAACGCTCACGCCAAGATGGTGAATGCTATGCAGTCTATGAACATCGCACCAATAAAGGCGATTTCCTTGTGATGAACAGCGGGGCGGCAACGCCTCAGAATTTCGTGAGGGTTTACGAGGCCATGCCGCCGCACCGCCAACCAACGTGATGAACTCGCGCCGTCTCATAGCGCCCCCGGATCGGCCTCACGGAACTCATACTTAGTATTGAGGCCGGTGACGCGTAAATTTGGCCTCAATAGTGGTGCTCCGGGATGTCTACTTTGGGTCATTGGCGGACAATTCGCAGTGCAATCGCCATGTCCGCTTTACCCCCAAAAGCGGACATTGGCGTCTCTCGAATGTCCGCTTTGGGCCAATAGCGGACATTGTCCTACCTATTCGATCACGTCGTCGGCGAGCAGCAGGAATGACTCACGTACCGAGAGGCCGAGCGCCTTGGCCGCTTTAAGATTGACGACGAGTTCGAATTTTTCTGGCGATTGCACTGGCAAATTGCCAGCTGGTTCGCCTTTGAGAATGCGATCAACATAGGAGCTTGAACGCCGGAAGATGTCGGCAGTATCGGGCCCATAGGACATTAGACTTCCCTCAACAACAAATTGTTTATAAGCGGAAATGAGCGGAATTCGATGTTGGTTGGCCGCTTTCAAAATCGCTCCACGCACATTGAGGATGTAGACATCCGACGCAGCGATCAAGGCATTGCTCGACTCGCGTCCCAACTCGGCGACTGCCAAATCGACTTCAGCAACGCTCCGCACATGGATTGGGTCGATCGCAACGGACGAATGCTGCTGGGATGATTTGAATGACCGAAGGTAGAGGTCATAATAAGGTGCGGTATCAGGGTTAAACATCAATGCGACCCGCGACAGATCGGGCTTAACGTCGCGGAGCAGGTTTATCCACTTGCCGACTATCTCAGGTTCGATGAACGAAAAACCGGTGATGTTGGCTCCGGGGTGGGTCAGATTCGGAATGAATCCCTGACCAACTGGGTCATTCACAATCACAAATACGATTGGAATAGTGCTTGTCGCCGTTCGAAGCGCGGCCAAGACCGGGGAGCTATTTGCGACAATGGCGTCTGGCGCTAACCTGATCAACTCAGCCACATGCTGATTGATCGAAGCCAGATTGGCCCCGGCAAACCGATATTCGATATGAACGTTTCGTCCTTCGATCCATTCCAAATCGCGCATACCCAGTCGGAACGCCTTGAGGCGGGCATTCTGTAATGGATCGTTTTCGGTAAGGGCAAGTAGCACGCCGACCCGCCGCATCGGGGTTTAGCTGCTGCGCACGCGCCGATAGTGGCCACGCGGCCGCGGTGCCAACAATCACTTTGATGAACTCGCGCCGCCTCATTGCCAGCCCCGAGGTCGGAATACAGCCCATCGTAACAACTCGAAGTAGCACTCTGGAAGGGGCCAACTGCGGAAGCGAACAATGTCCGCTTTGGGTCAATAACGGACATCGCACCAGCTCATGTGAATGTCCGCTTTACCCCTGAAAGCGGACATTGCCTGCCGCGTTGTCGCAGTGTCGCTAGAAACGACGCCGTTTGCGCGCCCTTTGCGCCAAGTACCGCTCGAAATCTTTAAGCGGTTGGGACCTAGGGGCTTGCTGCATCAAATTTCGATGCTTGCCACTGATAGGCGTGCTTTTCGTTGCTCCAAGCTGGGCGATGCGCCTTGATGAAATCTTGGGCGCATTTAGCGAACGAAATTGACTTCGCTGCATTGAGCGCGGCTTGCGTCTTCGTGGCTTAACGGGCTTCGATCGGGTCTATGCCTTGCCGTCGAAGCTTTCGGCACTCACCGGCAAGTTCACGGGCTTGCTCTAGGCTAACAACAAAAAACGAGCCAAGTCCCATCTCGCGTGATCTGCCGCAGACCTTGCCTGTCTCGTCTCGGACAGGTTGACCGCTCTCCGGATCACGATCCTCGGTCGAGTAGCGGAATATCCAGCTGCGGGCGCCTGAGTTCGTGACTTGGAGGTAAAGGCCGCCACCATCCCCATAGCGGCCCGGCTCCTTCACACGCGCGACCGTCAGCGCCTTTAATTTCCCAATCAGTCTTCCCACTTGTTACCCCAAAAAAACCCCCAAATCGGTTGCCGATTCTGATCGACGGCAGCCGACGTGGCAAGATTGCAGATGTGCAGAATGCCCAGATTTATCGGGCTTTTCCGACGGCGACCGACGACAGCCGACAGTAAAGATTTTCCGGCGCCTCCTATGTCAATGGTGCGAACCTGCGCGTCTCCGGTGCACGCTGATCCGCCTTGCGCTCGACGTTCGGCCGCCTATTATCGCGGCCGAAATTCCATCCTGTATAACAAGCAATAGCGTTATCAAGGAGTGAAACATGGTCGCGGCAGTGCGCGTTCACAAAACCGGCGGTCCCGAAACTCTGGCCTACGAGGACGTACAGATCGCCGCACCCGGCCAAGGCCAGATCAAGATCAAGCAGCACGCCTGCGGTGTCAATTTCATCGATGCATATTTCCGGACGGGGATGTATCCATCCCCGGTCGGACTGCCGTTCATAGCCGGCAACGAAAGTGCGGGTGAAGTGATGGCAGTCGGCCCAGGCGTAACCGACGTCAAGGTCGGGGATCGTGTCGCCTTTGTCGGTCCGCTGGGCGGTTATGCGGCCGAGCGGCTGGTGCCCGCTGATCGGGCCGTGAAGCTGCCCGACAATATTTCCTATGATCAAGCTGCCGGCATGATGCTCAAGGGCATGACTGTGCAGTATCTGTTAAACCGCACATACAAGGTCGAGAAAGGCACCGTGTGTCTGATCCATGCGGCGGCGGGCGGTGTCGGCCTCATTGCCTGTCAGTGGGCGAACCATCTTGGCGCGACTGTGATCGGCACCGTCGGCTCCAAAAACAAGGCCGAACTCGCCAAAAAGAATGGCTGTCACCACACCATTCTTTATCGAGATGAAGATTTTGTCGTGAAGGTGAAGGAGATCACCAGCGGCAAGCTCTGCGACGTAGTATATGACGGCATCGGCAAGACGACCTTCCCGGCCTCGCTCGATTGCCTTCGTCCGTTCGGCTATTTCGTAAGCTTCGGAAGCGCGTCGGGGCAGATTGAGGCCTTCAATATCAATATCCTGCAGACCAAGGGTTCACTTTTTGCAACGCGGCCCACTCTCAATCACTACGTTGCAAAGCGCGCCGATCTGCTCGCAGCCGCGGCTGATCTGTTCAAGGTTGTCAGTTCCGGTGCGGTGAGAATCCCGATCAACCAGAAATATTCGCTCAAGGACGCGGCAAAGGCCCACAAGGAAATGGAAAACCGCGACACCACCGGCTCGTCCATTCTGGTGCCTCAGTAGCCGCATGACATCATACGCGGTGGCGGTGACTATGTTTCTCGCCACCGCAAATTATGCCTATGCCGGCAGCGTTTCCGACACCGAAGCGCTGGGGATTGTGCGCAAACATTGCGTGATGTGCCACGCGGCAAAGCCCACGCATGAAAGTTTCCGGGAAGCGCCAAAAAACGTCACCCTCGAAACGGCTGCGGACCTCAAAAAGTATGGCGCCCTAATTTTTGCGCAGACGGTCCAGACCAAGGCCATGCCGCTCGGTAATCAGACCGACATGACCGACGATGAACGCGCAAGACTTGGCCGATGGCTAAAGGAGCTGCCATGATCGGCGACGCGAAACCGTTTGGCGTCGTTGCCACGTTTGCGATAGGAGCGATCGCCCTTCTCGCCGGTCAGCTCTCCGGCATTGCGGCGTTGAGCAGATGGTACGGCCTCAACCTCACCCAGGTCGGTACGTTAAGTCAGGAGGGCTCTGCCATCGTATTGTTCATTTTTGTATCGGCCCCGGTGCAGGTGGCAGTGCTGGCGCTGGCGGCGAGTTACAAAGGAAGTGCAGCAGAATATCTTGGCTATAAGCTGCCACGGCGCAGCGAATTGGTGATTGCTGTTGCTGTGCTGGCTGTTTTGATCGTTGCGGGCGACATCGTGAGTTGGCTCGCAGGTCGTCACATCGTCGACCGGTTTCAGACCGACATCTACCAGGCTGCCAAAAGCGCGAACCTGCTGCCGTTGCTCTTGGTCGCCATCATCGTTCTGATTCCGATCGGTGAAGAAACTCTCTTTCGCGGTTTTCTCTTTCGGGGGTGGCTGAGGTCGCCACGTCATGCTTGGCCGGTTATCGTCCTAACCGCCGCTATTTTTGCGCTCATTCACGTCCAATACGACTGGTTTCTCGTCACCCAGGTATTCGTCTTTGGTGTTTTGTTCGGATGGATACGTTGGACGACGGGTTCAACCATTTTAACTATGTTCCTGCATGGCGTGGTCAATCTGGAAGGCATGATCGAGACCGCACTGACTTTCAGGGGCTGACCGTCGATAGGATCCTGTCCGAGGGCCTTGCTAGATTCACAGCAAGGCCGCGATACGGGCGATTGCGGGATGATGATTGATGCCGGCTGGCAGCCGCGGGAGCCCAATGACCTCGACGCCGGCAGCAAATCGTTCGATGCTGGCCACCGTATCATCCAATTCGACGGTGTCGCGCTCGCTTTCACTCACAATGATCGCTGCGATCATCAGCTTTCGCTGGGTCAAAACGTCAAGCGCAGTGAGCGTGTGGCTGATGGTGCCCAGATAGCCGCCGACGATAAGCAGTAGCGGAATGTTAAGCGCCGTCATCCAGTCGAGCACGGTGTGTCGGTGATCGAGAGGCACCATGATGCCGCCGACGCCCTCAATAAATAGAAGCCCTTTCGCGGCATTAATTTTTGTGCGACTGAATTCAACCAGTTTGTCGAAGTCAATGCTGCGCCCTTCGCGCGCGGCGGCAAGGTCTGGCGCTACCGGAGCGCGAAAACGCCATGGTGCAATGCGCTCTACCTCTTCGGCGGTTACCTGTCGTTCGAGTGCCGCCAACAGAACTGCCGGGTCGCTGGTTTGGGCAACCGAGGAGTCATAGCCGCTGACGATCGGTTTCAGTGCTTCGACTGGCTGGTTGGATTCGCGTAGGTAACGAACGAGTGCTGCAGTCACAAACGTTTTGCCGATATCGGTGCCGGTTGAGGTGACGAAATAGGAGGCCACGGTTCACGCCAGTATTTTTTCGCGCACAACATCGGCTAGCCGCTCTATTTGGTCGTCAGGATGCTGGGCCGTAAATGTCAGACGAAGGCGCGCCGTACCAGGGGGCACAGTGGGTGGACGGATTGCTACCGCCAGATAGCCTTCGTTTTCCAGTAAGCGTGATGCGGCTAACGCAGTCTCTTCATCGCCTATCAAGACAGGCACGATCGGACTTTGCGCTTCCGGAAGTTCGGCGCGCTTCGTGAAATCTTTCGCCTTTTGGATTGGCTGCGCCGCATAGTCCGGGTTTCGCTCAATAAAGTCCAGCGCCGCAATGGCGGCTGCCACGCATGCCGGTGGCAAGCCAGTTGAATAAATCAAGGTGCGCGCGCGATTGCGCATCAGTTCGATGATCGGTCCTGACGCACAGAGATAACCGCCATATGAACCTATCGCCTTCGACAGCGTGCCCATCTGCAGTGGGATCGGAATGTATGAGTTTCCGCCGAAACTCGACCCATGGCCGCCACCGAGCACGCCGATGCCGTGAGCATCGTCGGACATCAGCCAGGCGTCGTGTTCCTCGGCGATCATCAGCAACTCGGCGAGTGGCGCCAGATCACCGTCCATGGAAAATACGCCGTCCGTCACGATCATTGCGTGATCGTGAAGGCCGCGATGCGCCGCCAAAAGTTCGCGCGCATGCGCGACGTCATTGTGACGGAAAGCCATTACTGTGCCGTGAGATAACTGCGCGCCGGCATAAATGCAGGCATGCGAGAGCTCATCAAGCAGAACCAGTCCGTCGCGCCCGACGAGTACCGGGATAATGCCCGTGTTAGCGAGATAGCCGGAACCGAACACGCAAGCGCCTTCAGTTCGCTTGAACTGCGCTAGGCGCGCTTCCAGTTGCGCATAAAGAGGATGATTTCCGGTGACCAACCGGGAGGCGCCGGAGCCCGCACCGTATTTCTCGATCGCTGCAATCGCCGCGCGCTTTATATCTGGGTGCAGGGTCAGGTTGAGGTAGTCGTTGCAGGAAAACGACAACAGCTGGCGACCGCCACGCTCGATCCAGATGCCATCTTCGCGCAACGTTTCGTTCAACGCTCTATATAAGTGCCGGCGTTTGAGTTCGTTAAGCTTGTCATGGGCGAAGGCGTTAAGCGAGTGCATAGTGACCTTGCCAGGTAGCATGCCAGATGCTTAGCACGAACAGAGCAGGGACGCGTCAAATGGCGGGCCAAGCCAGTAAAAGTATGACGCCGGGCTGGTATAGCGCGGGCCTAGAGCATGTCTGGCTGCCCTACGTCCAGATGAAAACGGTGCCGCCTCCGTTGCCGGTCGTACGCACCCAAGGCACTCGGATTATGCTGGCCGATGGGCGCGAATTGATCGACGGCATCGCCAGCTGGTGGACGACATGCCATGGCTACAACCATCCTCACATAAGACAGGCAGTCGAAGCGCAACTGGCGTCAATGCCACACGTTATGTTCGGCGGGCTCGCGCACGAACAGGCGTTTCGGCTTGCGCGACGGCTCACCGCGCTGATGCCAGGAGATCTGAATCGGGTGTTCTTTTCGGACTCCGGATCAGTAGCTGTCGAAGTCGCGATCAAAATGGCGATGCAGTATTGGATCAACCGTGGGCTACGCCAGAAAAGCCAATTGATTGCATTTAAGGGCGGCTATCACGGCGATACAATGGGCGCCATGGCGTTGAGCGATCCGGAAGCGGGCATGCACGCTACGCTTGCGGGTTTGCTGCCGAAACATCACATCTTGGATCTGCCGGATAGCGACGCAACAGTAGCAGCGCTAGAAAAAGCGCTCGCGGAAGCCAATGATGCGATCGCCGGTATCATTATCGAGCCATTGGTGCAGGGCGCCGGAGGGATGATGTTTCACGATGTGCCTGTACTTCGGTGTCTGCGCGCGCTCGCCGACAAATACCGCGTCCTTGTTATATTCGATGAAATCTTCACCGGATTTGGCCGCACTGGGTCATTATTTGCATGCGAGCAAGCAAAGGTCGTTCCCGACATCATCACGCTGTCCAAGGCGCTAACCGGCGGTACGCTTCCACTCGCAGCAACGATCGCATCAAGCAAGGTATTCGATGCATTTTGGGCGGACGATCAAACCAAGGCATTGATGCACGGGCCAACTTACATGGCGAATGCGCTGGCATGTGCGGCTGCCAATGCGTCTCTCGATCTGTTCGAGAAAGAGCCTCGCATGCGACAGATTGCCGAAATTACGCTCGGGCTGGAGCGCGGCCTCGGGCCTTGCCGTGGTCTACCCCGAGTGAAAAACGTGCGTGTAAAGGGCGCCATCGGCGTGGTCGAACTCGACGGCATCGACGATCTAAATGGCTTACGCGGGCGCTTCTTAGAGGAGGGCGTATTCATCCGGCCGATCGGCAATATCATTTACCTGACGCCGGCCTTCACGATCGCCGCTGACGAGCTGAAAATTCTGACCGACGCGGTCGTCAAAACCGTGCGCGAATTGAGACAGTAGAAAGTGAAAATCGCTTAGTCTTATCGGATTTTAGGCTTTTAGAATCCTACCGCTATGCCGTGCAGATCATATTCGTCGGCGTGCTCGATTTTGACCGTGGTAATTTCGCCAACCCGTAACGGCCGCCGGCTGACCACGAAAACAGACCCATCGATCTCCGGAGCATCCGCCATAGAGCGGCCTTTGGCGGCCGTCGAACCGATCTCATCGATGATCACCTTCTGACGGGTGCCGACCTTGCGCTTTAACCGACGGGTCGAAATTTTTTGCTGGGCTTGCATGAAGCGGTGCCAGCGCTGTTCTTTCACATTGTCCGGCACCGGCGTTGCCATATCATTGGCGACGGCGCCTTTCACCGGTTCATATTTGAAACATCCGACTCGATCGAGCGATGCCTGTTCGAGCCATTCAAGCAACATGTCGAAATCTGCGTCGGTTTCGCCAGGAAATCCTACAATGAAGGTCGAGCGCAGGGTTAGTTCCGGACATTGCTCGCGCCAGCGCGTGATCCGTTCCAACGTCTTTTCTTGAGCTGCTGGCCGACGCATTCGCTTCAGGATCTCAGGCGAGGCATGCTGAAATGGAATATCGAGATACGGCAGCACCTTTCGATCCGCCATAAGCGCGATAACTTCGTCGACATGCGGATATGGATAGACATAGTGAAGCCGAACCCAAATGCCGAGCTCGCTTAGGGCGCTCGCCAGATCGATGAAACTCGCGCGCACCTCATGATCACGCCATCTGCTCGCCGCGTATTTTATATCGAGTCCATAGGCGGATGTGTCCTGTGAGATCACTAACAGTTCTTTTACGCCCGCAACGACAAGCTTCTCGGCCTCACGCAGAACGTCAGCAGCCTGTCGCGAGACCAGGTTGCCGCGCAGGCGAGGGATTATGCAGAAAGAGCAGCGGTTGTTGCATCCTTCTGAAATTTTCAAATACGCATAGTGGCGCGGCGTCAGCTTGATGCCTTCCGGCGGCACAAGGCTGAGAAACGGATCGTGCTTTGGCGGAAGTGCTTTATGGACGGCTTCGACTACGGCCTCGTATTGCTGCGGGCCGCTGATCGCCAGAACATCGGGGTGGGCAGATGAAATGCTTTCCGGCTCCGCCCCCATGCACCCAGTGACAATGACTTTGCCATTCGCCTTGAGAGCGTTTCCGATAGCCGCGAGCGATTCCGCCTTGGCGCTGTCAAGAAAACCGCATGTGTTCACAATGACGAGATCGGACCCCTGATGCTGCCGCGAAAGCTCATAGCCCTCCGCGCGCAGGCGGGTGACGATACGCTCGCTATCGACTAATGCCTTTGGGCAGCCGAGCGAGACAAAGCTCACAGTCGGTGCGGCGGTATTTGATTTCGCGGTGGGATTACGCATGGGGGTGGTCGCGATTAGCGGCAAGATCAAGTACCGGTGGCATCATTCTGAGATACGGGAGAACTCGAAAATAACGACGTGAAGACGATGTTACCTACCCATTACGGAACGCTTCTGCTTCCGCGTAGAACTTCTTCTCCCATGCCTTTTGGTTGTCCAGGCCTTCGCGGATGAAAGGGGTGAAGACAGCCAGATGTAACAGCAGCCAGTTGATGAAATTGGCCGGAAAGCGCAACGGTTTCCGAAAATCGACGAACAACACCACGCGGGTATGCGGCGTATAGTTCCAGGCCTCGTGCACGTAGGCATCATCGAAGACTACCACCTCGCCCTCGCGCCATCGGTAGATGTCGTTCTCGACCCTGATACCAAGTTGCTCGCGGGGCTCCTGCACGATCAGTCCGAGATGCAGCCGTAGCACACCGTTATATGGACCACGATGGGGCGGCAGATGTTTCCCCGGTTCGGGGATCGACTACATCACGGTGATCAGACCCGGAACATTCTGGCAGATCCTCCAGGTTTGCGGGCACAGGCCGATGTTGTTCTTGGAGCGGAAGCCGTAGCCCGCCAGCATGAAGCTTTTCCAGCCGCTGTCATTGCTGATCGTTGAGACGTCAGCCGCCAGCTCGTGGAAGCCGGGCAGGTCTTCCTTTCGTGTGAGGACGCGCTCGAGCTCAGTACGGATGGCGAGCCACTCCTGTTCGATCGCCCGCGTCCACGGAAAAATCGACTTGTCGTAGACCGGGGGATTGCCGACCATGCTAAAAACAAGGTTGAGCCGTTCAGCCTAAGAAACGACGCTTATAAAGAGGCGCGTTAAAAAGGTTGGCCGCTCCATCGGTTTGATACCGGTGGTGCCAAATTTTTGAGCCGGGTTTTGCTCATGGTTAGCTTGCTGGCTTGCGACGATACTCAACCGGCCTTCTCCTTTGGCTCTCCTCAAACACTAGCAAACTGGGCCCATGGCGCTGAAATTACACAGCCATCCGTTAGATCATTGGCGGACCGGTTTGGCAGCGCTATCATAACCCCGGGCAGAACGCGGATCACATAAAACGAATGGGCAGTCTGTTAAGGCTCTTATTTGTCGGCTGTTTGATGGCTGCTTACCCGGCGTTAGGTGGCGAAAGGACGGCGCCACGCTGGCGCTACGGCGGGGACGGTGCAGGGCTGCCGTTCCCACGCAGCTCGCGCGCCGAATCGGTCTGGGCCTCGGACTGGTGCTGGAACGATTGCGGATCGTACTGTGCTTGGGGTTTGGCCAGCTGCCTTAAAGAGGATTCTCAAGGCCGTTGTTTAAAGCTTACTGACAAGTGCGACCGCTATTGCCAACGCGTGTGCCGTACCAGAGGCGGGCCGCTCCTTCCGATCGAATTTCCCTGGGAATAGCGGGGGATCAAGCAAGCCGAAGTTTCACGAGCCAATCTGCAAATCGGCCGTTCGCGCTGATTATGAAAGGACAGCGGAGAGCTTTGGAAGCCAGCGATTTACAGAATGGCGGAAGGGGTGACCGTTTTTTCAATCCAGAGTTGTCCGGTACGGTCCAAATCGCCTTCAAAAACAAGTGATTAAATAAGACTCTTTATCTTAGCAAGTCCGACTAAGCATCGTACCATCCGGCGCGCGATTCGGTGCCGAATGTGGGGCGCCGAGTTCGACGGAGGATTTTTGATGGCACGCCATCCCGACAAGGCGCTCTCGCCGGTGCGCAT
>Ga0126384_10002090_pt1 | contig 12043 bp, 12 predicted proteins | sample PanSoiMetPlot_36_FD_92543 | JGI IMG/M metagenome (GOLD analysis project Ga0126384, IMG submission 92543) | Tropical forest soil microbial communities from Panama - MetaG Plot_36 | ecosystem: Environmental > Terrestrial > Soil > Tropical forest > Bulk soil | place: Panama | collected 2016-02-17 | reverse complement strand
CGGCCTTAGCTGTCGAGCTAGGTTGTGCTCGGATTCTAGTGCTGAACGACCATCGAAATCAGGCGGGACTCTGAGAGACACTCTGAGGGAGTTCCTGGCTCATACAACTACCCCCAAGGGGTGGCCGGTGCTTAGTGCCCTATCGACAAGTGACCCGGTGCTGTGCGTTCGGGGTAAAGCCAAGGCAGGCGGACTGGCTTCCAAGCTGGCGACAGAGAAGTAGTGGCGGTCACTTGCGACCCGGATTCTGCGATCCACTTCAGTTCGGCGGCCAGGTCGGCGGCGCTTTGCCAGCGATCGTCCGGATCTTTTGCCAAGCATTTTCGAACAATTCTCTCGAGAGCAACCGGTGCCAACGGCTGGAGATGACTAATAGGTGGAGGCTCGGTCGTCAAAATAGCAGCGATCATGCTTGCGCGGCTCGTCCCGCTAAAATGCCGATCTACCTGTGGCCATCTCGTAAATCACTTCGCCGAGCGCAAAAATATCAGTGCGTGCGTCCGCTTCCTTGCCCTCCAACTGCTCCGGTGCCATGTACTGGAACGTCCCTACAATCGAGCCTTCGCTGGTCAGCTTCGACTGCTCCATCGTCATCGCCGTCAGTGCGGCAGCCAGCGGAGCGGGGCCTGATACTTCTTGTCTGTCAGGCGCGAGGCGATTTCGACCCCGAGAGGGTCGTCGCCGCCTTTGTTTAGGCGGACATCAATCACCAAACCGTTGAGTTTTCCAGCACCTTCCGAGATTTTCCGACATCAACGTAGGCCATTGAAATTCTCTCTTTCTCGAATTACTTTCCGCACAAACTGGAGTTTGCTTCGAGTGGTGAGGTGCGAGGGCTGCAGTTAACTTGCGCACGGAGCACAGTTGCCTCGGCACAACCGGCAGCCCAAACTAAAGTCGACATGGTTTTGGCTGAATGATCGGCCGCAGCCGCTGGCGAGCGGCGCGGAGCGCGTTCTCGACAACGCTGACTTCCTCACCTTCCGCAAAAATGAATCCGAGATAGCGGTCACCCCAAGGCAGAGGGCGGATAAATTGTCCCAGTGGGATCGTGATAGAAACCCCGGTAATGCCAGGTACGGCCAGAGCCTGGCCACGGCCTCGATCCCATTCAAAATACCTTCACCCTCTACTGGCAGCATGAGTACTCCCGCCGCACCCACGTGGCGAACACGGGTAATGCGGCAGCCCAGGCTGTTCATGAGTATCATCTCTTCCAGGCTTACGCCGTCGGCAAAGCGCAACACGCGCGAGCAAAGGCCTCCTATCGAGCGGGCCGCGAGTTCAAGCATGAGTACCTTCTGCTTTCTGTTGCGGTCATCAAGGCGTATTTCGGCATGAATAGGACCGTAGCGCAATCCGAGCGAGATGGCCGCGCGCTCTGCGGTCGCGACTGCTGCGGAGATGATTCGTGTAGGCAGACGAGACGGGGAGACGAGCAAGGTTTCTTCAAATGTAGGGCCATCCGGCATCTCTGGTTTATCGAATATGGCGGTCACGGTGAGGTGGCCGTCTGTGAGCAGCCCATCGATGCTCAATTCCCAGCCAGACACGTATTCCTCAATAAGGATAGGTTGGTGATCTGGCCTTTGCGCTTCCCGGAGAATCTTGCGAATCTCGATTACGGCGACGACCACAGCGGCTTCATCATCCGCGCGCAGAACGCCGCGACTGCCGCTCAAGGATATGGCTTTGATTACGGAAGGAAATCCCAGCTGTGCCGCCACTGTGGCCATCACATCGGGCGTCGCGTCGCCCGAAATAACTCGAAATGCCGGTTGTGGCACCCCGGCCGTCGCCCACAGCTGTCGCTGCTGCAATTTGTCCCCAGCCGCCACGACCGCGTCAACCGGATTGTGCTGACGTCCCAGTCTCGCCGCGAGCTTGGCCGCAAGGACGAGCATTTGAGCATCCACGGCCACAACCGAATCGAGCGGTCCAACAGTCGAGATCAGCCGATCGATGCTGCCCTCCAGGTCTCCAGCATCGACACGTACAACTGGACGCCCGCCCAGAACCAGAGCGCCGTCGCTACCCACCACCAGATCGAGCCCGAGGCGATTGGCTGCAATGAGAAAATTTGTCGCTCGGTAGCTCACCGCCGGAATGAGCAGCAAGACGCGCTTTCCCCGCAGGTCAGGTGCGTGGGTAATTTGTTCTAAAATTGGCTCTGTATTGCTCATCGTTTTGCTGCCGAATAAAACGGCTCGCGTCCGGCCGCGTGATCGGTTGCATCCGCCACTCCCACTATTCCAGGGACACGTGCTCGGAGCATAGGCTCAATACCTTGCCGGACCGTTACTTCCGCGAGGCTGCAGCCCTGGCAGCCACCTTCAAGACGAATGCGGGCCCAGCCTTTCTCAACATCGAGAAGAGTTACATGCCCGCGGTGGGCGGCAATAATTGGATTGATCTCGCGTTCGAGAATCTGACTAACGGCTTCACGCAGGCTTGCGTGTGAGCTTACGTCGAGTGAATCACTGCCAAGCCCAATCACCTGTACCTCGGTAATCTCAGGAATGGCGGCCCGCAGCTTAGCCTCGATTCGGCCAAGCAGAGGGACGCCAGCGCCGGGCGAGCCGCTCAGCGCAAGCGTGACGACTCCGTTGGTCACCGAGAGAACGCGTATTTCTCCTCCACGGGCTATGACAGCCGGAATAATGCTGTCTTTCAGAACGGCTGATACCTTCTCGGCTAAATCCACAAGCGACCCCGTGCGCGAAACTAGCTGGGATTCCTAACTGGTTGCACTCTCGTTGCGCTCTCGGTTTGTGCTCTATCGAGCGCTGTTTCTAAGTCGGCGATCAAGTCCGCGGCAGCTTCAATGCCGATCGAGAGGCGAAGCAGGTCATCGGGCACGGGGGAGGATGGCCCTTCCATGCTCCGGCGGTGCTCGATCAGGCTCTCCACACCGCCGAGAGACGTGGCCCGCTTGAACACCTTAACCCCAGAGAGCATAGCCATAGCTTGGTCAGCTCCTCCCGCCAGCCGGATCGAAAGCATGCCCCCAAAACCACCTTTCATTTGTCGCGCTGCAATCTCGTGACCCGGATGAGAAGGCAGCCCTGGATACAGCACAGCCCTCACTGCTGCGTGATGTTCAAAATGGCGGGCAATGGCTAGGGCATTTTCCGAGGCGCGATGGACTCGCAGAAAAACCGTGCGCATACCTCGTTGCAATAGCCAAGCCTCAAAAGGACCAATCACCGCACCGGCGTTGCGCCTCCAGGAACGCAGGCGTTGCCAGAAGGGATCATTGTGGGCTGTCAAAACCGCACCTGCCAATACGTCACTATGGCCATTTAAGTATTTGGTGGCGGAATGGACGATCAGGTCGGCACCGAATTCCATGGGCCGAGTGAGCACGGGCGTGGCAACGGTATTGTCGACCGCGACCTTTACGCCCGCAGCGTGGGCAATTTCGCTAATGGCCCGCAGATCGGTGATTTCCCAAGTCGGATTGGCTGGAGTCTCTACCCAAATGAGACGCGTGATGCCAGGACGAATGGCCGCTTCAACTGCCTGCAGGTCGGTGGTATCCACGAACTCGATATCCAAACCCCATGAGATCGCGAATTCCGCCAGCCACTTGCGCACACCCCAATAGAGTACCCTCGCCACCAGCACATGGTCGCCCGGAAGGAACGATTGAAATACTGCTGTTGCTGCCGCCATTCCGGAGGAAAACAAGATGCAGCGCAACCGGCACCTTCCAGCGCAGCCAACAAATGTTCGGCATGATCGTAGGTCGGATTATCGGCACGCGTATATACCCGATCCTGATGATAAGAGCCGTCTGGTTGTTGCTCGTAGTTCGTGGACAGATGGATGGCGGGCGTCAACGCACCAGAAATTAGGTCGATATCCCCGAGAGCTTGCGCTGCCAGGGTCTCCGGAGATAGCGATAAGCGGTCCATCTATATATCCTCCATTCCGCCAGTCTCACAAACAAGCCGGAACACCATAGGTCTTGGCCCCGAGTTCACTTTCCTCCGCCGACCCGAGCTCGATTTCATAGCGAAGCCAACTGCTCCGACGTGGGTTCCGCTCAGCAAAACCAGGGTTCAGTCAGATATGGAACAGTGCAGGAAGGTGGCGCCGCTGAATTCTGCAAAATTGTGGGTCGAGACCCGATGACCTCTGCCACCATCTTTGCAATCGCCTGAAAAGCTTCTTCCCTGGGGAGCTTACGCTTTGCTGCATCTCGAACCACTCGGTCGACGCAGACGTGGAGTTCGTCCATCCTGACATCCGGGTGCTGCCACTTGTAACACAGGGCTTTATCATCAAACCCAATGATCCATCGTTTGATGTCGAGTCTCTCGAGAAGCAAGGATCCTTTCGGCATCAGCAGGCGGACCGCGAACTGGACCGGCGCAACCGAGGAGACCATGTTCAGATCCGCTATCGTATGGAGCAGCTCTCGGTACGCTTCGAGCGAAGTCCAGGGAGTGAAGCTCACAAAAGTTGGAGCGAGGGGAAGATCAGCTTCGCGCATGAGCTCGAGAACGGCGACAAAGTCGGCCCGGGTATGCCCTTTCCCTAGAAGTTCGAGGAGGCGGTCGTCAACGGATTCGACGGCAGAGGTCACGAAAGCACACCCCGTATCCTTCAGCCTTGGTATGTGTTTTGCGTGTTTTAGCAGATGCTCGACCTTGATGGTTACGTCATAGGTCAAACCGGGAAACTCGCCATGAAGATCTCTTACCAAAGGAATGGTGTGACCTACGGCATTGAAGAAATCAGGATCCCCGAAAGTGATGTGTTGCGCGCCAGCCTCCACCTGCTGGCGAATATCAGGGAGAACGATTTCCTTCTGTATGATCCGAAACTTTCCTCGATAGACGGGGACGATTGGGCAATGCCGGCAGAAGTGCTTGCATCCGCGGCTGGCTTCAGTGTACCCGACCACTCCGTGCGTACCGTCAGGACGCGCCAGCTGGGAATAGTGCTTCAGTTCAGGAAGAGAATGTCTATCCGGGACTATGAACTGTTGTCTTTGAGTGGAAACGATGAAATCAGGCTGAGCACACCGACCATCGAGCTCTCCGCTATTTCGCCGCAGTTGCTGAACTAGCTCGGCGAGTGGCTCCTCAAATTCACCTCCGATGACGAAACGCGCTCCCAGGCTGCGCAGATACTCGCTGTTGGGTGGTGCATACAGGCCGTATGCACACAACTCAGCGCTTGCATTCACGCGGCGGATCTTCGGGATGACTGCCTCCGCCAGCCTCGTCGCCGTATGCATGGGCACGTAGATAGCAACGAAATCCGCGCCCTCAAAATCGCTGTTCCGGAACGGCTCGCGAGCAAGGTCTACACATTTGACGGAAATGCCAAGGCGACTTAACCAGGCAGCCGGAGAAGCGAGCCCAAAGGGCTGCCGCCCCAGATCGTAGGTGGACACCAGAACCGCGTGGTAAGGTGTTCGATGTGCTGATGCCTTCACGCTGGCGGCTGCGTCTTCTGAGGCGGACTTTGGACCATCGTCTCTTGTCTGCTGCTCGATCATCTTTCCGCCGTTCTTCCGCTTCGCTCCGCAACTTATTTCATGACTGTCGGATGAGCAGTAAGGCCGGTACCCGCACGGTATGCGGAACTTGTCTCTCGCATTTGTATGGCGACCTGTAAACCTGAAATGAACGTTAGCGCCGCTACCGCGTTGATAGCAGCTTTCATACCGAACAGGTCGGCGATGATTCCTGAGACCAATGCGCCCATGGCGTATCCCATGTCCCGCCAAAAGCGGTAGGCGCCCATCGAGCTCGCGCGCCATTCGGGATGGGCAACATCACTGATAGCTGCTAGCAGGGTGGGATAAACCATGGCCGTACCGATCCCCTGTAACAGCGCCCCCGTTATCCACGTGGCGTAGGCGGGTACCTGCGCTGTCAACCAGATGCCTCCTGCTTGCAGGATCATGCCCCAGGCGATGAGTTGTTTCCGGCCCCAGCGATCGCTCAGCGGACCAGTAAAGAGCTGAAGCATTCCCCAGGCCGCAGGGTAGACCGCCTTAATCGTCCCAATGGCTGCGACCGAGAGACCGACGCTCGCAAAAAAGAGCGGATAGATGCCCCACGACATGCCGTCATTGAGGTTATTCACCAGACCTGCCTGAGAACATGAGAACAAATTTCGATCCTTCCAGGATGTCAGTACGAAAATCTCACGCAAGGAGGGTGAAGCATGACGTTCAGTTCCCGCTGGAAACGGTGGCAAGTCATGCTGCAATGCTGCTTCGAGTTTTGCATGATGAATCGTTTCATCGACAAGCAAGGAGGATAGCAACAGGCCGGCGATGGCTACACCGATCCCGAGGTAAAACGGTTGCGGGCGTAGCGCGTAAACCGAAGCGATGTAGCCTGTGATCCAGGCAGTAAACCCGACCGCCAGGTATCCCGCAAACTCGTTGAGCCCGAGCGCCAAGCCTCGTCGCTTCGGTCCGACGAGGTCCACCTTCATGATGACAGTCATCGACCAGCACAGTGCCTGGTTGATGCCGAGAAGGATGTTGGCAATATCGAACCAAAACCAGTGGTTGGCGAAGATGATCATGAAGGGAACAGGCAGCCCAATCACCCATCCCAGTACGAGCACTTTCTTTCGTCCGATTGTTTCCGAGGCGCGCGCGGCAAAAAGGTTGCAAATGGCTTTCGTGGCGCCGAAGCTCACGATGAAAGAGACAATGGCAGTTTTGGAGACTAAACCGAATTCTTTTTCTCCAATCAATGGCACAACGGTTCTCTCGAGCCCCACCATCATTCCCACGAAGACGTTGATAAGGACGAGTAGAGAGAACTGTCGCAGGTTCTCGTGGAGGCCTAACGTGATTCTGAAAGGCCTCGTATCGGAGTCACTCGAATTATCCGGCAATTGCATCGGTGGGCAGCGTCCTGAAAGATCCACAATCCAATCAGAGCGGGCTCTGACCATCCATAGCCAAACCAAGCTTTTTCCAGCCAGCCAAGCTGCCTTCGATCACCGCAACTCTGCTAAAGCCAGCCTCCATCAGTTTCTCCGCAGCAGCCGCTCACGAGCGTTTCCCCATGCCACAGTAGAGAATTGTAGTCTTGTTCGCCGGCAGTCGTTGGGGGGCAGTTCGCACAGTGGCATGGGCTGCGCACCAGCAATATGTTCTTCGGCGAACTCCTGTTGCTCGCAGAGATCGAAGATCACCGCCGAACGCGACTCCACGAGAGCGTTAGCAGAAGCGGGAGTAAGTTGGTCTGGTATGGGTCTAGTTGCGTTGGGCTTCATTGACACCGCCGGTAGCGTAGGTTTTACTGGCATACCGACCTCTTGTCGCGGCAATTGGTTCGTTTCATCGCAACCCCAGATTGATGGCTCTAGTTGCAGCCGCTTCGGGCGGTGGAGTGGGAATGTTCTGCAGCATGAAATCGACGAACTCGTCTTGATTGTCGATCTGGAATCCCTTGTTAAACCTGCGTTCGAATCCAATGGTGGACATAGGTTTGCCGCTCAGGGAGCGGCCGCAGACGGAGCCGGAAAAGGCGCCGGGCAAGACCTCGATGTAGTCGGGGAGCGATTTCAATCTTTTAGTGGTTTGAAACAGCGCCCGTGCTCCATCCTCGGCACGCGACGCAAGCTCAGTCCGGCCCAGGTCTCCAACCATCAGGGTGTGCCCGGTGAGAAGGAACCATGGTTCAGGTCCACGCGTCTTATCGGATACCAGCAGCGAGATATGTTCCGGAGTGTGTCCCGGGGTATGCAAAACCTGGATCTGGACGTTGCCGAGGTCGAGAACCTCACCATTGTTCACGCCGAGAAACTCATACTCGGCGGCGGCGCCTGCGTGGAGAACGTACTTGGCTCCTGCGGATTGTGCGAGCCTGCGCCCGCCCGAGACATGGTCCGCATGAACGTGGGTATCGACTACATAGCGGATAGCCATTCCGCTCGCCTCAGCCGTCCTGAGGTAGAGGTCTGGATCATCAATTGGGTCGCACACGGCGGCCAGCCCCTTGCCGCCTCAACCGAACACGTATGAGGCAGCAACCACGGGCTGAGTGTGCAGCAGTTGCCGGAGAATCATAGTGCCCTCCTTTCACCCGGTCTGCGGGAAGACTCCTCGCCCTTTGCTACCGGTAAACCGTGCGCGCGCCAGTCAGCAAGGCTCGCATCCAGCCGAAACGCCCGAAGACCTTGCGAGCGCAACAGGCGCACCGCATCCAGAGCGAAGACACAATACGGCCCACGGCAATAGGCCACGATGTCCTTATCTCGGGGGAGCTCGGCCAAGCGGCGCTTAAGCTCTTCGAGCGGCATTCCTAGTGCCCCCGGTATGTGGCCAGTCCGGTACTCTTCGGCCGGGCGTACGTCAATGACAACAACTTCTTTCGCCTTCACACGCCGTATCAATGACTCGCGGTCGACAGTACTCAGCTCGTTTTGTCCTTCAAGAAAACGCCGGCGCAGCTGCTCGATCTCTGCGATGCGATCCTCGGCCAAAACTCGATACGCCCGAAAGAAGTCGCTGACCAGAGCATCAGCAAGGGAGTAAATGACAAATCGCCCATTCTTGCGCGCCCGCACCAGGCGGGCAGCTTCCAGGGCTTGCAGGTGTTGGGAGGTATTCGCGATCGTCATCTCTGTCTCCCGGGCCAGTTCCTCGACGCTTCGCTCCGCCTGGCAGAGCAGATCGAGCAGTTCCAAGCGCTTGGGACTCGAGATTGCCTTGCCGACCCGTGCGAGCTGCCCATAAGAGGCATCCTTAAACTCTCGTTTGGCGTGGTGGAGGACAGTTTTCATTTGTATACTCAATCAAACTATTGAATAATTGAATTACGAGGATTTGTCAATAGATTTCTCGCACAGTTAGCATCAACTGCGTACTACGGCAAAGCGGTGCAGGTGGCGAAGATCGACAACTTAGAGGACGAGAGACCCGTGATCTTGCGATGCGTGATCGCGCACGAGATAGGCCACCTACTCCTTGTACCAGCAGCGCACGCTCGTCCAAGATAATGCAAGGACAATGGAAGCGTCGCGATCTGGATCAGGCGATGAAAGGAGGGCTTTTGTTCGCCACTGCATAGGCCAAAATGCTTCGTGCAGGTGCTGTGATTCGGCTCCGCCTAAGAATCATGAACACGGAATCCACAGGCGGCCGGTGAGATAACTGGGGAGAACCGCCGTCAAGCGAGTAGTTCTACTTGAAAACGGGCTCAAGCTTTTCCTCGAAGTTGAAGACATTCTATTGAAGGTGGAACTAAAAGGCGTCTTTCAGCCGCTCACCTAGAACAGTAGCAGTAGTGGCGAGCGCCTATGTTTTGTCACAGACAAGGCAGATCGCCTATTTCTACAGATCGCCTATTTCTACTTGACACCAGCCGTGTTGCCGACGAAACTAAGCGCCCTCAGCCGTACTTCACCCAAGCCGTGTTCGCAGTGGTTCGACTGAATCGGCTCCTCGGCCTAAATAATGGAGGCAGTATGGTACGCACGGTAAAGCGTTCTTCTATTTCTACGACAGCAACATTGATGCTGGGCTTCGCGTTACCCGTGTGCGCCCAAGTGCGGCACCCCCTGCGGGATGCGGCGGTGGGCAAGATAACGGCCCCTACGATAAGAGTGACGGAACCTTCGGGACGGACTGTAACAAAGAGATTGCCATTTTTCTCTGCGAGCATAATTCAAAGCATGCGTGACGCTATGGGCGTCGCGACAGTTCGTGGCCAGGCGGAGCCCCTGAACGCGCCAGGCAGTGCCCCTGGCTTGACATCTAATCCGGCGATTGAGCGTACTACAGTCGGTTGTGGAGAGCGAAACCCAAGTGACAATGTGCGCGTGAACCAGGACTGTACGTTTCGCCGACAAGCAGAGGAGAAGCTCGCCTTCAATCCAACAGAGCCGACCAATCTCCTTGCTGGCATGAATGACAGCCGCGTGGGGTTCAATCAGACCGGCAGTGCATTTTCTGTTGACAACGGAGAACACTGGGGAGAACTGTTGCCGCCTTTTCGACAAAAATTGAATGACCCGACCGCCGATCTCGCTACCGAAAGCGATCCCAACCGGAATACGATCCTTGGTGGTCCTGGGACGCTGCACACTTACGACTTTGCCAGCGACCCGGCACCCGCGTTCGATTCAAGTGGCAGGGGTTTCTATGGTGCCGTCGCTCTTGACATCGCGAGCCCTGCGGCGATGCTCTTCGTGACGCAGTCGCCGAAGGGAGCGCAAGGATCTTTCTTTCTAAACATCACCGGGCGCAGTTTCGTCGTCGTCGAGGACAACAACCCTAACGTCAGCCACGATAAACCATTCATTACTGCCGACGCGTTTACCAATAGTACTAACCGGGACAACGTTTATGCCACTTGGACCGTGTTTCAGTTCGGCTGTGGACCGACAGGCGGATTCTGCGCTAGCCCTATCTTTGGTTCGATGTCCACCGATCACGGAGTCACTTGGTCAACGCCGGAAGAAATCAGTGGTAAGTCGAATATGCTCTGTTTCTTTGGCAACTTCTTCGATCCGACTCGCAGTCCTCACGCCTGCGACTTTGATCAGGGGTCAGATCCGGCGGTTCTTCCGAACGGAGATCTTGTAGTCATTTTCAATAACGGCAACACGGCAGAGAACAATCCCAATGCTCAGCAACTTGCTGTCAGTTGTCACCCAAGGGGAAGTTCGAGTGACGGCACAGCCCATCTCAATTGCGGGGAACCCAGCAAGGTGGGGGATGACATTATCGTCGGAGAACCACTGTGCAACTTCGGCCGCGGGCCAGAAGAATGTATTCCCGGTCCATGGATCCGAACGAACGATTACCCCAGAATCGCCTTCGATCTGAAAACCGGAGACCTGTACGCGACCTGGCAAGACTACCGAAACGGCGAGTTCGACATTCAGCTTGCCCTTTCCACGAATGGGGGGTCCACTTGGGCACAAAGCGCCACGGTGAATCCTGATACCGACCTTGATCATTACTTCCCCGCGGTAGCTGTAGGGAATGGAGAAGATGAGACAAACCGAGTCGGGGTGAGCTATTACCGTAGCGGGCGAGTGCCAAATGAAAATACGACACCGAGCGACGGGTTCTCACCAGGAATGCCTGGGGTACAAGAAGAAAATTCCGATTATGTGCTCGCAGGAGGCAAGTCCCTAAACACCCCGTTTCCATTTAAAGTTGTGTCACCTGTATTTCCGCCCCCGGACGGAATTCAAGCTGGTTTCAATGGGGATTACTCTGGCCTGATCATTAACCGGGGGCTCGAAGCGCATCCGATCTGGTCTGACACACGGAATAGCGATCCGTTTTCGCCTCTGAATGGTGTTACCCACGACGAAGATGTTTTCACGGATAAGGTCGAGCTCCCGCAGGGAACCGCTCATGCCCATGCGGGTCATCTCGGCAGCAACAGTCTCAGGTGAGGTAAAGCAAGGCAAATGTTCAGAGCATTGTTTCACCCTTCGGTGCCACGTGAGTTTGGACTCGACCAAATAGAATACGATCCAAATAATTATCGGGCATCTCTCCCGAAGGCCGAACGATTCTTTACCCGCAGTCTGACGAGTCTGGCAGCATCCTCATGCTGGTCGATAATTTTCGTTAGCTGCATTCTTTAAGCGCGTTAGTGAGCCCGGTTTCGAGATCCAGCTGTCGTGAGAACAGTGTGTTCGTTGTTCTCTTGATCTGATGCTATTTGCTGTCTATCTCTCCAGCCGTGACACCTGGATCAGGTTAGTGTTTTATCGGAAGCGCGCATTCGAGATGGAGTGCGTGCGGTGACGATGCTTTGGTGCGCTTTCGATAAAACCGTTTGAACGAAGCCGCGCTGCGGCGGACGCTTTCGCGTGCTTGCTGTCAGCGGTGTGTGTGAAGGGATAAAGTTGGGTCATAAGGAGCTAACCTATGACCCACCTTCGCAAAATGATGCTCGAGGAACTCGAGCGTCGTAATTTCGCTCAGACTACCATAAGCAGCTACATCCGAACCATCGAGGATTTTGCACGTTACTTTCGACGCCCTCCTGATCAGCTCACTCCTGAGCACATCCGTGGGTACCAAGCGCATCTG
>Ga0126384_10002088_pt1 | contig 12049 bp, 13 predicted proteins | sample PanSoiMetPlot_36_FD_92543 | JGI IMG/M metagenome (GOLD analysis project Ga0126384, IMG submission 92543) | Tropical forest soil microbial communities from Panama - MetaG Plot_36 | ecosystem: Environmental > Terrestrial > Soil > Tropical forest > Bulk soil | place: Panama | collected 2016-02-17 | reverse complement strand
TACGCACCTAGCTCGCCTGCTCGCCCCCTCGACAGGCTCGGGGCGAAGCGCGGAACTTGTCGGAGCCTGAATCACAGCTACGGAGTCGATGTCAAGAAATGGGCTACCGCAGCCCGCAATCGATCGGCGGCACGCCGGTGAGCCTGTTGTTCTACGTCACGGACGTCGACGCGCGCTTCGCGCAGGCCATCGCTGCCGGTGCCACGGTGAAGCAGGAGGTCAAGGATCAGTTCTATGGCGATCGCACCGGGACACTAGTCGATCCCTTCGGCCACATCTGGACCATTGCCACGCACAAGGAGGATGTGTCGGTGGAGGAGATGCAGAAGCGCATGGCGGCGATGATGGCGGGCGGCAAACCGGCGTAAGGGCGCCAAGGAAGGAGAAGCGATGTACACGCTGTACGGCAAAAAGGGATCGGGGTCTGCGACGACCCAGGTGGCGCTCGAAGTGGTCGGCGCTCCGTACAAGACGATCGAAACGGCGTCATGGGAGCCTAACGACGCGTTCGACGAGCTGCTCAAGCTCAACCCGCTCGGCCAGATCCCGACGCTCGTACTGCCCGATGGTACGGTGCTGTCCGAGAGCGCTGCGATCCTCATCCACCTCGGCGAGGCCTATCCGCAGAGCGGGCTGCTCTCGAGCAACCCGGCGGCGCGTGCCCAAGCTGTACGGGGCATGGTCTTCATCGCGGCCAACTGCTATGCGGCGATCAGCATCATCGATTTTCCGGAGCGCTGGTGCTCCGACGCCGACAACGACGACGCAGTTAAGGAGCGCATTCGCACCGGCACGCGGGCACGTCTGCACAAACACTGGGAAATGTTCGCCGACCTTTTTCCAGCGCAACCGTATCTCAGTGGAAGCGAGCTGGGAGCGCTCGACATCCATACCGCGGTCGTGTCCAAATGGTCCGGCACGCGCAAACATCTCGAGGAGCATCGGCCCGCGTTCTACGCGACGCTCATGCGCATCGAAGCGCATCCGAAAGTTGCGGCTGTGTTTGCGCAGCATTGGCCGAAGAGCTAGCGGCGGGAGCTCAGCAGCAGGCGCGGCGCTCGAAAGCGTCGCTCCGTATCGCGGGCGCTATAATGAGCCACCGCGGGCGCGTCGCTGGCCCTGCGCCCAATGTAACGCACCGCGATGCGTATTCTCCTCAGCAATGACGACGGCTACTTTGCGCCGGGCCTCGAACTGCTTGCCACGCAGCTCGCGGCGGAAGCGGAGATAACGGTGGTGGCGCCCGAGCGCGACCGCTCGGGTTCATCGAACTCTCTGACGCTGGACAGGCCGCTCACGGTCCGTCGCGCTCCCAACGGTTTTCTGTTCGTCAACGGCACGCCGACCGATTGCGTGCATCTCGCAGTGACCGGGCTGCTCGACAATCTGCCGGATATGGTGATCTCGGGAATCAACCTCGGCGCAAATATGGGCGACGACACGATCTACTCCGGGACGGTTGCCGCGGCTACCGAGGGTCATCTGCTCGGGATTCCGGCGATTGCGGTGTCCTTGACCAGCAAGACCGGACGCCATTTCGATACGGCTGCCGCGGTCGTCGCCGAACTGCTTCGGCGTCACCACAAGCAGTCACTGGGCGGATGGCTGCTGAACGTGAATGTTCCCGATGTGCCTCTGCGCGACCTGAAGGGCCTGCGCATGACCCGTCTAGGGCGCAGGCACAAGGCGGAATCCGTGATCAAGACCGTGACGCCGCGAGGCGAGACCTGCTATTGGGTCGGCGCGGCGGGTCCGGCTGCCGACGCCGGCGACGGCACCGACTTTCACGCCATCGAGCAGGGCTATGCGTCAGTGACGCCGCTGCAAATCGATCTCACTCATCATGCGGAGTTGCCTCGCGTGGCGCAATGGCTGGCTCAGTGACGTCGCGGCGAGCTCGATGAGCTCTGTGGGCGACAAATTCAACGGCATCGGCATGACTTCCACGCGGACCCGCGCGCGGATGGTCGAACGCGTGCGCGAGTTGGGCGTCAAGGACGAGACTGTGTTGACCGCGATGGCCGCCGTTCCGCGACATATCTTCGTTGAGGAAGCGCTGGCGATCCGTGCCTACGAGGACAGCCCGCTGCCGATTGGCGCCGGACAGACGATCTCGCAGCCGTACGTCGTCGCGCGCATGACCGAGTTGTTGCGCGCGGGCGGACGGCTTGGCAGGGTGCTGGAGATTGGCACCGGTTGCGGTTATCAGACCGCGATCCTGGCGCAGCTCGCCGACGAGGTCTACACCGTAGAGCGCATCGGATCGCTTGTCGCCAAAGCACGACGCAATCTTCGCTCGCTGAAGGTCAACAACGTCCGGATAAAGCACGGTGACGGCTCCGCGGACCTCGGCGAAGATCTCGAAGTCGATGGCATCATCGTCACGGCGGCGGCGAGAGAAGTACCCACTGCGCTGCTTCGCTATCTCAAGGTCGGCGGTCGCATGGTGCTGCCGCTTGCGCGCAACGACGAGGAGCTGCGCGGCGTGCAACTGCTGACCGTGATCGAAAAAGGACCGAGCGGCATCCGCGAGCAGACGTACGATGCGGTAAGATTCGTACCGCTGCTCCCCGGACTCGCATGATCGATCGCGCAATCGTACTTCGTCGCTCCGTCTTCGCTGCATTCGCTGTCGTGACGTTGCTCGCCGGCTGCGAGTCGAAGTCTCCGGCACCGGTGAGCGAACGCGCGCCTGTGCCCGCAGCGAGGGCACCGGCGCCACCATCGCCGGCACCCGTCGCCGCACCACGCGAGCCCGATTGGAGGCCGAAGACTTACACGGTCAAGCGCGGTGATACGCTCTATCAAATTGCGCTGGACCACGGCCTCGATTACCGCGAGCTCGCTTCGTGGAACAACATCACCGATATTAATCGCATCAGCGTGGGCCAGACGCTGGTACTATCGGCGCCCGGTCAGCCGGGCGCGCCCGCGGGTGGCGCACCCGCGGCTGGCGTAGTGACGGCGCCGCTGGTCACCACACCTCCCGTCACCCCAAGCGGGTCGGAAATCCGGCCGCCGGCCGCGCTGCAGCCGGGCAGCGCGCGAGGAAATAGCGCGACCTTCAAGACCGAGCCGCGCGCGGTGAAGCTGCCGTATTCCGAGCAGGCTCTGGCGCAACTGCAACACGCCTCACCGGTTCCGCCACCGCCCGTCGCGACGGCGCAGGAGACACGTCCGATTCCGGCACCGGCGCCTCCACCGGCAACTCCCTCACCGCCAACACCTCCGCCGTCAGTGCCCGCAGCAAGCGCGCCGACGGTCGCTGCTACGCCAGCGCCGCGCGTCGAGAGCGGTCACGTCCCGGAAATCGACGATGAGAAGCTCGACTGGATCTGGCCGGCGACCGGCAAGATCATCAGCGGTTTTTCCGAGACCGCGAACCTGAAGGGCATCGACATCGGTGGCAAAGCGGGCCAGCCAATCGTCGCCAGCGCGTCCGGGAAAGTCGTGTACGCAGGAACCGGGCTGCGTGGCTACGGCAAGTTGATCATCGTGAAGCACAACGCCACATTCCTTTCTGCTTATGCGCACAACAGGGAGATAACGGTCAAGGAAGGACAGCAGGTTACCAAGGGACAGAAGATCGCCGAGATGGGCGACACCGACGCGGACCAGGTGAAGTTGCATTTCGAGATTCGTCGCCTGGGCAAACCGGTCGACCCGACCAGGTTCCTGCCGCCTGCATGAGCTTCCATCGCCCGGGTGCCGACGAGGAGGCGGACGCGCATCATGCGCGCGAGCCTGATACGCAGACGCAGGAGCTTCCGCTCGAGGTGCCGACCGAGGGTGTAGGCGCCGACTTCCTCAACGACGTTACCCAGATCTACCTGAACGAGATCGGGCAGAGCCCGCTGCTCTCACCGGCGGAAGAGCTTGCCAGCGCGCGGGCGACCCGCGCCGGCGACTTCGAAGCGCGGCAAAAAATGATCCAGCACAATCTGCGGCTCGTCGTGAGCATAGCCAAGCATTACCTCAACCGCGGATTGACGCTCGCCGATCTCATCGAGGAAGGCAATCTGGGGCTGATCCACGCTCTCGGAAAATTCGATCCGGAGCGGGGTTTCCGCTTCACGACTTATGCGACGTGGTGGATCCGGCAGTCGATCGAGCGCGCGATCATGAACCAATCGCGGACAATCCGACTCCCGGCGCACGTCGTCAAGGAGCTCAACGTCGTGTTGCGTGCACTTCGACACCTTGAGACCCATGGCATGCGCGAAGGCCGCGAGCCGACGCTCGACGATGCTGCGCATCTGCTTGGCAAGCCGGTGGCGCAGCTGCGAAAGCTTCTCGGCTACAACGAACACGTCACCTCGCTCGACGCTCCTCTGGACAGCGAACCCGGGCTCTCGGTGGGCGATCAGCTCGCTGACGATGACGCCCCGACGCCCGAGCTCGTGTTGCACAACTCCGAGATCGAGGACTGGATCAGGCAATGGCTCGGCGAGCTCTCCGACCGCCAGAGGAGAGTAATCGAGCGCCGTTACGGTCTGAACGGACGCGATGTCGCCACGCTGGAGGAGCTCGCGCGCGAGCTCGACGTCACCCGCGAGCGGGTACGGCAGATCCAGGCCGAAGCGCTCGACAAGCTCCGCGCTCGCCTGCGCGTGCACGGGCTTTCGCGCGACGCGCTGCTGTAGAGATCAACGGCCTCGCAGCGCTCTGGCCGTTGGCAGCGCAGCGACGCTCCTGCGCAGGGCTGCGATGAGGTCGGCCCGCTCGGCAGTCTCCGGACCGTAGCGCAGCAGCGCATAGCTTTCGCCGATCCGTGCAATGAGCTCGCCCCATTGCGGCCAGCGCCGCGCAGCGCGTTGCGCGTAGGCAAGCGGTCCTTCCTCGGGAGCTCGCCGCAAGCCAGCGTGTCCCAGTCTGCGCCAGGCGCGCGACCACAGCGCGAGCACCGGATCGGCGCGCAGCATGCGCATGCGTGCCGCTCCTAGCACGAAGATACCCCACAGCAAGATTGCTCCCCCTGCGAGGACGACAATCTGCCACGGACGAGCACCACCGAGGCGCAGATCGCGCAACAAGTCCCGCTGACGGTCGAGATTGAAGCCAACGACGCCGCGCTGCCACTGGTAGTTGATGGAGTCCCACTGCAGCCGCAGGCTCTTGAGCCAGGTCAGATCGAGCCGCGCCATATATGGCACTTGCTCGCTCAGAGGCAGAGCAGCACCGAGGCCACGCTCAACTCGCGAGGGCGCCACCGCGGCCGTGGGATCGAAGCGCTGCCACCTGCCATCGAGGAGCGCTTCTGCCCAGGCGTGAGCGTCGGACTGGCGTACGATCAAATAGCCACCGTCCGGATTGATTTGCCCACCTTGATAGCCGGTGACGACACGTGCCGGTATGCCCGCGGCTCTGAGCAGGACGACGAACGCGCCCGCGTAATGCTCGCAAAAGCCGCGTCGAGTATCGAACAGAAAATCATCGACCGGGTCCCGCCCGAGCAGCGAAGGCGTAAGCGTGTACACGTAGGGTTCGCTGTGAAATCGCTCGAGCACCGCAGCGATGTATGCGCGATCGGACTCGACCTGTCCGCGAAGCTCGCGTGCGAAGGCGATGGTGCGCGGGTTCCTGTTACGCGGGAGTTGAAGATTGTCGCGGCGTTCGGCCTCCCCGACGCCAGGGAACGCAATACCAAGCGTCGAGCGCTCCGTGTAGCGTACCGGCTGCAATAGCGGCGCGCGGGCGAGCAACTGGTGGTCGGAAGTTAGGCTCGCGAGCGCATCGTCGCTGTCGCTGGGGGCAGGAGCGTCCGCGGGGCGGCGCGGCATGCTCGCCGGTTGCTCCAGCGCGAAGAGCCACTGTCTGCCGTGGGGCTCCAGCGTGACGGTGTACGCGATGGTGCGGGAGTCCGCGCGTACGAGTGCACCTCCGCGGACCCGCGGCAGCAGCGTCCACGCTTCGCCATCGAAGCGAGAGAGCACGGGACCACGCCAGTAACGTTGCGCGGGCGGCGGCGCAAGGCCATCGAAGTCGACGCGGAACGCGACGTCGTCAGAGAGCGACAATGCGCCAATCGATCCCGGCGCCATGCGGTCCGACAGGCCGGTGCGCGCCAGGGCATCGCTGGGCAATCCCCACAGTGGGCCGGCCAGCCGAGGGAATAGAACGAAGAGAAGGGCCGCGATCGGAATACCCTGCAGCATCATGCGCGCCGTCCGCACGATCGGAGCCTTCCAGTCGGAATCCGTTGGGGCCTCGCGTAGCGCCGCGAGCGCGCCACCGAGCACGAGCAAGGCTGGCAGCGTGGCGAGCGCAGCGCCGATCGTCTGCGCGTAGAAGAACTGCGTCAGCAACAGGAACAGCGCGAGGCATACGAGAAGGCCCCCGTCGCGCGTATTGCGTGTTTCCAGGTACTTGATCCCGACCAGCACGTAAAGAAACGCCACGCAGGGATCGCGTGCGAGAAAGTACCCGAACTTCATTCGAATCCCCACCGCGATCGCGAATGCCAACAGCGGCAGCAGCCAACGGCGCAGTCGCGGCGGTGGAAGGCGGTCTGCCGGCAGCGCGAGCCGTGCCGCGACCAATCCAGCGCCGGCCGCAGCGGTCCACAAGGGAACGTAAAGGGCGAGCGGGACTTGCGCGAACAGCACCAGAGCCGCGAGCCACGCGAGCTGCGAGCGTGCGAGTGGAGTCGCAGGCGCAGGAGCGAAGATCATGACCCGTGTTCGGGGAAGAGTGCGAGCGCAGCAAGCGCTCTCCGGCGGTGGACCGCGCCCTGGCCCAGCGGCAAGGCGATGCCCGGAAGCCGCAGCGCGAAAGCGCGCGCCTCACGCTCGGCCGCGAGAATCCACGCAGTGAGTCGCGAGAGACGCAATTCGTCATCGAGCGCTGGCGGCAGGTCGGCCCAATCGAGCTCCACCAGACCGCGGCCCCCGGCGCCCTCGAATTGCTTGCTGTACCACCCCGCGCCGCGCGCAACCGCCTTCCACGCGATGCGGTTCAAGGCGTCGCCGAGTTGATAGTCGCGCAGGCCTGCCAACTCCGCCTCGGCGGCGCTCGCGCTCCGTCGTGCGTCGGCGCCCTCGCGTCCCGGTGGCAACGGCGGCGACGGTGCCTCGGGCGTCGGATATACGATGCCGGAGAGGGGGAAATGCACGTATGACCAACCGCGCCACAACCCGAGTGGAAAGTCGGTCGATACCGTAACGCGACCGAGTGGCTGGCGTCCTCGGCGCCGCGCATCCGCGGACAGTTGCACGATGTGCGTTGCGCCTGCCGAGAGATCGACGCTGACCGAGCGATCCCCGGCCGTGACGACGATACCTCGTCGCGTGGCGCCGGCATTGGCAAACGATAGAGTGAACGCGAGCTCGCTGCCCGCGAAGGCTTCACCTGCGGCGACCGGCGAGACGGCAATGCGTGCGAGATTGCGATACGTTTGCAGCAGCGCGGAAGCGACGAGTCCGGAGAGGAGGAACGTGAGCGCGAAACCGAGCGACAGTGCATAGTTCATCGACGTGACCAACATCGTCGCCAGCGTTGCGATCAACAGCAGGCCACGCCGCGTTGGCAGAATGTAGATCCGCCGGTGGCGCAAGACGATCGGGCCCGTATCGCGCGGCTCACTGCGCCACATACGCTGACGCCATCTGGCCGACCACGAAGCGGTGTTTGCGGCGCCGGACATCTCAGGGTTCCTTGTGCCGCTCCATGGAAGCGACGCAGGGCTCGGATGGCAGACCGATCAGGGCAGCGGCACCATGCGCAGGAGGGCTCTCGCCTGCGGGCTCCCTGCGCGGGTGCTGCCCGCGAGTCGATGTCCCGCGACTGAAGGAAATACCGCCTGCACGTCCTCGGGGAGCACCATCGGTCGGCCAGCGAGCATCGCCCATGCGCGAGCGGCCGCTACGAGGAGAAGTCCCGCGCGTGGCGAAAGGCCGCGCTGGACGGATTGCGAGGCGGCGCCCTCCGTCGGAATGCGGGCGCCGCTGCCACGCGAAGCCGCGAGCAAGGCTTGAACGTAGTCGAGCAGCGCCGGCGCGACATGCACCGCTGCGGTTTCACGCTGCCAGGCGATGAGTGTCGCCGGATCTGCTGAAGGCGTCAGAGCAGGAATGCGCTGGCGGCGGTCGCCGGAAATGAGCAGCTCGCGTTCGGCCGCAGCTCCTGGGTAACCGAGCTCGATCGCCATCAGGAACCGATCGAGCTGCGACTCCGGCAACGGATAGGCACCGATCTGTTCGGTCGGGTTCTGGGTCGCGATCACGAAGAAAGGCTCGGGCAGCGGGCGCGTTTCACCGTCGGCGGAGACCTGGCGTTCTTCCATCGCTTCGAGCAATGCGCTCTGGGTCTTCGGCGGCGCGCGGTTGATCTCGTCGGCGAGCACGACCGAGTGAAAAATCGGTCCCGAGTGAAACCGGAACGCGTGCGACGTCGGATCGAAGATCGACACACCGAGCACGTCCGCCGGGAGCAGGTCGCTGGTGAACTGAATGCGCGCGTAGTGGAGGCCGAGCACGCCTGCGAGAGCCTGCGCGAGTGTCGATTTGCCCACCCCGGGAATGTCCTCGATCAGCAGGTGCCCACGCGCGAGCAGGCAGGCGAGCGCGAGCTTGAGCGGAGTGTCCTTGCCCACGACGATGCGCCTGAGCTCGTCCAGCACCGTCGCGAGGCGCGCTGGGACGGGAACGGCATGGCTCTGGTCGGCCGGGCGAACGGTCATGAGAACCTGGTCACGAAATGATCAGACCGCCACTATAGAGCGGGCAGGGCGTCTAGTCACGACCGCTGGCAGCGCGATACACTCCGTTCAACCGCTTGTCCACAGCGCTTGTCGATACTTCGCGTGCCCACTGCTCTTATCACCCATCGATCGTGCAACATGCACGACATGGGACCGCATCATCCGGAATGCCCCGACCGACTCGATGCCATCGCCGACCGGCTGATCGCGAGCGGCCTCGATGCCCACGTTGTTCACCACGACGCGCCCGTTGTCACGCGCGCGCAGCTCGAACGCGTGCATGACCGTGACTACATCGCCGCTATCGAGGCCGCGAGTCCGAAGGCCGGCGTCTGCTACCTCGATCCCGACACCGCAATGAATCCGCATTCGCTCGCGGCTGCACGACACGCCGCGGGTGCAGTCGTGCTCGCGACGGATCTCGTGCTGCACGGGGAATGCAAAACCGCCTTCTGCGCGGTGCGCCCTCCGGGCCATCACGCCGAGCGCGCAAGGGCGATGGGGTTCTGCCTGTTCAACAATGTAGCAGTGGGCGTTGCGCACGCGCTCGCGCAGGGACTCGAGCGCGCTGCGGTCATCGACTTCGACGTACATCACGGCAACGGAACTGAGCAGATCTTCGCCGGCGACGGGCGCGTGGTCATGGTCGGTACCTTTGAGTATCCGCTCTATCCGTATTCGGGCGTCGATCCGGCGGGGCCGAACATGCACAACGTGCCGTTGCGCGCGGGCAGCGGCGGCGAAGAGTTCAGGGCGGCGATGACCGAGGTCTGCCTTCCAGCGCTCGAGGCGCACAGGCCCGAGATTCTTTTCATTTCGGCAGGTTTCGACGCGCATCGCGAAGATCCGCTCGCCAACTTGCAGTTCACCGAGGCCGATTACGCATGGGTGACGAGTGAGCTCGTCGCGCTGGCAGGGCGCCATGCTCAGGGTCGGATCGTGTCCTCGCTTGAAGGCGGATACGCGCTGTCCGCTCTGGGACGCAGCGCGACGGAGCACGTCCGCGCCCTGGGCAAACTGTAGGCAGGATCGTGCAACGTCGGGATTTTCTTGCCGGCTGTAGCGTTGCAATGGGCGTCGCCGGGATTGGTGCCTTGCGCGACGCGCTCGCTACCGTTACACCGAGGGTATACAGCCGTTCGCGGCTGGTCGACGTGCATGGCGAGCCCTTCAAGGCTAGCACGCTCGTCGCCAATACGAATTACGTCTTCCAATATCCCTTCGCAGCAACACCGTGTTTCCTGCTGAACCTCGGGCATGCCGCGTCAGGGGTTGCGAGCTTGCGCCAGGCGGACGGTGAGACGTATCGCTGGGAAGGGGGCACCGGACCGACGCGCTCGATCGTGGCGTTCTCCGCCATATGCGCGCACAAGCTCGCGTATCCGACGCGCGAGGTGAGCTTTATTCGCTTCCAGTCGGACCGCTCGCCCACTTCCGATGGCAAGGTCATCCACTGCTGCGCCGATCACAGCGTGTACGATCCGTCGGCAGGCGCGCGGGTGTTGAGCGGACCTGCACCCCAGCCGCTGGCCGCGATTCTGCTGGAATACGACGCGGCGCACGACGAGCTGTCGGCGCTTGGCACTGTCGGCCCCGAGCAGTTCGACGCTTTTTTCCGCAAATACGATTTCAAGCTCGCGCTCGATTACGGACCGGGCAAGGCGAAACTGCAGGTTGGTTCGACCACGGTCGTGCGCGAGATGACGCAGTATTGTCGCCAGACGATTCAGTGCTAGGCCGCGCGAGGCGGCCCGGGGGCATTTGAATCCTCAGATGTGCGGCGGAAGTACGCACGCGCGACAGTGACCGGGTGAGTGAGAGCAGTAACGAGCCGGCCTAACCCGCGCGATGGCTCGTGAAAGAGACCAAGCTGCCCCAGCACCGCGCCGCGATCGTAGTAGATGCGCTCACCGGCCAACCGGTCATCGGCGTCGAACGCGAAGATTCCGCAAAGAGGAAACTTCAATCGTCGACCTGTCGCGGGCAGGCCGCGCCACGAGCCGAGGTGCGTGCCGCGGATGGCGACCTCCAACACCAGGCTCTCGGATGCGACATGCCTGTGCCTGACCTCGATCGCCAGATCGGGCAGCGCGCGCAGGAGCTCGCCATAATACGAGCGCACGGCTTCGTGGCCCATGCGGTGATCCTCCCAAGGCTCATCGTCGTAGCGCGCCTCGGTGCCGAATGTTGCCATCACCGCGTCAAGGTCGTGTCTGTTCTCGCATCGCACGTGCTCCTCGACGACCGCGATGCGCGCCTGTATGCGGTTCGCGTCGGGTGGTGACATGCCGTTGCTCCTCGCGCGCGACGTTGGGGCTACATCTTGCCGATCAGGCGGGCATCCCGACGTAGCCGGGCTGCGCCTCGACGCGCGCGAGCCAGGCGCGAACCGAAGGAAAACGTTCCAGATCGAAGCCGCCATCGTGCGCGACATGGGTGTACGCGTAGAGCGCGATGTCGGCGACGGTATAGCGCTCGTCGACAAAGAAAGGGCCGCGTCCGAGATGTTGCTCCATGACCTCCAGCGCGCGATAGCCGCCGTTCATCTTGCTGTCGGCGAGCGTGCGCTGCGAGGCAGGATCGGGGTGAAACTTGCGCAGGAAGCGGGCGACTGCGATGTAGGGCTCGTGACTGTACTGCTCGAAGAAGAGCCACTGCAGCACGCGGGCGCGTGAAAGGCGGTCGTTTGGCAACAGTGCGGTGCCGTCGGCGAGGTAGAAGATGATCGCGTTCGACTCGGGAAGGTAATTGCCCGGTTCGATCTCGAGCAGCGGAGCCTTCCCGTTCGGATTCATGGCGAGAAAGCGCGCGGTCCGGGTGTCGCCGCGGACCGTGTCGGTCTCGGTCCATTCATAGGGCAACTTGAGCGCTTCCAGAACCATGCGCACTTTGTGACAATTGCCCGAACTCGACATCCCGTATACCCGCATCACGAGTCGCTCCGACCGTTACAGAGAGATGACCACACTGTACGCTTTTGCTTGCGTCGTTGCGCAAGCGAAACGACCGGCGTAGGCTAGTGTCATGGAAGAAAGGTCGGTACGCACTCTCATCGCGGGACAGAAGATTCTCACCGTGCCCGGCGATACGACGGTGAAGGACGCCGCGCAGCTCATGAAGAAGATGCGGGTCGGAGCGGCGATGGTCGTTGCGAAGCACCGGCTGATCGGCATCTTCACCGAGCGAGATGCGCTGTTCCGAGTCCTTGCAGGCGGCAAGGATCCGCTGACCACACATCTTTCAGACGTAATGACGACCAAGCCGCAGACCGTCACGCCTGATCACGCGTTCGGCTACGCCCTGCACCTCATGTACGAGGGTGGGTTCAGGCATGTGCCTGTCACCGACGAG
>Ga0126384_10002087_pt1 | contig 12050 bp, 13 predicted proteins | sample PanSoiMetPlot_36_FD_92543 | JGI IMG/M metagenome (GOLD analysis project Ga0126384, IMG submission 92543) | Tropical forest soil microbial communities from Panama - MetaG Plot_36 | ecosystem: Environmental > Terrestrial > Soil > Tropical forest > Bulk soil | place: Panama | collected 2016-02-17 | reverse complement strand
CGTTCTTCGGCGCGGGTGAGCGCGACGTAAAAGAGGCGGCGCTCTTCCTGAATGTGAAATTGCTCAGCGGGTTCGCCTTCTTTCATGAGGGCAGCGGGAAATTCGAAGACGCGCGGCCGCTCGGAGGCCGGGAATTTTTTGGAGTTTACGCGGAGCAGGAAAACGTGTGGGAACTCCAAGCCTTTTGCTCCGTGGACGGTCATCAGTTGGACGGCGTCGCCGGGGGCGTCGTCTTCCAGGCAGATGCTGCCGTTGGCTTGCGGGTAGTAATCGAGATACTCGATGAATTCCGTGAGGCCGCGGGTTTCGCTTTTTGCTTCCCACTCTTTGGCGAATTGCGTGAGGCGATGGACGTATTTGCGATCCTGAGTCGCCGCCCGCTGCGGGACTTCAAGCCATTCGAGGAGATCGGAAAGGATTTCGCGCGCGGTGCGGCGTTTTATTGACTTGCGCTGTGTGCCGACGAACGCGAGCAATTCGTCAGCAGCAGCGTGTGATGAATCGAACGCGAGCTGGCCTTGCGGGGATTGCAGCAAGTCGTAGATGAACCTTTTTTCTTTTCGCGCACGTTCGGCGAGGCGGACGAGATCTGGCGCGTTGAGATGCCATGCTGGGGCTGAAAGAACACGCGCGCACGAGATGTCGTCATTTGGCATGGCAATCAGTCGAAGGTATGCGATGACATCTTTGACGAGCGGATGGTCGAGGATGGAAAGCCGCGTGATGACGAAAGGAATTTTGCGGCGGACTAGTTCGACTACAAGTTCGTCGCGATGCGCATGCTGGCGATAAAGAACGGCAAAATCTCGCCATTTTCGGCCGTTGGAATGTATGCGCTGAAGTTCAGAAGCGACCCAAGTGGCTTCGCCTTCTTCATTTTCGAGTTCGGCAATGCGGATTTTTTCGCCATCTCTGCGATTGGGGTTGAGGGATTTTTTCGGGAAGTCGGCGCTGACCGTGTTTTGCGCGATGACCTGCGTGGCGACTCGGAGAATGTTCGGAGTGGAGCGGTAATTTTCCGCGAGCGAAACGCGAAAAGGCGTTGAGTCTTCGCCCGGCTGCCAATTCGCAAAGCGCTCAAGGAAAAGCTGGAAGCTGCCAAAGGATGCACCGCGGAAGCGGTAGATGGCCTGGTCGTTGTCGCCCACGGCAAAGATATTCTTGCTTGTGCCCGCAAGAAGTTCGAGCAAGCGGAGTTGCGCGATGTTGGTGTCCTGAAATTCGTCAACGAGAATGTAGCGGTATTTGTTCTGAAGACCGGCGCGGAGCGCGGAATCCCTTTCCAACAAGTCCACCGCGCCAGTGATCAGCGAGCCAAAAGATACGCGTTTCTTTTCCTGCAAAAGTTCTTCGCTGGCGCGATAAGCTCGAGCGATTTCCAGATGCTTTTCAACATCCTCGAGCCGTTCCTTGTATGTATCGCCATCGAGCAAGACGCGCTCGCGCTCAAGTTGAGAGACAAGCTCTTCAGCGTAGTGCTGATAGTCCCGCCATGTGACGAGCTCATCCTGGCAGCGCGAAAAAAACTCGACGAAATCGCTGAGAAACTGGCCGGGCTCGGCCAAGCGGCGGTATTTGTCGAGCTGCAGCCGCGCCATGTTACGACGAAGCAGAATCCAGTGATCGACCTGGTCGATCATCTTGCGGTCGGGCGAGGCTTCCTTGAGTAAAGACTCGCAAAAGGCGTGAAAGGTGGCGAGCGTAACTTTCTTGCCGCGTTCTCCGGTCGCTTTGACGACGCGGGCCTTCATCTCGCCGGCTGCTTTGTTCGTGAAGGTGAGGGCGAGAATGTTTTCGCCCAGGAGAGAGTCGTCGCTTTCGAGCAGATGCCGGATTCGTTCCGTGATGACACGCGTCTTGCCGGTGCCTGCTCCGGCGATGGCCAGCAACGGACCGTCGCGGTGTTCGACGGCGTGCCTTTGCGCGGGATTCATTTCGAGGATTGGCCCGCGGCCTTGCGGCAGCGGGTCGATGTCAAAGAGAGTGCGCGTCACTGCAGCAGGGTAGCGCGAATCGCGGCGAAGAGGAAGCGAAGTACGAAGTGAGCTTTTTGCGACTCAGGTATTCGGCCGCCGACTCGCGGCATTTTCGCGTGATACATTCGGCGGACGCAATCGTGAAAAACAACACTCTAGGCCCGGCGATTGAATCGTTTGGACCCCATTTCCGGATTTCTCTGGCATTGATTGGTATTGGGGGACTCTTTTCCTGGCTGGCGTTTGACGCTGCCAAAGAAGAGCCGACAAGGGTGGCTTGGACGGTCTTTTATGGTTTGGCGATCGGATTCGGTCTGCTGGTAGTGCGGCATCTAGCCTTTCGGTTATGGCTACATGAGAGAGGAATCTCGTATCGCGGAATTTTGGGTAAAGGTGAAATTCTTTGGCGCGACATCGATCGAATTTATGTCGGAGCATATTCCATTCAGGTCCATCATTTTGCTTTGGGAACGTTTTACCGGTTGCGGCTGATTACGAAGCAAGGAGCAAAGCTCTCGATAGGGGAAAGAGTGCACCGCGCCGAAACTCTGGCGGATTCAATTCACAGCTACACTCTGCAGGAGATGGTTCGTAAGGCAGTCAGCGAATTTGAAGGTGGAGTCGAATTGGATTTCGGTAGGATTCGTATCAACCGGAAAACCGGCGTGATCTACCGGAAGTGGTTTGCCTGGCGGGAAATTCGTTGGCCGGACCTGGCGACGTACGGTTTTTCTGATACACACGTGAATCTCAAAGGTGCGCAGCAAATGCTGCCGGCGAACATCGCTGCCGAAAAGGTTTCGAACGTGCATGTGCTGGAAGCGTTGTTGGATGGAGTGCGAAAGGGGGAGTTGAGCATTGGGCTGCAGTGACACGGCTTCTGATGTTCAGGGGAAGAATAAGAAAACGCCGATTCCCTCGAGCGAAACTCCGACAAACACGAGAGCAATATCTTTCAGTGGACCCTTGTCGCCCGGAAATAGGGCTTTGTAGGTTCTCTGGAAACGCTGCAGCTTTTCGGGGACCCAAAAGAACGCGGCGAACTGTTCGGACTCAGGCCATCGGGAATTGACCCGTTCCACTCTCTCCATGCCGCGAACCACACCCCCTAAGATAATTCCTGCTCCTGCACAAAAAGACACGATTGCGAGAATGACGCGCCAAACTGCGGGGTGAATTCCAGTGGTTTCCATCACCGTTGGGACTTTTTGCCGGAGACGACATCGGCGTTGAAGGCGGCAGACTGCTTGCGAGGGACACTGAGCGATTTCCAGCTGTCGCAGCCGAAGTGTTTCGCGAGAAAAACGATTTGCCCGGCGTGATAGGAGTAATGGGCGATTTGGCGATTAATGGCTTGCATGACGGAATGAGGTTCGGCGCGAATATAAACGGTCTTGGTCATGTCGCCGTCGGCGAGGGTTTCTAGCGCGCTGAAGACGCAGTTCCAGCCCGCGTTCCATTGCTTCATCAATTCGGCTCTGGTCGTTGTTGGCGCTTCGAATTCTGAATCGCGATTTCGGTCAGGCTTTTCTCCGTCGCTGGTGAGGAAATCGGTCCAGCGGGAGCGCATGTTGCCGGCCATGTGTTTGACGACGATGGCAATGGAGTTTGATTCAGAGTCGAGCGCTTCAAAGAGCATCGCGTCATTGCATTGCGCCATGGCCCGCTCAGCTAGATCCTTGTAATAACGGAATAAAGAAACGGAATCGGCTAGATAGGAATCGGTGCGCGTGTGGGGCATGAAAGGAGTTTAGCTCTCTTCGTTCCGCCTCAAAGGTATTCCCTTCGATGTGGACAGAATAGCCGCGTCATTATCCTCAGGCGGCGTCCAACAAACTACTTGACAATTCGCTTTTTATTCGCCTAAGATGCTGCGGTTCGCAAAGGCTAGTCTTGGGAGATTTCTCATGAGCATTGGGCAATCGATGTTGGGCGAGTTTGACACCGAGATGCAGAGCACGCGGAAGGCATTGGAACGTGTGCCGGAGGAAAAATGGGATTGGAAGCCGCATGAGAAGTCCGGAACGCTGGGGTGGCTAGCGGCGCATGTTGGCACGGTTCCAGAGTGGATCACGATGACGATCAACACCCGGGAGCTGGATTACGCGCCTGTGAATGGACCGTCATATGAACCGCCAAAGATTTCGAATCGGAAAGAATTGCTCGCGGCCTTCGATAAGGGCGCGGCAGAAGCACGCGCGGCGCTTGCGGGCGTTAGCGACCATGAGATTATGCTCGATTGGAAGCTGCTCGCGGGTGGCAAAGAGATCTTTACGATGCCTCGGGTTGCATGCGTGAGAGGAATGTGTCTGAACCATCTTTACCATCATCGTGGGCAACTGACGGTTTACCTTCGCTTGCTTGGAGTGCCTGTTCCCGGCCTGTACGGGCCGTCCGCCGATGAGTCCTAACGGGATCGATTACGAATCGCGAAGAAGGGGGCACAGGCAGGGATTCCTGTGCTGCTGGCGAGCGAAGCAGCGTTTTCTGCAACTCGCTATAATAGTGTTTGACCCTTCCGGAGGCAGTTATGGATACACCAGTTATTTTGTCGGCAGTCCGCACGCCAATAGGAAAATTTCAGGGCGGACTTGCCGGATTCTCTGCACCTGAACTTGGCGGCAAAGTTGTCGCTGAGGGGGCGCGGCGCGCCGGAATTGATCCCAAACAAATTGACGAAGCAATTTTAGGCAACGTAGTGCAGGCGGGCCTGGGCCAGAATCCTGCACGGCAGGCGGCGTTGAAAGGTGGGTGCGATCCGCGTGTTGCCGCAATGACGATTAACAAAGTTTGCGGTTCGGGTTTGAAGGCGGTTGCGCTGGCAGCGCAAGCGGTGCAAACCGGCGAATCGGAAATCGTTGTGGCGGGCGGGATGGAGTCCATGTCGAACTGCCCGTATTTGTTGCCCGGCGCACGCACGGGTTACCGGATTGGCGATGGGAAGCTGCTCGACTCGATGATTCACGACGGGTTGTGGGACGCGTACGAAGATTTTCACATGGGGATTACCGGTGAACTTGTAGCGGAAAAATATGGAATCGGCCGCGAAGAGCAGGATCGTTTTTCCGTCGAGTCGCACAAGAGAGCTGTGAACGCACGGAAGTCGTGTTTTTTTGAAGCGCAGATTCTCCCGATTGAAGTGCCGCAGAAAAAGGGCGACCCGCTGGTCATTAGGTATGATGAATCGCCGCGCGAAGATACTTCGATGGAAGCGCTCGGGAAGTTGAAGCCTGCGTTCAAGAAAGACGGAACGGTGACCGCGGGAAATGCCCCGGGAACGAACGACGGGGCGGCGGCGCTCGTCGTGACGAGCGAGCGCGTCGCGCAGAATCTCGGTAAGCAGCCGATGGCGCGAATCGTTGCGCAGGCCGTGAGCGGCGTGGAACCGAAGTGGGTGATGATGGCGCCGGTGGATGCCGTGGAAAAATTGCTGAAGAAAACGGGTTGGGATCGCGACAAGGATGTGGACCTCATCGAACTGAATGAGGCGTTTGCGGTGGCAGCAATTGCGGTGACGCGCCAGCTCAAGCTGAATCCGGAAAAAGTGAATGCGAATGGCGGTGCTGTTGCGCTGGGCCACCCGATTGGGGCAAGCGGTGCGCGGATTTTAGTCACGCTGTTGTACGAATTGCAGCGGCGGAATCTGAAGCGCGGGATTGCGGCGTTATGTCTCGGCGGAGGGAACGCGGTGGCTTTGGCTGTGGAGCGGTTCTGACGCTGAGGACAAGCGCTTTTGTTCGTAGCCTCGAGGTTCCTTTTTGTGCGTCGAGCGGCTATCGGATTTCGCGTTCACTCCGGCTGGGCCGCGATGGTGGCGGTTTCGCTCGAAAAGGGACTGCCGGTCGTTCTTGAAAAACGCAAGCTGCTCCTAGTCAAGACGTTCAGCTACACATTTCGGCAGCCCTATCACACTGCGGAAAGAATGCCCTTGAATGATGGCGCGGAATTTGTGAGCGCAGTCGAGTCGGAATCGAGAGAGCTCTCGCTGGCCGGAATCCGCGCGCTGCAAAAGGAACTGGAGAAACTCGGCTATAGAGTTTGCGGGTGTTCCTTGCTTTTGGCTTCAGGCCGCGCACTGCCGGAATTTGAAAAGATCCTCGCTTCACATGCATTGATTCATACGGCCGATGGTCAGCTATTTCGCGATTCGATATGCCATTCGTGCAGTCACGCGAAACTTCCCCTAACAGCTATTAAGGAACGCGATCTACTCGCCGCTGCGGCTAGCCGCCTAAAGAAAAAGCCGCAATTTTTGAATCGCCATATCGCTACCCTAGGAAAATCCCTAGGTCCACCATGGACCGCCGACGAAAAAATGGCCACACTGGCCGCGTGGCTCATATTGAAATCCTAATTTCCTTTTCTTTTCGCGGGAGTCAGTTCGCTCAACACTTTGCCGTTTTCATCCAGAAACGAAATCCGTGCCGCGCCGCTTTCCAGAACTTCCATCATCAGTCGTTTGCGGCCCAGGCCATCCATGAGCGCGATCACTGCGGTCTTATCCGCTTTTCGGCCGACCCAGATGCGAGACGGCGAATCGCCGCCGGCTGCGCTGTCGCCGATCATCAAGCCTGCAAATTTGTCGTCTTTGTCATCCACGCCTGCGAGCTGAACAATCTGGTTCGCGTCGTATTTGTCGAAAGTCAGACTGCCGCCGGAATCCACGACCTCGCCCTTCGTGTTTTTGTAGCCGCCGAAAATGAGTCCGCCGTTTTCGGAGCCTTCGTCGTTGTAGAAAAGCATGCCCGCCTGCGGCCGATCGAAGGCTTCTTCCCTGCCGCGCACAATCAAACCGGGAAATTTTGCGTGGTTTGAAATCATCATTCGAAGTGTGCCGTCGGGTTCCACAAGCCTAATTCGCTGCACTGTGATCTCATCGAACTTCGCGTTGCGCGAGGCGACGCACCCCGCAAATGTTCCGGCCAGAAAGGCCGCTGTGGGAAAGATGTGCCATATGATTTGCCGAAAGCCTGTGAAGTTCATGGATGCTCCGTTGGGCTGTCCGCACTAGCAGCATGACTCCTGTTCGCTTAACTAGCGAGCGCCTCAGGTGGCGCGGACGGTTTTAGTTCCGTCGCGCAGTAGGGGCAGAATCTGTCTGTCTCCGCGATTTCGCGTTTGCAATTCGGGCAGGCGGGATACAAGTCGCACTTACAGTTTGGGCAGAAATTGAAGCGCGGTCCAACCGGCTTGCTGCACCGCGGGCACGGATATGGCAGCGGCTCGCGCACGAGCAGGTAAATGATTAAGCCGATGATGCCGACGGAAGTCGGGAGCATCAGAAGTACGAACCAGGTCCAGAGCGCTGAGTTCATGCCGCGGCGTTTCGCGTCTCGGTTCACATAGCCGAGCATGAGGATGCTAGATGCCAAAAGGATCGAGACGGCGGTGATGATTCCTATGATGGCCAGGACACACAAAGCGACGTCGTCCTTAATGTCGGGAAACCGCGCGTCTGGCACCTTGATTATGACTGTCACGCCAATGATGAGCGCAATCAGATACAAGATTGTGCAAAGGACCTTTAGCCATTTCGGAACGATGCGGAACTCTTCCGAGAAGTGAAGCGCTTCCTTCTTGCGACGCAAGCGAATCATGCGCATGCGCTCGCTCCACGAATCGCCGATGCTTTGTCCAATGCTCGGGCCTGGTGTGCTCATTTTTTCTTCCTCTTTTTCACGTGAATGCGCTCGATCACTCGGTTCTCTCCGCGCGGGCCCACTTCTGCAACAAGACAGCTCCTGTCGCCACGACTCCCGGCAAGAGCCACCACAAAGCAACACCGATTTGCCAGACGATTCTGGGCAAACCCAGTTCGCCGCCGAGCCATTCGAACCCGCGCCAAACGAGCGGCGCGCTCGCAAGGCCAAGCAGCCAGGAAACTCCGGCGATCGCCCAAAGCAGAAGACGGCCGGGATTGTGCACCGGCAATTCTTCCGCACGAATCCGTACTCGCAGCTGCGTACGAGCGGCAAGATTTTTCGGCAGTTCGATGTTCATGCTGCGAAGCGAAGCGAGCGCTTGCGCAGTTTGCGATTGCAGCGCGGAGCAAGCTTCACATTCCGCGAAATGTGCGGAGAGCCACGCTTGCTCTTCGTTTGAAATGCCTTCGATGCGTTGCTTCGCGATCAGTTGCTGCGCGCGGGAATGAAGGGTTTCGTTCAAACGGCACCTCCCGTCATGGCGACACGCAGCGATTCCAGGCCGCGATAGAGCCGCGACTTCACTGTTGAAACAGGAGTGCTCAGAACGCCGGCGATTTCTTCGAGTTGCATCTCTTCCTGAAAACGCAGCACAAGCACTTCGCGATAGATGGCTGGAATTTTTCCGAGTGAGGCGTGTACTCCTTCGCGCTGTTCTTCATTCAAGTACGATTCAAGGGGCGTCGCGCCCTTTTCATCTTGTACGTCAAAGGAAGAATTTTCTTCCGGCCCCGCGAGCGATTCAAAACTTTCCGGTTTCTTGCGGCGGTGCCAGTCCAGCACAAGATTCCGCGCTATCGTAAAAAGCCAAGCTTCGAATTTCCACTTGCCGTCGTATTGCGCGCCACGCTCGAGGACGCGGACCCAGGTTTCCTGGAAAAAATCTTCGGCACGTTCACGGCTGCTGGTCAAATGAAGCAAATAGCGGAACAACCGGAATTGATACTGCTCGATGAGCAGGTCGAGCAGCTCCGGGTCGCGGTGTTTCAAGCCGCGAGCGATGGACTTCGTGTCATCGGTCATCAGGCTGGCGTAGCGGGCCCCCGACGAAAAGGGAACCGCCCAGATCATGGAACTTGCCGTGGTAAAGGACGCGCTCATTCTACAGGGGATACGATTCCCGCGTCCAAAAAGACGCATGCACGCAATGTGCCGCTAAGGCCAGTGTTGCTGTACACTTACGGCCATGCTTTATTGCCCAAACTGCGCTGCAGAGTATCGCGAAGGCTATTCGTCGTGTTCGGATTGCCATGTGCTGTTGGTTCGCGACAAGCCGTCAGAGCACGATTTCTCGCAAGAGTCTGTCCCTAAGCCAGGCGATCCAAACGAAGATCCTTTCTGCTCGTTTTGGGTTGGAAACGATGACCGGGTTTTGAGTGAGCTGCAAACCGTTCTCGATGAGGCGCAAATCCCGCACAAGACGGTGAGACGGGAAGACTGGCTCCTTAATCGGTTGGATCACGCGCGCTTGAGTCTCGGCGTGCCGGCTTCAATGTATGAAAGGGCAGAGCAGGTCGTCGGCGATGCATTCAGCAGTCAACCTTTGTTGCGGGACGCGGATGGTCTGATTCCCGAAAGCCTGCAAAAGAAGCTCGATTTCAACCAAGATGAACCTTCCATGGAACTCCCTGATTTTGAGTTTCAACCTGAGAGAGGGAAGTCCACGAGTTCCGATTTGTTGGGCGAGTGGTTTCCCGAGGACGCTACGAGGCAAGTGTGGAACGGCGATGATCCGAATGTGAAAGACATGATCGAAATGAGCTTGCAAGAGAATGAGATTCACTCGCGATGGGAAACCCAAGGGAAGCAGTTTGCTGCATTTGTGTTGCCGGAGAGTGAAGAGCGCGCGCGGGAAATTATCCGCGAGATTGTGGAATCGACTCCGATGGAGTGAATGAGAATTCTTCAGGAGAAACGGATGCAAGTGGAACAAATTAAAACAGTCGCGGTGCTCGGCGCGGGGACGATGGGAAATGGGATCGCGCACGTGTTTGCACGCTCAGGATACAAAGTGATTTTGCGCGATGTCGAACAGCGATTTTTGGATCGAGCAATGGAGACGATCAACAAGAATCTCGATAGGGAAGTGAAAAAAGGAAAGTGCGACGAGGCGGGGAAGGGAAGCGCGCTTGCGCGGTTGGTACCTGTCACTGACTTTGGCGCGATAGCGGAAGCGGATTTTGCGGTTGAGGCTGTGCCGGAAAAGATTGAGATTAAGCGCGCAGTTTTGGGAGAAGCGGACAAACTTTTGCGCGAAGGAGTGGTGCTTGCGTCGAACACGTCTTCGATTGCGATGACCGCGCTGGCCGCGATGACGAAGCGCGCGGATCGTTTTGTCGGCATGCATTTCATGAATCCTGTGCCGGTGATGCAACTGGTAGAAGTGATTCGTGCGCTGCAGACGAGCGATGATGCGTTCAATCTAACGATGGAGCTTGCGAAAAAGCTTGATAAGACTCCCGTTGCAGTAAACGACGCGCCTGGCTTTGTTTCGAATCGTGTGCTGATGCCGCTCATCAATGAAGCGGCTTATTGTGTGATGGAAGGTGTGGCGACGGCGGAGTCCGTCGATGCAGTAATGAAGCTAGGAATGAATCATCCGATGGGGCCGCTGGAGCTGGCGGATTTTATCGGCTTAGACATTTGCGTGGACATTATGCATGTATTGCTGGAAGGGCTAGGCGATCCAAAGTATCGCGCGTGTCCGCTGCTCAAGAAATATGTCGCCGCAGGCTGGCTCGGCCGCAAGTCCGGCCGCGGGTTTTATATTTACGAGAAATAAGCCGTCCCGAAAGCTAGAAATGGAATTCCTCAATTTCCGGTGGAGACTTGTCGAAGTCGCTATAGCGGATCCACTTCGGCGCGACGACGTAGTACGTGATGCCTTCCCATTTGAGGCGGGCTGGGCCGTCTGGAAAAGCGCGAAAATAAATTTCATGGTACTGGTCCAGCTCTGTGGACGAGATTTGCTTAGCGATGCCTTCGAACTGCACCGTAACCTCGCCATCCCAGCCGACGACGAACGCGGCGCGGCAATCGCGCGCGAGATTCGCAAATTTGCGCGAGCGGCTGACGGTGTCAAAAATGATTTCGAATTCCGGCGTGACTGCGATTCCCACCAGCGCAGATTGCGGTTCTCCCTGTGGTCCAATTGTGGAGAGCACGCCCAACTTACAGGATGTCAGGAATTCCAACAACTTAGGCTTGTTCATAAGGGCGGGCTCCAGTTGGCTTGGGCGGTCGGAGGGTATCATTGGCCAATAGCGAAATAAAGGCGAAAATACTATTTGCCTTTTCTTCGCCCTTCTGCTACTTTCCTCCTCGGCGTTTTCAACAGGTGCCTGATGTGCTCCCCTTCGACCCTGGCGATAAGCTGCCCGGAACATGCTAGGCTCGAAAGCGAGTTCCAGGAAGCGCGAAACCGGATGCGAAACCTGATGAGGCTTCGCACCTTGACGTGCTCCGAGGAGCGGCAACTGGCGGATCGAGTGGCGATGGCCATCGCCGCCTTAAAGGAGCATCTGGCTGAGCACCGTTGTCAGCGCTGGTAGCACCAGAAAGAAGTAGCGCGAAGGTATAACAAATGATAAGATATATCTTCCGCTATATTCCTGGCAGAACGGTTCGGTCCCTGACGGCCTTTCCCCAATTTTCCTCCACCGAGGTGTGACATGGCAGACGAAAAAGCAAAGCTCCTGGAAGCGGCGATATCGCAGATTGAAAAGTCGTACGGCAAGGGCAGCATCATGCGACTGGGGAGCAAGGACGTCCTTGTTCCGGTCAGCGTGATTCCGAGCGGATGCCTTTCGATTGATGCGGCGCTTGGCGTAGGCGGCTTTCCGCGCGGACGCGTGATTGAGATTTATGGCCCGGAATCGGGTGGCAAGACAACGCTGACGCTGCAAGTTATTGCCGAAGCGCAGAAGCTTGGCGGCCAGGCGGCATTCATCGACGCGGAACACGCGCTTGATCCGGTCTATGCGCGGAAGCTTGGGGTGGATGTGGACAATCTCCTGGTTTCGCAGCCGGATCATGGCGAGCAAGCGCTCGAAATCGCGGAAACGCTGATTCGTTCGGGCGGTGTAGATGTTGTCGTCGTTGACTCGGTGGCGGCTCTCGTTCCCAAGGCCGAACTAGAAGGCGACATGGGCGATCCCTCGATGGGTTTGCAGGCACGCTTGATGTCGCAGGCGCTGCGGAAGCTTACAGCGATTGTCTCGAAGTCGCGCACCTGCCTCATCTTCATTAATCAGATTCGCGAAAAAATCGGTGTGATGTTCGGCAATCCAGAAACGACGACTGGAGGTCGCGCTCTGAAGTTTTACTCTTCCGTACGCGTCGATGTGCGGCGTATTGCTTCAATCAAAGACGG
>Ga0126384_10002086_pt1 | contig 12051 bp, 9 predicted proteins | sample PanSoiMetPlot_36_FD_92543 | JGI IMG/M metagenome (GOLD analysis project Ga0126384, IMG submission 92543) | Tropical forest soil microbial communities from Panama - MetaG Plot_36 | ecosystem: Environmental > Terrestrial > Soil > Tropical forest > Bulk soil | place: Panama | collected 2016-02-17 | reverse complement strand
TGCTTGGCTCTGACCGTCAATCCGGTAAGGCCAGACTGCTCCCAGGCGCGGTAGCGCTGCTTGATGCGGGCCTTGGGCCCGACCAGTGATTTGGCATCGACCCACTCGTCGGGGACGGCGGCTGCCGCCTCCTCCTTGCGGTGCGCCAGGTAGAGTTCCTGGATGCGGTCGGCGGCGTCCTTGAAGCCGCGCCTGACCATGATGTCCTTGTGGAAGTTCTTGTCGCGATGGCCCATGCCGCCGACGTAGAGCGCCACCTCCGGCTTGAGCTTGGCCAACGCCGTCTTCACATCATCGCTGACCTCGACGTGCACCGAGCCCTGGATCTCGAAGTTTTCAAAGCTGCGCTTGCCGGCAGTGCGGCGAAAACCTTCCTCGAGCCACGGCCGATACTCGGGCATCGAGCCCGGTACGAAGCCTAGCGGCAACCAGCCGTCGGCGATCTCGGCGGTCAGCTTCACGGTGGCCTCGTTGCCGGTACCGAGATAGATCGGAATATCGGGCCGCATATGCAAAATCGATTTCAGCGGCTTGCCAATCCCCATGCCGCCGGGTCCCTGATAGGGCAGGCTCAACTCGCTGCCAGCGTGCGCCACCGGGCCTTCGCGCTCGAAGATCTTGCGCATGATGGTGACGTAATCCTTGATGCGCCAGTAGGGGCGGCCCCAGGGTTGGCCGTACCAGCCTTCGACGATCTGCGGACCCGACACCCCGATGCCGGCAATAAAGCGCCCGCCACCGGCGAGCGCGTCGACCGTCGCCGCCGACATCGCGGCGTTGGCGGGCGTGCGTGCGGCCAATTGCATGATGGCGGTACCGAGTTTGATGCGCTCGGTCTTGCCGGCCAGATACGCAAGTGGCGTCACCGCATCCGACCCATAGGCTTCAGCCGTCCACACCGAATGATAGCCCAGCGCCTCGGCGCGCTGCACCAGCTCCACCGGAATTTGGAGGTGGGCGCCCGAATAACCAATCGACAATCCGAGCTTCATGGGTCCTCCGTCGTGCGCTTTCGTCACCTCTAACACGTCGGCCTTGGCCGCGGCGCGTTAGACTGCCTCTTCGCCGCCGATCACCCCTGCCTGCTTGAGAGCGTCGATCGCCGCGCTGGCGAACCCGAGCTCGCAGAGAATGTCGCGGTTGTGTTCGCCGAGCCGCGGTGCCCCGCGGCGAACGCGGGTCGGTGCCTCGAAGCGCGCGGCGGTGCGGGTCTGGCGCAGCCGTCCGGCGGTGGGATGGTCGCTTTCCAATAGGATGCCGCTGGCCGCAATCTGCGGATGCGCGATCACTTGTTGCCGGGTCAGGACCGGGGCGCAGGGAACGCCCGCCGCTTCAAGCCGCTGCAGCCAGTCCTCGGTGGTTCGGGTCTTGAGCACGTCCTGCGTCAGCTCGAGCCGTAGATCGATGTTCTGATCGCGCAGGGCGGGTGTCGTGAAGCGGGGGTCATCGAGCCACTGCGGGCGCTCGAGTGCACGCGTCAGCGCCGCCCATTCCTTGTTGGTCATCACCGCAACCGTCATGAACCCATCGGCGGTCTCGTAAATCAGATCGATGAAGCTGGCGGCCGCCCGCTGCGACACCTGTTCGCCGACGTAGGTCTGTGCTCCCATGTCGGATGCCCACAGGAACGCCAGCACGGCATCCAGCATGGCCAGCCGCACATGCTGGCCTTTGCCGCTGCGCAGGCGGCCGACCAGCGCCGCCGCAATGGCCTGCGCCGCCGTCACCGCCGTTAGCTTGTCCGGCAGCACGGTGCGGATCAGCCGCGGCCGCCGGTCGTCGGCGCCGGCCTGTACCGTGGTAAGGCCGGAGAACGCCTGCACGATCGGATCATAAACGGGTTTGTGGGCGTAGGGTCCGCTTTCGCCAAAGCCATTGATCGATACGTAGACGATGGTGGGCGCGAGCTTGCGAATCTCGGCCTCGTCAATGCCCAGTCGCTCGACCACCCCCGGCCGAAAATTTTGCACCAGCACATCGGCGGTCCGGCACAGCCGTTTGACGATGTCGACGCCCTGCGGCGTCTTCAGATCGATGGCAAGCGAACGCTTGTTGCGGTTGAGGTTGAGGAATGACGCCGAGAAGCCATTGCGGCGATTGCCGTAGGCGCGCGTGTGGTCGCCCTGGCGCGGCTCCTCGATTTTGATCACGTCGGCACCCTGATCGGCGAGGATCATGGTCGCCCAGGGGCCGGATAGCATCGAGGTCAAATCGATGATGCGGATGCCGTCGAGCGGTGCGGCGGGCTCGCTCATGGGGAACCTCCTGTCGCCTGGTGGTGGGCCAGCACTCCCGTGGCCAAGAGATCGCCGATCTCGGTCGCCGAGAAGCCGGCCTCGCGCAAAACCTCGCTGCCGTGCTCGCCGATGCGCGGCGGCTGGCGCACGAGCCCGAAGCGCGCGCCTTCGCTAAATTCTAGCGGCAGCGCCGGCAGGCCCACCAGCGGCCCATCGCCGCCCATCGCCGACAGCACCGTCGCCAGCAGACCGCCGCCTTCAATGAGCTGTCGATCGCTCGCCAGGTCATCCGGGCGGTTGACGCGCGCACACGGCACCTGTGCCGCCTCACAGCCGGTCATGATGCTCATCAGCGGCAATTTGGCCAGCTGCCGCTCGAGCTCGGGGATCAACCAACCACGCTCGCTACTGCGCGCGGCGTTGCTCGCCAGGCGCCGATCGGCGCCGAGCTCGGCAAAGCCGAATTTTTCGCAGAAGCGCTGCCAATGGCCGTCGGATGTCACCGCCACAAACACCCGCTCACCGTCGGCGCTGCTGAAAACATCGTAGACACCCCAGGCCCCCTTGCGCGCCGGCATCGGTGGCATCGGCTGGCCGGTCACGGCGCTGCCGGCGATGTGTGTGCCAACCAGAAAGGCGGCGCTTTCGAACAAGGCGCTGCGCACGTGCTGCCCGCGTCCAGTTCGCTCCCGCTCGCGCAGCGCCGCGAGCACCGCGATGATGCCGAAGGTGGCGCCGAGGATGTCGATGATCGGCGCACCCATGCGCAAGGGTCTGCCTGGCGGCCCGGTCATGTAGGCAAGTCCGGTCTGCATCTGCACCACCTCATCAAGCGCGCCGCGGTTCTGGTAGGGCCCCGCCAGATAGCCCTTGAGCGAAAGGTAGATGAGACGCGGGTTGAGGGTTGCGAGCTGGTCCCAGCCGCACCCCAGCCGCTCGCTGGTACCCGGCGCAAAGTTTTCGATCAGGACGTCGGCCGTTGCCGCCAGACGCTGGATGGCGGCCTGGCCCTCGCTCTGCTTCAAGTCGAGCGCGATGCTGCGCTTGTTGCGGTTATAGGTGGCAAAGAAGCCGGCGGCGAACCCCGGCAAGCGTCGCGTCGGGCAACCGTCTCTGGGTTCGACCTTGACGACGTCGGCGCCAAGATCGGCGAGCAGCAGGCCGGCGCAGGGCCCCATGATGGTGTGTCCCAGGTCCAAAACCTTGATACCGGACAGCGGGGCTGGCGCCGCGCTCGTCATTGCGCCTGCCTCCTGAGCGCGGCGAGGCTGCCGGCGCGCAAGAGTGTGCTCGGCAGGGTGCGGCCCACGATCCGTTCGGCCAGCCGTCCGACCTCGATCAGCGCGTCGAGCTTGACGCCGGTGGCAACGCCCAATTCCTCGCACAGCAGCACCAGCTCTTCGGTGGCAATGTTGCCGGGGGCGCCGGGTTGGCCGGCGAACGGGCAGCCGCCAAGCCCGGCCACGGTCGAATCGAAGCGCCGTACGCCGAGCCGCAGGCCCTCGGCTGCATTGGCAATGCCGAGCCCGCGCGTGTCGTGGAGGTGCAGCGACAGCTCGAACTCGGGCCAGCGGCTGCGTACCTCGCCAATCAGCCGGCTGACCCGGGCCGGCGTGGCCCAGCCCATGGTATCGGCAAGCGACAGCCGCTTGATGGTGATGCCGGCTTCGCGGGCAATGGCGAGCCCGTCCTCGATGGTGGCGATCACCCGGGCCGGCGCGATGTCGCCGCCATAGTTGCAGCCGAACGCCGCCATGATGCCGATCCGCTTCACCGGCACGTCGGCCAACAGGTGGGCCTGGGTCTGGCGACGCATGGCCTCGATTTGCCCGAGCCGATCGCGGTTCAGGTTCTTGCGCGAAAAGGCCTCCGATGCGCTGAGCGCAATGCCGCCCACAAGGTTGAGCTTGTGGTGGAAGGCAAGCGCGCGCTGGAGCCCGGCCGCATTGAACCACAACGCCTCATAGGTGACGCCGGTGGCTGGTGTGAAGCCGTCGAACACGGCTTCCGCGTCGGCCCAACCCGGGACCAGCTTTGGGCTGACGAACGAGCCCACCTGAATGTGTTTCAGCCCCGTGGCCGACAGCGCGTCGATGACGGTGATCTTGTCGGCGGTGGCAATTGGCCCCTTTTCGATCTGAAAGCCCTCGCGTGGGCCCTCCTCGCCGATTTCGATACTTGGCGGTAGATCGGCCATGGCGGTTTCCTTTCCTGGCTCGGCAGCGAGCCTATCGAATGAACTGGCATCATGATATCCGAGCCGCAGCTTGACAATCGGCGGCAGCGCAAATTGAGGCACCCATGCACCAAGCTCAGGGCCGGACCCGGGTGATGACGGGCGGCATGGCGATCGTCGAAGCCCTGCTTGCCAATGGTGTCGACACGGTGTTCGGCCTGCCAGGGGCCCAGCTCTACCCGCTGTTCGATGCGCTCGCCTCTACCCGCGACACGATCCGAACCGTGGGCGCGCGCCACGAGCAAGCTTGCGGTTATATGGCATTCGGTTATGCCCGCTCGACCGGCCGTCCCGGCGTCTATGCCGTGGTGCCCGGCCCCGGTGTGCTCAACACCACGGCGGCGCTGGCGACCGCGCTCGGCTGCAGCGCACCGGTGCTGTGCATTACCGGGCAGGTCCCGACCGCCTTCATCAATCGTGGTCGTGGCCACTTGCATGAGCTTCCCGATCAGCTTCAGACCTTGCGATCCATCAGCAAGTGGGCAGCGAGGATCGAACATCCCGCCGACGCACCCGATGTCATCAATCGCGCCTTCCAAGCGATGCTCTCGGGCCGGCCGGGCCCGGTGGTGGTGGAGATGGCCTGGGACGTGATGGCCGACAGCGCCACCGTGACCCCGCTGCCTGCCGCGGCCATCGCGACGGCGCCCGAGCCCTCGCCCAGCGAGCTAGCGGCGGCGGTCGAGCTGATTGCGGCGGCGCGCCGGCCGCTGATCATGACCGGCAGCGGTGCGCAGCACGCCAGCACCGCCGTGCGTGAGCTGGCCGAAGAGCTCGCCGCCCCAGTGGCGGCCTTTCGTGGCGGCCGCGGCGTCCTCGCCGAGGATCATGAGCTTGGCATCTCGTCCTACGCCGCCTTCCGCTTGTGGCCGCACAGCGACGTCTTGATCGGCATCGGCACCCGCCTCGAAATGCCCTACATGCGCTGGACCGGCATGATGACCTTGATCGAGCGCCCGTCGCCACCACCGGCCCTTGTTCGCATCGACATCGATGCCCGCGAACTCAGCCGCCTGGTCCCGCACGCCGGTGTTGTTGCCGATGCCGACAGCGGCACGCGGGCACTGCTGGCGGCGATCCGTGCCGCGCCAGGGCGTGCCTCCAACGAGGTCAGGCGCAGCTGGCGGCAACGCATCGCCGATACCAAGGTCGAGGCGCGCGCCAGCATCGAGAAGGTGCAGCCGCAGCTCGGCTATCTCGATGTCATTCGCGACCTGTTGCCGCGCGAGGGCATCTTTGTCGGCGAACTGTGCCAGGTCGGGTTTACCTCCTATTTCGGCTTCCCCGTGCTGGCACCGCGCAGTTACATCTCCGAGGGCTACCAGGGCACGCTCGGTTTCGGCTTTCCAACCGCCCTTGGCGTGAAGATCGCCCATCCCGAGCGCCCGGTCATTTCCGTCACCGGCGATGGTGGCTTCCTGTTTGCCGTCGAAGAGTTGGCGACCGCCGTCAGCGAGCGCATCGGCCTCGTCACCCTGCTGTTCAATAATGGCGCCTACGGCAACGTGCTGCGCGACCAGCGCACCAACTTCGGCAATCGCCTCAACGGTGCCATTCTCGCCAATCCCGATTTCATGCTGCTGGCACGGGCATTCGGCATCGAGGCCCATCGCGTCGGCTCGCCGCAGGAGCTGCGCCCGGTGCTGCAGCAGGCGCTGGCGGCACGGATGCCGGTGCTGATCGAGGTGGTAGTGGCGCAGGACAGCGAGGTATCGCCCTGGGAGTTCATCCACCCGCGGCGGTAAGCTCGGGGAACAGGCGCTGACGAGCCTCGGCGGCGGCCTCGGCCATGGTCATGAACACGGCGCCGTCGTGGATCAGCTTGGTCACCAAATCTTCGAACGCGAGCATGCGATAGCCGCGGCCGATGACATAGGGGTGCATGGTGTAGGTCAGAACGCCCCACTCGACGGTTTTGGCCATATAGCGGAATTCGTCGTGCCAGTTCTGCATCACCGTTCGCGGCGATTGCAGCCCGGGCATCACCGTCTCGCGTGTACGGATGAACTCGAAATGGGGATGATCGTCGAGCGACCAGCTGATCGGCAGTTCGATCAGGTGCGACGGAACCCCGAAATGATAGGGCTTGCCGAGCTCGGCGCGATCGCCGCGGCGGGCAAGATAGGGCGTGTAGTCGCCCCCCATCATGCTGCTGTCGTAGACGAAGCCGTGCGCGATCAAGAGATCGATGGTGGCACTGCTGAGATCCCAGGCCGGCGAGCGGTAGCCGAGCGCTTGTTTGCCGGTCAGACGCTCGATGGCGGCGTTGGCGCGGATGAGATCGGCTTCCTCCTCGGCTGGGCTCATGCTGGCGTTGGGGATGTGCGCCCAGCTGTGGTGGGCGATCTCGTGACCGCCGTTGAGCACGGCCTCGCACTCCCTGGGATAGCTCTCGATGGTAAAGCCCGGGACAAACCAGGTGCTGCGAATGCCCATGGCTTGCAGGAAGTTGAGGATCCGTCGCGATGCCAGTGCCCCGAACTCGCCGCGCGACAGCGGCGTCGGTGTGGTCATGCCGCGGGCAATGAAGCCCGACTGCGTGTCAAAGTCGTAGCTGAGACAAACGATGTGGCGCGGCATGTTGGTGGCTCCCGGTTCACGCTGACGACAGCGCCGCCTTGAAACGCAAGCGGCAGCGCGCAGGATCGAGGGCGCGCTTGAATTTTGGCGGCTCGGTCGTCAATGCCACCGAGTGTACCTCGGGGTCGGCAAGCGACCGGTCGATCAAAATGCGGTGCCCGGCATCGGGCACATAGGCGAACTGGGTGACATCGTGCTGGCGTAAGAGGTCGTAGCCCCGATCCTGCCAGCGTCCGCGCTGCCCTCGGTCCTCAACCTGCATGCCGGCTCCCTTGCGCTTTCGGTTCGCGTGTGCGCGCTGCTGCGCGCTGGCGCGCGCGCCCCCCGAGCTTAGCTCAGGGGCAGACCTGTCGAGGGCCTCAGGCGGTCGCCACATAACCGTCCCGCCTGGGGTCTGAGGCACCGGTCATCAGGCCCGTCGCCGGGTCGATGGCAACCGCCTGCATGCCGCCAACGCGCATCGTCCAGGCGCCAAGCGGCGCAATCTGGTGGCCGCGGGCGGCCAGCGCCGCGAGCACGTCCGCCTCGAACCGCGCCTCGGGCTGAACCAGCCGCCCGTCCCACAGGCGGGCGCGGGGGGCCTCGATCGCATCCTGCAGCCCAAGACCATAGTCCAGGTATTGTACCAGCGCCTGCGCCTGAGTCTGCAGGATGCCGTAGCTGCCGGGCGTGCCCAGCGCCAGCACCGGACGCCCGCCCTTGAGCGATACCGACGGCGCCATGCACACGGGCAGCGCGGCGCCGGGGCGCGTGCGGTTGGGGCTCAACGGGTTGACGTCGCTCCAATAGAGGAAGTTGTTGAGGCAGATGCCGGTCCCGGGCACCACGACGCCCGAGCCGAACGGGCTGCCGAGGCTTTGGGTGATGCACACCACGTTGCCGTCGCGATCCGCGATCGAGAACGAGGTGGTGTGGTGCTCCTGTGCGGCATCGGTGCGCGCCGGTAGCCATTGCTCGGTCGGCCCCTCGATCGGGCTGCCGTCGGCGAGCCGCCGCCGCAGCCGAGCGACGTTGGCATCCGACAGGATCTCGGCAAGCCGACCGGTGCTAGGATTGTTGTTGGCGATCCGCTCACCCGCCGCCATGCGGATCGCCCGCCAAATGACGTCCAAATGCTCAACGCCGTCACGGCTGAGGCTGGAAAAATCGGTGGCCTCGAGCAGGCGCAAGGTCAACAGGAATTGGAAGGCCTCCGACGGCGGCGGCAGGGTATTGACCTCCAGCCCGCGATAGCCGACGGCGAGCGGCTCCTTCCACATCGGCGCGACGGCGTGCAGATCTTCAAGCATCAGGCAGCCGCCGAGCTTGGCAAGGTGCGCCACGATCGCTTCGCCCAAAGCACCGCCATAGAGATAGCGACAGCCGTGCGTAGCAATGGCCTCCAGGCTGCGCGCCAGCTCGGGTTGGCGAACGATGTGGCCCACCGCCACGGCTTTGCTGCCGCCGGTATAGGTGCGCTCCCAATCCTGGTAGAAGGCGGCCCAGCCCTTGAGCGACGCAATCTGTTCGTTGAATTCGGCGACCCCGAATTCGGCGAGCGCGAAGCCGTCGCGCGCCAAGTCGATGGCAGGTTTGAGCGCCTCGCCGAGCGGCTTGCGGCCATAGGCGCTGACCAGCTCCGCCCAGCCAGCGAGGTTGCCGGGGCAGCCGACCGACAGCGCACCCCGCATCAGATCCTCGCGCCGCTTCAAACGTTCGACCGGCAGCGCCCGCGGTACCGGCGGCACGAAGTCGAGCACGCGCACGCGCCGCTCGGCGGCAATGTAGCAGGTGGCATAGCCGAGGCCGGCAAGTCCCGACATGAAAGGTTCAACCACATTGAGCGCGGCCGCGGTTGCCGCCGCGGCATCGAAGGCATTGCCGCCGGCGCCGAGCAGCTTGGCGCCGGCCTGCGCTGCCAGCGGATGGGCGGCGGCGACGATGCCGTGGAGCGAGGTGATGCTGGGCCGTTTGCCGTGCATGGTGCCAACCCGATCAGCGTGTCGCCGCAAGCGGCGGGTGGGTTACGATCGATTTCAATGCCGGCGTCGTGATGCCCATCAGGCTTGCCAGCTCCGGCCGTGGTCGCCGCAGCTCGGCGATGCCGGCAAACGCCGCCTCGATCGCCTCGGCAGCATTGATGAGCTCGATATCGCCGCGGAACTTACCGATCACTTGCAGGCCAAACGGCATGCCGTGGCCATCGACCCCGCAGGGCAAGGCCAGCGCCGGGTTGGTGACCAGGGTGATGCAGTAGGTGAGCGCCAGCCAGTGGTAGTAGTTCCTGAGCGCTCTGCCTTCGAGCTCGGCGAGGTAGGGCTCAGTCCAGGCGAACGGCGAAACCGGCGTGGTCGGCGCCAGCACCAGGTCGTAGTCGCGGAAATGCGCCTGGAAGCGGTGAAAAATGCGGGTTTGTTCGGCGTGCGCCCAGGCGGTGTCGTTGAGCGTAAGCCCGGCCGCCAATTGGTAGTTGGCGCGCACATTGGGTCCAAGCGAGCCGGGGTCGGATTCATAGGCGTCGCGATGACGCGCGCTAAAGCTTTGCGCCCGCAGGATATCGAAGCAGCGATCGGCTTCGCCGAAATCGAAGGCGATCTCGTCGCAAGAGCGAAACAGGTGGCGCATGGCCCCGATGCGGGCGCGCATCAGCGCGCGGATCTCGGTTGCCAGCGGGCATTGCCCGAAATCCTCGGTCCAGGCGACCCGCAGCCGGCCGAGATCGACCGGGCGGGAACAGGCGGCGGCCTCGGGGCTCAGCGGATAGGCCAAGGGCTCATGCGCGGTCACGGCCAGCTGCGAAGCAAACAACAGCCGCAGGTCGGCAACGGTGCGCGCCATTGGTCCCAACACGCTGAACGGCGCCCAGCCCAGCTGCCGCGCCTCGTAGGGGATGACCCCCGGCGACGGCCGCATGCCGACCACACCGCAGATTGCCGCCGGGATGCGCAGCGAGCCACCCATGTCGGAGCCGGTGCACAACGGAAACATGTCGCAGGCAAGCGCCACTGCCGAGCCGCCCGACGAGCCGCCGGCATTGAGCGTGGGATTAAAGGGATTGCCGGTAGCGCCCCAGACCGGATTGCGGGTATTGGCACCGGCGCCGAACTCGGGGGTATTGGTCTTGGCAACGATCAGCGCCCCGGCCTTGCGCAGGAGCCCGACCATGGCGGCATCGTTGCTGGGCACGTGGTCGCGGAAGAGCGGCGACCCGTGGGTGGTCAGCAACCCTTCGGTTTCGGTCAAATCCTTGACGCCGATCGGCAGGCCGTGCAGCGGACCCAGTTCGTCGCCGGCCAGCACCGCGGCCTCTGCCGCCTTGGCGGCGATGCGGGCCCTGGAAAAATCGGTGGCAGCAATGGCATTGACCGCTGGATCGACGGCGGCGATGCGGGCGATCGAGGCCTCGAGCAGCTCGACCGGCGAAATCTCCTTGGCGCCGATGCGCCGGCGCAGCTCGACGGCATCGAGGCGGGTAAGATCGCTGGCCTCCTGCATGTTGCCTCCTCGGCGCCCCGGGGCTCGTGCCCGGCAGGATGCCACTGTCACGGCCCGCGCGCCAAGGCCAATGTGGGTTGTCGATTGTGCCGAGCGGCCGCGCCCCAATGGCGACGGCCGGGGCGCACTTCGATCCGGCCGCAGCAAATCGCACAAGGGCTCCGCGCGCGACGGGCACAAGGCTGGCATTGCAGGAAGGATCAGGGCATCGATGAGACGGTGACGGGGCGCCACAGCTGATGCGATGGCGACAACGCCACGGACCCGTTCGAGAACGCTAGCGGTGCCGACCGGTTCGCTTGCGGGGTGGTGGCGAACGGCTGATGGTGCCGGCGGCGCCTACTCGGCGCCGTCAGCCGCCGGCGATCTGCGGCAGGATGTGCACGTCGCTATCGGGGCCGATCTCCTGCAACAGGGCGTCCTGGTAGATCTGGCCGTCGATGGCGACCGCCGACCCGGTTTCCAGGTGCGGCAACAAGGCTGGATATTTCTCGCCGAGGCGTTGAAAAAGCTGATGCACATTGCCGGCGGTGACCTCGAGCTCCGTCACCCCACCCGTGAATTGACGCAGATTACCGATCAACGTCACGTGCGCCATGGGTGATCCCGCCTGGTCGTGCCAGCTGGGGGCATCGCCGGCCGATGCCCCCGTGTTTGGGCCGGTGTCAAACCTTGGCCGTGCCTTTGGCGCGCGCCTCGTCGAGGGCCTTGAGCACCCGCGGCGGCGACATCGGCAGGTCGGTGAAGCGCACCCCGGTGGCATTGGCGACGGCATTGGCGATGGCTGCCATCGGCGGCACAATCGGAGTTTCGCCGACGCCGCGCACGCCATACGGGTGGCGCGGGTTTGGCACCTCGACGATCACCGTGTCGATCATCGGCAGGTCGGAGGCCACCGGCACCCGATAGTCGAGAAAACCGGGGTTCTGCAATTTGCCGTCGTCGCCGTAGATGTACTCCTCGTTGAGCGCCCAGCCGATGCCTTGGGCCACACCCCCCTGATACTGGCCTTCGACGTAGCTTGGATGGATCGCGCGGCCGGCATCCTGGATGGCGGTATAGCGGATCACCGAAACCTTGCCGGTCTCCGGATCGACCTCGACGTCGGCGATATGCGTGGCAAGGCTCGGGGCCGCGCCGGCGGCGTTAATGCGGGCATAGCCGACGATCGGACCACCGGTCTTGCCGGCGATGCCGGCGATCTCCTTCAACGACATCGGCGCATGCTTGCCGGCATTGGGGCCGGCCGGGCGTACGCCGCCATTGCTGTACTCGACGGCATCATCGGGCAGTTCCCACAGCTTTGCCGCGCGCCGGCAGGCTTCCTTCATGACATCGCGCGCCGCTTCCACCGTCGCCATCCCGCTTGAGAAGGTCGAGCGGCTGCCGCCGGTGAGAAAGTTGTAGCCGAGCTGGCCGGTGTCGCCGATCTGGACCCTGATTTTGTCCAGCGGCACGCCCAGCTCTTCCGCCGCCATCATGCACAAGGAGGCGCGCAGGCCACCAATGTCTGGCGTGCCGGCG
>Ga0126384_10002085_pt1 | contig 12054 bp, 12 predicted proteins | sample PanSoiMetPlot_36_FD_92543 | JGI IMG/M metagenome (GOLD analysis project Ga0126384, IMG submission 92543) | Tropical forest soil microbial communities from Panama - MetaG Plot_36 | ecosystem: Environmental > Terrestrial > Soil > Tropical forest > Bulk soil | place: Panama | collected 2016-02-17 | reverse complement strand
CTGCCTCCCGGCCAAGACCGTCCTGTCGTGCTCAGCTTCGCCGAGTCGCGGCTAAGCGTCCAGGGGCCGTGCAACCGGCTCGTCGGCGGATATCAGGTCACTGGCGCCAACCAGCTCACTGTCAACGCTGGCGCGTCCACCATGATGGCCTGCGATCCGGCCTTGATGCAGGCGGACGCCGCTTTGTCCAACCTGCTGGCCAAACCACTGCAAGTCCAGATGACTGGTCGGCCCTCCGCGCAGCTGCAGCTGGTGTCTCCTGGCGATGGCACGCTAAATTTCACCGGCGAACCTACTCCGGAATCGCTCTACGGGGTCGGTACCACGGTCTTTCTCGAAATCGCCGCCCAATCGGTTGCCTGCCCGAATCCGCCGTCGCCCAACCCGCGGTGCCTGCAATACCGCGAGCGGCACTATGACGACAAGGGTATGGTGGTCGGAACTCCCGGCGAATGGAAGCCTCTGACCGTGAATATCGAGGGCTTCACCCACCGCGAAGGCGTACGCAATGTACTGCGGGTTAAGCAATTCCAGGGCCCTGCATCAGCTGGCGGCGCACCTTCTAACGTCTATGTGCTCGACCTGGTGGTAGAGTCGGAAATCGTAAAGCCGTAAAGCGTTGCCTCAATGGCCGCGACAGAGTGGTTGTGAAGATGACTGTTGTAATCAGCCGTGGGTCAGTTCGGGTCTGTGGCCCGCGAAACCGCGTGAAAATGGGGGCAGAGCCGAGCAAGAATCCACAATGGCTCGGAGCGGCGAGATTAATTCAACACTGGAGAAGGCAAGGGCGAATGTCGTCCTTCGTGACCTCTGTGTACAGCGCAAGAAAACGGTCCATGCCCCGAGGTTTGGCGGAGACACGGACTAAGCCGGCGACTCTAGTTCGGCCCCACAGATCGGCAAAACGAACCCCAGTTTGCTGAGCAAGCACTTTGGTGACGAGGTCAGTCAAAAGCCAATCTGCAAGGACCAAGCGTGTTGGCAGTTGCCTTGCCACCCACATCTAATCAGCGTTGGCAATTTGAGGTTTTGGCGCGAGCCAGTACTCTTCCTCAATAGGCGCTATCGTCAGCTTCAGGGTTTGGTGCTGCGCTTCGTCTGGTTGCAGTAGGACCAATGGCTGAACAGGGACATTCGAACCAGTGTAGGCTGCGCTTTAATTCTGTAGACCATCGGGGCAGACAAATCAGCCCAGCCGTCCTCAACGTCGCCGAAGAGATCGGGATACGTGCGTTACGCCACGCCGAAAGGCTGCTCATCGACCCCGCTGTGGCAGCAAATCTGCTCGAGGAGGCCGCCGCAACCGTGTCGCGCGCCATGAGCACTAGATCATCGAGCCAAGATCCCATACAGGACCTCAATTCATATCTGTTTCGTGCTTTCATCCGGCGAGTGAACAAGCGATGCAAGCAAGAATTGTCATCGGTCGAGTCGCTGAAGATCACTGCGCGAGAAACGCTTAACTCGGTCGATCTCCGCGCATCCATCGACAACAAGATCCTGATCGATGAATTTCTGATGCAGTGCGATCCGACCACTCGTGACATGTTCTGGAGGCGAATTGTTGGCTTCTCGTGGAGAGAGATTGGCAGGTTCCACCGAATATCGACTCACGCTGCGGAGTCGAGGTTCAATCAAACATTCCAAAAGGTCAGGAGCAAGCTTGGATTGAGATGAGAAGGGGGCACCACACCCGTAGTGGCAAATTGCGATGGTGAGAAATATCACAAAACGTGAAACGCTTCGAGCAGAGAAAGAGCTGCTTGTTTTCGCCCGCTCCTATCTTTCTAAGGCGTTCCCCAACCCCGAACGCCGTGGCTGTCCGCCTGACGAAGCGCTCACGGCAATAGCGCTGGCTTGGCGCGAAGGCGACGAATTCGTAAGCGACCACCTGACGTGCTGCTCGCCATGCTTCAACGCCTACATGGGCTATCTCGTTCGGACGAGGGCAAAGGTGCGGAAGGTTACTCGGATCAGGCGCACAGCAGCCGCCATTGGCATCGCAACCGTTCTTGTAATTGCTGTTTACTTGTTCGTTGCCAGGCGCCGGAACCCCCCCGTCGTTGCGCCGGGAAGCCCGGCGCCGATTACTGAGCCCGGAACACCTAACCAGGCTCCGACAACAGCAGTGTACGTCCCAGTGCTAATCGACTTCAGTGGCACATCTCCGACACGAGGCTCAAACCAGAATGCCCTTCGCCCTGTGCCGCAGACAATCCCTTCCGGCTCAACTGTATCTCTGAGCCTGCGCTTGCCGCTTGGGAGCGAAGAGCGCCGCTACTTGATGACTCTCACGTCGGGACGGCAGGTCGTGTGGTCGGCAGCAGCGCAAGCACGGCGGGAAAACGGAGAGACGCTATTGCATGTTGATGCCAACTTTAAGAACCTTCAGCCGGGCAGCTATCACCTGCAGATTTCATCAGCCGGTCGACGGTTCAGGACACCGATTTTGATCAAGCCTGCTCTCGCCACTACGGAGCAACAACATTGAATGCACTAAGCGCTTGCATCAGTTATGGAGTCACTGTATGTCAAAGGCGAGCTTTGTCGTCATCCTCATTTGCTTGCTGGTTACAGCTATATCCGCGCTATCAGAAGATTCGCCAGAAGCGACCTTGCAGCGGGGACTTTACCTCTCAGATCTCTACAACTGGACAGCCGCCCGCCCATACCTGATTCAGGCCCAGCAATTATTCGAAGCAAGTGGCGACCAAAAGAAGGCTCTGTACGCCCAACTGGCAGCGATCAGGGCTGGCGTGGAGCCCATTCCGCTGCCGGAACGTTCGTACAATCTTGCGCAGGAATTAGAGATAAGCCCGATACTGCAATCTGATCCTGAGCTGCGGATGTATTGCCTAGCGGTCAAAGGTGAGATCGATGGAGAGATTGATAACGCAGCGATGCGGCGCGATTGGACGGAGGTCAGCAAGTTGGCGCACGATCTCGACAATCCAAAATGGCAATACCGAGCCTTAGGTCAGCTCGGCTTCGCGGACTTTTACGACGGAGACCTTCCTGGGGCACAGAAGAAAGTGGCCGAAGCCCTGATTGGGGCTACGGCGACCAAGGACGTGGGAGCCCAGATCTTTTTTTTATCGACCACGGCGTCCGGGCTGGTCATGCAAAGTATGAATGACCAGGCACTGGAGTACGCTGATCGAGCTATCGCACTGGCGACGTCAACTCCCGACGCTGGCTATCCCGTCATAGCTGAGGCTGCACGGCTCTTGGCAATGGTTAACAAGGGGCAGACTGAGGCGGCGCAGGCTGAACTAAGAAAAGTGCTTGCCAGGCCTGATGTGAGAAACAGCCAGGGGTACATGGCGGAGTTGTGCTCAACAGCTGCAAAAATTGCCCAGCTCCAAAACGACATTGCTCGCGCTATTGCTTATATGACCGAAGCGCTTCAGCACGCGACGCTGATCGACGCCAGGAAAGTGATTCCGGAATATCAGAGTGAACTCTCGCACCTGTACGGACTAAGCGGAGACTTGCCCAAAGCCGAAGAATTCGCTAACGACGCCGCCTCATCCGCGCAAGCCTTTGGAATAATCCCTCAGATCCCTAGATTGCTTGGTATTTTGGCGCAAGTTCAAATCGCTCAGCACAAGTATGTGGCAGCCGACCAAACCTACGACAGAGCCGCCGCGATTCAGGACCTCATGATTGGTAACACCGACAGCGTGCTCGGGAAAACGGCTCTGGTCAAAGGCGCGGGCGACCTGTATGCAAAACATTTTGCATTGAATGCCGAACATAGCGGGGATGTGGCTAAGGCTTTCACCATTCTCGAACAGGCTCGTGGACGGGTCATGACCGATCTGTTGATGTCGGGTGCCCAGGCCTCACCGGAAGCTGTCGCAGCCGAGCATAAGATCGCGCAGCTTCGTCTCAGTCTGATGTCTGCACATTCGAATCAAGAAATCGCTCAGCTTCGCGACGCAATCTTCATGGTTGAGCAGTCAAGATCGATCACGCCGGATATCAGCATTTTGAAAGCGAAAGAACACCAGACCGTCACCCTTGTTCAGCTTCAGAACAGCCTGTCTGCACAAGAGGCGGTCCTCGAGTACGTTGTTGAAGACCCAGCTTCGTACTGCTTGATTGTTACAAGCAATGGCTACCGAATCGCAAAGCTGGCAGGAAAAAGCAAGATCTCGCGGGCGGCAGTGGCTTATTTGAAGGAAGTAAAGGCCAAGCACTCAGCGCGGGCGGAAGCGAGAACCCTATATCAATTACTACTGCAACCCCTTAACGAAGCTCAAACTAGAGAGCAACTGATCGTAGTTCGCGATGGCCAACTGCATCTTGTGCCATTCGATGCCCTCCTCAATTCGCATAACGAGTACGTCTTGGAATCGCAAACTGTAGATTACGAGCCATCCGCAACGAGTTTCTTCTTGCTCCGCACGGCAGATCGAACGAAGCGTCCAAACGAGGGTCTTCTTGCAGTGGGTGGGGTTCCCTATGGCCGTAGCAACCTAAAGAAGACTGCCGTGACCCGCGGCTACGGCGATGCAAGTCTCTCTGATCTGCCTAGCTCTGGTGATGAAGCGCGCGCTGCTGTCGCGGCGTTGCCCAATAAGCTCAATGCACTGCTCGTAGGCAGCAAGGCGACGGAGACCGCCTTCAAGGAGTCTACCAATCACTCCATGTTTCATTTGGCAGCTCACGCGATTGTGAACGAAGCCCGACCCGATCGTGCCGCTCTCGTGTTGCTTAGCGATCCGGTAAGCGTGGAGGACGGGTTTCTGCAGACTTCTGAGGTTGTGCAGTTACCGCTGAATGCAGACTTGGTTGTGCTGTCGGCCTGTGACACAGCCGTGGGACCAATCCAAGGAGAAGAAGGAATTGAAACGCTATCGCGGGCCTTTTTGCTGGCAGGGGCACGCACCGTCATCTCGACTCTGTGGTCAATTGACGATGACTCAACGCTCTTCCTGATGAAGAGCTTCTACGCACAGTTGGCCCGCAAGAAGACCGCGTCTTACGCGCTGCGAATCGCAAAGAAGAAGATGTTGACTACGTTTGGCCCAACCAAGGCGCCGCCTTACTACTGGGCAGGATTCACCGTAGAGGGACTCGTGCCTTCGTCGGTGCAAAAGTGATTGACTTGGCAGCCCGAAGAAAGATCGTCCTCCGCGTCCGTGATCTGGTGCTAAAGCACCACGTCAATATTGGAAACGTCGATCTCGATCGGTGGAGCAAGGACGTCGATGAGCGTACCCCGTCGCTACTCGCTGCGGAGAACGATGACGCTTTCGAGCGGCGCATCCAAGAACTCTTGGCCGAACTTAAATCCAGCCATACGGATTTCTACCGCTCCAACAGGAATCCGATCAAGCCGGAGCACGCCATTGGCGCGACCCTCCGCTTGGTAACCGTTTCAGAGACGCAAAGATGGATGTTCCTGGACGTATTCGAGGATAGTGCGGCGGCACATAGCGGGATCAAACCAGGTCATCTGCTTGTAAGCGTGAACGGCGTCCCTGCCGCTCCGCCGGAATATCCTGCCTTTCGCTTCGGAGGAGAACACCACCTGACAATTCAAGCCCCAAATAATGCCACAACCCAGGAGATCGCAGTAATGGTTCCTGAAAGGAAGGCGACGAGACCGAGGCTTCCCTTCGTCGAACCCAAGAGCGTGAGCTACAGGATGCTGACCAACCGGATAGGCTTGGTCAAAGTCGCATACTTTTCCGGAATGTTTGGCATTCGGTTCTCGAAAGTGCTTGATACGGCGATGGCATCACTGAAATCACAGGGTTGTGATCTTCTGATTATTGATCTACGTGGCTGCATCGGGGGGAGTCTCGGCTTCGCGCGACTCGTAAGTTATATGTGCCCTGGCCAGATTCCAATCGGCTACGACATTACCAAAAAACGGCAGCGGCAAGGATACGACGTCGCCCGCCTTCCGCGCGTGCCGATGCCGGACACCAGGGCCGGGATCATATTCAGACTGGCGCAGTATTCAGTCCGAGATAAGTCTCTCGTGCTGCTCACACAGGGATTGGGGCCTCAGCCATTCCACCGACACATTGTTGTCCTGATCAATGAAAAGACGAGCTCTGCCGGCGAAATTGCTGCCCAGTTCGCAAAGGACACGAAGATCGCTACTCTTGTAGGCGCAAGGACTGCCGGGTTGGTGGCCGGTGCGGATGTATTCGACGTGGGCTCTGGCTATTCCCTTTTCCTGCCGGTGTTCGGTTGGTTCAGTGCTGGTGGTAATTACAGCGGAGGATCAGGTGTGGTGCCGGACATCCGGATCGAGGTTGATCCAGTTCGATTGGCCGAGGGAACCGACGACCAACTCAACAAAGCGCTCGAGATAATCCTGTAGCCGGCACGTCGGTTTGATTCGCGAAATACAAAAAATTCGGAATTGTCTGCAGGTCGGCCGGGCTGAGGATCGATGCAGTCGAACCACGATGCGAGAGTCCGTTTCCTGCTGGCATAGCACTCCTTTGTTAAACCGCCAGAGTATTTCGTGCCCTAACACTTCCGATATTAGTGCCAATTCGGCATTGAGCTTTCCCGCTTCCTGCAACCTCTTCAAGTTATAGGGGAAGACTAGCCCTCATTCAGTCAAGTTCCCTAAACAGGAAAGCCAACTGAACGGCCTACGCAGTGTGATGCGTTGTATGCGGAAGTCTGTCTGTAAGAACGATGGTGGAAGCAATAGAAAGTTGCGCTGGCTGCCTCAGTTTGATCGCTTGCTGATGGCGGGGATCAAACATGGCCCTGCGACGAAGAAGGAAGCAATCAACAGGATTCTTGCTTTGGCACCTCAGTGCACGCGTGGAGACTGTTGGAAGCGAATCCGCTACTTAAGGAAAACTCAAGGGAGTGCGCATCTTCCGGACCATCCTCCCCGCAACAGCCCTCCTCAGTCCGCTATAACCAGCCGACATTCCCCGCGCACCTGGACGCCCGCCGATGATGACAAACTGTTGAATTTGGCGGGATATGAACCGGTTAGAAAGATTGCTCAGCGCCTGGGTCGATCCGTCGGCGCAGTGCGTTCTCGACTTGGAGCACTTGGAATGAGCGCCAAGGTCAAGGACGGTTGGTCGTTGCGCGCGTTGGGAAAGTTGTTGCGAGTCGGTCCAGCAAGGCTGAGATACCTCATCGGAAAGGGAATTCTCAGGGTGCGCGATCCGCGCGTAACAGCCAGTTCGCTGTCGGCATACTGCGAGAAGAACAAGCCGCTAGATCCAGCGGTTGTGGATCGCGCCACGACGGTCCTCGGAAATGGGGCGGAGGCGTTGTCCTGGGAGCGAACAGCGGATATCTTGGGCGTGGCGCTGGCGCAGGTGCAGGAACTGATCATGTCTGGCCAGTTGAAGCTGGTTGATTGGTTCGTTACCGACAGGTCGTTTGAAGACTTTTGCAAGAAGCACGGCGACGAAATCAATCTGGCACTTCTCGATCCGGCAACAGCGAAGTGGTTGCGCAACGAGTACGGCGTAACAGATGCGGCTTTGAAGACCGCGAAGACTTCTCGCGCTCAAAAACACGCACTTGCCACCCGAACATGCGTGTGCGGAAGAACGATAGCCGGCAACCCTTACTACAGGCATGTAAGAGCATGCCGGGCCGCCAGCGGCACGACAGGCACGGTGCGACCCAATGTGCTGGATTTCAGCAGTCGGACGCTCGTGAGCTTTCAGTCGAGGTCAACGAAAGAGCCGGCTTCTGTACGCCAATCAGCAAAAGGCGAGTAAGGACTCGGCAAGTCTTGCCCCAGAGATCGCCAGCGGAAGAAGGCGGCGGAGTGCTGATCTCGGTTAGCGATACGGGTGCGGGGCTGTCGGCGGCAAAAATCGACCAGATGTTTAATGCTTTCTTTACGACTAAACCGCAAGGCACCGGTATGGGCCTGGCGATCAGCGCTCGATTGTGGAGTCGCATGCCAGCGCTTGTGGGCGACGCCGAATGAAGGACGCGGTGCACCCTTTCATTTCCAGTCCGCCGCTCGAAGTCGAGGGGTTGAACGTCCCATAGCAGAAAAAGTCGCTACGAACTCTGGTCAGTCCGGCAATAGCGGATCAGGAGTCTCGTACTCGATAAGAGTAGCGTATCAAATGCCACTACATTAGTTCTGTTGCCGAATGTCAGGTACTATCAACATGAGCGATAATCACTAACAGGAGAACCTCAGATGAACCTTGAAAGTATTCTTGATGAACTCCGTAGCCGGCGCACCCGTATAGAACAAGCCATTGCTGCCCTAACTACACATGATAGCCGTTCATCAAAGGCTCGCGGCATGAAACGCGGTCGCTTGAGCGCTGCAGCACGTGCCAGAATCGGTGCTGCAAAGAAGGCCTGGTGGGCAAAGCAGAAGCGCAAGACCGGTGCCGCGAAGAGTAAGCTGACGTTGATCAATACCGGGAGGCGCAGGCCCATGAGTTCTGCGGCGCGAAAGAAGCTTTCGACATTAATGAAAGCAAGGTGGGCTGAGAGGAAGAAGGCTGCCTGAGTATTAATCAACCTGATCTATTGACTTGAGTTCTGCGTCCTGAAGATGAATGCCCCGGTGACTTCAGCGACCTACATGCAGCAGTCAACGGTTTTCGTTTGTGACTGGTATGTTCTCAGCAGTCGGCAAAGTCCCAACAATTGCTCATCGTCGGACTCGGGACTGCTCATACAGGTTAGATGCACCCAGGCGTGCCAGATACGGAAGGACAAAGCTTCTTTTTGCTAAGTAATAGTGTCCCATAAGTAACTACCAATACATCGGGAATCGCGGTAAGCTGCCCTATGCCTACCGGACGACCTAAGCCTGCCCTCGAACTGACCGTGGAAGAACACACACAACTGAAGAGTTTGGCGGTCTCGCGTTCCTTGCCGCATGCTTTGGTGTCCCGTGCCCAGGTGGTACTGTGGTCGGCAGAAGGACAAAGCAACCGTAAAGATCGCCGACCATTTGGGCTGGACCCAGGCCACCGTGGGCAAATGGCGGCAGCGTTTTATCGAGCATCGTCTGGCAGGGCTATACGACGAGATGCGGCCGGGACGGCCACGCAGCCTCGAGGATGAGCAGATTGCGAGCTCGCTCAAACGTACGCTGTCGCGCAAGCCTCCGGGGGGTGCGCATTGGAGTGTGCGCCAAGCGGCCCAGACCAGCGGTATTTCCAAGTCGACCGTGCATCGTGTGTTTCAGACCTTTGCGGTGCAACTCCACCGCAGCCGCAGCTTTAAGCTCTCGACCGATCCATTTTTCATCGAGAAGGTACGGGACATCGTCGGCCTGTACCTGAATCCTCCCGACCATGCCCTGGTGCTTGGCGTGGATGAGAAGAGCCCGATCCAGGCCCTCAACCGCACCCAACCCGTGCTGCCCATGGGCTTGGGCTATGTCGAGGGCATCACGCACGACTATGTTCGCCATGGCACCACCACCCTATTTGCGGCGCTAGATATTGCCACCGGTGCGGTCTTTACCGAGTGCAAGCCCCGCCATCGCCATCAAGAGTTCCTTTCCTTCCTGTGTAGCCTGAAGCCTGTGTTCCTGCCCAACTTGATCTCCACTTGGTGGTCGATAACTACACCACTCACAAGCAGGCCCAGGTACGCACCTGGTTGGCACAACGTCCTCGCTTCCATATGCATTACACCCCTACCGACTCGTCGTGGCTGAATCAAGTGGAGCGGTGGTTTGGTCTCATCACCCAGCGAGCCATTCGCCGTGGATCATTCCGCAGCGTGAAGGAATTAGTGCAGAAGATCGATGACTTCGTACAGAACTATAACCGCAGGCACCGACCTTTCATTTGGACGGCTACGGCCGATTCCATTCTCCAAAAGATCGTGCGTCTTTGCTCACGTATTTCCGGGACGCGACACTAGATATCGATGGAAAATCCTCGTTACCAATTAGTTCTAGCTTGCCGGCCACCCGGAAGCTGGCTCTCCATACTTCCGGTCTTACCCTTTAATCAGGCCGAATGACGATGATGACGGGAAGCTCCTGCTCTGACGAAAGGCGCCGCAGGTCCATCGCGCGTCGGTCCTATCGGGAGAACGTCTCGATGATCGCCTCGGCGATCGCGTCGGCGTACTTGTCGAGCACAAAGTGGCCGCCGTCGAAATAGCGCAGGTCGGCCGCCGGCACAACCTGCTTCACGCCTTCCGCGGCCGCCGGCAGGATAAGAGGGTCATTTCGCCCCCACACGATGAGCGTCTTCGGCTGCCGTTCTTTCAGATAGGCGGTCCATTGCGGGCAGAGCTGGATGTTCGTCGCGAGGTTCATAAACAACCTCGACATAAAGACCCGATTGACGGCGATAGAGAACGCATAGGCGTCGGCCACATCATCGAAGGTCGGTCGCCGGACGGTCGGCGCCGGCGCTTCACTGAACCCCATGCCGGGGTAGTCGGGCGCGATGACATGAAACCGATCCGCCAGAAGCGGAATGAGGTCGTGGAACTGGTACGACGAGGAAGGAAAACCGTGCAGCAGGGACGATGGTTGGCTTAGACGGGTCCCCCGTCTCGCGGTAGAAGAGCCTCAGGCCCGCAACGTCGGCGGTCTTGAAGTACATACCTCTTGCTCCTCACCGCCCTAAATCATTTCGACAAGACAAATCTAGTCTTTCGCGCATCGCCGCGAAAAGCAAATTACGCCTACAGAAAGGCAAACCGAGCAATGTTGTCAATCCAGCGAGGTCCTCGCAGGCATGCCGAATGACACCTAAACTCTTAAATTAGTCGGTAAAACGGAAGGAACCTTCAATCTCCGGTTCTCCCGTCATCCATACGCTAGCAGGCACCCGAACGATCAGCCACTGATGCCCTTCCGTTGAACAGTTGTCCCGAAATCAGAGCCTATTACGCCACCCCGATTCGGTGCAGCACCGCGTCGAGACCCTCCGAGACTCTCGTCAGGAGGCCATGTTCAACCATATGTTGGAAAAACTGTTCATTGATGCCGCCAGCAGTGGCGTGAGTAGCGGCCAGCGATTGGAAACTGCGCTCAGATGCCTCGATAGCGCCAGTCGTTACCCCGAAGAAAAGGCGTGCAATGTAGTCTGGCTTGCGGTGCCGGAACACCTTGCTGCTCCAACCAAGACGCAATCGTTCATTAAACCCGAGGTAAAACGCAATCGTCGCGGTCGTCGCGCAAATTGCGTCGAACTCGTTTTCCCTTTCCACTGGAAAGACCGTTCCAAAGGCAGAGAAGACTTCAAAGGCCTCCGGATCGGGCGGATAGATTGCGGTGGGGCTCAATCGGTTTGCCGCTGACGGCAATGGTACTGCCCTTGCGATGCGCACAGCAGGCGCTACGAGGTCGGACAAGCTAAGCAGCGAGAGCGCCGAGACAAGACTGATAACCTGGTGATCGGGACGAAAACGCAACTCCGAAAGAACTTCTCGCGCCGCTGAAGGTCTCACAGCGATCACGATGGTGTCGGAGTGATCGAGAACCTCCTGGTTAGACGACGCGACGGATATTCCACGGAAACGATTGACTAGCCCGTTAGCAATAGCAGAATTCCGAGGAGACAACCAGATGGAGTGGCCTGAGACGCCAGACGAGCTCAGGCCAGTGACGATTGATGATGTGATTGCGCCAGTTCCGATGAATCCTAGTTGCACGAGTCTTTCCTGTCGCCTGCAAAACCAGGCTCCCACACAGATCTTGAGCGGTCCCCAAAAGGGCAGCGAGCGGAGGCTTTTACGAAACTCCAACTTAGAAATCTATGGTGGAGCAAATACCATGGGTTTCCGACTAAAGAGCCGCGTAGCGGCGGCTTTGCAGTTAGTTAGCCCGGAGGCGCAAGCCGGAGTTCAAGTGAGAAGTTGCTCGAAGCCGCGTAGCGCGACACGGGTTTCGTAACAGCCTCAAGCGGTCGCCCTTTTTTAGCTCGCTTTCGCCTCTGTGTCGCCCTTTCGGAAGGCGGCTTCTCCACCGTCAGACACCTCGACCCACTTCGGGTCAGGCGAGGGCTCCGAGTCGTAGTTGTCGTGCCAGTTCCACCACTTGTACGGCGGGGTCTGGGGGTAACCCTCTGGCGAGTCCTCCCAAGTCTCCTGACGGCCGAG
>Ga0126384_10002084_pt1 | contig 12054 bp, 10 predicted proteins | sample PanSoiMetPlot_36_FD_92543 | JGI IMG/M metagenome (GOLD analysis project Ga0126384, IMG submission 92543) | Tropical forest soil microbial communities from Panama - MetaG Plot_36 | ecosystem: Environmental > Terrestrial > Soil > Tropical forest > Bulk soil | place: Panama | collected 2016-02-17 | reverse complement strand
CTTTACGATCGAGCTCGTTGAAATGGTCAAGCGTCGCCCAGTGCGGCACCAGGTTCGAGTTCGCGATCAGTACGCGTGGCGTATCCGAGTGCGTGCGAAACACGCCCACCGGCTTTCCCGATTGGACGCAAAGCGTCTCGTCAGCTTCGAGGGCACGCAACGATCTGACGATGCGATCAAAGCTTTCCCAATCGCGGGCGGCGCGGCCGACGCCGCCATACACAACGAGTTCCTGGGGCTTCTCGGCAACTTCGGGATCAAGGTTGTTCATCAGCATCCGCAGCGGCGCTTCGGTCAGCCAGCTGCGGGCGGAGATTTTTGGACCGCGGGGTGCCCGAATTGTGCGTGCGTTGTCAAGGCGAGTGGCCATGTCCATGTGGTCCTCTTCAGGAACGAGCAAACCCAAGGCAGGCTTCGAGGACAGCGCGCAAGATCTGCTGGATCGGCTTGGCGAAATCGGCATCCCAGGGCGGGGGCTCACTCTCATCACGAAGATAGCCGCGCATTGCAAGCTCCATCTGTACCGCGTGGATTCCTTCCTTGGGTCGGCCGTAGGCGCGGGTGATCCAACCGCCAGTGAAACGACCATTGACCACGTGCGGCCATTGGCTGGCTCCGCAAATAGCCGCGATGCGCTCACTCAAGGTCGCGTCGCATGCTTTGCCGTTGTTCGTGCCGATGTTGAACACCGGCAATTCGCCGGGGAACAGGCGCGATATCACTGACCTGATCGAGTGGCAGTCGTAAAGCACTACGCAATTATGCAAACTGCGCAGCCGCGCGAGCTCTTCTGTGAGCGCTGCATGATAAGGCTCGAAGTAAAGCTTCTTGCGCCGCTCGACCTCTTCCGGGCTCGGTGCTGCACCGCTCCGATAGAGCGGGCGGCCATCAAAAGTCTCGATCGGGATGAGGCCGGTAGTTGCTTGACCAGGATAGAGCGACGCGCCGGAAGGATCGCGGTTTACATCGACGACCGTGCGTGAGAGCGCCGTATGCACCGTAGTAGCGCCGAGCTCGGAAGCGAACGAATACAGTAGGTCGATATGCCAGTCAGCATCGTGACGCGCGAGTGCGGGCGATACCAAGCCCGCCGCACACTCGTCCGGAATGTACACTCCAGTGTGCGGGAGCGAGACCAGAAGTGGTGCATCGCCCCGCCTGAGCGTGAGCCAGTCTTCCGTCATGCGTCCGGCCTCTCGAAATCGGGCAAATCGACGCCGACCACGCTGGCAAGCGCACCAGAGCGCACGAGATCGGCGGCGGCGGCGATGTCGGGGGCGAGATAGCGATCCTGATCGAGCATCGGAACGCATTCACGCAGCCGCGTGCGCGCACGCTCGAGTGGAGCGCTGGACTTCATCGGCGCATGGAAGTCGCAGCCTTGCGCCGCCGCCAGCAATTCGATCGCGACCACGTTCGCGGCGTTCTCCACCATGGCGGAAACGCGTCGTGCGCCGTGCGCGGCCATCGACACATGGTCCTCCTGGTTGGCGGAGGTCGGGATCGAATCGACGCTGGCTGGATAGGCGCGCTGCTTGTTCTCGGCGACCAGTGCTGCGGCGGTCACCTGCGCGTTCATGAATCCAGAATTGAGGCCTGGCTGCGGTGTCAGAAAAGCGGGCAGACCAGAGAGTGTCGAATCGATCAGCATCGCGATGCGCCGCTCGGCGAGCGAGCCCATTTCACACACCGCCATCGCCATGATGTCGGCGGCGAACGCCACCGGCTCACCGTGGAAATTGCCCCCGGACAACGCCTCGCCGGATTCAGCAAAAATAAGCGGATTGTCGGAGACACCGTTTGCCTCGGTCACCAGCGTCGCCGTCGCCTGGCGGAGAAGGTCGAGCACGGCGCCCATGACCTGCGGCTGGCAGCGCAGGCAATACGGATCCTGCACGCGATCGTCGTTGATGAGGTGGGAGGCGCGGATCGCGCTCCCTGCCATGAGGGCAAGCAATGCGGCGGCGACATCGATCTGGCCGCGATGGCCGCGCAGCCCGTGAATGCGCGCATCGAACGGTGTATCGGAGCCCCTCGCCGCATCGGTCGATAGCGCGCCGATGATGAGCGCCGCCTGGAACACGCGCTCAATGGCGAACAGGCTCGCCAAGGCTTCCGCGGTCGAGAACTGGGTGCCGTTGAGCAGCGCGAGGCCTTCCTTCGGTCCAAACACGATGGGCGCGAGCCCGGCCTCCGCGAGCGCGGCCTCGGCCGGCATAATTTCTCCGGCAAATTGTGCTTCGCCGATGCCCAGCAGCGCCGCAGCTAGGTGCGCGAGTGGAGCGAGATCACCCGAGGCCGCGACTGAGCCTTGGCTCGGTATTACCGGGATCACTTCACGCGCGAGCATTGTTTCAAGCATGGCGATCGTGGTCGGCCGCACGCCCGATGCGCCACGACCCAGGCTCGCGAGCTTCAATGCCATCATCAGGCGTACGGTTGCCGGTTGCATTGGCTCGCCCACGCCAGCCGCATGCGATAGCACGATGTTGCGCTGAAGCGTGGCTAGGTCACCTGACGGGATGAGCGCCCTCGCAAGCTTTCCAAATCCGGTGTTGATACCATAGACCGGCTGTCCCCGGGCGATGATTGCATCGACCGCTCGTGCGCTGGCCTCGACCATCGGCGCCGCTGCAGGGTCAAGCCGGACGGCCGCGCCATGCGCCACGTTTCGCCAGTCCGCGAGCGTCGCCCATCCCGGCCTCAGGGTTACCACGGCGGTCATTCGCCTCTCCAAACCCGTGCATGCAAGGGATTGAACCCGATACGGTAGACGAGCTCGGCCGGTCGCTCGATATCCCAGATGGCAAGATCGCACCACTTGCCCTGCTCAAGCGTGCCGATCTGAGCCAATCGGCCGAGCGCACGCGCCGCTTCACGGGTAACGCCGGCCACGGCCTCATCGACCGTGAGCCGGAACAGCGTCGCGGCCATGTTCATGATGACGAGCAGTGAGGTAATGGGTGAGGTGCCTGGGTTGCAGTCCGTCGCGATCGCCATGGGGACGCGCTGGCTGCGCAATTCATCGACCGGGGGCACCTGCTTTTCCCGCAACACGTAAAATGCACCGGGAAGTAGCACGGCGACAGTGCCGCTGCGCGCCATCGCTGCAACCCCGTCTCGGTCGGTGTATTCGAGATGATCGGCCGATAGGGCGCCGTGTTCGGCGGCGAGCTTTGCACCATGCAGATTGGAGAGCTGGTCAGCATGGAGCTTGACCGGAAGCCTCGCCGCCTGCGCAGCGGCAAACACTTGTGCGATCTGCTGAGGCGAAAACGCAATGTTTTCGCAGAACCCGTCAACCGCATCCGCAAGCCGCTCGCGCGCGATAGACGGAATCATCGAGCAGACCTGGTCGATATACCGCTCTTTGTCACCATGAGCTTCCGGCGGCAGAGCGTGGGCGCCGAGAAAGGTGGTGACCACATCGACCGTTCGCTCATGCGTCAGACGGCGCGCGGTCTGCAACATCCGCGACTCAGTTTTCAAATCCAAGCCATAGCCCGACTTAATCTCAATCGTTGTGACACCTTCTGCCAGGAGCCGATCGAGCCGCGACACGCTTGCACGCACGAGATCATCCTCACTGGCTGCCCGGGTCGCCTTCACCGTCGACACGATACCGCCGCCAGCCCGGGCAATGTCCTCATATGAGGCGCCACCGAGGCGCAACTCGAACTCGTGCGCGCGCTCCCCCGCGTAGACCAAGTGAGTGTGACAATCGACCAGCCCCGGCGTCACCCAGCGGCCGTCAAGCGCGATACGATGCTTCGCATCCCAGCTCGTCGGAAGGTCAGCGGCCGGGCCAGCAAAGGCGATCCGCCCGTTCTTGGCTGCGATAACGCCGCGCTCGATGATCCCGAGGCCCGCCCGACCGGCCGCGAGCGTCACGAGACGTGCATCAAACCAAATCTTGTCGAACCGCATTGGGCGCGTGATCACTGGGTCGAGGAGCCCCTGTTAAAACTCTATAGATATTTGCGCAACGCCGCCTATTGTCGAGCATGAGGCTGCGACAAACCCGACCAGAGCGGAGAATGCAATTTGCGGCGCGAGTTCTTTTTCGATCACGCTCTCTTGCCGTCCGGCTGGGCGCGGGACGTTCGGATTACGGTGGTCGATGGGATCGTTGTCGCGGTCGCCCAAGGCAGCACTCCTGCCGGGGCCGACCATATCGCCGGCATCGCAGTTCCGGGCCTTCCCAACCTCCATAGCCACGCGTTCCAGCGCGGGATGGCCGGGATTGCCGAACATCGCGGCCCAACCAACGATACGTTCTGGACCTGGCGCGAGGTCATGTACCGTTTCCTGGAAGTGCTGAATCCGGACGACGTCGAGACAATCGCGGCATTTGCCTACATGGAAATGCTGGAGGCGGGCTTCACGTGCGTGGGAGAATTCCACTACCTCCACCATGACGTGGACGGCCGGCCATTCGCAGACCTCGGAGAAATGGCTGCAAGGATCGCCGCCGCGGCTAAACGGACCGGAATCGGTCTGACGCTGCTTCCGTCCTTCTATGCCTATGGCGGATTTGGCGAGGCGGAACCTGGGAGCGGACAGCGGCGGTTCCTGAACGATCCCGAGAGATTCTCATATCTGGTCGAGCGCAGCCGCGCCATCGTGGCGGATCTGCCGCATGGCCAAGTCGGGATCGCGCCTCACTCCTTGCGCGCGGTATCGCCGCGCACTTTGCGCGCCGTCGTCGCCTCGCAGCCGGACGGCCCAATTCACATCCATGCAGCCGAACAGGCCAGAGAAGTCGAAGAGTCTACCAGGAGCCTGGGCTCACCGCCGGTGCAATGGCTCTTAGACAACTTCGCCGTCGATCGACGGTGGTGCCTGATACATTGCACCCACATGGCCCCGGACGAGACTCATCGGCTGGCCGCGTCGGGCGCGGCGGCAGGCCTATGCCCAACGACCGAAGCCAATCTTGGCGATGGCATTTTCCGCGCTTCGGCCTATCTGGCGGATGGAGGAATCTGTGGTGTTGGTAGCGATTCAAACATTCAGATCGATGCCGCGGCAGAGTTGCGCCAGCTTGAATACAGTCAGCGCCTTCAGCATCGCTCGCGAAACGTACTTGCCCGATACGAGGGTGAGTCGACCGGCCACTGGCTCTATACGGCGGCGCTCGCGGGCGGGGCCCAGGCGCTATCCCAGCCAATCGGAGCCATCGAACCAAACCGAAGGGCGGATATTGTGATTCTCGACGCCGATCATCCTGATCTTGCGACTGGCTCGCGACATTGGCTCGACTCATTCTTGTTCGTGGCAGGCAGGCGTCTGATTGACAGTGTGATTGCTGGTGGTGAAATCGTGGTCAAGCGCGGCCGCCACCACCAACATGAAACGATTTCGACAGCGTATAGACGAACGATCGCGCGATTAGTGTGTAGTTGATCGGAGAAAGCGAAATGGTCTTAGCTTCAGATGCAGGAGGGTTGCAAGGGAGCGTACACCAGAGTCTAGTGCTAGGTACACACATCCCGGGTTGCCGGCCAGACGTGATGCGTGAATCAGCCATGATCGTCGCAAGATTGGTGACAACAGTCCTGCTTCTGATGTCGGCGGCGGCCCCGGTCTCCGCGTTGGACGAGGCCAATTATCCCTCGAGGCAAATCCGCATCGTCGTCGGCTTCGCCGCTGGCGGGGCGCCCGATGCGTTGGCACGCATCATCAGCGATCGCCTGACGCAGAAGTGGGGCCAAGCCGTGGTGGTCGAGAACCGCACCGGAGCGAACGGCAATATTGCTATGGCGGCAGTAGCCAAGTCCCCTCCAGATGGGTACACGCTCGCGCTGGTGCCGGTCGGCAATGCTGCGGTGAATCCGTCGCTGTTTAGTGACCTACCCTATGAACTCGGACAATTCGCGCCTATCACACAGATCGCTAACGTCGAGAACGTACTTGTCATTAGCGCAAAATCGTCGATCTCGTCGCTCAAGGAACTGATCGCCCTCGGCCGGTCGAAAGGCACGAACCTCACCTATGCGACGCCCGGCGCCGGCAGTATCGCCCACCTCGCGGCCGAGCTGCTTGCGCGGAGCGCTGGTTTCCCGATGACGCACGTCACCTACCGCGGTGTCACGCCAGCGTTGACCGACGTCTTGCGTGGCGAGGTCACCATGATGTTCTCCCAGCTTTCGACCGCCAAACCGCTGATTGCGGCCGGCGAACTGCGCGCGCTCGGTGTTGCCAGCAAAGTACGCAGCGCCGTCCTGCCTGATGTGCCGACGATTGCGGAGGCGGGCGATGTGCCCGGATTTGAAGCTGTGTCCTGGTACGCCCTGATGGCTCCGGCTGGCACGCCCGAAGCGATCGTGGCCAAGCTTCACGACGGCGCTGTGGAGGCGATCAATGCGCCCGAAGCGAAGGCTGGGCTCGAGGCGCAAGGAGCAATGCCGGTCGGCAGCACACCGGCCGAACTTGCCACCGTGATCGCGACAGAGACGGCACGCTGGGCAAAGGTGATCCGTGACGCCAATGTAAAAATCGCGCCTTAGTCCGCTCCATGTCGCCGATCTACCTGCACTACTTGAATGCGCTCGATGTCGAAGCGCTTGCGCTCACCGATGACGAGATTCTGACAGCCGTCGAGGCTGGACTCGCGGCCCAGGGTCGCCGCGAGACGGTCATCGAGCCGCGCATGCATCTGATCCCGGATCCCGCCGTGCCGGGGCATTTCAATGTGCTGCGGGGTTCGTTCCGCGAACCGATTAACCTCGCGGGCGTCAAGGTGATCAGCGACTATGTTGATAACTACAAAGAAGGCCTCCCATCCGAGGTCGGGCTCCTGCTTCTGATGGACTCGCGCAACGGCGTGCCGAAGGCGATCATCGACGGCAACCACCTGACCGATATGCGCACCGGCGCAGTCACCGCGATCGGCGCCAAATATCTGGCGCGCAAGAACTCGCGAGTGCTCGCCCATGTTGGCGCCCGTGGCACGGCGTATTGGAACGTACGCCTGCTCGATCGCCTATTCAATTTCGAGGAAATCCGCGTTCATTCGCGCCGGCCGGAGAGCCGCAACGCATTCGCCACGCGCCTCTCTAAGGAACTGGGCAAGCCCGTGAAGGCAACGTCTGACTGGTGTTCTTGTGTCGAAGGCGCCGATATCATCGTGGAAGCCTCGCGCCTGCGCGAGCCTGCAGCCATGCTGAAGACGGAGTGGATCAAAAAAGGCGCCTTCGTCGTTCCCTACGGTACGATGAGCGCTGTCGAACTCTCGCTAACCGACATAATGTCCAAAGTGATTGTTGATGACTGGGGTCAGTGCAAGAGCGGACAATTCGGCTCGCTGCGCGCGCATGTGGAGGCTGGCAAGTTATCGGAGGCGACGCTGCATGCGGAAATGTGCGAGATCGTCGCAGGCCGCAAACCAGGCCGACAACACGACGAGGAGACAATTCTCTTCTGGCATCGAGGGCTTTCGCTTTCCGATATCGCCCTCGGTCACGCCATGTTAGAGAAGGCGACCCGGGTCGGCATTGGACATCGACTACGCTATGCCTGAACAATGTCCTTGATCGCCAACGCACGGATGTATGCGGTCACGCCAGCAGTGCGCGAGGCGTGGCGGACCTTGTTTGATTGGGCGGCGAGGAAATCAGGCGTTCCTCTCGAGTATATCGATCACGCCGCGCCTGAGCCGCTTGAAACGCTTTGGGCACGTGCCGATCTTGGCGCAACCTTCATGTGCGGGTTTCCATTTGCTTCCGCCATCCGGAAACCTGCCCTCCTTGCGGCACCTGTTCCCTCGCCGCCGCGCTACGGCGCACTTCCGCGATACTGCACCGACTTCATCGTGCGCGGTGATCGGCCCTTCGCACGTCTGAGCGACACGTTTGGCGGGCGCATCGGCTGGACGGTTGGGCACTCGCAATCTGGCTACAATGCTGTTCGTTGTCACTTGTCGCGTTGTCGCCGTGAGAACAGCGAGCCGCTATTCGCAGAGTGGGTTGGTCCACTCATTACGCCACGTCGTGTGATCGAGCACGTAATTGCGGGAAAAATTGACGTTGGTCCGCTGGACTCCTACGTGCATGATCTGCTCAAGCGCAACGAGCCGGAGACGACCGTCAGGCTGAGGACAGTAGAGTCGACAGCAATGACTCCGATTCCGCCACTGGTTGTTTCGTCGACGGTCGCGGACGACATCGTCGAGCGTCTGCGTGGCGCCCTGATGTCCGGTGCAATCCAGACGGAGTTGGCGGCGACCTTCGACGTGCTGGTGATGACGCGCTTCGCAGCGGTCAAACCCACCGATTACGCGGTCCTGCTGTCACAAGCGCGAGAGGCGGATCGTCAGGAAATTCCGACGCCAGCCCTAGGACTGCCGTAACGGCACACTCTGCGATACCGGACTGAAATGATACAGATGATCCAAAACCTTTTGAACGACGTATAGCCTTGTCAACCGCCGCGATCTGGCAAGGTCGACTTCGGGCTCGCCAACATAACGGGCGGACTGCCCGCAAACGCAAGCTCGAGCGGTGTGCGGCCTCGCGGTCAAGGCCGGCATGACCACGGATTAGTAAGTGCCAAGTGCCGTTCCTATTATCTGCTGACCTGCAGGTAGGCCTTGGCTTCCGCGAGTTCCGGCCTGGTCGCGCCGGAGTGATCAGCGAGTTCAAGTAAGCTCGTGTAGTAGTTGCGTGCAGTGCTCACGTTCCCGAGTCGGACCGCCGCGACGGCGGCCCGGCAAAGCTGCGCAGCCGGTTCTTTGCCGTGCCCAGCGATGCTTCGTAGGCTTGCAATGCCTCGGCCGGCCGGCCGAGCTCCAGCAACAGCATCCCGAGCGCCTCATGCGCGGTCATGCCGATCGGACCGGGGCTGAGTGTGTCGTGGGTCTCGGAGGTCTCTTCCGCCCGGGCGGCTTACTGCATCAGCGTCACCGCGTCGGAGTCGCGGCCAAGCGCCCGATAGACCCAGGCATTTGCCATCTTGAGCTGGACGTCGACCACCCGCGCCCAATAGAGGTTCTTCGCGTCCGCGAGCGTTTTTCGCAACGCTGCGAGCCGATCGATATCGGCGCGGGCATCGTCCGGCCGCCCACTGCGCGCAAGTCCAACCGCGCGTGCGAAATGAGGAACCGCCTCAGCATTGGGATACCGGCTCGGCCGCGGCGGCAACGTCGCGGCCGTTGACCAGTCGAGACGCTCCAGCGCCCAGCGTGCCTCCATTGCAGCAATGCCGAACGGACGTGCGCGCAGTCCTGAATCATGTTTGCGCGCGACAAGCTCATCCTCGATCTTGAGCGCGAGATCGAGCACCTGCTTGGCTTCCCGGTCTTGCGCCAGTTGCAGATGCGCATAGACCAGATAATCCAGCGCGTGGATGCGGTCTTCCGGGGTCCCTCGATCGGCTTCCGCGATTTCAGCGGCGTTGTTCGATTCGATCGTATCTTTCCAGCGGCCAAGCAATACGTAGGTGTGAGACGGCATATGGATCGCATGCGGCACCGCCGTCACGCAGATGGCGTATTTCTGCGCGGCGGCAAGTGCACGATCAACCAGAGCCGGGTAGTCATAGGCGTGGATGATGTAATGAGCCGGGCCTGGGTGCTCAGGCTTCTCCGCAAAAATCTGCTCCAAGATCGCGCCGGCCTGGAGCTGGTTCTTATAGGTCTTGTCGAGCCCGTCGGCGGTGGCGAGCAGGGACAGCGCATAGAAGATCCGCGCCTCGCGATCATCGGGATAGCGCTGCGCAACCTGCTCCATCTTGCGCATATAGGCCGCAGCGCGCGTGCGATGGTCGAGCTTGTCGTGATCCGTGTAGAAGGCCGCGAGCGCGTCGAGATAATCTTGTTCGCGGGGGGTCTTCGCGCCCAGCGCCAGAGCCCGCGCGATGGCGTTGCTTCCTTTCGTCAGATTGGCCGGCGTCGGCGGTGCCCAAATCTGGTTCCAGATGCTCATGGCGATGCCCCAATACGCCATGGCGCAATCCGGTTTGGCCTCGGTGATCGCCGTGAATTCCTTCAAGGCCTGCCCGTACCAGAACGAATGCAGGGCCGCGAGCGCGGCATCGAAGCGAGGTTGAATGTCGGCGCCGCACGAGACGGGAAAGCTGACGTCGCGTCCGCGGCCCTCCATCAGATCGTGGGCGTCCGACTGGGCATTGGCGCTGCGCGCCGCGCCGAGTGCAAGGAGCGCGGCAAGAATCGGTGCGAGCCACAGTCGTGTCTTGGACGCAAGCCGCATCCTAGTGCAATCGATGATCATGGCAACACTCCCATGGTTGCGTCTCTTCATCATAGGTCAGTCCGAGCGCTCCGCAGTTCTGCAATAAGCGACATCCGTTGCGAGACTCGGACATAAGCGCCGACTGGGCAAGGCGAGCTTTCGCACGAGAAGCTCAGCAGCTGCTATTTTCTCTCCGCGATTTCCTGGATGAACGGTTTCCACTGCGCAATTTCCTGGTCGATCTGGGCACGGTACTGCTCGTGCGTGGTCTTGACCGTGTCGGCACCAGCCCTGCGCATCACTTCCTTCACCTCTGGATCGTCGGCCATCTTGAGCAGGACCTCCGACAACTTGCGGATGATCGGCTCCAGGGTCTTGGACGGGGCCATAATGCCATTCCACGTTTCCACAACAAAACCGGGAAGGACTGCCTCACCGACAGTGGGGAGATCAGGCAAGTAGGGGCTGCGTTTGAGCGAGGTCACGGCCAGACCACGCACCGATCCGGCTTGGACCTGCGGCAGACCCTCAGTCATGTTCGCGAAAGCGAAATCGACCTCGCCGGTGACCACCGCGGCGGTCGAGGGCGCACCGCTCTTGAACGGGATGTGCACCACCTTGATGCCGGTGCGGGCCTGAAACAGCTCGACCGAGTAGTGGGTCAGCCCGCCGGCTCCGCTGGAGCCGTAGTTGAGCTTGCCGGGATTATCCTTGGCATGGGACACGAACTCAGCCAGCGTCTTCGCCGGCAGATCCTTCTTGACGATGACGACCTGCGCGATCGAACTGACGATGCCGACGGGCGCGAGGTCCCGTAACGGATCGTAGCCCACCTTCTGGTTCGGATCGAACGGTGCGATCGAGATGGCGCCGATACTGCAGACGCAGAAAGTATAGCCGTCGCCTGCCGAATTCGCGACGATCTGCGTACCCACGATGCCGCCGGCGCCCGCGCGATTGTCCACAATCACTGGCTTGCCCAACACCTTCTCGACGTAACGCGCGGCCACCCGGCCAACCAAGTCCGTATATCCACCCGCCCCGTACGGCACGACGAATGTGATGGGCCGAGCCGGCCATGCATCCTGCGCTCGCAGCATGCACGGCGCCAACGCGATCCCCAACGACAATACCAGTCCTGCAAGATGCTTCATCGCATTCTCCTTCTGTTTTTGTACACGGGGCGCCTGCCACTTGCACTCGATGGATCTCGACCGAGCAGACGCCGCAGGCCGTGCACTTCCCCCGTTGCCCAAGGCCGGACGTAGGTTCAAGGACGTTGATTCCGACGCGGTGCGCCATGACCTGCGTCAAGGCCAAGTTGTCAAGCTGTCAAGTGTCAAGGAGTCAAGGTAACTTTTGATCGCGATCGTCTGGAGCTCGCTCGCCCCGGTTGCCCCCCGCGATGCTTTTCGCCGGCGGAAGGACCCGCCAATCCATCCAGAAAAGCCAGCCTCGTTGGCTTACTCCGCCGCGACCTGCGCCGCCCCAGAGCTAAGTTTGGGATTGATCTCGCAGGCCTCCTCCCAACTCAGCACGTTGAGCGATTTGACGAACTTGCCGACGCCGTCGACCTCAGCGCAGAACAGGCCAAGCTCGATAATCTCTTCATCGCTGAAGTGGTGGGCGAGATCGGTATAGACCCCGTCTTTGTCGATGGAGTGCTCGCCCTGCTTGAACAGATCCGCATAATGCAGCGCTGCCTTCTCACGCTCGCTGAAGCAGCTCGCCGACAATGATCGGTATAGCTCGGACCATAGGACATGAATACGCCAGCTCGGTATGCGTGCTGTTAGCGCAGACTTCACGATCACGATGCAACGTCGGCTTTCGGAGCGACCCGGCGGTAAAGTCCCTGCTCGGG
>Ga0126384_10002082_pt1 | contig 12058 bp, 10 predicted proteins | sample PanSoiMetPlot_36_FD_92543 | JGI IMG/M metagenome (GOLD analysis project Ga0126384, IMG submission 92543) | Tropical forest soil microbial communities from Panama - MetaG Plot_36 | ecosystem: Environmental > Terrestrial > Soil > Tropical forest > Bulk soil | place: Panama | collected 2016-02-17 | reverse complement strand
GCTCCTCCGCCCGCGCCTGCCACCGATTCCAACAACGGCTTCTCAGAACTTAAGCCCAACGTTTCTGACGATTCCAGCGGAAACACAGGGCAGCCTGCCCCTCCGCCTCCGCAGATCAATGAAATTCCGGCGCCAGGTCAGCCGACGGACGCCAACTCCAAAGCTGATTCTGCCACGGCAAGCCAGTCATCCAATCAGTCCTCATCCGGCAGCACCGCCGATTCTTCTTCCAATAAGGCTGCACAGAGTTCGTCAAACAACCAGCAAAAGGACGACGATGAGAGCGTCTCCTCCAGCCGCAAGAAGAAGAAAAAGCACAAGCTGATCCCGTTCTAACCCTTCCTGTTTTGGGACGATTAGAACGCTCTCGATCACCAGGCCCGCAGTTTACTGCTGAGGTACCCATGGAGATCCCCCTGATACCTCCTTCTAACCCCATTCTGCACCTTATTGTTCGGCACGGTGACACCAGGGCTCAAGGGTCAGACATCCGCCTTAACGCCCTTTCGAACTGCCATGCCCACCTCGAAAGCAGTAGGCTGGGAGTGACCGGTAGTAACCTGCTTACCTCGTATTCACATTGACTCAGGGTAACAGACACGTTAATTTCGGCTCATCTAAGGACAAGGCCTTGGCTCGCAAAATCCTGCTCGCTGACGACAGTGTGACTGCCCAAAACATGGGCCGCAAAATCCTCACTGATGCGGGTTACGAGGTAGTCACCGTCAATAACGGCTCGGCAGCTCTCAAAAAAGTCAGCGAGGCGCAACCCGAACTGATTGTGCTCGACGTATATATGCCAGGCTACAGCGGTCTGGAAGTCTGCCAGCGCATCAAGGATTCGCGCGAAACCTCCCATATTCCGGTACTCCTCACGGTTGGAAAACTTGAGCCTTTCAAGCAGGACGAGGCTCGTCGCGTCCGCGCAGACGCATTCATCATTAAGCCATTCGAAGCCAGCGAATTAATGGCCGCCGTATCGAAGTTGGAAAACAAACTGGGAACTGCTCCGGCCCAACGCAAGGACGGTCGCCCCTCGGGGCCCGTGACCATGGAAAGCTTCGAGCGAACCGCGGCCGCCGGTGGTCCACGATATGGCGACGAGGAATCCGGCTGGAAGTCACGTATCAAATTCCCTGGCTCTGGACCCAAGCGATCTGAACCCGAGCCCGAACCTGAACCAGAAGCTTACAAGCCAGCATCGAGCGGCGAGTTCCGCGAACTAATCTCTGAAAAGCCCCCAGCCACTTCGCCTGCGCCAGCGATGCCGGACCGAGCGATACCGGCTGGCATTCCCCAGGACATTACACCCGACGAAATCGCGGCTATCGCAGCCGCCGCTGCCCGCGTTAAGGGTGGCATTTCAGTAGGAAAGAATTTCGAACGGCTGACCGACGAATCGAAACCGGAACAGAAGACACAGGCTCCTCCTGCGCAAGAAGCGAAAGTGGAAAAACCGGACACCGTTCCCACTCCCGTGGCTGGCGAGACTACCACTCCTAAGGTTGCGGAATCTCCGGTTTCGTCACAGAGATCCTCGGAAACAAAGCCGGAAACATCGAAAGAAGGCCGGAGCCAACAGGCCGTCTCCGAGGCAACTGCTTCCTCCTCAACTGCCGAGAAGCGTGCCGCGGCGCAGCCAGTCGAGACAGTAGCGCCAGCTCTTTCCGTCACAGCAAGCTCTCAGATTTCCGAACCAGCTTCTGCAGCAGCTCCCCTACAAGGATCCGAAGACGAAGAGCCAGTGACTGTCGCGGCTATTGGACCTGCGCCCGAAATTTCCAGTGCTCCGGCGACGATCAAGGCTGTTAGTTGTCGTTGGGTGGCTGAGGAAATTCCCGTGGACGCAGCCGAGTCAGCACTCGTCCTCGAGCGCGAGATGCACAAGGCCTTTGCCGCTTTTGCTGCTGCCGAGTATGGCCAAGCCTACAAGAGTGAACCCGTCGACCGTGATGACGAACCCATGTTCGCAACCATGGCGCCTCCCACGATTGGTGCGCCCTTGCCCATGATGGAAAGTTCATCGGTGGCAGACACAGACAGGTCGAAGGATGAAGCGAAGACCGACGAACCTGCGGGATCGAGTGCCCCAGTTTCACCGGTGGGTCTTCAGGAAATGTCGAGCACGTCGGAGGTCTCAAAACCCCCAGCGCCTCCTTTTGCACCCGCAGGTCCTGCCGAGGACGACTCAGGCCACGCCGTCGTCGCCTTTGGTGGACCTAACCTGATGGGCGGACCCGAATCTACCGTGCCTACGGTTACGGCACAAGTTACGTCTCCAGCAACTCCGCCTGTCGACAATAGGCCTGCGACCCTTACCTCGGAGTCAAGCGCAGCGGAAAAAGATGGAATCAGGACTCCGGAAGCTGCCAAGGATCAACGTGAGGCACAGCTTGCCGCGTCCACGGCTGCTGCCTTTGCCAATTGGCGCGAGGTTCGCGACTCTGTTCTCGGTTCCAAGAGCACAACTGAAGTCTCTCCGACCGCGGCTGGCACTCCATCGGCCGATGTGAAAGAACTGAAAGAAATAAAAGGACTCAAGCAAGACGAACCCACCCAACCCGAGGCTGCTATGGCCGCAGCGGCGTCCGCGGACTCCTCCACCACCGACCCCAATCTCTCCTCGATCGTCGACAACATGCTCGCCGAACTCAAGCCTAAGCTGATGGCCGAACTCGCGGAAAAACTCAAAAAAGAGAAATCCAAGAAATAGTTGGTTCTACAAGAACCCCACCTGCTGAGATTCGCTCTACCTGAATGGCAGGCGGTCGGTCGTCGGAGTGCCCGCGAGCATTACGACGCCATCGCCGCTCGCAGCACCTCACTCAGCCTGCGCGCCACGATTGCGTCCTCGCCTGGCTGCAACATCCACACACCTACGACAATCGTGTTCGGCCCTCCCGGCAATCCAGCGCTGGCCGGGTTTCCCCCTGTGGAAGGATTCAGCTCAATTCTCGGCTTCCCTTCCCGCATCTTTTGCGCAACTTCGGTGCCCGTGATCTTGAGGCCGTTTGTGTCGTAACTGATCAGCAGGTGTGGAACGTGGTTCGCCACTGGCGGAACAAAGAGCTGAGTGGTAACGGATGGAATTTTCTTAACCGCATCGGCAATGAGATTGGCTCGCTTCTGAAACTCGGCCTGCATCGCGTCATCATTCTGGCTCAGGTACCAATCCACCGCCGCCACCAGCCCGATAATCTCTTCTTTCGCAACCTTGAAACCGCGTCCAACCGCATTGGAATTGGGAGAGTTGTTCTGCCGCGCAGCATCGATCAGTTCTTTCTTGCCCAGGAGCAAACCCGTACATTGCGGTCCTCGGAGACCTTTGCCTCCCGAAAACGTCACCAGGTCAAAACCCATCTCGGGGTACTTCCAGAGATTCGAAATCGGTGGCACGTCGGCCGCGGCATCGTTAAAGCAAGGCACTCCATGCTCGTGTGCAATCTGGACCCAATCTTCGCGGCTGATTTGCCCGCCTTCGGCCGCGTTGAAGAAATTCGTCATCACGGTTCGCTCGTTGAAAGCCTGCTCGTATTGCTCAATCGTCTCCACTTCGACAAAGCGGATCCCGCAATTGCGGAACGCGTGGTCGTAGTCGTACCGGTGCGCCTTTTGAACAATGACTTCATTTTTCAACCCTGTCATGTCGGTGGGAATCCCGAGAATTGCATTCTTGTTGGCTCGCGTCACGCATGCGGCGGTACCTAGGGTCAGGGCTGCCGACGCCCCCGAAGTGACAAGTGCCGCTTCGCAGCGCAGCTGTTTGGCCAGGTACTCGCCGGACGCGACGAGCAACTCATTCAGATGGACAGGTTGTTTCGAAGCCAGCGCGATTGCCGCCTGTACTTCAGGCGGCATCGTCGAAGCCGACAAAACGGTGTACGTTCCGGCAGCATTAATGAACGGAGTGACACCCAGCTTGGCGTAATAATCCACTCCCTTGACCGAAGCTGCCTTTGCGGACTCGCGCGCGAAAACCGGGGTTGAGCAAGCCGCAAGTGTTCCAACCACAGCGTGTCCACCGACTTTTAACAGCTTTCGGCGATTGATATTTCTCTTCATCTCGGGGCTCCTTTCGGCTGGATCGCAATCCCGTTCGCCTCAGCGTACTTGCGAAACCTTCGCGTCCTTAGCCGTAAAGATTTTCCTGCGAATCTGTCTGACCAACTATTCCCTCGGATAATCGTCCGCCTTCGCCGGCAGCGACTTTCCTGTCGCTGGCGTATTGAAATACTGCGGCCTCGCCTTCTCCCACTCCACCATGCTCAAACCAGATGGGTCGTAAAGAATGCGCCCGCCACGCACTGTCATGCGCGCCGTCAACTTCACCTTTCCGTTCATGCGCGCCACCCCACAATCGATGTAGCTGAAATTTCCTTGCTGTAGTTCAAGAACGGCGACATCAGCCTCACTGCCCACCGAGAGCGTTCCTAGTTCCGGCCTGCGGATCTCATGCGCAGGATTCACCGTCGAGCGACGAATGACATCCTCCAGCGGCACTCCCATGGACAGAAACTTCGACATCACATTGTTCATGCTGAGAATCGTGTAGTTGCCCGTGTGCAGGTCCGTCGACATCGAATCGGGAACGAAGCCCTGCTTCACTGCCGGCACTGCGTTACGAAACCAGAAGCTCCCCGCCCCATGCCCCACGTCAAAAAACACTCCGCGCGCTCGCGCCTCGTTCATGATCGGGTTGAGCTTACCGTCCGGCAGCAGGATCGGAAACTGCTGGGCGAAGACATGCGTGTGAATGTCCCCCGGCCGCATCTTCTTCAAAATCAAATCGGCGTAACTCCGCTCCGGCGGACGCGGCCAGAAATCAAACATCACCGGAACGTCGGCTGCCCGGCCACACTCCTCGGCTCGGTCTACCGCGGCCCAGGGCACGTGTTCCCCATCCCACGGTTCGTCCGTCCAATAATGCGCGGTCTTCACTCCAACAATGATGCCGGGATACTGCTTGATCGTCTCCGCGCACCGCTTGGGATCCATCTGGTCAACGGTCTGCTCCAATCCACCTTGCATCCCGTTCCCGACAATGTTCAAGAACGCCAATACCCGCACTTTGGCATGGTCGATGACTTCTTCCTTCTCCTGCAGAAAAGTCTCTGCTCCCGCAGTACCCGCATCTACCAGTGTGGTTACGCCGGATTGCAGCGCGAGATCAGCAGGAATGCCTAGCGGGCCTTCATGCGCCCGCGCCTCCGGAGCAAACCAATTCAGTGGTGCGCCCCCGTGGCCAATATGGTAGTGAATATCGATCAGTCCTGGCGTGACGTAGAGTCCAGAAACATCTACCACCTTTCCAGCTTCGCCCGTAGGGATGTCTTTCTGCACAGCAGCAATCTTGCCCTTTGCCACGGCGACATCCATCACGCCATCCACGTGATTCGCAGGATCAATAACGCGTCCGCCTTTGAGCAGCAAGTCGTATTGAGGGCTCTGCCCCCGCGCTGATTGAAAGCTGAGAATAAGAATGAATGCGACTGCTACCAAATATCTTGCCAATGGCATGGGGTGGCTCTCCCGGTTGGAGCTTTCTCTGCTTGGAAGCGAAAAAACATGGAACGAAGTGCCGCAAGTTTACCGAGACCAAAGTGCGTTGTCACTCTTCTGGACGAAAAAATGGATCGCTTTTTCACCCTACAAGAATTTGGCCCACCACGCCTTCGAGTAATTCCGCCAAAGCCTTGCTCCCTCATTTATATTTCTCGCAGCGCTCGCATTTGCGAATCGCATCATCTGGCAGCGGCGCATTTTTTCGGAGCTGAATATGGACCGCCGTACCTTCGTGAAGAGCACGTGCCTGGGCACAGTAGGCTTCTGTATCGAAGGCGCGCCCGCTAACCCACAGCAGCAGCCTGCGCCTGCGCCCACGCTGCCGCAGGCGCCGCCCATTGAGGTTCACGGCCTTCCTCAGCGCAAGCCTTCACCCTTGGGAATGCCGGGCTTGTATCCGGGACGGGTCGTCGAGTTAGTCGACCGCAATTCGATCGTCTCCAATCGCGTCGCTCAACCCATCGTTTGCTCCATGCTGGAACAAGGCATGAAGGAACTCACCGGCGAGCGCTCATACTCCGCTGCCTGGTCCAAGCTCATCCAACCGAGCGACATCGTCGGCATAAAAATCAATCCCTCTGGTGCCCCCGCCTGTTGCTCCTCGCCCGAGATCGTGCGCGAAATCATCAGCGCGGTTCAATCGATCGGCGTTCCGTCCAAGAACATCGTCGTCTTCGATCGTTACTCTTATGAAATCGATGTCGGCGGCTACCAAGCGCTCTTACCGCCTGGGGTTGGCGTCCTGGGCATCGAAGATGGGGTGGGAGATATTTCCGGCTACAACCTCAACGCCTACTGCGAGGTCAATTTTTTCGGCGAATGGGAAACCCGTTCCTACATGGCCAGCGTAGTGGCACAAACCGTGACTAAGATCATCAATGTGCCCACCATGAAAGATCATTCCGCCGCTGGCGTCACAGGCTGCCTGAAAAACCTCGGCTACGGCACTTTCAACAACGTCGCCCGATCCCACCGCGCGCCCTACTCCTTCACTGATCCCTTAATTGGTCTCATGTGTTCGGCCGAACCCCTGCGCTCCAAATCGGTCCTTCATATCATGGACGGTATGCGCATGGTCTGGCACGGCGGCCCTCTAACTCAAGTGCAGGACTACATCTATCAGGCAGGAACTTTGCTAATCGGTACTGACCCGGTCGCCATCGACACGATCGAACTGGAGACGATTGAGAAGAAGCGCGCTGAGCAGGGTGCGCCCTCGGTGTGGCAACATGATCCGAAAAGCATCACCGCGAACAACATGGAATTCTTTCACAATCCAGCGAAGAACCTGTTCTATCGCCGGCCCGGCCACGTTGCCGCAGCAGGAAAGCTGGGCCTGGGAGTGGCTGAACCAGCGAAAATCGACCGCCGCACGATCCACCGGAGCTAATTGTGCCCGCCCCCGACTGGCCCACACTTCTGCAAGACAACCTGCGCACCGGCGGCCTCGGCATTCGGCCGGCCCACGCTCCGAATCGTCCACGCTGGCAATTCCGTGCCGGACGCTCCATCCGCTCTGCGCCACTTCTCCGAGACGAGACTCTTTACGTAATCTCAGTCAACGGCACGCTCCATGCTATTAACGTAAACACCGGTCGCGCTAAATTCACCTTCCAAACGCCTGCTCAGGTTCATTCCACGCCCTCACTCTGGCGGAATCTGCTTCTGTTTGGTTGTGACGACGGCAAACTTTACGCCGTCAACTCCGAATCCGGCGCCAAGGCCTGGGAATTCCCCACTGCATCCCAGGTTTGGACTTCCCCTGTGATCCGAGACGAAACAGTCTTTTTCGGCAGCGCCGATACTCACTTCTATGCGCTTTCCGGGGCATCCGGAGACCAACGGTGGACCCAGGCTCTGCCCGGCAAGATTTACTCCACCGCTTTCGCTACCGAGAAGCAACTTTTCGTCGGCTGTGGTGACGGACGGCTCTATAGCCTCGATCCTGCCACCGGCAAAATCATCTGGAGCACTGCCACCGGCAACGGCATTGATTGTTCACCGGCGGTCGTCAACGACCTCGTCTTGTTCGGCTCCGAGGACTTTTTCTTCTACGCGCTCGATGCCAGCACCGGCGTGACTCGCTGGAAATATGAAACTGGCTTAGGCATCGTTTCCTCCCCCGCCGTCGCGAACCATCTTGCCGTATTCGGCAGCAAGGACGGACACGTCTACGCCGTCGACACCGCCGAGGGGCAACTGCATTGGAAAACTCAAGTCGCAGAAGTCGTCACAGCTCCTCCCGTAATCGGTGACGGAATCGTCTGTATTCAGTCGGGCGGATTGGTAGCCCTCGATCTTGCCTCCGGAAAGATGGTCTGGCGAGCCGGTCTCGGCGGCTCGGTCCAGTCGGTCCCCGTGCTCACAGGTGATGTCATCTACTTAGCCAGTCTCGATGGCGAGGTTTATGCGTTGGAATAAGTGCACAGCGGTGATTCTTCTATCTCTCATGGCTATCGTTGGTGTCGCCAGCAACGACTCGCCATCCGCTTCACTCATTCACAAGCAGAAGTACGCCATGGGCACGGTCTTCGAAGTCGTCGCCTACGACACTGCCGGCCATCAAGCCACTCTCGCCATTGATAAGGCCTTTCAGGAGATCGTTCGACTTGACGCTGTGATGTCCAACTACAAGCCCGACAGCGAACTCAGCCGCCTGAATCGCACTGCGCACTTTCATCCACAAACAGTTTCGCAGGATTTGTACCGGGTTATTGAACAGGCATTGCCATATTCCAAGCTCTCGCAGGGAAAGTTCGACATCAGCATCGGCCCTCTTGTGGACTTGTGGAAGGCGCAGCTACGCGGTGAGCGTACGGTATCCGCCGCGGATGAGAAGAGAGCACGTGATTGCGTCGGCTACGAAAAGATTCGCCTGCTTCCACCCAGCCGCGTTCAGTTCAATTCTCCTTGCCTCAGGATCGATCTGGGTTCCATAGGCAAAGGGTGCGCGGTTGATCGCGCAGCCGAGATTCTCCGCGCCCATCGCATTTACCGCGCCCTCATCAGCGCGGGAGGAAGCACAATTTATGCCATCGGCGCGCCTCCCGGCCAGCAAGGTTGGCTCGTCCATCTCCGAGATCCATCTGGACAGGTGAGTCCCGAGGTCATTCTCCATGACAACAGTGTCTCAACCTCTGAGCAGACCTCACCGACTCTGCTCGGAAATAAACCCGCCGGTCACATCATTGACCCGCAGCAGGGCACGCCGTTGAAGTCTTCGTTCGCAGTAAGTGTCCTCGCCAGGACTGCCACTGCATCCGACGCGCTTTCCACGACGTTGCTGTTGCTGGGTCCAGAAGCGGGCAAACGATTAGTGCAAAAAACAACAGCAACCGCCGCTGTCTGGATTTCGCCCGACGGACACCTCGAGAGTGCATCCAACGGCGCAACCATCGCAACCAAACAAGCGCCGCTGAACGATGGAGTCGCGCACGCAAGCAGGAAATAGGAATCTGCTCCCTTATGATTGATCAACGCGATCGTTTGGCTGTTGTCCGACAACAAGTGAAGCAATCTATGACTGCTCGCAAAATATCTGTCTTCTTGTTTTGCCTGTTACTCGCCTCTCCCGCGTGGAGCAACGTCTTTCTGCGCTGGACGCAATCCGCCGTCCCGCCCGCCAAGTCACTAGGCGTGACCGAACTAGTGCTGCCTTGGAATCCCGACTCGCTCACCTTTGCCCTGACTGCCCGCAAACAGGGTTATCACGTGTACGTGCAGGCCACAGCAGAACAAGTCCCTCAACTTGCAAATGCCGCCAGCAGCTCCCTGGCGGGCGTGATCGTCGAAATTCCCGCTTCGCAACAATCCCAAGCCGACGACACCCTGCAAAAGCTTCGCTCAAGCTATCCGAATTTGCGTTTCCTTCTCCTCGATCCCAACGGCAAGCAACCGCAGATGAAAGGAACGATGGTGGTCAAGCGAGATGGCATTCTCGAAATCACTAGCCCTACCGCCCAGCCTTGGATCGACTCCAACGTCCCGCTGGTCCGCTTTGAGCAAGGTTTTCGGCCCACCCAGGTTCCGCTCTACACCTTCCAATGGGAACTGTCCGATCCCTTGCAGCAGAAAGAAGGCCCCAACGCCGCCGATTACTCCCTCGCCATCGCCGAGGCAGGCGCTCTTCACGCTGATCTGATTCTGAATGTTCCCGAGGAACTGCAGAAGGGTTTGGCGGCGGACGACCAGGCAGCATGGAAACTTTGGAAGCAAGTGCAGCCCGACTTAGCTTTTGCTGCTCAGGCCGATCAGAAAACAGTGCCCGAAGGAAACGTCGGTGTCGTTACCGACAATTACGACTCCGCCTACGAGCCCATGAACCTCATGGCTCGTCACAATATTCCATTCCGAGTCTTCCCTCTCACTAAGCTCACTGCTCAAAATCTTCATGGTCTCAAGATGCTCCTGGTCTTCACCACACCAGGACCACAGGCAATTGCCGAGATAGCGAATTTCGCGTCCGCGGGCGGCACCGCTCTTCTCGTGGGTCTGAAGGGGCTTTATCCCTGGCATAGTGCGGCGGCAACTCAGGTTGCGGAACACACCGTCAAGTACAGCGTGGGCAACGGACTCATCCTCGAGCTCGCCGAACCCGTCACGGATCCGGAAACCTTCGCCCAAGACGTCCGTCGCCTCATGAGCAATCGTGACCTTCCAATGAGTTTATGGAACGCGCTCACTACGATCGGCCTTCCCTATCGAAACGCCGCGAGCGGAACATCCGTGCTGGAACTAGTGAACTATTCCGGAGACCCGCTGCGCGTGCAACTGAAGCTCAAGGGACGCTTCCACTCAATTCGCTACAAAAGCCCCGACCGCGCCTGCTGCCAGTCGTTAACTCCAGCCCAACGCGACGGCTTCACTGAATTCGTGATCCCATCCCTGAGAACATCCGGCCGCGTACACTTGGTGGGACCCTTCAAGTAATTTCCGCCTAGATCGGCACGCCTCCGCAAAGGAGCTTGCAGGGGGCAACGAAGTAATTGGAACCGATTACCTTTTCCTAGGCGTTCTTGGTGGTTCTAGTCGGCCTCAGAACAGAGTCGGTTCGAATTAGTAGCCTCATCGGAACGTCTACTGCCGCTGGCCACTGAGCGCGTCGCGAAGCTGGGTAAAACCGATTCCACGAAGGCGTGTAATCGCACCGGGATAATGCAATTCTGGGATTTCATAATCGCGTTCCGCTCCCAATTCCTAAACTGCGGTGTTGCGGCACAAAGGATGTGCTTAACTTGTATCTGACTCGGCACTCGTAACAACGACACGGGAATGCCTTCCAGCTCGTCTCGAAGATGCGGCCACAGCCTCTCAAACCAGTGCTGTATATCGCTCTCGGACCGTCTGTTCTCCACCACGCCGTTGATGCTCTCAACAACTCTACGAGTTCCCACTTCTTTTGCGGGCACGCCCTGAAATCGAGAAAGAGGGCCCTGGACATCTTCAACCCGTAACTCCAAGCAGTAAGGAATAACCCTCGATGACTCTATACTCTTTGACAATGCTCCTGCTTCAAAGAGAAACCAAGGGGACATCAGGTTGCTTGGGACGACACAAACGATGCCAAGAGCCGAACTACCCAGCTAGCGATCAAGTTCTTCCCCCCAACGTTGGCCAGCCTGAATATCACGATCTGACATCCAAAGCGAGACTCCCTGAAAGGAAAACTCCAACCACCCTTGCAGCGCCGATGCAACTGCCTTGCTGTACTCTCCCGACCAACTTATGAATACCTTCATAATCACTTACCTCTCTGAACATGGATGAGAGTGCCCATATCTCTATCCCGTGGCAAACGGTTTTACTGATCAATTCCAGATGATCCTAATACCCTGTATAAGATCACAGGTCAGCTGTGCATACTTGAAACCGCGACCCCCAAACTGTATTCTGGAACTCCCGCGTCAAACCAAGTGAGCCCGAGCCAGCGTGCTTACGTCTTTCTTGATCAGTTATTTTGCTTGGGGACCAGTCCGCCTCAACAGCGCTTTCAAGGGGTGGGAACTAAATTCACATCGAGCGGACGGGTAATTTTCGTCCGCGCGGCGGTACCAGTCAAGCATGGAATAGGCAAGCCCTTGTCTCGGGAGAAGACCGGGCTTCGCTGCGTTCTGAGAATTACTATTCGACGAGTCACGGCCTGTTCTGCAATCATCGGTTTGCAGGCAATGTTCGATACATAATAGGCTCGTACTGCCGCACAACCTTTGTTGGTGACGCGGTATTGGCGTCAGATCTTCCCCTCTCGTATCTTCAGCAAGAATTTCTCTCCCTCCACTTTCGCCTCCGCCATCGCCTTGGAGTCATTTCGACATTCAAGCGCGATCTCCTGCAGCACGAGCGCAACCGCATCCTTCGGTTTGTATCCCCTCCTGACAAGTGCGTGGGCGCGCGCTGCGAAACCAGGCGCACCGGACCCTGCTTGCCATTGGGAAGACGCTGTTGTTTCACAGACATGGTCTTTAAACTTCAGCGCACCCAGACGGTCGTATGCCTT
>Ga0126384_10002081_pt1 | contig 12062 bp, 12 predicted proteins | sample PanSoiMetPlot_36_FD_92543 | JGI IMG/M metagenome (GOLD analysis project Ga0126384, IMG submission 92543) | Tropical forest soil microbial communities from Panama - MetaG Plot_36 | ecosystem: Environmental > Terrestrial > Soil > Tropical forest > Bulk soil | place: Panama | collected 2016-02-17 | reverse complement strand
TGGTTCCCGGAGGCGCGAAGAGCCCGGCACTGCTGGCGGAAAATCCTGCCGTCCTCGCGTTCTTACGCAAGATCAATGATGACCAGAAGCTCGTCGCGTCGATCTGCAGAGGTTCCCTGTTGGTCGCGAAGTCGGGGATCGCCAGGGGCCGCCAGTTAACCGGCTTTCACCTGGAGCAAGAGTTCCCGGATCTCGTCATCAGACCGATCGTCGAGGAGAACGGTGGCATCTGGAGCGACGACAAGCCGGTGGTCATCGACGCCAACCTTGTATCGTCGCGGCATCCGAACGATATCGAGTATTTCACCGAGGGCATCCGGCAATGGTTGTCTGGGCGCGCCCGAACTGCTGGGTTGTCGACGTCTTGATATCCAACAAAAGAACTGATTACGGAATGAGGATACTTTGCCAGGATCCATGCCAAGGAAATCAGCAATGATAGAAGATAGAAGCTCTTCAAGCTGCACACCCGCGCGCCAGATTTTTGTCACGCGCCACTGATTAGAACCAGGTTAAAAGGAAGAGGAGAATTCATGCTGCAAAATACTCCAATGTACTCATACATACCGGCAAAAGACGTTGCTCGGGCGCGGAAATTCTACGAGAAAAAGTTGGGCTTCAAACCAAAGGAGGTGACGGCTGGCGGCGTAGTTTATGAGTTTGCAAACGGTACCGCGTGCTTTTTGTATCCGACGCCAAACGCCGGCACCTCGCAAGCAAGCCAGGCGTTCTGGCAGGTCGACGACATCGAACGGGAGGTCGCTGATCTGGTAGCGCGTGGGGTGAAATTCGAAAAGTACGACACGCCGGAAATGGACGAGCTGGGTATCTCAACGGCGGGCGGCGCCAAGGCTGCCTGGTTTAGAGATTCTGAAGGCAACATCATGGCGGTGATTCAAAATATTTGACATGTTTGTGGTTTCGGACGATCGATCGCCGGCGCGAAAACAATGGCTCTTCCTGATTACTTGCCCCAACTGAACGAGGCGGTTGCGCGCATCATCGCGGAACCCAACACTCGTGGCTTGATTCATTCCCTCAAAGAAGAACTTAGACAAACTGCAGAGGCGTTTGTTTGGGTGACGCTCGACCTACGAACAATTTCAAGATATCTGCCTGACAACATTAAGTCGTGCTGGATCTTTGTGCTGAAGAAGGACACGCCGTCAGGCTGCCATTACCATCCCAATAGCATTCAACACATGGCAATGATCGAAGGCGCGGGCAGCGCAAAGGTAGGATCGGCGACGAGCGAGATGAAACGCTGGGACGCAGCTCATGGCTGGTTACCGGAGGTCTGGTATGTCATCGATGAAGGAATTCCACACGAGTTCTTTCCGCGGAAAAGCGACATGGTGGTGATCTCTTTCCACACTTGCGCAGCGAATGAACTCGAAGAGATAAGCTGCGACTCAGGCGCGACGCGAATTTATGAGCCCGCACTCCCCTGACGGACTTTTAATGAGTTCAAATCTCCAAAACACAAACGCTTCGCCATCAGAGACGTGATTTCGCGAAAGATAATGCCTGGGAATATTCGTTTTTTGAGGAAGACGAATTAAGACCTCGATGATAAGCCAAGCCAAGAGATGGATGAGTTCCTGAAGATCAGCTACACGCTTTCGCCTCTGTTGGTCGGCCTCGCCTTTCACGGCCTGTGTATTCGGTTCGGCTGGTTAGTGGGGCTTGCTCGCCCCATCGATGCTGGCGCTACGCTGCGCGACCGGCCGCTGTTCGGTCCCAACAAGACCTATCGTGGCGTGATCGCCGTGGCACTCGGCACGGCAGGTGGGGTCGGGCTTCAGGTGCTGCTTCATCGCATCGGCTTCGCCCGCACCGCAGAACTGCTCACCTATACTAACCCGGCGGTGCGGCCGCCAGCGGGATTGTCGGATCATTCTTCTATGTGCTCGACCAGATCGATATGTTGGTTGGGGTGTGGGTTGTGCTCGGGCTTGCCGTCGGGATCACAGCGTTGCGCGTACTGTGGTCGGTCGTGTTCCTCTTTTCTACGCATCAACTGCTGACGGTTGTTGGCTACCGGCTCAGGATGCGGGCGACAGCACGTTAAAAACCCCAACCAGTGGTTGCAGCGGATCAGGCACAGCTGGGATTGTAGCCACTGGGCCTCGCCGTCGTGCCGGCCCTCGTTCACAATGCGCTGTCATACCACTTCACTTCGAAAGGTAGCAGAGCAAAATGGACACGCTGTTTTTGAGCGAAGACGAAGTAAAGTACTTGCTGGACCTTGACGATCTGCTTGATGCACTTGCCGATGGATTCAGGAAGCTTACGTCCGGACACGTATGCGCACCCCCGAGGAACGAAGTCAGAGTTCCGGCTGGATTTTTACTCGGCATGCCGGCTCACCTGCCCGGCGACAATATTGTCGTCAAACTCGTTTCTGTATTTCATGGGAACCATAGATTTGGTATTCCAGGCCATCTGGCCCTTATCTGCTTATTTGACCCCGAGACAGGTTCAGCGCGCGCCGTGATGGATGGCACGTTCATCACCGCGATTAGAACTGCTGGCGGGGCGGCGCTCTCAACAAGATTATTAGCACGTGCCAACGCCAGCACCCTGGCGATCATAGGTGCCGGTGTTCAGGGCGAGTCGCATCTCAAGGTATTTCCGCGGGTGCGTGATTTCAAAGAGATCAGGGTTGCTTCGCTGGTTTTTTCAGACGCGCAAAGACTTGCTGCGCTTGACCAGCGCGCCCTGGCAGTTGAGGCTGTGGAACAGGCTGTGCGCGGCGCTGATGTGGTCTGCTTGTGTACGACCACAAACCAACCAGTGTTACAACATGAATGGCTGACGAAAGGAGCACACGTTACCTCGGTTGGGTATATGCCGCCCGGCGGTGAGTTGTCGCGTGAGATTATCGAGAAAGGTCGGCTGTTCGTGGAAACACGGCTGGCATTCGAGCCGACGCCGGTAGGGTGTGATGAGCTAGCGGGTCTCAACCCAGAGATAGCTACCGAGTTGGGAGAGGTATTGCTCAATCTTCGTCCCGGACGTCAATCAGAGGACGAACTTACCGTTTACAAGTCGATGGGGCACGCGATGGAAGATATGGTCGCTGCAAATCTGGTCTATGGGCGTGCGAAAAAGGAAGGTGCAGGAACAGTTTTGAACTTGAATTCAGAACCCCACCTCAACCAATCACGAGATGCAAGATAAGAAAGCCATGAAATTACGATTGCGTGTCTGCCTCGTTGTGCCAAAGTAAAACGGCCGGTCTGAGAATCGACGTCGATCAAAGTTTTTGACGACTAGAAGGTGGGTAACTGTTTGTATTTTCCTCTGGGTGCCCGGTGGGCGGTCCGCGTAATCTGTGCCGAAACGGTCTTCCATTCACCGTGCTGTTTGATCCAAACATCGATATACCGGCTCAGACCTATCGTCCCATCTTTGCGGCGCCAGACGCCGGTGGCGCGGATCAGCGCTGCGCCCTCGTAAATATTGACGTCAACCGATTCCAAATTGTAATCAGCAACGTCCGGACCCCTGGCCGTGTTGGATAAAAATTCGCTTTTATTCAGCAAGGAACCGTCGGATTCGATGCAGATAAATTCTTCCGCTAAGTGTTTTCGATACCAATCAACGTTCGAATGCATGAAGGCATCGACGTACTCCTGATTTAGTCGTTCCAGGACAGCTTTCTCTGTGCCGTCACGAATTCCTGGTTCCATGAGTTAACTGATCGCCGTTTATCCAAAACTCGTCAGCATGAGCGCTTATCGGACTCGGATGGCAAACTTCCATGGTTTGTTACCTGGTTGTTCCATTGATGATTTACGCGTCCGTGAGCCGAGATTCTGGCCACTCACCGTTTCGGCAATCGGAACCATTCTAAACGCCGTGATCTTTCCGGTCGCCGGGTTAACCGCTCTGCCAGTGATTTCGCCCTCGTCGTTAATATCCTGGCCATTGATGATGGCACCGGTAAAGCCGGGCACGAGGTCCTTAAGATAAGTGATGACACCGTCCTGCCATAAGAATCCGAGACAGGCGCCCAAAAGTGTGCACGAAGAACCCACGACCTGCCCGCTTTCATTAATCGCGTTGGCTTGGCTAAAGACATGGTCTGATATCGGCAGTGGGTCGATGCGTTTCATTCCATCTTTGCGAGTCCAGATGAACGCGCGCAGATAGTCACCATTAAGATCGTTCACGTCTGTGGCACCGAAGCCGACTATGTCACCGTGTTCATTGATGGCCATTGGAGTGATCCAGAGTTCCGCTCCGAGATTCCCGAGGTTAGTGACGGAGCCGTTGTCCCAAAGCACCGCATGCTTTGCTGTGCGCCTTCCGACTGCCTGATCGCAGCTTCCGGAAATGCCGACGATCTCGCCCCTATTATTGATCGCCGTAGCTGCACCACTCGTGTCGGCGCCAAACAAGGGAAGCGGTTCTATTTGACCTGGCGCCGGCCCCCAAACCACGGGAAGAAATTGCAGCTTTTGCGTACCAACGCACGTTGAATCATGTACACCAGTCTCAGCCCATCCAACTACGCGGCCTGTGTTGTCGGCGCCGGTGGCAAAACTGTTATTGCCACCCGGGAGCGGATAGAGCGGCGTCATTACATCGTTCTCCCAGACAAAGCCCAGGCAGATATAGCCAGACTGTCCGCCGAAAAACGCCGCACAGCTCCACGATTCTCCGTTAGGTTCGGGCGTGTTAGTTTGCGAGATTCCGGCGATGATGCCCCGGTCGTTTTTCACCGGCCAGGTTACATTGCTGTTCTTGTCAGGTGTGCCGAGTGTTCCGAGGTCAAGGATCGAACCGTCGCGCCACAACGCGGCATGGCGTTTCCCGATCGCTGGCTTTATAGAGAATCCAGCGATCCAACCGCGGTTGTTTATGCTATTGCCGCGGCTATTTCCCCCGAGGTCGTCCAAGAAAGTTAATTCATATTGCTGTGCTGTTGCCGGCTGAGCGAATGCAGCCAGCATGAGAGCAAGGAAAACGAATTTGCTCTTAGCAGTGACATTGCGAATGGATTGAAAAGTGCGTCTACCTGGCGACTTCATAAGGTGTCCCCTTTATTGGTTGGTTTTCGAGACAGTTGAAGCTCACTCGCCTGGGGCATCGGGCAGCTTCATTGTTCGCATCTAACTTTGCTGGATTTGCGAGCCTACGCTGACCCGGACTTGAAAGTCTTTAGGGACGGATTAAAAAAAGATTAAGGAGTTCTGAGCTACTCATGAACGTCTTAGCGCGTCCTTCGTTCGAATTTGGACCTTATCGGCTGGATCTTCTGGAACGCATTCTGCTGCGCAATGGAGAGGCGGTCCCGCTTGCGCCGAAAGTGTTCGAGACGCTCGTTCTTCTGGTTGAAAATGGCGGACATATTCTCGAGAAGGATGAACTTCTCAAAAAACTGTGGCCGGACACGTTCGTGGAAGAAAATAACCTGGCCCAAAATATCTTTCAGTTGCGCAAAGCGTTGGAGCATGGAGCTGGCGGAAAGCATTTCATTGAAACGATTCCAAAGCGAGGCTACCGATTCACGGCAGAGGTAACACGCACTGATCTCGTATCTTCTTCTTTCCCCTCTCACTCTGCTGTCAAGGCAGCCGAACCAGACATCAAGATCAAATCTTTGGCGGTGCTGCCCTTCCACTCGTTATCTGACGAAAAAGCCGATGAACACTTGGGACTGGGGATGGCGCACGAGACAATAATCAAACTTAGCAGGCTGCAAAAGATTGTCGTGTTACCCACTCGGGCCGTCTTCAAATGCGCAGAAGATGACTTTGATCCGCTGGACGTCGGCCGCACGCTCGGAGTGGATGCTGTCCTGGAAGGAACTATTCAGCGAGTTGACGACCGTGTACGCGTCACCGTGCGACTGCTATCCCTTGCGGACGCCACGACGCAGTGGGCAGAAAAGTTTGATGAGAGCTTCACAGATATTTTCGCCGTGCAGGACTCCATTTCTGAGAAGGTTGTCATGGCCTTATCGCTGCGAATTAGTGCAGACGAGCGAAAGCAGCTACGAAAACGGCACACGACAAGCACTGACGCCTACCAAACTTATTTGATGGGACTGTTCTTCTGGAACAAGAGATCGGGTGATGGCCTGCGCAAGGCGGTCAAACATTTCGAACAGGCGATCGACGAAGATCCTTCCTACGCACTTGCCTATGGTGGATTGGCCGACTGCTGTTTTCTAATAGCACACGGCGAGAGTGATCCCCTTATTCGGAAGCAGTGGTTCGAAACAAGCAGATCAAGCGCGCTAACAGCTATCCGGTTAGATTCATCAGTGGCTGAAGCTCACGCTGCACTCGCGAGTGTCAAGGTAAAACATGATCGAGACATGCTCGGAGCTGAACGGTCTTTCAGGGAAGCGATAGCCGTCGATCCCAATTGTGCCGTCGCATATTCGAGGTACACCTATTTCCTGGCGGCCATCGGCCGGCTGGATGAAGCGCTGCAAAATATGAGACGCGCCCAAGAACTCGATCCACTGTCGCCGGACATGAACGCAAGCCTGGCCAGTTTGCTGTATTTTGCTCGCGAGTATGATGCGGCGATTAGATATTGTCAGCGGGCGCTTGTCCTGGAACCAAATTTCTATGAAGCCTTGCTGTGGCTTGGACTCTGTTACTTGCAGAAGGGGATCTATCAGGAGGCGATCGCGCAGTTGAAGCGAGCGAGTAAGATCGGCGCCGACAACCCTGAACCGTTGGAACTACTGGCTTATCTCTTTGCGACCATGGGCGACCGCGACAAAGCGTCGAAAACACTCAATGAGCTTTACGCGACTTCGAAGCCGGACGCGCTCCGTCCTTACAACGTCGCGCTGATTCATTTAGCACTCGGTCAGAAGAATCAAGCGTTTGAGTGGCTCGGAAAGCCATTCATTAATTGGACTGAACGATTGAGGGCGCTGAGGCTCGACCCGCGCATGGACTCGCTAAAAAGTGATCCGAGATTTGCCGCGATACTTCAAGATTCGATCGCGGGGCCCACAGTAGTCCAATTTCCGTCTCGCCGGCCGGCAGAAGATAGGCAACGGGCATCCGCGTCGTGAGTTTATTTCGCAGACCTATTAATCGAAATTCAAAATTCCTTGCGGCGAAACTGTGCCACGCCGTACTGATGAACTGACACGCTAAGCTCGCTCCCTGCTCCGTGAATCACTCAGAACTCCTTAATCTTTTCCTAATTCGCACCTAAAGACTTTCCAGACTGGATTAACGTAGGCTCGTTAATCGGGCTGATGCAGACGATGATTGCACTCGACACGTTAGCTTCATCTGTTTAAGAAAGGCGCTGCCAACTTTTGATGGGTCCACAAGTCTGAATTGGTTCCTGCGTAGATTCAATCATGGAACTTGTGCCGGTGCTAATTGCGTTCTAGCCTGATGGGCGAATGATGTCTTTCACATGAAACCTCCAGTTCGATCTCTCGTTCTGCTTGCCGCCCTCGCGCTGGATCCCAGCGCTGGGCGAATGTCCGCGCAGCAAGCGGCGAAAGCTAATTCAACAAAAAACATAGCCTGCACCGCGCCTGAGTATCGCCAGTTCGACTTCTGGCTCGGTGATTGGGACGCGTTCGAGGTTAATGCGCCGGACAAAGTGGTAGCCCGAAATCATGTGGACAGTATTCTCGACGGCTGCGTGATTCGCGAAGTGTATGAGCAGAACGATGGCCTGGTCGGACAAAGCTTCACCGTCTACGATGCAGCGCGAAAAGTTTGGCATCAGAGCTGGGTCACGAATCGCGGTCAGTTGCTAGCCGTTGAAGGCGGCCGCCAGGGTGAGCGTATGGTGCTGATCGGAGTTGATCGGACCAAGGATGGCAAGTCAAGACAACTCCGTGGAATCTGGATGCGTGTGCCGGGTGGCGTCCGCGAAACGGCCGAAACGTCCGGCGATGGCGGAAAGACATGGCAGCCGCTCTTCGACATTGTATTTCGGCCGCACAGGTAAAGATGGAAATGAAACTTGAGTTGGTGCCTATTCCGGTCTCTGATGTGGATCGCGCCAAGGCTTTCTACAGGGAGGAGTTGGGATTCCACGCCGACCTCGATGTCGAGCCGGCTAGCGGAGTCAGAGTTGTTCAATTAACACCGCCTGGTTCAGCTTGCTCGATCGTGATTGGGACCGGCATACGGGAAATTGGCAAGATGCAGCCGGGCTCAATCAAAGGGTTGCATTTAGTAGTGGCTGATGTGCGCGCCGCGCGCGAGATGCTGATGATCAAAGGCGTTGAGGTCGGTGAAGTCGAGGAACATGCTCGCGGCGTGAAGTACGTTTCCTTCAGCGACCCGGATGGTAATTCGTGGGTGTTCCAGGAAATGCCTTGGAGATCGTCAGAGTTCAGCGGCTAACCCGGTGAGCACGATTTCACCATCAGCGAAGACTGAGCGGGTTTACACGATGAAGCTTGGTTCGTGGTCATTGGTTATCGTTCTGCTTTGCGTGGCATTGCTTTGCCACGGCTTCTCGGCAGACGAACAAAGGTCCGACACCAGGACTGATTGGCACATTCAGCCTTCGTTTGTGATGGACACGGTTTGTTTTTTGAACGTGCTGACGGGTGACGAGTTTTACACGCGCTATTACAAAGACGACTATGCGCGGTTTGAACCTCGGCTCACGCCGGCGGCCCGCGCAGCTCTGGCTAATCTCAAGCGCAAGATCAAGGACGAAAAGAAGAACATTATCTCGGCCTTTCTGGCGCTTTATTTCTCGGCGACGGAGGACCGAACGCTCGACGATATGCTGAACACACTCAAGCATAGCGAGAACATGCAGAATAATCTCAAGAAGACAACTTACTACAGTGATTCTGGTTGGGATTTGTACGAATCCGTCAAAGACGATCTCCGCAACGTCCTGTCGTTTTTGAAGAGCATTAATTTTGAAAGCTACTGGAAGCAGGAAGTCTTGCCAAAGATTGAGGGTAAGATTGCCGAGATCAAGAAAGACTTGCCCAAATACAACGTCATCAATGAAGTTGAAAGGCTGCTCGGCACAAGGCTGGCGTCAAACTCACTAACTGTCTACATACTCAACTATTCTCAGCCTCACGGCATTCGAGTCACCGGACTGCGCTTTCTGACCGACGCGGCATATCCGTTCAAAATCGTCTTGCGTAATGCCGTCCACGAGCCGATGCATCCGCCTTACCGCTTGTCCACTGATGCGGATTTGAAGACGGCGCTGGATTCAATGCGCACTGATACCTTCCTCATGGACAAAATAACCAATCACAACCCGGCGTTCGGCTATAACTCGTTCGAAGGGTTTATTGAAGAAGACTGTGTGCAAGCGCTGGAACAGATCATCAACGAGAAATTTCAAGTTGAGGTCGAGGCGCACAAGCGTTGGAAACAAAATGATGACGGCATGCACGTCTTTGCGGTCGCTCTGTACAGTCTGATGAAGGAACAGAACTTCGCGGCCGGTCGCGAGCCGTTCCGCGACTTCCTGATCAGGATGATTCGCTCCGGCAAGTTAGTGCCCGGGAAATTCGAGGCGATTCACAAGACGTTCTATGCTAATGCCGGCACTTAATCGCTTGGCAACAGTGTTGAATTCTTTCACGTTCATTCGACTATTAGTTAGGAGGTCGGTCCAGGGCTTCGCAAACGAACTGAAGGCGAAGCCCGGGCGAGGATACTTATGGAATCCGACGCCCTAAATCTGACGAATCAACCGCGCCACATTCTTCGAAGCATTGGCGCCGTAGTCGCGGGGTTGGTCTTCATCGTTATTCTGTCCACGCTTGCGGATGTACTTATGCACGCGCTTGGGATCTTTCCGCCCTGGTTTCAATACATGCCCGATTCCCTTTTCTTGCTCGCTACGGCTTATCGGAGCGTGTTCTCGATCTTAGGCTGCTATATCACGGCCCGGCTCGCTCCAAATCGGCCGATGCTGCATGCTCTAATTCTTGGAGCAATCGGTGTGGTCCTAAGTATCGCCGGCGCCGCAGGCACCTGGAACAGGGGTCGTGAATTCGGCCCTAAATGGTATCCGATCGCGCTCGTCATTCTCTCGCTTCCGCTGGCGTGGCTGGGTGGGAAGATTCGGATAATGGAATTGAGGACAAAACAGGAATAGCCATGAGTCTCATTGATCTGAAGCCAGAACTCATCGAGAGCTGATCCATGCAAAGATCAGAAATGAGATCAGACCCAGGATGCTTCGGATCGCATGCAGTCTTCCCCACCGAACCAGAAGCCTGGAAGCCAACTCGGAATCATCATCCAAAGAGGGCTCGAGAAGCTTATGGTTTGTGGGGAGAATAAACAGGAGAGTGAACGGGACAACTGCGATGAGGGTTACACCGCCTACCAGCGACCAAATCGAGCCGCCCTTGAGCCAGGCTGCCGTTCCCGTCAATAGTCCAACAATTGCCAGGGCCACTTGCATAATCGTTGCTCTTCGATAACTCGGCGCGAACTCTTTCAGGGCGAGATCGGTACCGCATTGCATCCTGGCAGGGTGTTCCACTAAATTGATGTAAATCGCAGCTCCGGAAAACAAACCTGCCGCGACTGTTGCCGAGACCTCAAGAACCATTTCGCTAATCAGCCGGGAACTTTTCGATGCCGAAACACCTAAATCTCGAATATCTACCCAGCTGGGCGCAAAGGCGTCGCTTCCGCCGGGGCAAAGTACAGCACAGCCGCTGGAATACGACGACGAGGCGCAATAAGGCTTGGTTCTTGCACCGATGTGCCGCAGTGACGTAAAAAGGCATCGGTGACTCAACTCTCAACGGATGCCCGCATGGGCCACTATCGCATCGTTTCCAGGATCGGAGTGGGTGGAATGGGCGAGGTGTATTTGGCACAAGACACTAAGCTTGAACGCAGAGTAGCGCTGAAAATCTTACCGGCGGAACTGGCATCAGATCAGGACCGCATCCGCCGGTTTGTGCGAGAAGCGAAAGCGGCTTCGGCGCTGAATCATCCGAACATCATCACAATTCATGAAATCGATGAAACTCCTTCGGGTCATTACATAGCTACTGAGTTCATCGATGGAGAGACGTTGCGTGCGTATTCCCTGCGGATGCCGCTCACCGTGGAAAAATCGGTCGATATTGCGGCGCAGATCGCCAGCGCTCTCGCGGCAGCGCATGCGGCCGGCATTGTTCATCGCGATATCAAGCCGGAGAACGTCATGATCCGGCGAGACGGCATAGTTAAGGTTCTGGATTTTGGTCTCGCGAAATTAACTGAGCAGGTTGCGCGCGACGCAGTGAACAGTGAAGCGGCTACTCGGATCGCGATTCATACTGAGCCGGGCATTGTCATGGGCACCGTTGCGTACATGTCGCCCGAGCAAGCCCGCGGCCAAACTACGGACGCGCGCTCCGACATTTGGAGTTTAGGTGTGGTGCTTTACGAGATGCTCACCGGCCGGCAACCCTTCGAAGGCGAGACGACGACCGATCGCCTGGCGGCAATTTTACGCGACGAAGCGGTGCCGCCGTCGGATTTCAATGGCGACATTCCCCCTGAACTAGAGCGTATTGTGATGCAAACACTACGCAAAGATCTCGCCGAACGCTATCAGTCGGCGGAAGCTTTGCTGATTGATTTGGGGCGGTTCAAGCAGCATCTGGCATTCACTGCTGAACTCGAACGCTCAGGTTCGCGACGCCAACGGGCTGAAGCAGAAACGCAAGTGCTTAGAGTCGTTACGGCCGAGCAAGGTGACACACGAGAAACCACCTTGCACAGATCGGTGATCGAGCGTCACACGGTCGGACGAGAGCCGGAGCGCGCGGCATTACGCGCGGGATTTGAATTGGCACTCTCGGGTCGCGGTCTCTTGCTGTGCGTGGCGGGAGAGCCGGGAATCGGCAAGACCACTTTGGTCGAAGAGTTTTTGTCAGAACTTATATCGAATGGTAGCTGTACTGTCGCACGCGGCAGGTGCAGCGAACGACTTGCCGGAACTGAGGCGTACCTGCCGTTGTTGGAAGCCCTTGAGAATTTGGTTGAGAACGACAGCAGCGTGGCCACGGTTATGAAGCAGGTCGCTCCCACGTGGTACGCGCAAGTTGTTCCGCTATCGAGTGA
>Ga0126384_10002080_pt1 | contig 12062 bp, 8 predicted proteins | sample PanSoiMetPlot_36_FD_92543 | JGI IMG/M metagenome (GOLD analysis project Ga0126384, IMG submission 92543) | Tropical forest soil microbial communities from Panama - MetaG Plot_36 | ecosystem: Environmental > Terrestrial > Soil > Tropical forest > Bulk soil | place: Panama | collected 2016-02-17 | reverse complement strand
GATGGCTGCAGCACACGCGCCCATAATCTGGTAATTCCCTTGACTGATCATGCCTGCACCAAAAAAGAATGCGGTTTTGTTAATCGGGCCACCCATATCGAAGGCGATCATCCCGCCCAGCACCATGGCCAGCAGCACGCTGTTTCCGGTACTCATGGTCCGCAGCCATGCATCGGCAGCAGCCATGAAATGCGCAATAGGAATGCCGAGTACTTTCAAAATGACGAAGCCAATAATTGTGGAAGAAACAATCGGAATTACCAGGATGGGCATAATCGGCCGCAGATACCTGGAAACTGGAAGCTTCTTGATCAGCTCGACCAGATAACCGGCCAGAAGACCGACGACTATGGCGCCCAGAAAACCTGCCTTCACTTCACCGCAAAGATATCCTCCAATGAATCCTGGAACCAATCCTGGCTTGCTGGCAATCGAATAGGAAATATAGCCGGCGAGTACGGACAGCATCAGCGAGAATGAGGCCGACCCAATGTCCAAAATGAGTTTGAGTTTGGGAGAGTGTGAAAAATCAGGGCCCGTGGGCGTCATAGCGAAGCCGACAGCAATCGCGATCAGGATCCCGCCGCAGGCGATGAACGGAATCGCGTAAGAAACCCCGGTGAGCAGGTGCTGGCGGAGCTTTTTGAGCCAGTCAAGCATTCAGAAAATCTACCACGGAGACTGAAGGCACGGAGAAAAACAAACGCTGAGCCGCGAATGAACGCGAATCACTTCTTGATGACGCTATTCGGCTGAAGGTCAAGACGAAGAATTCCTTCCTTCAAATCTGCTCTTACATCTTCAAGCGAAGTCACGATTGCGTCTGCCGCTTTTAGCTCTGCTGCTGGATATGTGGTAGCTAGCGCGATCACGCGCATGCGAGCGGCTCGGGCCGATTCGATTCCAGCCGGAGTATCTTCGAAAACCAGGCATTCTGCAGGCGCAATCTGGAGCGCGGCGGCGCCTTTTAGATAAGGTTCCGGTGAAGGCTTGCCCTCAGCGACGTCATCAGCAGTGATGATTCGCTGGGGTACAGGCAGACCGGCATAGCGTAATCGTGCACTCGCTAAAGCACGCGTTGCCGATGTGACGATGATGAAACGGTCGGAAGGAAGACTGCGCAATAAGTCAGCCGCGCCGGGAATGGCAACAATTCCTTCTTTGTCGGCGATTTCCATCTCTTCGACGTTGTCAGTTTCCCCGTCAGCATCAAGTTGCGGAGCGACAATGCGGATCGTTTCGATGGTGCGGCGGCCATGTGCATGCTCGAGCACGAGTTCGGGATCCAGCTTGTGCAGGACAGCCCACTTACGCCAAATGCGCTCCACCGCTTGAGTGGAGTCAACCAGGACTCCATCCAGATCAAAGAGAATCGATTTGCAGGTGAACGTCACTCTTCAGAATATCAGGCTGCATGTCTGTTCCCTGCCGAAGGCTCGCTGTGGCGAGTCACCTGTTCCCTGTCTTTTGGATCACGTCTATCTCGCTGTAGAAGGTGTTGCCCCAGGGATCATCGTCTTCGGATGGAATGGTATCGAAGAGCAGGTAGCGGTATTTTCCCAGACTTCCGCTGGAATCGCTGACGCTCACGCCGTACTGGCCTCCGCTATCACCCTGTTTGGGGCGAGTATCAACCGTGGCGATCAGCTTCCAACCACAAGTTGCGGGGTCAGTGTTGGCGTCCGGCTCCGGATTGAACTTAGGGTCCGTTCCGTTGCTGGCAAAAACGTTGTAAACCTGGGGCGCGCGCGTATCGGAGTGCCAGGAATAAGTGTTAATCTGCATGATTTCAATTGCGCTGCCCAGGTCCATCAAGAAACGGCCACCGTCAGAGCCATCGTTGAAAAAAAGATTTGCATGGGGCTGATCTTCTTCTTCAGGCAATAGACCATTCGTCAGGGCTTTCAGGCCGCCGCTGTTGGGAGCAAGCTGACCGACCACAAGCTTGAATTTGGCATTGGCGGCGGCATTGTTCCTGGCCGGTGAAGGGACACGCTTGAACTTAAATTGAGCAGTGGCAGCATCGCCGGTGTTGTGATCGATGGTTACTTTCACGGCGCCAGGGGATGCAGTGGACAATGCTAAAAATATGCAGGCGATGAACGCTCTTCGCATGTTGTGTATCATACAGGGCCATATAGGGAACAGGTTACAGGGGACAGGGAACAGAAGAATGGGTAATCAATTACTCAGTTTTGGCAATTTTGGCAATTATGGCAATTTTGGCAATGTACTGATTCGCGTTCATTCGCGGCCAAAAAGGGGGTTGATCATGTTCGACCGCAGAAATTTCCTAACTTCGCTTGCCGGGTTTGCAGCCTTCACATCGTTTGCCGGAAAAGGCACGACGCAGGCCCTCGCCGCATCGAAATGTTTCATTGATGGACCAATACCGGCTTTGCCTCCGCTAAGCCTCTACGATCAGAACGAAGACGCATTCTGGGCCGCGCTGCGCAATCAGTTTCTCATTCCCAAAGATGAGGTCTATCTCAACAACGGAACCGTGGGCTCCAGCCCCTATCCGGTGTTAAAAGGCATCTTTGACAGCTTCATGGAGACGGAGCAGATGGCGCAGGCGAATCCGGAAGAATATCCGATCTGGGGATATGAGCCTTATGTAACTTATCGTGATTCGCTGGCCCAGTTCGTCGGGGCCACTCGCGATCAAATCGCCATAACCCGCAACGCCACCGAGAGCAATAACTACATCGCCAATGGACTCGAAATGAAAGCCGGTGATGAGGTCCTGATGAGCGATCAGGAGCATCCCGGAGGCGAGGAGCCGTGGAAGCTCCGGGCCAGGCGCTATGGAGTTGTGGTTAAGACATTTGAAATTCCCAAACCGCCGAAAAATGCGGCCGAAATTCTGAATCGAATCAACGACGCCATTACTCCGCGCACTCGCATCATCTTTGTCAGTCACATCACCACAACGACAGGCGTCGTTCTGCCCGTGAAAGAAATTGCCGCGCTGGCACGCACCAAGGGCATCATCTCTGCATTCGATGGAGCCCACGTTACCGGCATGATGCGCCTCAATCTGAACGATGTGGGCTGCGACCTGTATACTTCGTCGCCGCATAAATGGCTGCAGGCGCCCAAGGGCACTGGCTTTCTCTACCTCAAAGATGAAGCCATCATGAGTAAGCTGTGGAATACCATCGCTACGCACGGTTGGGACGAGCCGCAATTGAAAGCGGAGCGATTCCAGCATATCGGCTCATCGAATGTGCCGACTCTGGCAGGACTGAAAGCAGCCATCGATTTTGGCAATTGGATCGGAATAGAGAGGATCGAAAAACGCCATCGTGAACTTGCCACCTGGATTCACGGCGAAATGATCAAGAGAGGCGCTGAATCCTGGACCTCGACCGATCCAGCATTGCGTTGCGCCATTGTCACCATGAATGTTCCTCCGGCGAAGATGCCAGACCTTGAATACTGGATGTGGAAACAGCATAAGATACGCATTCGCGGCGGTGCTCCACACAAGGTCAGGCTCTCGACTCCATATTACCTGCAGAAAGCTGATATCCAGCGATTTCTCCAAAAGTTCGATCAGTATCCAAGGAGCAGCTAGTAAAATGGCGGTTAACAATTTACCTTCGAGAATTCACCAGCAGTTATAATTGGGTGTATGAATATAGAAATTTATCGTTGTTTCTTTTGACTGGATTTGCGCCGTGCAGCCGTGAGCTTGCAAAAAGCCGCAAAAGAGAAGTTTGGGATCAAGCCAACCATCAAGACTGGGAAGAAGGGCGACTTGACCGTCCTTGTAGATGGCAAATCTGTGTTCGGCTACAAAGCTGAAGGTGAAATGCCGGATACTCAAGTTTTGCTAGGCCGGATTCAGGCTGCCCAAGCTACCACATAAAAGCTATATCTGAAGAAGTCCTCTCTATCAGGCATTCGTCTGATTTTTTCTTGACAACAAGTGCATTCGGTCTAGTCTGTTACCTCTACTGGCGATAGTAGCAGAGGTATCGATGTCTTATTTCCCCAGGCAAAAGGTATTCGTGTGTGAGGAGCTAACAAATATCTTCACAATTTTCTGGCAGTGCAGGAGGTTAATTCATGATGTCCCCTTCCAAACGAACGTGGGTAGGAATATTAGTGGTATTGCTCCTGCCCGTCGCGGCACTGGCCTTCGGCAACGATGGCAGTGCTTCAAGCAACAACAGCGCAGTGGCTGAACCAACGAGCGCGCCGGCCCCGGCAGTCGGACTGAATCCTGGGCCGGATCCGCTGTTACAATTGCTGCTTTCCAAAGGTATTCTCACTACCAGTGAGGTAAATGGCCTGGCATCCGCGCCAGCCAATCAGATGCGAGATCAGCTTTTGTTTCTTCTCAAAGCAAAAGGTGTTCTATCGACTGAGGACCTCAATACTCTGAAGGCGCCATCGGCGGCTGTCGCGACGACGAGCACGAGTGCGTCTTTGAATTCCGCTTCTGCGACAACTGCGGCTGCCGCAAATACAGCTCCTACCAATCCACAAGGCGGCGGAGCACCGGCAGTAGTGCCGGCAATTGCTCCGATCCGGGTATTGCAGACTGACCCGCCAAAACGCGAAGGGTTTGTTCCTGATATTTCTATCGGCAAAAACATTCGCCTGAAGCCTTACGGTTTCTTCAAAGCGAGTGCGATTTACGATACCAGTTCGCCATACGGTAATGACTTTCCATTACCTGGGTTCAACCCTATAACCAACGGTCCTGACAACCTGGCAGAGTTCCACGTCAAGGTTCGGGCTACTCGTGTGGGAACGAACTTCGAGTGGCTGGACATAGCGCCCAGCGTGGTCCTTACCGGCAAAGTCGAACTGGACTTTGAAGGCAACTTCAGCCGTGCCAATAACCGTAATATCAGCTCCATCCGTTCCAGCATGCCATCCATCCGGCTGGCCTACGGACGTGTGGATTGGCACACTACTGACAACACCACAATCCATTTGGTGGCGGGACAGGACTGGACGCCCTTTGGTTCTTCCACGCTGCCCAATTTATTCGAGACCACAGGCCTGGGCATCGGATTTGGAACGCTCTATGAGCGTGCTCCCCAGTTCCGATTCGGTGTTAACCATAAACTAGGCGGAAGCCGTAACTGGGCAATTGAGCCGGAATTTGCTGTGGTTTTGCCTGCGTACGGCAACCTGCCGGCTGATCTCACCGTTCAATCCGGGCCGCTTGCAGGCACGCCCGTCCCTAACAACGAAGGCATAGGAAATCAACTGGGATTTGGCGAACGGCAAGGAGCAGATTCCGGGCGACCGGAACTTGAGGCCCGCTTCGTTGCCCAATTCCAGCTTGATAAAGCTCCAGGCGTTGCGCCTGCACAGTTCATCGTCAGCGGCGTGAACGGGCTGCGCAAAATAGTGGTACTGGCTAACCAGGTGCCAGCGGCGTTCGCCGCAGCATTCCCAACTGGAGTCAGAACCAGCTCCAAGCGTGACGCCTGGACTGCCGAAGTCCAGCTTCCCACGCGCTGGTTTACCTTAATCGGCAAATACTACAGCGGGTCTGACCTGCGCTACTTCTTCGCCGGCCAGATTTTCTCAGAGTTCAACGACACAACTGGGCTGATCAACACGGCGACCGCTCAGAGCATTGACGGCGCTTCCACGGTGGTTTTTGGCTGCCGCGGCGGCACGGGTGCTTCCTGCACAGGCGGTACTCTGGTGGTTGCCAACCAACTCCCGCCGCGAGCGCAGGGCGGATTCGTCAACCTCGGCCTGCCGCTCTCGCGCTGGGCCCATGCGGACCCCGCCGGACGCAATGCCGGTTGGACCATGTATCTGCACTACGGCTACGACCAAGTGATGGCTCGCGACGTTCGCCGTCTGGGTGGCGGACGTCAAAAGGGCGACTTGGCAGCCGGAAGTATCCAGTACAAGATGAACAACTACCTGACCTTCGTAGTGGAAGAATCTCTTTATCGCACTCGCGCCATACCTCTCACTGCAACTGGCCTCTTCCCGTCCTTTGCAGGAAGACCGATGCGCGAATGGCGTGACTTCCGTTCGGAGTTCGGGCCACTCTTTAGTTTCTAATCCAACACAACCCCCGAGGGAGCCAGGCTTTGGCTCCTTCGGGCCCTTTGTCCTGCAGCGGGCAGCCATGCAGGCCTACTGCGAGTGATTCTGTGTGCCCGCAGATATATAATGTGGCCGCTATATTGAACTCGGCCCCAGGTGGAGCCTGCTTATCTTCCGACGGCTGAGCCAAGTGTAGAGGGCCAGCATTGATAAGCTTTGTGGGGAATTCAAAGACTGCAGTGAGGAGGAGAGAAATGGAGAAGAAAAAAGGTAAGGGCGTATCGAGGCGTGACTTTATCAAGTACGCAGGCGCTGGCGCTGGGACCATCGCAGCCGGAATGGGGCCGACATTTCTGTTCCCCGAGCGAGCTTCGGCCCAGCAGAAAACACTCAAGATTCTCCAGTGGAGCCACTTTGTTCCCGCCTGGGATGAATGGTTCAACAAGACCTACACCAAGCAGTGGGGCGAAAAGAACAACACCAATGTGATCGTTGACAACATCAACCTGGTTGATCTTCCCGCGCGCGGAGCGGCTGAGGCGCAAGCGCAGAAAGGACACGACCTGTTCATGTTCCTATCACCGCCGGCAGCCTATGAGAACCAGACTCTGGATATGACCCATATATACCAGGAGGTGGAGAAGAAACACGGCAAGAAGATCGATCTGGCACACAAGAGTACTTACAATCCGAAGACCAAGAGATATTTTGCGTTCTCTGATGCCTACACTCCCGACCCCGGCAACTGGCACAAGGATTGGTGGGCCGAAGCGGGATATCCCAATGGCCCGGACACATATGACGATCTGCGGGCGGGCGCCAAGAAGATCAGAGACAAGACAGGTCACCCCTGCGGCATCGGTTTGGCGCAAGAACTCGATACCAGTATGGCCATGCGGGCGTTGCTATGGTCGTTTGGCGGCGCAGAACAGGACGAAGCCGGCAATGTCACAATCAATTCCAAGAACACCGTTGAGGCACTCAAGTTCATGAAGGCGGTGTATCAGGAATCGGAGACACCCGAGGTCTTCACGTGGACGCCTCCTTCGAATAACCAGGCCATGCTTGCCGGCAGAGTCTCTTTCGTGATGAATGCCATTTCCATCACGCGCCAGTCAGAAAGAGAGAAACTGCCCATTGACGAAAAGATCATGATCAGTCCCGCGCTCAAGGGACCGGTGCGCCGGATCGCCGCCGAGCACGTGATGAACTGCTACGTCATCTGGAACTTTGCCGAGAACAAAGAAGGTGCACAGAAGTTCCTGATTGACTACATGGACTCCTTCCACGATGGCTTTGTGGCCGGCCAGTTCTATAACTTCCCGTGCTTCCCCAAGTTGGTGCCGAATCTCAAAGCAGAGATTGCGAATGATTCGCGGGCACATCCGCCGGACAAGTACAAAGTGCTGGGCAATGTACTGGACTGGGCCACGAACGTGGGCTATCCCGGATATGCCAGCGCGGCCATTGATCAGGCTTTCAAGACGTGGGTGATACCTACGATGTTTGCCAAAGTGGCGCGCGGCGAAGAAACCCCCGAAAACGCAGCTTCAGCCGCCGAACAGGAGTACAAGCGGATCTTCGACAGATTCAAATAACACGGGGGGTCGATGGCAGTCGTTGAAACGCGGAGTCTGACCAAGGTTTTTAAAGAAGGAGAGCTGGGAGCAGTCAACGACGTAAATCTGGAAACTCGCGAAGGCGAGTTCCTTGTCTTCCTTGGGCCATCGGGTTCCGGGAAGACAACTCTCCTGCGCATGATCGCCGGCCTGGAACAACCCACGGCCGGCGAAATTCTCATTGGCGGCAAGGTGGTCAATGAACTGTCACCTCGGGAACGCCGGATTGCCATGGTGTTCCAGAGTTATGCTCTGTACCCACATCTCACCGTTTACAAAAACATAGCTTTTCCGCTGAGGGCCCAGAAAGCCGTCAAGGTTGATCAGTCTGTTGGCATGCTGGACCGCTTCAAAACCAAACGAAAATTGGAAAGAGAAAAGGTGGAGTGGGCAGCTTCGCTGCTTGGCATCGGCGGACTGCTGCATCGCAAGCCACGCGAACTCTCCGGCGGCGAACGGCAGCGAGTCGCGCTGGCGCGCGCCATAGTGCGCGAACCCAGCGTCTTTCTGCTGGACGAACCACTTTCGAATCTTGACGCAAAACTGCGAGCCTCCGCCCGCGAAGAGCTGGAACGTTTCCACCGGCGGATCGGTACCACCACTATCTACGTTACTCATGACCAGATAGAAGCCATGGCGATGGGCGACAGAATCGTGGTGCTAAATCAAGGTTACGTTCGCCAGATTGGCTCGCCGAAAGAAGTCTACGATCAGCCCGCAGATACGTTTGTCGCTACCTTTCTCGGCTCGCCACCCATGAACCTGGCGGAGATTGATAACGTGATTGTCGGATTCCGCCCGGAACAATTCCGTCCGGCAGCGCAGGTGACTGAGTCCGCGAAGGCGTTGCTGCGCTTCCGTGTGGAGAACATGGAATACCTTGGTTCAGAGTGGATTGTTTCAGGCGTGCTGAGCGGAGGCCGCGTGGACGGGAAGCACGCCATTGCGCGCCTGGGCTCGGCGCAATCTCTGGAGCTGGGCAAGACTTATGACTTCGCTGTAGCTGAAAAAGAATTGAAATTCTTTGATCGCGCCACAGAAAAGCGAACTGACCCGAGGGCCATCTCGTGGCAGTGAATCGCGGCAAAATAAGATCTGCGAGTGCTGCGCGGAGTCCCTGGCTGGGCGCGGCCATGTTGTCTCCGGCAGTCGTTTACATCCTGTTGCTCATCGCTTTTCCCTTTTGTCTGGCAGTCTTTTACGCCTTCAGTGACGCCCGCATCGGCAGTTCCGGATGGCCGCATTTCGTGGGGCTGGAAAATTTTCGCAGCATCGTGCAGAGCCCAAGCTTCCAAAAAGCGTGGAAGAACTCGATTATCTTCACTGTGGGCGCGGAGATCATCGTCATTGTCTGCGCCAATATTCTCTCGATCGCGCTGGAGAAGCCTTTCCGCGGACGCGGCTTTGTGCGCTTTCTCATTCTCCTGCCCTGGGTGGCGCCCGTTTCGTTGGGCACGATTGGATGGAAGTGGATCCTCGATTCAATTTACAGCGTGATCACCTGGGTGCTGGTGTGGCTGGGATTCGTCCAGCCCTACGACACACCTATGTGGTTGGGAGAACCAAAGCTGGCCATGGCGTCAGTGATTCTTGTGCATTGCTGGCGGCTGATTCCGTTTTCGACGGTCATTCTGCTGGCCGGGCGGACTGCGATTCCGCGAGAGATTCCGGAAGCAGCAGCTATTGATGGCGCTGGATTCTGGCGCACCTTGTTCCAGATCAACCTGCCGATGATGACTCCCATACTCAGCGTTGTGGTCCTCTTTGGCACTATCTTCACCTTCACGGATATGGCCGTTGTCTACATTCTGACAAATGGCGGGCCGTACGATTCAACCCAGACCTTGCCCATGCTCGCCTTCACTCAGGGAATTCAGGCCAGCGACCTGGCTGCGGGCGCAGCCATCTCCGTCTTCCTGGTGCCAGTGTTGGTCCTGATTGCCTATTTCATGCTCAGGTTAGCCCGCCGCACGGAGGTCGTCTGATGGACGCTCCCCAGATCAAAAGACCGATTGGCATCTCGGCGCTGTCTGCGCTGCTCATGGCGGCGGCCATCGCGCTGCTGGTGCGAACGATCCAGCTCCACAAGAGCGGAATGGCCGGATTAAGCCGGCTGCTTGCAGTATTGATCATCGCTACTATCGCGGTTGGCCTGTGGAAACTCAAGAATGGGGCTCGCATCTTTCTGTTTTTCCTGATTGTTTTGGATGTCCTGTGCAACCTGATTGCCCTCTTCCTCTACGCACTTCGAATGCAGCATTACCGGCTCGCGGTAGAGCTGGTCATCGAACTGGCCGTTGCGGCTCTATTGATCTGGTATTTGCAGCGTGCAGAGGTGAAGCACGCATTTGGGGGGCTGAGCGCCTGGCCCAGGACCGTGCAGATGCTCGTGCTCACGGTTTTTACCACGCTGCTGGCGTTCCCATTTATCTGGATGGGGATTGCTACCTTCAAACAGAACATTGATCTCTATGCAATGGAGAACAATCCGTTCCTGTTTAATCTTCCACCGACGCTGGAACACCTGCGCTTCCTTTTTCAGCAAAGTGATTTTGGACTGGTCATTCTGCTGGTGGAGTTCTGCGTCTCCGCGTTCATTCTTTGGTCTCTTTGGAAGTTTCCTCCAAAGCGGCTGTTCATCGTCTCTCTGCTGGTGCTGGCACTGGCCGAGGTTGTTTTCGCGTTTCATTATTCCGGTTTGCGGCCAACGCTCTTTTTCGTTCTCCACATTTGTATCGTGATTTCATTGCTCTTGTATGCCTCGACTCTTAACTCTTCGGCGCGCACGATGTTGTTCTCTTTTCTCGTAATTGACGTGGTCGCCAGCACGGTGACGCTGTTCATCTATTCGCTGAACCAAACGGGGTTCGTTCGCTGGCTAGGCAATACCACGCTGGTAGGGCTGATCGTGGTGGTCATCACGTTAGTCCTGGCCTTGCCGGCAGCCTATGCCCTGGCGCGCCTCACAGGAAGATGGGGAGAGCGGCTGGGCATCGGCATTTTCCTGACTTACCTGGTTCCTCCAACCCTCTTGTTTATTCCGCTGGCGCGCGTGATTGCCGTGCTCGGACTTCAGGACACGATCTGGTCGTTGGTGCTTGTGTATCCCAGCGTGACCGTGCCGTTTTCCGTGTGGCTGCTGATGGGCTTCTTCAAATCCATTCCCAAGGAGCTGGAAGATGCAGCCATGGTGGACGGGCTCACGCGCTTTGGCGCATTCGTGAAGATGGTGATTCCGATTTCCCTGTCCGGCATTCTCACCGTGGTGATTTTTACTTTCACCCTCGTGACCCAGGAATTTGTTTACGCGCTCACTTTTATCTCACCGGAATCACAGCAGATGGTGGGGGTGGGCGTGCCCATCGTTCTGGTCCGCGGCGACGTCTATTACTGGGGAGCGCTGATGGCCGCGTGTCTGATCGCCAGCCTGCCGATTGCTTTCCTGTATAACCTGTTCCTCGATCGGTTTATTGCGGGATTTACCGTGGGGGCTGTGAAAGGGTAGTCTTAGCCGCGAATTAACGCGAATAACGCGAATCAAACAAGGATTGGTAATTGGGTAATTTGGTAACTGAAAATTGAACCAAAATGATGCGTCTATTTCTAAAAACTGTTTTCGTCCTGCTAGCTCTGGTTCCTGCCTTCGCGCAGACTCCCACCTTCGACATCATCGTCCGCAATGGCCACATCATCGATGGCTCCGGCAACCCGTGGTATAGCGGCGATGTTGCGATTCAAGGCGATCGTATCGTCGCCATTGGCAAGCTGGACAATGCGCGCGCCCGGCGCGTGATCGATGCTTCCGGGTTGGTGGTTGCGCCGGGATTCATTGACATGCTCGGCCAGTCTGAGTTTTCGCTGCTGGTAGACAATCGCGCTATCAGCAAGCTCTCACAGGGAATCACCACGGAGATCACAGGTGAAGGTGGCTCCGCAGCTCCTCAGGATCGGCTCACGCTGGATGCGTTGGCGCCGTCCATCGAACCTTATCACCTCAAAGTTGACTGGACTGATTTGAGCGGCTACTTCCGCCGTCTGGAGAGCAAGGGCACTCCTCTGAATCTGGGGACCTATGTTGGCGCCGCCCAGGTGCGTGAAGCCATTCTGGGCGATGTGAATCGCGCACCCGCGCCGGACGAACTGGAAAAGATGAAGGCCCTCGTGGCGCAGGCCATGCAGCAGGGAGCGTTTGGAATTTCGACGGCACTCATCTATCCGCCCGGGCATTACGCGAAGACAGAAGAGCTGATCGAGCTGGCCAGGGTGGCCGCGCAATACGGCGGAATCTATGCCACGCACATGCGCAGCGAAGGACAGAGCGAGATCGCCGCGATTGAAGAGACTTTGCGCATCGGACGCGAAGCGCACCTGCCTGTCGAAATATTTCACATGAAGGTGAGCGGCAAGACG
>Ga0126384_10002079_pt1 | contig 12067 bp, 8 predicted proteins | sample PanSoiMetPlot_36_FD_92543 | JGI IMG/M metagenome (GOLD analysis project Ga0126384, IMG submission 92543) | Tropical forest soil microbial communities from Panama - MetaG Plot_36 | ecosystem: Environmental > Terrestrial > Soil > Tropical forest > Bulk soil | place: Panama | collected 2016-02-17 | reverse complement strand
GTGGGGTCTCGCCGCCGGGGCGCTGCTGGGGTGGTGTCCTCGCGCGCTGGCGTTGAATCCAGCTCTGGACGTCAGTCAGTACGCGCACACCTCGTGGAAAATCCGCGACGGCTTTTTCCAGGGCACTATTCGCGCGATTGCGCAGACCCCCGACGGTTATCTATGGCTGGGTACGGAAGCCGGCCTGCTTCGCTTCGATGGTGTAAAGATGGTCCCCTGGCAGCCCCCACCTGATCAGCATCTCGTGGACAACATTATCTGGAGCCTGCTCGCCGCGCGCGACGGCACACTATGGATTGGCACTAGCAAAGGGCTTGCAAGTTGGAAGGATGGCAAGCTGACCGACTACCCGGAGCTTGCCGGCCAATACATTTACAAGCTGCTTGAGGATCGTGAAGGCACTATATGGGTCGCAGGAGTGGTGGTTCCGACTGGCCGCCTCTGCGCGATTCGGAATGGCAGCGTCCAGTGCTACGGAGATGACGGGGCTTTTGGCCGCGGACTATTCAATTTCTATGAGGACAGCAAGGGCAATCTGTGGGTGGGTGGTGTGGAGCTGTGGCGATGGAAGCCCGGTCCGCCAAGATTCTATTCGCTGCCAGACCTGCCGAACGGTATTCGGGGTCTAGGTGAAGACACTGATGGCGCACTGCTGATCGCCTGGCGCGGCGGAATCTATAGATTCGTTGATGGAGAAACAGAGTTCCGTCCAATGCCGGGCGCGGTAGGACAATTCGATGCATTCAGGCTGCTTCGCGACCTCGATGGCGGTTTGTGGATTGGAACCGCGGATCGGGGCCTTTTGCATGAACACAAGGGAAAAACAGATGTGTTTGCACCGTCCGACGGTCTCTCAGGAAGGGATGTCTATACACTCTTTGAGGATCGTGAAGGCAGCATTTGGGTCAGCACAAGGGACGGCCTCGACCGCTTTCGCGACTTTCCCGTCTCCACGTTCACGGTGAACCAGGGGTTGTTGACTGACCTTGCAACGTCCGTTCTGGCGGACCGAGGTGGAAGCGTTTGGCTCGGGACTTCTGGCGGTTTGAACCGATGGAATAACGGGCAAATCGGGATCTGTTGCACCGCCGGCGGCAAACCGGACGCGAAACTCAATGGATTGAGTCCCCATTCTCTATTTCAGGATCATAGGGGCCGAATCTGGGTCTCTACAATTCGCGGCATCGGCTACCTGAAAAATGACCATTTTACTCCCGTAAATGGCGTACCTCCCGGAAACACGCCTTCCATCGTCGAGGATACCGCTGAGAATCTGTGGATCGCCCGTGACACCCTCGGTCTTTTTCAATTATCAAGTGACAACGTAGTTCGGCAAATTCCCTGGGATGTGCTGGGACATCGGGACTACGCCAGCGCGCTGGCCGCGGACCCGTTGCGGGGCGGCCTGTGGCTCGGGTTCTATCTCGGCGGCATCGCCTATTGGAGGGATGGGGCGGTCCGGGCAACGTACACCGCAATCGACGGGCTGGGTGAGGGCCATATCAACTATTTGCGAGTCGATCAGGACGGTACGCTCTGGGCGGCAACCGAGGGCGGGCTCAGCCGGTTGAAAAACGGTCGTATTGCGACGCTTAGCAGCAAGAGAGGATTACCCTGCGATACGGTTCATTGGGCAATTGAAGATGACGACCATTCGTTATGGCTCTACACAGCTTGCGGTCTGGTGCGCATCGCGCGGGGCGAGATGGACGCCTGGAGCGCCGCAGTCGACGAGAATAAAGATCCAAAGGCGACGATTCACGCCACGATTTTCGATACTTCCGACGGAGTAAGAATCCTTGGCATCGGTAGTCGCTACAGCCCGCCTGTTGCAAGGTCTTCGGATGGGAGATTGTGGTTCTTACCTTTGGACGGCGTGAGCGTCATCGATCCGCGCCACCTTCCCTTCAACAGTGTTCCGCCTCCGGTGCACGTCGAACAGATTACCGCCGACCATAAGTCCTACGATGCTGATTCCTTTGTTGGTGTGCTGATGAGCCGCCTGCCACCGCTGATACGCGATCTGGAGATCGACTACACAGCGCTCAGTCTCGTCGCGCCGGAAAAAGTGCTCTTCCGATACAAGCTGGAAAACTGGGATAAAGATTGGCAGGACGTTGGCAATCGCCGGCAAGCCTTCTATAACAACCTTCCGCCGGGCAACTACCGCTTCCGCGTGATGGCTTGCAACAACAGCGGCGTGTGGAACGAGACCGGCACCTTCCTCGATTTCTCAATCGCCCCGGCCTACTACCAAACTACCTGGTTCCGCGCGTCGTGCGCAGCCGCTTTTCTACTATTGGTTGCTGCGCTTTATCAAATGCGCGTGCGACAAGTAGCGCAACAGGTGCGAGCGCGAATGGAAGAACGTCTCGACGAACGGGAAAGGATCGCTTGCGACTTGCACGATACGCTCCTCCAGAGCGTGCAGGGATTGATCCTGAAGTTTCATGCAGCAACAAAACAGATACCTCCTGATCTGGCCGCGCACGATGCCTTGGAAAAAGCACTCGATCGAGCTGACGAGGTCCTGGCCGAGGGGAGAGATCGCGTTCGGAATCTGCGCGCGGACACGATTCCGTTCGGGGGATTGCCGGCGGCATTCCAACGAGTCGCCGAAGAAACGCCTCAACCCCGCCCGGCGACTTTCAAAACGCTGGTTGAGGGCCGCGTCCGATTACTACACCCCTTGATCCGGGAGGAAACTTTTAGTATCGGGCGGGAGGCTCTCGTCAATGCACTGACGCACTCCAAATGCCGTCACGTCGAAGTAGAAATCATGTACGATCCGCGACAATTTCGCGTACGGGTGCGAGATGATGGCCGCGGCCTCGATCCAAAGATCCTCGAAGCTGAAGGCCGCCCTGGTCACTGGGGATTACAAGGAATGCGAGAACGCTCTGAAAGAATTGGCGGACAACTCAAAATATGGAGCGGGCCTGAAACCGGAACCGAAATTGAGTTGACGATTCCCGGAGCAGCGGCCTATCAAGCCGATAATTCAAAGTCGAAAAGACTGTGGTTTCGCCGGTCTTCCGGCAAGGATGGTGATCAACTATGAGCGCTAACGAACCCATTCGAATTATGACTGTAGACGACCATCCGGTGTTGCGCGAAGGAATAGCCGCGGTCCTGAGCGGTGAGCCGGATTTTGTTCTTATCGCCGAGGCCAACAATGGCGAGGAAGCGATCGAGCAGTTTCGCACCCATCGTCCCGACATAACTCTTATGGATCTGCAGATGCCGCTTATGAATGGGATCGATGCAATTCTGGCCATTCGCTATGAGTTTCCCGACGCCCGCATTATTGTGTTGACCACCTACGCTGGTGACGCGCAAGCAGTCCGCGCATTCAGCGCCGGCGCATCCGGATACCTGCTAAAGAGCATGCTCCGCAAGGAACTTGTAGATACCATTCGGAGCGTGCATGGCGGGAAGAAGAGGATTCCTCCGGAGATCGCGGTTGAAATAGCCGAGCACCATTCAGACGATGCGTTGACCGAGCGCGAAATCGACGTTTTGCGCGAGGTAGCCGCCGGCAACTCCAACAAGATCGTCGCCGACCACCTTACGATTTCAGAAGAGACGGTCAAGGCTCACATGAAGAGCATTCTCTCGAAGCTCGGGGCGAACGATCGCACCCATGCCGTAACCATTGCGTTGAAGCGCGGCATAATCGAGATCTAACGGACCTCGATGCATGAACATTGATGAGAGACTGTCAGCAAAAGAGATGGATCTGGTTCACGTCTTCGAATCCGGTAGCGGAAGAGAAAGACGTGAGCGTTATGGAGAGATTTCAGGGACCGGGACGATTAGTGCTCGCGCCAGGTTTTCTGTTGGCTTGGACGATCCTGCTGTCGTGTCCTTCTGTACTCGCACTGAATCCGGCGCTGGACGTCAATCAGTACGCGCATACGTCGTGGAAGATCCGCGAGGGCTTTACCAAAGGTGTCATCAGCTCCATTGCTCAGACGCCCGACGGTTATCTCTGGCTTGGTACGGAGTTTGGTTTGGTTCGCTTCGATGGGGTGAAGGCCGTTCCCTGGCAACCACCGGCGGGTCAGCACCTCCCTTCCAATAGGATTTTCAGTCTCCTCGGTGCCCGCGACGGGACTCTTTGGATCGGGACGTCTAAAGGGCTTGCAAGTTGGAAGGGCGGGAAGCTCACTCAGTACCCGGAGCTCGATGGACAGGCGATTCGTGCAACAATCCTCGAAGATCATGACGGCGTGGTATGGGTCGGCGGGTTGGGGTCTTCACCACCTGGGAAGCTCTGCGCGATTCAGAACGGCAGCGTCCAGTGCTACGGAGAGGACGATGTTCTTGATAATGGAGTGAGCGGCTTGTATGAGGATAGCAACCACAATCTCTGGGTTGGGGTGCGTAACGGGCTGTGGCGATGGAAACCGGGCCCGCCAAAATTCTATCCGGACGCTGGGCCTGCTGCGAACGGCGGCGGCATCCAGGGTCTGGCTGAAAGCGATGACGCCGCGCTATTGTTCGGCCCGCTCACCGGAATCAGCAAGCTCGTTGGCGATAAGACCGAAGAATTTCCGCTCCCACGTCCTGTGCGGGATTTCACGACGCTACGGCTACTCCGCGATCGCGATGGTAATCTGTGGATCGGTACTTCTGACGGGGGTCTTGTGCATGTACACCGTGGAAGAACGGATGTGTTTGCACAGGCTGATGGTCTCTCGGGCGATTTCATAACGGCTCTCTTCGTCGATCGCGAAGATACTATATGGGTAGCGACCGGTGCCGGCCTCGACCATTTTCGCGAGTTTGCCGTTCCCACACTTTCTTTGAGCCAGGGTTTATCGAATTCCAGCATCCTGTCGGTACTCGCGGATCGGGATGGCAGCATCTGGCTCAGCACTCGCCGCGGCTTGAACCGATGGAATAACGGAGAAATTACGATCTTCGGCAAACGGGGCGCGGAGGTCGCGCAGAGCGGTCACGGAACGACGGGCAGCAACAAACAAGAGGGCCTACTCAATGGTGCCTACGCTGGTTCTATATTTCAGGATAGTCGCGGGCGGGTCTGGGCCTCCACGCTTCGCGAATTCGGCTATCTGGAGAATGATCGATTTGTGCCTATAACAAACATTCCCGGAGGCGCAGTGTATTCCATCTCCGAGGATGTCGCCGGGACTTTGTGGATCGCCAACAAGGATGTCGGTCTCATACAGTTGTTCAGGGATGGCCGGGTGCAACAGATTCCATTGGCAGCGTTGGGACATAAGGATCCAGTTATGGCTTTTGCTCATGATTCCTTGCAAGCCGGCCAGTGGCTTGGGTTTCGTAATGGTGGCGTCGTCTATTTCAGCGACGGGCAGGTTCGCGCTACGTACGCTGCAGCTGACGGGCTGGGCGAGGGCCGCGTGAACGACCTTCGATTCGACGCGAACGGAACGTTATGGGCTGGCACCGAAGGCGGGCTCAGCCGGTTGAAGAACGGCCGAGTCGCCACGCTTACCAGCAAGAACGGATTGCCCTGCGATGGCGTTCACTGGGTGATGGAGGACAACGACCATTCGTTCTGGCTGTATACGACCTGCGGTCTCGTGCGCATAGAGCATTCCGCGTTGGATGCCTGGGCCAGCGCAGTTGACAAAGATCAGAATGCGGAGCGGACGATCCAAGCCACGGTCTTCGATACTTCCGACGGAGTAAGGAGCCTTGATGATAATGGTGGGTACACCCCGCACGTCGCCAGGTCCACAGATGGAAGACTATGGTTCTTACCATCGGACGGCGCTAGCATCGTCGATCCCCGCAAGCTTCCGTTTAACCGGCTTCTCCCGCCGGTGTACATCGAGCGAGTCACCGCGGACCGTAAGACGTACGACGCGCCTTCGGATGAAAAGGGGAAGCTGGACCTGCCCGCCCTGGTGCGTGATCTGGAGATCGATTACACGGCGCTCAGCCTCGTCGCGCCGGAAAAGGTATTGTTCAAATACAAGCTGGAGAACTGGGATCAGGATTGGCAAGACGTGGGCAATCGCCGTCAAGCCCTCTATAGCAATCTTCCTCCAGGCAACTACCGCTTCCGCGTGATGGCTTGCAACAACAGCGGGGTGTGGAACGAAGCCGGCACATTCCTGGATTTCTCGATCGCCCCGGCATACTACCAGGCCACGTGGTTTCGATTGTCGTGCGTGGCCGTCGTTCTATTATTGCTCGCGGCGATTTATCAACTGCGAGTGCGCCAGGTGTCACGACGAATGAGGGTACAGCTCGAAGCGCGGGTGGAAGAGAGGGAACGGATTGCCCGCGACTTACACGACACGTTGCTGCAGAGCGTACAGGGATTGATCCTGAAGTTCCATGCAATCGCAAAAAAAATACCTCGTGATTTGGCCGCTCACGACGCGTTAGAGAAAGCACTCGATCGAGCCGATGATGTCCTGGCCGAAGGAAGAGATAGCGTTCGGAATCTGCGCTCCGACACAATACCGTTCGGCGGCCTGCCGGTAGCATTCGAACACGTCGCGGAGGAATTCCCCCGCGGACGCGACGCGACGTTCAAAACATTAGTGGAAGGCCGCATCCGGTTGCTTCACCCCGTGGTCCGGGAAGAAGCTTATTGCATTGGGCGTGAGGCGCTCGTAAATGCTCTTACGCATTCAAAGGCCGTTCACGTCGAAGTGGAAATTACATACGAGGCAACGCAGTTTCGCGTGCGGGTCCGAGACGACGGACAGGGCTTCGATCCAAAGATACTCGAGGATCGGGGCCGGCCCGGTCACTGGGGGCTACAGGGAATGCGAGAACGCTCTGAGAGGATCAGCGGCCAGCTTAAGATTTGGAGCAGCCCTGAAGCCGGAACAGAAGTTGAGCTGACGGTTCCCGGAGCTACAGCCTATCAGGCTGATAGTTCCAGGTCGAAATTGTTCTGGTCGAAATCGTCCTGGTTCCGCCGTTCCTCCGGCGCCGATGGTCAATAAGTATGAAAGCTACCGTGGAGGAACAAGTGGCGCTGGCCTGGCTGCTTAAGCGTTCTACTAAACATTCTCTTCCGGGCACATCTTCGTTAGAGCATCTTCATGAGAATCTTGATGCTGCGGCGTTAGAACTCTCACCGAATGCGATTGCCGAGCTTAACGGTATCGGCGAACGTGACGCAGCGGGTCAGCCAATATCGTGATCTTTGTTACTTGCCCAATGATGAACGCGAATCTAATTTCGGGCGAACCTAACAACACAGACACGATTGCCTAAGGGAATGTTCGAGGGTGTGATTAAAAGTGAGACTTCGTATTCGGGTGCCTCTGGCAATACCACCAACTTCAGTTGGTGGTCGTTTGATTTCGACCTACGAGAGAGCTGGAGTGACTTCTCTCCGGTCTCTCGCGGGGAAATAGCGAAGAAGGGTGCTCGGCCTATCTTCGTAGGTCGAAGTTAAAGGACCACCAACTGAAGTTGGTGGTATTTACCAGATTGTGGTTGGTCGGATGCGCTGGTCCCACTGATCGCGCCCGATGTTCGATCCGCAAACCGCAATCGACATGATTGATTACGTAGATAGCATTACTCAGCGACGTCCACCGCTTGGTCCAGAATTACAAGTCGCTGTTAATCTGATTCCGGCGCCTATCTTAGGCGTCAAAGTTGAGGTGATATGATATATGGCAAGGAACGAACATTCAGTGGAAATAGCAGGAGTCAATCTCGCCGGGCGAAATCATGTCTGCGCTTTCTTCAACACCATCGACGAGGAACACAGAGTGCTCGGCTCGTTCTACAAAGACGGCTTCGATCGTGGCGAAAAAGCTACCCACATCGTGGACTCCGAGAATCGGGAAGGGTATTTGAATCGGCTCGCCGAGGCAGGCATAAATGTGGAGGAGATGATAGACACCGGTCAACTCGAGGTGTTGCCGTGGACCGACATGTATGTGCGTGACCACCGTTTCGATCAGGATGCGATGCTGGCTTCGGTCGAAAAACTAATCCAATCGGGCGCAGCCGCCGGCTACGCGCGAACTAAGTTGGTGGGACATCATATGGATTGGCTATTTTTCGACAAACCAGCCGTGAACAATTTGATGGAATACGAGGCACGCCTCAATCATGTTCTTTCCAAGTACGATGCGCCGGTGATCTGTAACTACGACCTATCCAAATTTGGCGCAAGTGTTGCGATAGATATCATGCGAACGCACCCGCTAGTAATTATCGGTGGGTTACTTCGGGAGAACCCATTCTTCGTTCCTCCCGACCAGTTCCTCAGTGAGATGCGTGAGCGACGGTCAGCTCGCAAGACCGCATAATAGTAAACTGCTCAAATGACCTTAAATCACTCTGCTGAGATCCGCCGCTTGCGTGCAACGATCGGGGACCTGTTGGCGCTTTCAACCATGCCGGAGGTGTGGTTGGGAAGAGAACCGTCCGCCATTGTCGCCGAACTCGCCGATGTGCTGATCGAGTCGCTGCAGTTGGATTTCGCCTTTGCGCGCCTATGCGATCCAAATGGGCTCCAGACCGTGGAGGCGATGCGGGGCGACTCTTGGAAAACATTTCCGGAATGGCTGCAACAGCGCCTCGCTGTGCCCGACGGCCAAATTTCTCGAAAGGAAATCGTTACCAAGGTTAGCGGGGTCGAGGGATCTTGCCGAGGTATCGTGATTCCTATCGGTGTCAACGGCGAGCGCGGTCTCGTTGCTGCAGCGTGTAATCGCGTCGATTTTCCAGACCAGATTGATCAGCAGCTCCTTTCCGTGGCTGCGAATAACGCCGCGACAGCATTTCAGAACGCACGCCTTATCAGCGAGCTACGCAGGGCGCAAGAAGCGTTGCGAGATAATGAGCAAGAGCTTCGCAAGGCCCGCGACGAATTAGAAATTAAAGTGACGGAGCGAACGGCCGAATTACGTAGGAATGAAAGAGAGCTCCGGGACGTGCTCGATTCCATCCCGGCGATAGTTTGGAGTGCGGTGCCCGACGGCTCGAATTCTTACGTCAACAGCCGATTCACAGAGTACTGTGGGATACCGCCAGAGCAGATCGCCGGATCAGGTTGGCATGCCGCAACGCACCCCGATGATCTTGAGCGACACAATGCTAAATGGCTCACGTGCGTTGCCAGTGGCAAGCCGTTTGAGGACGAGGTGCGTTTCCGCCGCGGGGACGGGCATTATCGCTGGCATTTGCAGCGTGGCATCCCCCTCCGAGACGAGGTTGGCAACATCGTCAAATGGTATGGCGTCCTCACCGACATTGAAGATCGCAAGCGGGCGGAAGACAAAATCCGCGAACAAGAGAGAGAGCTTCGGCAGATGCTGGACTTCGCGCCTCAACTTGTTGGTGTATATGGACCCAATCGTGAACGTATCCATGTTAACCGCATCGCACTCGATTACCTCGGCGTTAGCCTCGAGGAGTGGCGGCAGACAGCTGAGCGCGGTGCGTTCGTTCATCCAGATGACCGAGCGCGGGAGCAGGATTATTTTGATCGCGCTCTCTCTGCAGGTTCCGCCTACGAGTTGGAGTTACGGTTGCGCAAGGGCGATGGAACTTACCGCTGGTTTCTGGCTCGTTTGAACCCGGTTCGCGATGACAAGGGACAGATCAGACGTTGGTATGTCGCCTGTACCGATATCGAAGACCGCAAGCGAGCTGAAGAGAAACTGCAACAGGAAAACGTCGCTCTTCGGGAAGAGATTGATGAAACTTCGATGTTTGAGGAGATTGTCGGAACCTCTCCGGCTTTGCAGACTGTGCTCTCGCGCGTTTCAAAAGTTGCGCCCACTAACTCTACCGTTTTGATCAGTGGTGAAACGGGAACAGGCAAAGAACTTGTTGCGCGAGCCATCCACCGACGATCGGGTCGCACCTCCCGCGCGTTCATTAGCGTGAACTGCGCCGCAATCCCCCATGACCTGATAGCCTCGGAGTTGTTCGGCCATGAGAAGGGCGCCTTTACCGGAGCTACCCAAAGGCGGCTTGGCCGTTTCGAACTCGCCGACGGCGGAACGATTTTCCTCGACGAGGTCGGCGAACTCTCGCCCGACATTCAGGTCGCTTTACTGCGGGTGCTACAGGAACGGGAATTTGAGCGCGTCGGCGGAGTACAACCCATCCATGTCGATGTTCGCGTCATCGCTGCCACAAATCGCGATCTCAACGTCGCTGTCGCAAATGGGACCTTCCGCCAGGACCTGTTCTACCGGCTGAATGTATTCCCCATTGAAGTGCCGCCACTGCGAGAAAGGAAAGACGACCTTCTAATGCTGGTCGAGTATTTCATGCAACGCTATGCGAAGCGGGCCGGCAAGAACATCCGCTTGATCGACAAGAAGGCGCTGGCTTTGTTGCGGTCTTATGACTGGCCTGGGAACATCCGTGAGTTACAAAACATCATCGAGAGGTCCGTGATTCTAAGTTCCGGCACCGTTTTTTCCGTTGACGAATCGTGGCTTTCAAGAGAAACGTTCCCGCCAGCATCTATTATTGAAGCATCGCCCCAATCCAAAAGTGCCGTCGAGCCCCGTGGCGAGCGGGATATTATTGAGGCGGTGCTCGTCGAGACCAGAGGGCGGGTGTGGGGACCGTCGGGAGCAGCCGCTAAGCTGGGAATTCCACCGTCAACTCTCGACCATAGGATCAAAGCCCTAAACATCAATAAGAAGCAATTCAAGTATCCGCTGAAGGCTGGTCAGAACCACCAGAACCACTAAGACCACCGCTTCCACCAACTCCACGACTTTTCGCCAGTTCACACCAGAAGCTGAATCTGTCTTTACCCATTCGTTTCAGTCAATTACGAATGGCACAAAGCTTGTTCAACTGCTTTCTGTTCCTGAAGACCTGTCGCTCCAGTTTGGCGCGGGCAACCACTGATGCTCGGCCTGCTCGGTGCCATCGACCGAGGACCGTTGTTCCGGTTGTGACTGACGTAACTGGAGTCATTCGGCGCATCGCGTCGCAGCGGTAAAGCCGCCGGTCGCAGCTATGTAGTCGCATAGGAGTGCCAATGACCAGGGCGACGTGGTTTCTGCAAGCAGGTCGGTTAGGTATTTGGAAAAGGAGTATTCAATATGACGGCAAATGAGGCAGCAATTCGGAAGGCGTACCAGGTCGCCGAGGACAAAGACGTTCTCGGATGGGTTAACTCGTTCACCAAAGATGGAACCTTCACGGATGAGTCGATTGGGGTCACCTATCGCGGGCCGGACGAGCTCGGGCGTACCGTCGAGATTTATGCTACGGCGTTTCCCGACATGCACCGCGAACTGTACAACTTTTACGTCACCGGAGATACAGTCGTAGTAGAGCTCGCCTTGCAGGGAACCCACAAGGGGCCGCTGGCACTGCCCCAGGGAACCCTGCCGCCGACAGGAAAGCGGATGGATGTACCGTGCTGTGACGTATTTCGCTTGATAGACGGCAAGATTCAATCCTTCAACTGCTATCCGTCAGGGACCGTGATGCTGGCGCAACTGGGCCTCCTGCAAATCTCGAAGCCGTCTTGACCCACTAACCTCCTGGTGATCTCGTGAGCACGCGTGAGCACGAATGCCAATCAAGATCGGATTCACCATGTCGTTGACCATCACGGGCACATCTCTGGACGTAGATTAGGAAGCGGCAGAGGGCCGCGAAAGGAAATAGCAATGAAGATCCTCCTGCAGCGTAACGGAGAATTCACTAGTCCTGTACGGGTGGCACTCCGTGGCCGCCCCTCCTTGCGGCGATTAGGGTTTTGTAAGAAGGGGCGGCCACGGAGGGCCACCCGTACAGGACTGACGGTCGGCAGCGAGGTGGTGAAGGCCCTGCTTCAGCGCGGAGCTCAACCTGGTTATGAGGTGCAGGGAGAGCCACACGGAGGTTATCGCCATGTTTGACCTCGAAACGAACAAGGCCATCGCGCTACGACTGGTCGAGGTTTTCAACGGCCGCCGGCTTGACCTGCTTGAAGATGTGCTTCATCCCGAGTTCCGCGAGCGCGGACTCTCAGCCTTCCCGCCGGAGGGCCCTGAGGTCGGACCCGGTGCTCGGCGAAAGCTCTACGAGATGTTCTATCAAGCGATCCCCGACGCGCGAGCCGAGGTGCTCGACG
>Ga0126384_10002078_pt1 | contig 12069 bp, 5 predicted proteins | sample PanSoiMetPlot_36_FD_92543 | JGI IMG/M metagenome (GOLD analysis project Ga0126384, IMG submission 92543) | Tropical forest soil microbial communities from Panama - MetaG Plot_36 | ecosystem: Environmental > Terrestrial > Soil > Tropical forest > Bulk soil | place: Panama | collected 2016-02-17 | reverse complement strand
GGTTGAGGCGGATAGTTATCGACGGATCGCTGATGAATTGCAATTGGCCCCGGCCGAGATAGTTTTTATTTCTGACGCCATCACCGAATTGGACGCCGCGCGAATGGCTGGAATGAAGACGATCCTGGCTCTGCGCCCCGGCAACCGTCCAGTCGAGCTTACGGTAACGCATCCGGAGGCGACCAGCTTCGCATCGCTTTGATTCAGCCGAGAATCTCATCGGCCTTGAGCTTGAGTTGCTGAATCGTGTTGGAGACGACTTTTTGCCCGCGTTGAATGATACGAACTTCTTGATAGATCCCGTTATAAGGGTTGCCGTGAACTTCGATGCGGTCTTCTATCAAATCGATCAGCCACGTTTGAATCAGTCCGAATGCCGTAATACTCGTCCACCGGCCTTGCCACCGCCGCATGAACACGGTTCATCAGCTCTTCGACGTCGTTCTTGCCCAGTCCCTCGGTCTCGATCGTGTCGTGAATGTAGACGGTGATTTTGGAAGGGAAGAGTTTCCAATCGCCTTTTTTGCTGAACTCGTACGCGCCGACGATGCTCATCGGCGCGATTGGATAGCCGAATTGGACCGCCATTCTGCCGACCCCGGGATTGAGTGAGCCTACGCGCCCATCGCGGGTGCGCGTGCCTTCGGCGAAGACGATCAGGCTGACGCCATTGTCCAGAGTCTCGCGGGTGAGCTTCATCATCTGTTTGTACTTCGCCAGATTGCCTTCGGGCGGAACCGGGACGTTGCCGAACCGTCTCATCATCCAGCCGTAAGCCGGGACCTTGAAATGCGACTCGTGTTCGAGGCCGCGCACGAATTGCGGGATCGCTGCGTAGATGATGAACGCGTCCCATATGTCCACGTGGTTGCAGACGAAGAAGCTGGTACGCTCTCGGTCGAAGCCGGGCGAATACCGCGTCTCGAGATCAACTCCCGCGACGCGCAGGATATTGCGGAAGAGCCATCGCTGCGGCCTGTCGTTCTTGCGCGGGTCAATGAACGCGCCGAGCAGGACCAGAAACGAGCAAACGGGAAAGAAGAATGCGAAGCTGGCGAGCCAGACGAAACCTGAGCGCAGGGCATAATAAGCCTTTTTGATAAAACTCATCGAAGACCAGTTGTGGCTCGGATGATTGCGGATGTCGGATCGGATAAAGGTGTTGTTACTCATCAGACCATTACGTCCAAAGCCGACGGCAGAACGTCGAGAGATTCGCATTGCGCGGTCATGACTTCACCGTCAATCATAATGTCAACCGGCGAATCGAAATCGAGATCAATATGGCGCGCGCGCCCTTGCCAGACCAGCGGGTGATTAACGTGCGAGCCGTCGTAACATTTCGGAAAATTCCGGATGAAATCGAAGCGGCCCGCCGACCACCGGACGATTTCGATCAGGCCATCGCCGGTGTCCGCGTTCGGCGCGAGCATCATGTTACCACCCGTGAATTTGCTGTTGTTGAAGATCAGCAGCGCGGTGTTCGGAGGGTCATGGTCTTCCGCGCCGTCCAGCTTCATCGAGTAAACCCGCCTCTTGAAATTGGCCAGGCAGAGGACAACCGCGAGGGCATAACTGGCGGCGCCCAGTCGTTTGAACCGCCGATTGGCCAGCGTGGCGACGTCGGCCACGAAACCCAGGCTCAGGATGTTGATGTAAAAAACCTCGCCCACATTGTGTTTTAGCCGGATCACATCGCACGGGCGCGAGCGTCCCTCGACGATCGCCCGAGTGGCGTATTCGACGCCTTCCCTGGTGAAATCTCTTAAAAACGAGTTGCCGGTGCCGAGAGGCAGAAATCCAAGCGTCGGTCTCACAATGTCGTTCGCGCGACCGGCCGCCGCTTCGGGGAATAACCCGTTGACGATCTCGAATGAAGTGCCGTCGCCGCCGACCGCGATGAATTTGCGATAGCCGTCGCGATAAGCGTTCCGCGCGATTTCAATCCCGTGTCCCGCGCGTTTCGTTACGGCGACATCGAATTGCGCGCCCGATGCGCGCAGCCGATCCAGCGCCGGCCCAAGGAGTTTCGCGCATTTGCCGAAACCCGCCGCAGGGTTAACCACCGCTAAAGTCGAAGTTTTCATATCGAAGCGGCAGATTGTGCACGGTTTGTTTTCGATTGTCCATCAGCAGAAATGTGGAATGAGAATACGGAACAAACGGAAATAACGGGACAGACAGAACGCCTATAGGGGTTTTCCGTCTGTCCCGTTATTTCCGTTTGTTCCGTATTCTTTCTTCGATTCGGATCACATGGCCGTTCGGACGTATAACTTTCCGCTCAGCGTGACGGCGAATATTTTTGAGTTGCTGATCGTCGCGCCAATCAAATAGCCTTCGGGCAGGCCGATATTTATCGGCAGCCAATCCGCGCCGTTGTTGCGGGAGAGGTAGAGGCCGAAGAGAGGCAGAGAGAGATATAAATTGTCACCACTAAGCGTAAAGATTTCCTTTCTGAAAAAAGGAAGCGAGTCGAACAGGCTGTTTGTCAAATCCGAACTGATCGAAGTCCAGCTCGCGCCCTGATTGTTCGAGAAGAACAGCCCTGCGCTGGTAAGGGCGTAAAGCCGCGATCCATTGGCGACCACGCGCTCCACGCTTATTGCGTATATCGGATTGATTGGATTGCGCAGCCCGTTGTTCACCGGGACCCAGTTCGCGCCATTGTTGGTCGTTCGGAATACGCCGTAGCGCGGCGGCTCCGCCGCCATCCCCGCCGCCAGCTCCGCCAGCGCCTCGGACGGCGGTTGTGATTCCCAAACGCCGAATGGACCTAACCTAAAGAAAAGCTCGAGTCTGATTGCGACGAATAATGCGTTGCCCGCGATCTCGATCGAGCTGATCCTGGGCGGATAAATGAAGACAGCGTCGTCCGGTGGGGGGAACGGCAAATCGCCGGTGATGTTCGTCCAGTGCGCGCCTTGATCGGTCGTAGCGAAAATGCCGGTCGCGGTCGCAACGTAGACTTTGTCAGCGGTGGCTTTCAGGGCTGTGGTCTTCAGCCTGCCATCCTTGCGAGGCAAATCGCCGCTGGCCACGGCCCAATTTGCGCCGTCGGTCGAGCGGTAGATGTTGTCGTCAGTGATGGCGAAGAGCGCGGCGCCGGATCTTTCGATTGATCCAACCGGGCCCGGCAGCCCGTTATCCGCCGGCATCCAGTTCGCGCCCTGATCAACGGATTTAAAGAGCCTGAACGGATTGTTTATGGGCGCGTTGATATCAAACGTAACCGTGTAAATATCATTTCCGTCGGCGAAGACGACGGAGACAGGCAGGTTGTTCGGCGTGTTAAGTTGCGACCACGCGGCCTTTTCGGGATTGTCAGCGACCCTCACCGTCACTGTTTGCGTGTCGCTCAGTGGCGGATTTCCGTTGTCTGTTGCGGTGAAGCTGAAGGTGTAGCTGCCCGTGGCGTTGGGAACCCACACGAGACGGCTTGATGAGTTATCGAAGCGCGCGCCAGGAGGCAGATTGCTCGCAGTCACAACCGACGCCTGTCCGTCGTCAGGGTCAGAAACGTCAACCCGAAGCGGAACGAACTGGCCAACAATAGCGACTCTCCCGCCGACTACGTTCACTTTCGGCGGGTCGTTCACTGCAGCGACCTCTATCGCTACTTTCGCCGCCTTGCTCCCGATCCGGCCGTCGTTGGCGCGGAAAGTGAATTCGTCAAAACCGTTGAAATTATCGTTCGGTATGTAGGTCACATTCGCGCCCGAAGTTATTACCGACCCGTTTCGCGGCCCGGAGGTGATCTCGTATTGCAGCGGACCGCTGCCGCCGCTAGCCTCCAACCCGATCATCAGGGGCGTGTCTTCGTCAGTCTTGACGCTCTTCGACATAGCCACGGGCGGCTGAGCCCCAGGGTCTTTGACGACCAGCGCGATTTCGGTCTGATTCGACTGCTCTTCATTGACCGCAGTCACGGCGATCTTCAAACTCGCGCCGCCGCTCAATGCGCAGGGCAATTCGACGTTGATTTGATTCAGTCCGACGAAGTCTCCCTGCGCTCCGGCAAACGCCGGCTTGAGCGAATAACCGTTGGCGATTACGCGGACGCTCTCATTGGCGTTGCCGTCGAAATTCGGGTCGGAGGCTCGATTGATGCCTGTGAGAAAAAATACCAGGAAGACTCTTTCCCTCTGCTGGGGCTGTCGGCAGAGGTCTACCGGTATTGGAATGATGGCGCCGTTCTCGCCAAGCCTGAAGAGAGGCTCGATGACCTCTCGGTCGATTGGACCGACGGGGCTGACGCGCACGATATATCCTGCCGGCAAACCGCCGCCGCTGGAATCGACGGTGAAGATCGCAGGGCTGACCGGTTTTACGGCTATAGCCGTCGTGAGTATTGGCCCTCCGCTTGGGATGATTTCAACCAGAACCTCAGGTTGCGACGGATTGGGGACATTGAACAGATCGAGGTCCTCGGGGACCACGAAATTGATTTGATCAGGCGAAACATAAAGCAGGCCGGCGTTACGCCCTTGAACCTTGATCCGAACGCCGCCTAGCAAGGTCGGCAATTGGATGCCGGGGCGGTTTGGATCGGTGTCTGTGGCCGATGCTGTTGTGTTCGCGAGTCCCTGGCCGAAAGCGGCCACGATCGAACCGGGAGCGATGTCGGTCCGTTTGAAGGTGGCGGCGGAAACGATGACGACATGGGCTTGTCCCGCTTCTAACGCCGCTTTCGCTCGAAAAGCGCCAGATATTGTCGCGCCTCCGATCAATATGATCAGGACTGTGAGGAAAATTGCGCTGTGAGATTTCTTCATCATTGTTGACTCCTGGTTAAGAAAATACCCGGGTGTAGAATCACACCTGCATGTCGCTTGCGCGAGGCGCAATCACACGCGCTTTAATGCTTTTCCCCTGCAATTTTTTTGATTGTCCGCGTGAGATCGAGCCGGTCTCGAACGACATGAGCATGAGGCTATGGCTCTCAGATTAAAGTTGTCGCTGTCGGGCGCAAACCGGGTTCCGTTTTCCGTTCAACATATATCATTGGGTAGCCATTCTTTTGATCGTAACTATGCCGAAGCCTTTGAAGATCGCCACCAGTCATGAAGACCTGTTTCTGGAGCGCTACGAGCGGCTGCTGGTTTGGGCATTGCAGTTGAGCGGGCGTGATCGCTCGATGGCCAGGGACCTTGTTCACGACGCGTTTATCCAATTCACTTTCACTCGCCCCGATCTCGGTAGGATAGACAACCTCGACGCCTATCTTTACGGCATGCTGCGCCACCTCCATCTGTCGAGTCTGCGCCGCGCGACGCGCCATGCGCTTCAACCGCTCTCAATAATCGAATACGACTCCGCCGCCGCGGGACTGAGAGAATTCGACTCGGCGACGCAGGCGCAGATTTACGACGCGCTACGCAAGGTCTGCGCCTACGCCTGCGCGCGCAAGCAAAGCTCGAAGGCGGGCGCCGTTCTCATTCTGCGCTTTTTTCACGGCTACTATCCGAGCGAGATCGCCCAAATCATTCGAGCCTCGCGGCAGGTCGTAGATGAGCGGTTGCGGGTAGCGCGCGCCGAAATGAAGTTATATCTGGAGAATCCCAACAAGCTGGCATTTATGAAAGAGAGTGATCCGATAATCATCAATCCCCGCGCCAGCGAGATGGCGACAGGCGATCTGCTGCACGAGTTGCGGCAGACTATTTTTCAAGCGCGGACGGGCGAGTGCTCCACGCCCGATAGCCTCCGCGAGCAGTATGGCGCGAACGGGCCATTGCTCACTTGCGATCAGCTCGCGCATCTGGTCAGTTGTCCCGTATGCCTCGATGAAGTCAATCATCTACTCGGCCTGCCGCCTCTGTCCGATCGTTTCCCGACGGATATGATCGGTCCGAACACACCGGGCGCGGGCGGCGACGAAGGAGTTCCGCCGCGTCTGGGAGCGCCTCCAGACGAAGTCAAAGCGATGCGCCGACGCGCCCGTGAGGTCTTTGAGCATCAACCGCGACAGATCGCCATCTCGGTCAACGGCCACCTCATCGCCACGCAGAAGCTCGGCGCCGAGATCAACGAGCAAACCCTGCGCCTCAACGTAAATGAGCCGATCGGCTTCATCGAACTCTTCAGCGAACAGGATGTCCGCCTCTTATTGCTCAACGTCACGCCGCCGCCGCAAGGCGGACCCCAGCAGGAAGCGCGAGTCGAATTGAGCGACGGACGGACGCTCGAAGCCTCATTGAGCTTCAGCAGCCTCTGGCCCGCGCTGCGCGTGGTCTACACCAGCCCGATGCCGCAGGGCGCGGAAGCAGGGACTGCGGATCGCGGATCGCGGATCGCGGATCGCGGATTGGACAGAGAGGAATTGGGAGTAGGTGAGGCGGAGACAAAACGAACTTTCTCAAACAGAATCGGCAGTCTGTTTTCCGCGATCCGCGATCCGCGATCCGCGATCCGCAGTCCACACTCCCCGCTTTCCATCTGGGCCGCAGTAACAGCAATAATAGCGGTAGCGTTAATCGTGACGTTCGCGCTGCTGCGGACGCCTACGCCGCCAGTCTCCGCGGCTGAGTTGCTGCGCCGCTCAGCCGCCGCGGAAGCCGCGACGGCGAGCCGGCCCGAAGTCGTGACCCATCGGCGGCTCAAGCTGGAAGAGCGGCGCTCGCCGGGCGGCGAATTGCTCCATCGCCGTCGAATCGAGGTTTGGCAAAGCGCGGAGCGGAAGATCAAAGCGCGACGCCTTTACGATGAAAGGGATCAGTTGATCGCTGGCGAGTGGACGCGCGCTGACGGCTCTCCCGCCGTTTACCATCGCGGCGCCAGGCCGCAAGCCCCGACGCCAGCGGCATTGGGACTCACACCCGTACAAACGCTACTCGATGTAGACGAGGTTTTGCGACTGGAGCTTGCCGCGCAGGATTTCTCCAACTTAATCGGGTCCGCAGCGACCGCCACTGTTGAAGAGGGCGGCGAGTTTTATCGAATCAGCTACACAAACCAACCGCCCAACGGAAGCGCGCTGACCCAAGCCACGATCACGCTCGCCAAGCCCGACCTGCGCGCGATCTCCCAGACGCTGCTCGTCTCGCGCGGGGCCGAGGTTCGCCAGTATCTGTTCAGCGAAGACAGCTTCACACAACTTCAAACACAAACGGCGCCGCCGTCCGTGTTCGAACCCGATCCGGCGCTGCTTGGCGTTGTCGAGAAGCGGCGCGAGGGAGACGATGCGGCGAAGGCTCAGGCCACCGCTCCGACGGCGGCGGTAGCGTCAGCGGAGCTGGAAGTCGAAGTGACCTATCTGCTCAATCAGATCAAGGCCAATCTCGGCGAGCAGGTTACGCTGACTCGGACGGTTGTGGGCGAGTTGCGCGTCGAGGCGCTGGTCGAAACCGAACAGCGCAAGCAGGAAATTCTGCGCGTCCTGGCGCCAGTCCTCAACCATCCGGCGGTTAAAGTCGAAGTGAGCACAGTGGCCGAAGCGCTCCAACGCCGGAAGCCAACGGCCGGCGCCAACGCCGTTCGCGAGGTTGAAATCGCCAGCGGGACGATCCCCGCGGACGCCGATCTGCGCCGTTACTTTTCAGCCCGGCTGACAGACCGCGAGCGGCCTAAGCAAATCGACGATGAGATCAACCGGTTCGCGCGGCGGATGATGAACCACTCTCGACAGGCGTTGCTGCGCGCCTCGGCGCTCAAAAGTTTGGTCGAGCGTTTTTCGCCGGAATCGCTCCGCGCGCTCGACCCGGCGGCTCAGGCGAAATGGCGCGCGATGATCGCGGAACACGCGCAGGCCTATCAGCGTGAGGCCCGGTCGCTCGTTCAGGAATTGGAGCCGATCTTCTTTCCCGCCGCGTCCACCGCCCCGACTGAAGAGGCGAAGACGACTGATGACCCGAATCCCGCCGACGCCGCCCGGCGCTTACTCCGGTTGAGCTACGCTCATGACGAGATGATGCGCGCCGCCTTCGCCGTCTCCAACGAGAGCCGGACGAGCGAATCGCTCAAGGCTCCACAATCCCGCCTTTCGCTACTGGCCGCCGAGAGGCTCGCCGGCGCGATTGAGCGACTATATAAACCATGAGGTGATGTTGATGTCGGGGCGCATTTACAAACTTTGCCCTTTATGCCTATTTTGCTTCCTCTTCGCCTTCGCGAGTCCGGGGGGGGAGAGAGCCTGGGCGCAGTCAGCGACGGCCAGCTTGAGCGGCTTAGTGCTCGATGAGAACCAGGCGGTCATCACGGGCGTCAACATCACAGCGCTCAACCTGAACACCACCGTGCAGCGGCGCGCCGTCACCGATGGCAATGGATGTTTCGTGATTCCGCTGCTGTCGCCCGGGCAATATCACCTGGTCGCCGAGCGCGATGGTTTCACCACGCTGGAAATCCGCGATCTGCGGCTCGAATCGAACGAGCAACTGGCGCTGCGCGTCCGCCTGAAAGTGAGCGGCATCGGCGAGTATGTCACGATTGTCGAGGGCAGCCCGGGCTTGCAGTCCTCAGCCTGGTTCGGCGAGGTCGTGGGGCGCCGGCTCGTCGAACGCTTGCCGTTCAACGGCGGGAGCGCGCAAGCGCTGCTGGAACTGCTGCCGGGGACGGCGCTGACCAGGGCGCGTTTCCAACAACAAGGGCAATTCAGCGTTAACGGGCAACGCGCCAACGCCAACTACTTCACGGTGGACGGCGTGAGCGCCAATATCGGCGTGAGCGCCGGCCCGGCGCCGGGGCAATCGGCCGGCGGTTCGTTGCCCGCGCTCACCGCCTTCGGCAGCACGCAAAACCTCGTCTCGCGGGAAGCGATTGAAGAAATCCGTCTGCAATCGGCCGCCTTCGCGCCGGAGTTCGGCCGCGCCGCTGGCGGCCAGGTCGCGCTCGTCACCCGCTCCGGCACAAAGGAGTATCGAGGCGCCTTGTTCAGTGAGTTTCGCCACGAAGCGTTGGCGGCCAATGACTGGTTCGCCAATCGACGAGGCTTAGGGCGCGCGCCGCTGCGCCACCAGGACGCCGGCGGCGTCTTCGGCGGCCCGCTCATCCGGGAACGGGCATTCTTCTTTATCTCTTACGAGACCTTGCGCCTGCGCCAGCCTCAAGTGGCCGTGACCGATGTTCCAACGCTGGAGGCGCGGGATACGGCGCTCGCTCAGGTACAACCGCTCTTGCGGGCGTTCCCCCTTCCGAACGGCGCTGAAGTGGGCGAAGGTTTGGCGGAGTTCGCCGCTCACTATTCCGATCCGGCCAGCTTGCGCGCCGCAAGCCTACGGCTGGATCACACCGTGAACAGCAAGCTTGTCCTGTTTGGCCGTTACAATGACGCTCCGTCTCATACGCGGCAGCGCGGCAGCGGCGTCATTCAAGGTTTTGATCGCCAGAGCTTGAACACGATCAGTCGCGCCTCATTCCTTACTCGCAACCTGACCCTGGGCGGCGCCTTCACACTTGCGCCAAACCTCGTCAATGAGCTGCGCGTCAATGGGAGTTGGGCCAGAGGGGCGGCCGCTTTCGTCATGGATGATTTCGGCGGCGCTGCGCCGCTGCCTGAAGAGATGCTCTTCCCGCCCTTCGTATCTCGCGGCGAGGCCGGTTTTCGCCTCCTTTTTCGCGGCGTAACCGGTTCCAATTTGGCAGTGGGGAAGAATGTGGATAATCTGCAGCGACAGGTGAACCTGGTGGATCATCTATCGTTGGTATGGGACGCGCATCAAGTGAAATTTGGTCTGGACTATCGCCGGCTCGCGCCGATTTACGGGCCGCTCGCTTACTACCAGTCGGTGACCTTCGGGGATTACCTAATCAGTGGCTTCTTCGCCGTTGCGCGAACCGCGACGGCTTACGGAGTTACGGTCGCTGCTGGCGACAAACCACGGCTGCCCCTCTTCACCAACGCTTCAGTCTTCGCTCAAGACGCCTGGCGCGCCGGACCGCGGTTGACGCTTACCTATGGTCTGCGTTGGGATTTCAATCCTCCGCCGACCGAGCGGCGCGGCCGTCACCCACTGGTCGTAGTGGGTCTTGATGATTCGGGTGATTCAACGGAATTGGGGGCGGCGATGGGGCTCGCGCCGAGAGGGACACCTTTATGGCGCGCTACCTATCGCGACTTCGCGCCACGGCTCGGCGTGGCCTATCAGCTCGCGCCGCGGCTTGGCTCGACGCTGCGCGGAGGCGCCGGTCTATTCTACGATCTCGGCCATGACCATGCGGCGCAGGCCTTTGGCAGCGTCTTCCCTTACGTCTCGGCCAAGCGGCTCTACAATGTCCCCTTTCCATTGAGCCCTGAGGACGCGTCGCCGCCTCGGCCCGCGCCTCTGACTCCGTCCTACGGAACACTCTATGCGTTCGATCCCAGGCTCAAACTGCCCTACACAATTCAATGGAACCTCACGTTCGAGCAGCCGCTCGGCAGAGATCAGACTTTCGCCGCTTCCTACGTGGCGGCGCTGGGCCGGCGCTTGCTGCATGAAAAGACGCTGGTGTCGGGCTCTCCCTTAGTGGGCCAAAACCCAATCCCTGGCGCCTTAAATTTCACCACTATCCATGCGACGAACAATGCGGCCGAATCCGATTACCAGGCTTTACAAATGCAATTTCAGCGCCGGCTTGCGCGTGGGCTGCAAGCGCAAGCGGCATATACCTGGTCGCATTCGCTCGACAACGCTTCGAGCGACTCGGTCGGCGGACTGCGCACACAGTGGATTGATTTGGATCAAGGGCGCGGGCCGTCGGACTTCGATGTGCGCCATACGTCGACGGTCGCGGTCAGCTACGATCTGCCGTCTGCCGGCGGAGGAGTTTTCGACAACGCGGCCCTGCGCGATTGGTCGGTAGACGCGATTTTTCGGGCGCGCTCAGGCGCTCCGGTCAACGTCACGTTCGGCATCAGCCTGCCGGACTTCGATTTGCCGAATTTGCTGCGACCTGACCTGGTACAGGGCGCGCCGCTCTACCTCAAGGACGCGTCGGCGCCGGGTGGGTGGCGGATCAACCGCGAGGCATTCCGGATTCCAATCAAGCGGCAAGGCGCGCTGGGGCGAAACGCGCTACGAGGCTTCGGAGTCTCACAAGTTGATGTGGCGCTGCATCGTCAGTTCGCGTTGACCGAGCGACTCCAACTTCGTTTGCGCGCCGAATGCTTCAATCTGTTCAACCATTCCAATTTCGGCGATCCTGTCAATGATCTCAACAGCCGATTCTTCGGGCAATCGATAGAGATGTTGGGACGCAGTCTGGGCAGCGGCGGGGTCAACGGGGGGTTAAGCCCGATCTATCAGGTCGGCGGGCCACGCTCGCTTCAGGTGGGAGTTAAGTTGCGATTCTAACGAGGGGGCGATTCACCACAAAAAAAAGATCAACTTATATTTCGACTCAGCCTAAAGTTCTTTAAGCGCGACCTGCCGGTCGAAGCGGTTGCGAATCTCATCGGCCAGCGCGAACCGTTTGATCTTCATCGAGGCCGTGCGCGGGAAATCGGCGTCCCACAACATATAGCCTTTAATGCGTTTGAAATTGAGGAGAGTGTTGTTACGTCTCGACAAATCCCTGATCAGCTCCTCGGTCACCTCCTGACCTTCATTGAGGCGCAAGATGATGATCAGCTTTTCGCCGAGCATGGATCGCTTCGGCCAGACGTAATTGGCCGCGAAGACGCAGAACTCTTTCACGGGCAGGCCATCGAACGCCATCTCGATGTCTTCGGGATAGACGTTCTTGCCCTCTTCGGTGACGATCATATTTTTGACCCGTCCGAAAAGCTGCAGATGTCCCGTCGGATCGAAGCGTCCCAGATCGCCTGTCATCAGCCATCCGGCGACGATTGTCTCCGCGGTCAATTCGGGATCGTCGAGGTACTGCGACATGACGGTCTTACCGCGCACGATGACCTGGCCGATTCCGTCGGGGTCGGGATTGACGATCTTCACCTCCATTCCGGGCAGCGGTTTGCCGACGGTGTCCGCGCGGAACGGTTTGAAGTCGTTGAGCGTGATCGCCGTGCCCGCTTCGGTCAAGCCGTAGCCGATGGCGACCTGAATGCCGAGGTCGTAGAAGAACTGGACCATCTGTGGGTCGCAGAATGCGCCGCCGGCGAAGATCGCGCGCAACTCACCGCCGAAAGCC
>Ga0126384_10002076_pt1 | contig 12074 bp, 9 predicted proteins | sample PanSoiMetPlot_36_FD_92543 | JGI IMG/M metagenome (GOLD analysis project Ga0126384, IMG submission 92543) | Tropical forest soil microbial communities from Panama - MetaG Plot_36 | ecosystem: Environmental > Terrestrial > Soil > Tropical forest > Bulk soil | place: Panama | collected 2016-02-17 | reverse complement strand
GGCCGCTTGGGTTCGTCGCTAGCGTGACCGAAACTCTTTTCCCGCAAAGGTGCGTATGGGGCGGCCGCGCTCAAGTCGGCTATGCCCGGATTGGACCTGGCGATGGTCCGCCTCGGCAGCAAGCACATATTTGAGTTTTAGAAGTGTGCCGAGACGCTGCAAAGCGATGGCCTTGTTGCGGTGCTGCGAACGCCCCTCGCGCGCGACGACGGCGAGCCCGGATGGCTTGTGCACCGCCCTGACGGCACTCGCGGTCTTGTTTTGGTGCTGGCCGCCCGGCCCGCCGGCGCCGAACGCATCAAAGGTGACGTCCGCAGGGTCGAGCTCGGTCGACGGTACGGGCCGGGGTTCGAGCTTGACCACGCCAATGAACCAGTTCTTGCGCTTGTGGTGGGGCCGCAGGGGACTGCGCGCCACCCACAGGATGGACCCGAGCCAGGTCGCCGCGAACGCCTCTTCGCCCGCACCGGCAAGCAGGGCTATGGCCGAGGCAGGCCCATGCCCATCGGCATCGGGGCCCGTCGCCACGTCGAGGTCGAGGCCGGCAGCTTCGGCTTCTCGAGCCAGGACGCCCAAGGTCCCCGCGAGCGCAATCCGGCATTCCCCCGGACCGCGGCCGGTCGTCAATAGCAGCCGGATCATCGCCAGTCTTCCCGTCGGGCTGTGTCGCGGCGACGCTTCGATCCCGCCGTCTTGAAGGTGATGAGCGGCCGGAAGGTCGCCACCACGCGTGCTAGACCAAACTCGGCCAAATCGGCGATGACCCGATCGATGCTCTTGTAGGCCTCTGGTGCTTCCTCGACCAGCAAATCACGATCCTCGCATACGATCACACCACCAAAAGCATTGCGGGCCAGCTTGGCGCGATCGGATTTGCCGGTGCGGATGCGGCCGTGCATGGACACGCGATCGAATTTTCGGCCAGCGCCGTGGGCCAGCGAGGCCAACGCCTGCGGCGGAGGTGCGGGGAGTGGCTCGACCAAATAAGACAAGGTGCCACGCGATCCAGGGATGGGCACGAGCCCCCGATCGGCGGGCGCGGTTCCCTTGCGATGCAGAACGCCCGCGCTGGTCACCTCCACCAGGTTGTGGCTGAGGTCGGCAATCGCACTGCACGCGGTACCGACAGCGACACTCGCGCGCAAGGCGATCAAGCGCCGATTCAGCGTTGCCCAGCGCACAGCCGTGTCGTGCTCGGTCAGGTAGGCGCGCCCGGTCTCACCCGACGGGTCGAGCGGTGCCGCACCTGCCGCCAACTGCCGCTGCAGGATGAAAAAGCCGAGCCCTCGTGAGCCGGAATGCGCGAGCAGGTAGGCCCGTGAGCGATCGAGCCCGGCGGTGGCCGCAACCTCCGGCACGACAATTTCTTCGATCGCCTGAATCTCGCAGAAGTGGTTGCCACCACCGATCGTGCCGAGTGCACCATCGAACGCGGTTGGCGCAAGACCGGCATCGGCCACCGTTTGCGCAATGTTGCCCTGCCAAGGCGCATCGAGGACACTGAGGCGAGCGGCCGCCTTATCGAGGCGAAGCTTGCCAAGGGCAAGATCGAGCTGGAAGAGCCCCATGCCGCAGCCGATGTCGGAGCCGACGAGCTGCGGATGAATCCGATCTGCTAAAATGCTGCAGCCGACAGGACCCCATTTTCCGGGATGCAGATCCGGCATGCCGGCAACGGCTTTGACACCGGATAGCGCGGCGACATCCTCCAATTGTTTGGTAGCGCTGCCCTCGATCCAGGACCGGGGCGAGTAAAAGGTGTGGATCGGCGCACGGCCGCCCACGGCAAGTGAGTTGCCCATAGCGTGCTTTCAATAGCGGGGAGACCGCGCGCCACCATACGGCGCAACTGCGTCAACGACCCAGATCCATCGCTACCGCGATGGCCTCAGGCCAGGCCCCCAGCGGGGCGGCGTGACAAACCCGTCATCGTGCCAACTCCCAATAGCAAGACACAATCGACCCTGCTGACCACCGCTCATACAGCGACGCGCTCTCAATCGCAACCACAACAAAGAATGGAAGGCGATCGGAATGGGACCTCAGGGGTCAGCGCTGATCCGCCGGCCATCTGTGGCGCTTGGGCAATGACAAGGCTTGACGGCCCGGCGTCAGGCCGTGTCTATCGGACCTCACCACAAATCGGGCTGTGGTTCATCGAGTATTTCCTCACCGATATGGCGCCATGTTTCTCCAGATCACCACCACACACCGGCCGGCGACCGATCTTGGCTACTTGTTGCACAAGAACCCGTCGCGCGCCCACGATCTGGAGCTGTCGTTCGGCCGGGCGCGCATCGTCTTTCCCGAGGCGCGTGAGGAGCGGTGCACGGCTGCCCTCATTCTCGACATCGATGGCGTGGCGCTGATACGCGGCAAAGGCGACGGCGAAGGGTTACTGTCGCACTACGTCAACGATCGGCCCTACGCGGCCTCTTCCTTCCTCGCCGTCGCCATGGGTCGCACCATGCGTGAGGCGATCGGCGGCCGCAGTCGTGAGCGCCAGGGGCTCGCCGATACCGCAATCCCGCTCGAGACATTGGTGGCTCCACTGCCGGCGCGTGGTGGTGCCGGGCTCGTGCGCCGCTTGTTTGAGCCGCTCGGTCACGAGCTTGCGGTCGAGCCGATTGCACTTGACCCGATGCGGCCCGATTGGGGCGAGAGCCACTACCTGACCTTGAGGCTCAGCTCGAATTGCCGGCTTGCCGAGCTATTAACCCATCTGATCGTGCTCGTTCCCGTGCTCGATGCGCACAAGCATTATTTCGTCGGCGACGACGAGGTCGAGAAGCTGCTGGCACGCGGCAAGGGCTGGCTCGACGGCCATCCCGAGCGCGACCTGATTGTGACGCGCTACCTGAAGGGCAGACGCCCCCTCATCAAACAGGCGCTGTCGCGGCTGACCATGGAGGACACATCCGAAAAACAAGCAGAGGCCGCAATCGACTCCGCACCCAGAGATACGGCCGAAAGGAGACTAGAGCAGCCTTTGCGGTTGCATGACGTGCGGCTCGATAGGGTCGCTGGCGAGCTGGAGCGCCTCGGCGCCGCCCGGATCCTTGATCTCGGTTGTGGCGAAGGCAGGCTGATCGAACGTTTGTTGAGATGCCGTCAATTCACCGACATCGTCGGTGTCGAGGTCAGTAGTGTGAGCCTGGCGCGCGCGGGGAGGCGTCTTGAACGCCTGGCCGAGATCGACCGCCAGCGGATACGGCTGCTGCAGGGCGCGCTGATCTATCGCGACGCGCGGCTGCGCGGCTTCGACGCTGCCGCTCTGGTCGAGGTGATCGAACACGTCGCGCCGGATCGGCTCCATCACCTGGAAAGCGCCGTGTTCGGCGACGCGGCTCCACGCGCTGTGATCGTGACGACGCCCAACGCCGACTACAACGTGCTGTTCCCGACTTTACCCGCTGGCCAGTTCCGTCACGAGGACCACCGCTTCGAATGGTCCCGGGCAGAATTCGCTGCATGGTGCGAGCGTGTTGCCTCTCAGTATGGCTATCGGGTTCGCGTCGAGCCGCTCGGCGAGGTCGACGATAGCCACGGCGGTCCCTCGCAGATGGGGGTGTTCACACAATGAACGTTTCCAACACCAATGAGCTTGCCATCCCGGAGTTCGCACTCGTGCTGCTGGTGGGAGCGTCGGGATCGGGCAAGTCAACGTTCGCGCGCCAGCATTTTCTCGCAACCGAGATCGTCTCCTCAGATAGCTGCCGCGGTTTCGTCAGCGACGAGGAGAACAACCAGGAGGCGACGGCAGATGCATTTGCGCTGTTGCAGACCATCGTCGAGATCCGCCTCAAGCGCCGTCGCCTGACCGTGGTCGATGCCACCAACACGCGACCTGAGGACCGCAAGCGCCTGCTCGAGATTGCGCGCCGCTGCCACGCACTGCCGGTTGCCATCGTCATCGACCCAGGCGAGTCGGTTTGCCGCGCCCGCAACGCCAACCGGTCCGACCGGCAATTTGGCTCCCATGTCGTCCGCAGTCAGCGCGCGGCGCTGCGGCGCAGCTTGGGCGGCATGAAGCGTGAAGGTTTTGGCACCGTGCACCTGCTCGAAAGCGAGACTGCAATTGCCGACAGCGTTATTTCCCGGCAGCGGTTGTGGACCGACAGGCGTGACGATGCCGGGCCGTTCGACATCATTGGGGACGTGCACGGCTGTTGTGACGAGCTCGAGGCGCTGCTCAGGCGGCTGGGCTACAAGATAGAGTGTCGCGATGAGCCCGAGGTCGGTCGGCGCTATGTCGTGACGCCCCCGGACGGCCGCAAGGCTATTTTCGTCGGTGATCTCGTCGATCGCGGCCCGCGCGTCGGCGACACCTTGCGCCTGGCCATGGACATGGTTGAGAACCGCGTCGCGCTTTGCGTCATCGGCAATCACGAGGCCAAGGTCGAGAAGTGGCTGCGCAACCGCGACGTCCAGGTCAAACATGGCCTGGACAAGACCATCACCGATCTCGACGCAGCCGGCGACGGCTTCAAGCGTCGCGTGAAGACGTTCATTGACCGCCTCGTCAGTCACTACATGCTCGATGGCGGCCGGCTGGCGGTGGCGCACGCCGGCATCAAGGCCGAGATGCAAAACCGTGCCTCGGGAGCGACTCGCGCCTTTTGCATGTATGGCGAGACCACCGGTGAGACCGACGAATTTGGCCTACCGGTCCGGCACAACTGGGCGGCGGACTATCGCGGTAACACGCGCGTGATTTACGGCCACACGCCGGTGGTCGAGACAGAATGGCTCAACAATACGCTGTGCATCGATACTGGCTGCGTGTTCGGCGGCAGGCTCTCGGCATTGCGCTATCCGGAGATGGAGCTTGTGAGCGAGCCCGCCCGCGCCCTCTACAGCGAGCCGGCCCGGCCGCTGACTTCGGCCACGAGGAGCCGCACAGCGCAACAGGAGCACGACGACACGCTCGATCTCGTCGATGTCACCGGTAAACGCATCCTGACGACGCGCTACACCCACTCGATCACGGTGCGCGAGGAGAACGCGGCGGCGGCGCTCGAGGTTATGGTGCGCTTCGCCGTCGATCCGCGCTGGCTGATTTACCTGCCGCCGACCATGTCGCCGTCGGAGACCTCCGAGCGCGAGGGTTATCTCGAGCATCCGGCCGAGGCGCTCAATTTCTACCACCGCACCGGGCTTAGCAACGTGGTCTGCGAGGAGAAGCACATGGGCTCGCGCGCCATACTTGTGCTCGCCCGTAATGCCGACGTGGCGCGGCGCCGGTTCGGCGTGACGGGCGGCGAGTACGGGTGCGTCTACACGCGCACCGGCCGGCCGTTCTTTCCCGGCAATGCCGCGATGCATGAGGTGGTGGCGCGCTGCGTGGGAGCGCTTGAGGCTGCTGACCTGTTCGCCGCGCTCGATACCGATTGGTTGTGTCTCGACGCCGAAATCATGCCCTGGTCGGCGAAGGCGCAGTGCCTGATCGAGCAGCAGTATGGCCCGGTTGGCGCCGCCGCACGCACCGGGCTGGCGCTGGCGCACGCGGCCGTCGAGACCGCTGCCGCACGCGGGGTCGACGTCGGCACGTTTGCTGGCGTGCTCGGCGTGCGCCGCGAACGCATCGATCGCTTCGGTGCGGCCGTGCGGCGGTACTGTTGGCCGGTCACCGGTCTCGATGGCCTCAAGATCGCGCCGTTCCACATTCTTGCCGCCGAGGGCCGCACCTTCCACGGTGAGCACCACAGCTGGCACCTGACGACCCTGGCGAGGCTCGCCGAATACGACCCGCTGTTCCAGGCGACGGGCATGACCATTGTCGATCTCGACGACCAAACGAGCGTCGAGGCCGCGATCGGTTGGTGGCTTCGCATGACCGAAGCCGGCAGCGAGGGGATGGTGATCAAACCGCCGGCACTGCTGGTGCGGCAGGCGTTCGGCGAGAAGGGATCAGAGCGCATCCTGCAGCCAGCGATCAAATGTCGTGGCCGCGACTATCTGCGCATCATTTACGGTCCCAACTACGATGAACCCGAGAACCTTGCACGCCTGCGCAAGCGTGGCGTCGGCGCCAAGCGCTCCTTGGCGCAGCGCGAGTTCGTACTCGGTCTCGAGGCGCTCGATCGCTTCATCGCCCGCGAGCCCTTGCGTCGCGTGCACGAGTGCGTGTTCGCCATTCTGGCGCTCGAAAGCGAGCCGGTCGATCCACGACTGTAGACTATCGGCGCTGGTCCTGGAGAGGCAGCAGCCGCGGCCGCTGGCATCGGCCACGACCGCCCGCACGGCGCAACAGCAGCACGACGGCACTCGATCTCGATGTCAGCGGTAGCGCATCCTGACCACAACAGGTCTCGGCACACGCCGGCGCGGTATCTGCCCAGCACCAATATAACGAGAGTGGAAAGGGACGGCGAGCGGCCAGGCAAGGGCTACGTATCAGCAGGTCTTGCTGCCGTAGTTCCGTGAATAGTTGCACCCGGCGAACTTTCCCTTATACTGAGCTCTCTTTTGTTAGAATTGGGGGGTGATGGTGCGGGCCGTCATCGCGCTTTTTTTATTGGTTTTGTCATTGTCAATTTCAGAGGCGCAGGAAGGTGCGCGTCTGGCGCTCCTCATCGGCAATCAGGGTTATAGCGCCAAAGTCGGACGGCTGAAGAACCCGCACAACGATGTCAATTTGCTCGAAGCCGCGCTGAAGGAACTTGGCTTCAAGGTCATAGTCCTGAAGGACGCTAACTACAAGGCGATGGACATCACTTTGAAGCGCTATGTCACGGAAGTGCGTCGCGCCGGCCAGAACGCGCTCAGTTTTTTCTATTACTCAGGTCACGGCGTAGCCAACCCAGAGACGCAAATCAACTACCTGATCCCCATCGACGTGACCGACGCTGATGATGACAAGGTATGGTTTGAGTCATTTCAACAGACGGCGATCATCGATTTACTTAGTAAGCAGGCTCCAAATGCGACGCACTACGTCGTGTTTGATGCGTGCCGCAATGAACTAAACATAACCGGCACGACAGCGAAAGCGTTGAGCGCCGACAAGGGGTTTGTTCCGATCGGTGATACAGCGGGCCTGTTGATCGCCTATGCAACTGCGCCTCACAAGACCGCGTCAGATGTGGGCAACGATGGTGGTCCCTACGCCAAGACCTTGGCTGAAGAGCTGATGAAGCCTGGCGTGGAGGCGGTGACGATGTTCCGCAACGTGCAGCTGAAGGTGAAGCAGTCCATTGGTCAAGACCCGTGGCTGTCGTTTCCATCTTTGCCGGCAGTGTACTTTGCTGGCTCCAAGCCTCCTGAGAACCTGGAGCTGACGTTTTGGGCGTCAGTCAAAGACAGCACAAGTCCGACCGTTCTCAAGACCTACCTCGAGCGCTATCCGAACGGTGAGTTCGCCCCGATTGCACAGGCATTGATCGATCACTACGTGCAACAAATGAAGGCTGAGCAGGCGGCGCGAGAGGAGGAGCGCAAACGCCGGGAAGAGGCTCGCAAGGCTGCGGAAGTGAAACGGCTAGAGGAAGAGCGTCGCAGTCGCGAGGCGGCCCTTGCGGAAGAGCTTCGACGCGCAGAAGAGGCAAAAAATAAGGTGGAGGCCAAGCGGGTGGCGGAGCAAGAACGCGCCGAACTACTGGCCCGGACTCAGGAACTACGTAAAGCTTTGGAGGAGGCGCGAGCGGCACGCGAAGCCGCACGGGTGGCTGAAGACCAGCGGCGCGCGGCCGTTAAAGCGGCCGAAGACGCCACCAAGACAGCAGAACGTGCTATCACTGCAAAGCGGGACGCTGAAACAACGACGGGCGATCCGCAAAAGGCTGCTTCTCTACCAAAGCTCGATAAGCCGCCGGTAGTTGCTAAGTTGCCGGCAGCTCCGGTGTTTGCGTTCGATGGCGATTGGAGCGTTACGCTCACCTGCCATGCCGCAGATGGCGGCCAGCCTTTCAAGAACCAGTACACAGCCAAAGTGCAAAATGGTCAGTTGAATGCACAATTTCGAGAGAAGGGAACGGCGGGCTCACATACCTTGAGCGGCAGAATCTTGCCCGATGGTTCCGCACAGCTGGGCGTACAGGGTTTTACTGGCCAGCCCATCTATACTCGAAACAATAGTCCGCCAGGCCAAAAATTTTCTTATCCAATAACCGCCCAATTTCAGGGCTCCCGCGGAATTGGAAAAAGAGCAGATGGTCTGAGAGAATGCAGCGCGACGTTCTCGAAGCAGTGACAGGGTGGTCCTGCCCAAACGCCTTCTCGAACACGGCGATCGCTCGCACCATTTTGGCGCTCGAACGCGAGCCGGTCGATCCAGGGCTATAGAAGAGCATCGCATCAGGTCCTGGAGAGGCAGCACCGTCGCTTGCTTGCGACGTCGCGCTCGTGACAGTTCGCCCGCACCTGCACGCTCGGGCACCGTTCGCCACGCTCCCAGCTTTGCAGCAAGTGCGCCCAGATGTCTTGTGCCAACTGCGGATAGCCGTCCACCATCGGCCGAACCTTCGCGCCCTCCCAACAAACGCCTTGCCGCACCGGCTCCGTTTTCGGCCCAGCGGCCTGTTTGTCGCGGCTCCGGCAGCGCCGATGCCGGGGCTAGCATGCTGCACAAGCCTTAGCAGCAATTCCATGCCGCCTTGATGTCGGTGCCCGATGCAGCTTCACTTGTCCTCGTCGAACAAGGCGCTCACCGATTGGCCGTCGTGGATGCGCCGGATCGCCTCCGCCAGGGCGGGCGCAACCGACAACACCGTCAGCTTGGAGAGGCCGTGCCGGGCCGCAATCGGCACCGTGTTGGTGCACACGATCTCGATCAGGTCGGCCTGTTCGTGCAAACGCTGGAGCGCGCCAGCGGAGAACAGGCCATGTGTGCACGCCACCCTGATCGAATTAACCTGCAATTGCCGCAAGCGATCCAAGAGTTCAAGCACGGTGCTGCCCTTGGCGATCTCGTCGTCGAGGACGATGACGTCCCGGCCAGCGACGTCGCCAATGATCGAGCTGATCCTGACCCGGTCATCGCTGAAGCGTTGTTTTGCTCCCGCGGCGACGGTCGTGCCCAATAGCCGTGCGAACCTTGCCGCCTGCTTGGCGTTACCGAGGTCGGGTGAGACAACGACCGCATTGCGCAAATCATACTGGCAAAAATGCTGGGCGAGTTCACGCAGCGCATGCAGGTGGTCCACCGGTATGCTGAAGAAGCCGTGCACTTGCGGTGAATGCAAGGTCATCATCAGCACACGATTGGCGCCGGCGGTAACGAGAAGATCGGCTACCAGACGCCCACCTATGGAAATCCGTGGCGCATCCTTCTTGTCGGAGCGGGCATAGGCGTAATGTGGGATCACGGCCGTGATGCGACCTGCCGACGCCCCGCGCGCAGCATCCAACATCAAGAGCAACTCGACCAGGTGTTCCTGAACGGGCGGCACCAGCGGTTGAATGAGAAAGACATCCCGCTCCCGACAGTTGGCCTGCAACTGCACGCCCAGGCAATCGTTGGCAAAGCGCTCCAGCTTACAGGGGAGGAGCGGAACCTGCAGCTGAGCACAGATCTCTCGCGCCAACTCCGGATGGGCGCTTCCACCGAAGACCGCGATTTCGCTCATGGCAGTTCCTGGGTGTGCACACGCGGGCAAGAGACGGCAGCTTATGCCCGACGTGAGCCGAGCAGCAAGCCTCGTTCACTTGTCCGGCGACAGCCCAGCCTCTGCGCACCTGAGCCAACAGGTGGATCCCCGAAAGCCACGGGTGCGAGGATTGCCACCGCAGCATGGCGGTCGAAACTAGGCCGCGCGGCAGCGGCTGCGCCTGAGCAGATTCCAGTTGATTTGGATCAGGCGCGGTAGTCTGCGTGCCGAGGTACTGGCGCAATCGGCTGGTGCAATCGCCTTGACGCTGTGTCCGACAAGCTTCCAGAGGGTGCCGACGGTGCGCGCGGCGCCCTTGCGCAGGTCCGACTTGATCTTGGCGTAGACGTTCTTGTATGGGCCCGGCAGCACGCCAATCACTCCTGTCCCTCCTGCCGACCGCATCTTCGAGAAACCAGCGCCCACTCATGGCAGCTAACCCCATGACGCGCGCGTGCGTACGGGTGCCACGAGCGGCCAAGGTTTCAGCGCGACCAGAGCCCTGCCCTTCGCATGTCGACGACAATCTTCTCTGCTTGCTGCAGATCAGGATAGACAATGCGCATATTTGGACCTCGCTCCCCAGCATAGAAGCGCTCCACAGTATTTCTTACACCTGCAGCTGTTCGCACCGCGGTCCGTCCGACGGCGATCTGTTGGGCCACTAACAACATCGCGATTCCGCATCCGACACGTTGCACAGTACGCCGCCACCTACCCTCGGCTACGAGCGCGAGCCTGGGCAGGGCGATACAAAGCAGTGCTACATGAAAGGGCGCCACAAATACTGCATAGCGTATCGGCACCTTCACGTCTGGTTCAATGTCAACGCGTGCAACGGCTGCAAGAACGGCGCTCCCAAGCGAAATGAGCATCAACGCTATAGCAAATCGGTCGAGGCGATTGATACGGCGACGTGTCAAAGTGTAATGCAGCACTGCCCAAGAACCGACAACAAACACGGCAGATCCAATGAGCCGTCCTACGAATGCTAATTCGGGTTCGCGGCTGATTGGTAAGCCAAGAAACATTATGAAATAATCAGCCATCTTGGTCATACGTGTCGTATTTATGGAGGCAACCGATTCTAATAACCCAGTTCCAGAACTCATACCGTAGAAATACAGTGCTATATAAGCCAGGGCCGTAACCAAAATGGCCAAAAGCCAAAGGGCGCCTGCGCGGGCGCACCAGCTGTACCAGAGTAAAACAGGCCAAACTAGTAAACCAGCTGCGCTCGCAAGTCCCGCACTGGCGGCGCAGATCAGGGCAAGAACGCGCCGGAAAAGTGTCTTCCCTCCATGGTCTGTTTCGACGTCGAACATAATTAAGCTCGCAAGCATAAAGGCTAAGGTAATTGGATATTGACAATTAATAGTGATGGTACAGTCCACCACATTCGCGGTCGTGAACATCAACATCGGTGCGAGCCAGCCAAGCGCACCAAGATCGCCGCCAAAAATGTGACTTTTCCGCATTTCGACAACAACGATGTATGTCGCTGAGAACAGAGCGATTGCTGCTGCGACAAAGAGAGGGGTTCCAGTGGCTCCGAAGCTAATCACGTCGAGTGCAGTTAGAGCGCGGATCCAAACGAGGTGGTGCTCCCCGTGAAAAGTCCATAGGTAAGCAATGACGCTGTCGCCCGTACGCAGATGCAAATAATTATTAATCCAAGCCAACATATCCGAAAAAGGTTGGCGCACAATTGTGAAATAACCAAAAAGAAGGAAAAAGAACCCCTGGAGGGCAGCTGCAACGTAGACGATGACGTCTAGTATGCTGCTACGCTCTGTGGCGACTGGGTCCGAGCTGTCCGTCCTCATGCTGAGGTGGACCCCCTTCCAGAGGGCCTCCGACCGGCGGCGGCTGTTGCGGGATATTAATAACACAAGGTGTTCGTCATCAGGGAGATTACCGTGATGTAGGCGCCGTCTTGCTTTCACCGCCGAACAGCACTCGTTGGTGCGCATTGGATGCCGTCTTCGTTCCACGGCATCTGATCGACATTGGATTTGTTCGTCACAGCCCCAAATTTGGAATATCTTGCATCTCTTGCGCTGGTTTCACGAGTAGTGCTGCCTTAACTCAGATAGGTGGCCGCCTAGGTCGCCGGGCTTTTTTCTCCGCGGTACAAGCCTATTGGGTTTCCTGCTCGGCCCACTTCATGGCCCAGTGAGGCTGGGCGCGACCTCACGAAGCCGGCCTTGCCAGCCGCGCCTGATCCAAATCGACTGAAATCTGCTCTAGCCTGTCGACGGCACGCCTGCTGCTCCCGAGTGGCGCCGCGGCAGCACCGGAACGGCAGCGAGCAAGCGGCGCGTGTAGGCATGCTCGGGTTGCGTCAGCACGCGCTCGGCCGGGCCGGTCTCGACGATTTGACCCATCATCATGACTGCGACCCGGTCGGCAAAGGCGCGGGCCACCGAGATATCATGCGTTATCAGCAGATAGGCGATGGCCCGTTGCTGCTTGATATCGAGCAGC
>Ga0126384_10002075_pt1 | contig 12074 bp, 11 predicted proteins | sample PanSoiMetPlot_36_FD_92543 | JGI IMG/M metagenome (GOLD analysis project Ga0126384, IMG submission 92543) | Tropical forest soil microbial communities from Panama - MetaG Plot_36 | ecosystem: Environmental > Terrestrial > Soil > Tropical forest > Bulk soil | place: Panama | collected 2016-02-17 | reverse complement strand
TTCTCGAAACCTTCCGCCTCGATCAGCTTGTTCAGGATGGCGCGGCGGCCCTCACGGGTGAAGCTGATCTCCTTGTCCGGGCCCTCGATGCGCTCCTGGATCCAGGATTTCTGCTCCGGATCGGAGATGTGCATGAACTCGACGCCGAGCGTCTGGCAGTAGGTGCGCCGCAGGATCGCGACCATCTGGCGGAGCGTGCCGAACTCGAGGCCGAGCACGTTGTCGAGGAAGATGCGGCGGTCGAGATCGGCGTCGCCGAAGCCGTAAGAGCGCGGATCGAGCTCTTCGTGGTCGCGCGGCGGCTCAAGTCCGAGCGGATCGAGATTGGCGTGCAGGTGGCCGCGCATGCGGTAGGCGCGGATCAGCATCAGCGCACGAATCGAATCGCGGGTCGCCTGCTGGACCTCGGCGGCCGAAACCTCGTGCCCGGCTGCCTGTGCCCGCGCCTTCACCTTGTCGCCGAGCGTCTTGCCGATCTCCTGCCAGTCGCCGTCGAGGGCGGCGACGAGATCGCCGCGCTCAGGCTGCGGCCAGTTCGGCCGCTTCCACGAGGCGCCGCGCGCGCCTTTGGTGACGTCGGCCGCGTTGTCCTTCAGGCTTGCGAAGAAGTCCCGCCACTCGGCATCGACCGAGGCCGGGTCGGCCTCGTAACGGGCATAAAGGTCCTCGATATAGGGGGCGTTGCTTCCGTAGAGAAACGAGGTGAGCGCGAGGGCGGCATTGGCGTCTTGGCGGGACATCATCCGATCCTGGCTGGAGGGCAAGGCCCTGATTTGAATGGCGAAACGGCCACGATTGCCCGGCCCCGGACGGGCAAAATCCGCTTGTGTCCCTCATTTAAGGTGGTCTTGCGGCGCAAACAATCCGCTTGAGGGCTTATCTGACCTCAAATCGCGAAATTATTGAATCGCAGTTCATAGCTTGTCGTCGGGCGGGGAGACGGGAGAGTGTCAGCCCTTGAGCACCTCGACCAGCGTCTTGCCGAGTCGAGCCGGCGAGGGTGAGACCTTGATGCCGGCGGACTCCATCGCCGCGATCTTCGATTCGGCGTCGCCCTTGCCGCCCGCGATGATGGCGCCTGCATGACCCATGCGCCGGCCGGGCGGGGCGGTGCGGCCTGCGATGAAGCCGACCATCGGCTTCTTGCGCCCGCGCTTGGCCTCGTCCTTGAGGAACTGGGACGCGTCCTCCTCGGCGGCGCCGCCGATCTCGCCGATCATGACGATCGACTTGGTCTCCGGATCGGCCAAAAACATCTCCAGCACGTCGATGAACTCGGTGCCCTTGACCGGATCGCCGCCGATCCCGACCGCGGTGGTCTGGCCGAGGTTCTCGCGCGTCGTCTGAAACACCGCCTCGTAGGTCAGCGTGCCGGAGCGCGACACGATGCCGACTGAGCCGCGCTTGAAGATGTTGCCCGGCATGATGCCGATCTTGCACTCGCCCGCCGTCATGACGCCCGGGCAGTTCGGCCCGATCAGTCGCGATTTCGAGTCGGCGAGCGCACGTTTCACCTTGACCATGTCGGCGACCGGGATGCCCTCGGTGATGCAGACGATGAGCGGGATCTCCGCCTGGATCGCCTCGCAGATCGCGTCGCCGGCGCCTGCCGGCGGCACGTAGATCACGCTCGCGTCGGCGCCGGTCTTGTCGCGCGCTCCCGCGACCGTGTCGAACACCGGCAGATTGAGATGATGCGAGCCGCCCTTGCCGGGCGACACGCCGCCGACCATGCGGGTGCCATAGGCGATCGCCGCCTCCGAATGGAAGGTACCGTTCTTGCCGGTGAAGCCCTGGCAGATGACCTTGGTGTTCTTGTCGATCAGGATGGACATTGCGGCGCTCTCAGATCTTCGTGCATGTCAGTTGCGATTGGCGTCGGAACCGGCGCTGCCGCCGTCGATCCTCTGCATGATAAGAATCGTCGACGTAGGCGTGCTCGTTATCCGGATGAGAACCAGCGGCGCGATCCCGGGTCGCTTCCAATAACCGGTGGTCAACGAGGCGTTCGGACTGAAGAACTGGCCATCGAGCTGCAGGTCGCGGACGAGTCGATCGAGTTCCACCCGCTCGACCGCGGTTGGACTGATACCCCTGCACTCGACCTCCCGGGCGTCGGCAAAGGTCATCGTCGTGATGATGATGTTGTTCTTGGTGCGGGTCGACTGGAAGGTTCGCAATTCGAGCTTGCCGAGCTTCACCGTCGCGCCGGCCGGACCTATGCCGACCATGGCATGTGCCGTCGCCGCGTCTTCAATGTCTGGCTTCTGATCGATCGCTGCGGAGCAAATGTCCGAAAATGCCTTAACAATATCGTTATCGTGCGCGCGTTCCTGGGCTCGCGCAGCGCAAGGCGCGAGCGACAGGCTCATCGCAACGACGATCAATAATCGGAGCATCATGCTCTGATCGCCTTGACGATCTTCTGCGCCGCGTCGTCGAGGTCGTCCGCTGACGTGACGTTGAGCTTGGAGTCGGCGATGATCTTCTTGCCGAGATCGACATTGGTGCCTTCGAGCCGTACCACCAGCGGCACCTTGAGGCCGGACTCCTTGACGGCCGCGACCACGCCTTCGGCAATGATGTCGCACTTCATGATGCCGCCGAAGATGTTGACCAGGATGCCCTTCACGTTGTGGTCGGAGGTGATGATCTTGAACGCGGCGGCGACCTTGTCCTTGGTGGCGCTGCCGCCGACGTCGAGGAAGTTCGCCGGCGCTTCGCCGTAAAGCTTGATGATGTCCATGGTCGCCATTGCGAGACCGGCGCCGTTGACCATGCAGCCGATGGTGCCGTCGAGCGCCACATAGTTGAGGTCGAATTTCGACGCCTCGATCTCCTTCCCGTCCTCCTCGGTGAGGTCGCGCAGCGCGACGATGTCGGAATGGCGATAGAGCGCGTTGTCGTCGAAGCCGATCTTGGCATCGAGGCAGATCAGCTGCCCCGCCTTGGTGATGACCAGCGGATTGATCTCGAGCAGCGCCATGTCCTTGCCGACGAAAGCGGCGTAGAGCTTTGCCACCATCGTCTCGGCCTGCTTGGCGAGATCGCCGGTCAGTCCCAGCGCCTGGGCGACGCGGCGGCCGTGATGCGGCATCACGCCGGTCGCGGGGTCGACGGAGAACGTGAGGATCTTCTCCGGCGTCTTGTGTGCGACCTCCTCGATGTCCATGCCGCCTTCGGTCGAGACCACGAAGGCGACGCGCGAGGTCGTGCGGTCGACCAGCGCCGAGAGATAGAACTCCCGGTCGATTGCCGAGCCATCCTCAATGTAGAGTCGGTTGACCTGCTTGCCCTTCGGCCCGGTCTGGTGCGTCACCAGCACCGAGCCGAGCAGGCGCGTCGCCTCGCGCTCGACGTCGTCGGCCGACTTGACGACCTTGACGCCGCCGGCCTTGCCTCGTCCGCCCGCGTGGATCTGCGCCTTGACGACCCAGACCGGCCCGCCGAGCGAGCGCGCAGCCTTGACGGCATCCTCCACCGTGAAGGCCGGAATGCCGCGCGGTACCGGCACGCCGAAGTCGCGCAGCACGGCCTTCGCCTGATATTCGTGGATATTCATGCGATCTTCCCGGTCGGATTAGGGTTGCGCGGGCGGCGCGCCCGCCGGTCCGCCATGTTGAGCTATCTTCCGAGGTTCGGTGCGATCCTCTGGCAGGCGTCGACCAAGCTGCGCACCGCGTCGGAAGATTTTTCGAACATCGCCCGCTCGGCGCTGTTGAGCTCGATCTCGACGATGCGCTCGACGCCTTTCGCGCCGAGCACGACCGGAACGCCGACATAGAGATCCTTCACGCCGTACTCGCCGTTGAGGTAGGCGGCGCAGGGCAGCACCCGCTTCTTGTCGCGCAGGTAGCTTTCCGCCATCGCGATCGCGGAGGCGGCCGGCGCATAGAAGGCCGAGCCGGTCTTGAGCAGGTTGACGATCTCGGCGCCGCCGTCGCGCGTACGCTTGACGATCTCGTCGATGCGCGCCTGCGTGGTCCAGCCCATCTTGACGAGGTCGGGCAGTGGGATGCCCGCGACCGTCGAATAGCGCACCAGCGGCACCATGCTGTCGCCGTGGCCGCCGAGCACGAAGGCGGTCACGTCCTCCACCGACACGTTGAACTCGTCGGCGAGAAAGTAGCGGAAGCGCGAGGAGTCGAGCACGCCCGCCATCCCGACCACCTTGGGCTTGGGCAGGCCGCAGGCCTTCTGCAACGCCCACACCATGGCGTCGAGCGGATTGGTGATGCAGATCACGAAGGCGTTGGGCGCGTATTTCTTGATGCCGGAGCCGACCTGCTCCATCACCTTGAGATTGATGCTGAGCAGATCGTCACGGCTCATGCCCGGCTTGCGCGGAACGCCGGCCGTGACGATGCAGACCGCGGCGCCCTCGAGCGCCTCGTAGGTGCTCACGCCGGAAAACCGCATGTCGTAGCCGTCGACCGGCGAGGACTCGGCGATGTCGAGCGCCTTGCCCTGCGGGATGCCCTCGATGATGTCGAACAGCACCACGTCGCCCAGCTCCTTGAGCCCGATCAGGTGCGCGAGCGTGCCGCCGATTTGGCCAGAGCCGATCAGTGCGATTTTAGGACGCGCCATGAGTGGAAATTCCTTCGAGCGGTGGTGAGCTGGAGGAGCGCAGCCGCGCGGTGGTTAGCCGGTTCATCAGACCCGTTCAAGTCGCCATCGCGCACCGCACGTAGAGATGAGAGCCCGACACCGCCGGCCGGCGGGGGGAGTGTTGTTATACATTATGCCAGCACCATGATGCTCGCCAAGTCCCTATCCGGGGCGACCGTCTGCGGCATGATCGCCGCGGAGATTCTGAGGATCGTCAGGTCTCCACGATTCCCTCGGTCGAGCCGCTGACGCCGACGCGATGGCCGTGCGGCAGCGCCAGATAAGTCTCCGAGCCCATCTCGATCAGGCGCGAGGCGGTGCGGTGGAATTCCTGCGCCTCATAGCCATCCTCGCCCCGATAGAGCGCGGCAGGTTGGGCGGCCGCCGACGCGACCAGCTTCACGGCATTGTCGTAGAGCGTGTCGATCAGGGCGATGAAGCGCCTCGCCTCGTTGCGCTGTGCATGGTCCATGACCGGCACGCGATCGAGCACGATGGCGTGGAATTCGCGCGCGAGCCGCAGGTAGTCGATGGCGCCGAGCGGCTGCTCGCACAGTTCCGCGAAGGTGAAACGCGCAACGCCGCGCGCGGCACGCGGCACATGCACGACGTGGCCCTTTACGTTGAGGTCGAGCGGGCCGCCGGGTTCGCCGAGCGCGAGGCGCCGCCACGCCTCGTCGAGCGCGCGGTCGGCCGCCGCATCCGCCGGCACGTGCCAGACCTTGACGCTCGCGAACTTCTCAAGCCGGAAATCGGCGCGCGCCGCGAGCCGCACCACGTCCATGCGCTGCTCGAGCAATGCGATGAACGGCACGAAGAGCGCGCGGTTGAGGCCGTCCTTGTAGAGTTCCTCGGGCTCCACGTTCGAGGTGGCGACCACCACGACGCCGTGCCCGAACAGGCGGGTGAACAGCCGGCCGAGAATCATCGCGTCCGCTATGTCGGTGACGTGAAACTCGTCGAAGCACAGGACCCAGGATTCGTCCGCGATTGCGGCCGCCGTGTCTGCGATCGGATCGCCGTTGGCGACCTCGCCCGACTTGAGCTTTTGGCGGTAGGCGTGGATGCGCTCGTGCACGTCGGCCATGAATTCGTGGAAATGCGCGCGGCGCTTGCGCCGGACCGTGCAGGCCTCGAAAAACAGGTCCATCAGCATGGTTTTGCCGCGGCCGACATCGCCGTGGATGTAGAGGCCCTTGAGCGGTGCCTCCTGCTGTTCGCGCTTGGCGAAGAACCAGCCGAGCGACGACGACTTGCGCGCAAGCCGAAGGGACGCGAGCCGCTCGTTGAGCCGGTCGAGCCGCGCGGCCAGCGCGACCTGCGCCGCATCGCGCTCGATCTCGCCGGCCGTGACCAGGGCGGCGTAGTGGGCGCTGATGGGGCTTGGCATGTGTGCGTGAGGGGCTCTCGACTTTGCGGCGCACCGCAATACCCGCTTTTCGGGCGCGCCGACAAGAACCGAACCGTGTGTCCGCACTGCGAACTTCACGCGGTACTCACGCGCAAGTGAATCCCGCACAGGGTTTGGGGCGAGGCGTTGTGATTGGCAAGTGAAACTCCTTCCGAGTACGTCCGTATCATCGAACGCTGGACGATGAATGCGATCGAAAGGCAGCGAAAACCGGAAGGAATACTTTCGGAAGACATCGATCACGCTTGAATAGACTTACACATAGGAGACTGAACATGAACACCAAGTCGAAGATTGCTCTCGCGGCCGTGCTGTTTGCGGCCATTGCTTCGCCGTCCTTCGCGGGCGACCAGGATCTCGCCACGCTTGAGGCCACCAGCGGCCGCATCGCCGCGCAGGTCGTGGTCCCGGCTGGCACCTATGCGTCCGCCCACGGCTGGGCGCAGCATCGCGGCTCGACTGCGATGACGCGCGACTTCCAGCTCCAGGGCAAGGAGTAACCCGTCGGAGCCGGCATCGCAGCCGGTTCTGGCAGCATGCGGCCGGTCGCAAGACCGGCCGCATCCCGTTTGGGCGCGCCGGCAATTGTCCACTGGACCGGGAACCGTGCAGAGAATCGCGGTCATGTGCTGGCGGTGCTAAAATACTATCGTCACGATCACCGCGGGCGTCGGTTGATTGGTAACGATTTGGTAACCTGGCCCGAACTCCTGAGGAGCCGTGCATTTTTCTCAATGCACCAATCGGATCAATGCGTTGTAATCATGCTGCGCCGCAATATATGCGCAAGCAACTGGCATTGTGGCGGGAAAGAATAACGCGAAAACATGAAGTGATTCGCAGGGCCGGCTCGAAGGTCCGACCCGGAGGAATCGCGGAGGGTCTCGCAATGACGGTCAATCGTCAGGAGGACCCGCGATGGAAGAGTCAATTGTCGATGGCGGCGTGATCCGCAAACTGTGGCTTGGTGAAGCCGGAAAATACCGCGAGCACCTGTTGCGCCTCGACGGCGAGAGCCGACGCAACCGCTTCGGTGGCGCGGTCGCCGACGAGATGATCGAGGCGCATATCGCCACCGCCATGCGGGTTGGCAACGTCGTGTACGGCTTCCTGGTGGACGACGTTCTGCGCGGCGTCGCCGAGCTGCGCCCGTTCGGCGACGCCGTTCGGACCGAGGCCGAGGTCGCATTCAGCATCGAGAAGCCGTGGCAGAGCCACGGCGTCGGCTCGATCCTGCTCGAGTGGATGCTGCTGACCGCGCGCAACCGCGGGATCACGCACTTGCATATGACGTGTCTCGCAGACAACGCCCGCATGCAGCAGCTCGCGCGCAAATATGCGGCCGAGCTCAGCTTCGATCTCGGCTGCGTCGTCGGCGAAGTTGCGGCGCCGCGCGCCACGCCGCTCTCGCTGTGGCGCGAACTCATTGCCGACGGGCACGCGTTCGGGACGGCCGTGCTCGATGCCCAGGCGCGGGTGTTGCGCCGCGGCTAGCTGGACTACGCGGCAAGCGGATAGGCGGCCTCGACCACATAGGGCCCGCCGCCGACCGAGGCGCGCGAGGAGTAGAGCACGAAGCGCGAGACGCGGAACGGCGCCGGGCGGAACGGATGGCGGGTCGCGAGGTAGTCGGCCACGTCGTGGCTCGACGCATCGCGCAGTCGCGCCAGCGTCACATGCGGCGTGTACTTGCGCCCCTCGGGCTCGAGGCCGACACGCCGCATCAGCCGCTCATGCTCGGCTTGCAGCTCGAACAGCTGGCGGGTCGGCGCCACGGTCGCGACCACGGCGCGCGGTCGGCGCCCGCCGAACGAGCTGACGCCGTCGAGCCGCAAGTCGAAACTCAGCCGCCGCACATTGCCCAGCATCAGCGCGATCTCGCGCGCGAGCGCGTCGTCGATGTCGCCGATGAAGCGCAGCGTGAGGTGGTAATGTTCGGGATCGATCCAACGCGCACCCGGCAGGCCGCCGCGCAACATGGACAGCGATTGCCCGGCATCGGCCGGAATCTCAACTGCGGTGAACAGCCGGGGCATGGGGACGAGGATCCGCGGACAGTCGATGGTAGGCAACCCACCATGTGGAGATTCGTGCGCCGGACGCAACCGACTTGTGCAAGGCCCACGGCCGTTCGGCCCTAAGTCCGCTAGCAGACAATTAACGCTATTTCGCTCGCGCCCGCGCGACCAGCTCCTCGGCCTTGGGGAGGATCCGCGCCACGATGACGTCGACGCCCGCGGCCGTCGGGTGCAGCCCGTCGCGCTGATTGAGCTTGAGATCGCCCGCGACCCCGTCGAGGAAGAACGGATAGAACACCGCGCCGTAGGTCTTCGCGAGGTCGGGAAAGATCGCGTCGAAGGTGTGCGCATACTCGACGCCGAGATTGCGCGGCGACAGCATGCCGCAGAAGAGCACGGGGATGTTGCGCTGGGCGAGAGCGCGGAGAATGCCATCGAGCGCCTGGCGCGTGACGGTCGGGTCGATCCCGCGCAGCGCATCATTGCCGCCGAGCTCGAGAATGACGGCGTCGGTGTCGGGCGGCACCGACCAGTCGAGCCGGGCGAGCCCGCCCGACGACGTATCGCCCGACACGCCCGCATTTGCGACCGTCACCGCGATCCCCTTGGCGGCGAGCGCGCGCTCCAGTTTCGCCGGAAATGCGTCGTTCGCGCCGAGCCCGAAGCCGGCGGTGAGCGAGTCGCCGAGCGCCACGATGTTGACCGGCCGGTCGGCCGCCGGCGTCGCGGCGGGTGCCGCCACGATCATCGCGCCCGCGAGCAGGAGCGCGCCCGCGATGATCTGGACCCGGCGCGTCCAAATCCCATATGAGCGAAGCGCTCGGGATCGACCGGGCCGCGAAGGTGCATTCCGGAGGGGACTAAGCAACCGCATGAACGATACCTCGGCCAGCCGCATGCCCGTGATCGCGCTTTCGCAGGTCAACCTCTCGCTCGGCGGCGGCGCCGCCCGCGTGCACATTCTCAAGGACATCACGCTGAATATAGGGCACGGCGAGGCGATTGGCCTCGTCGGTCCGTCGGGCTCGGGCAAATCGACGCTGCTGATGGTGATGGCGGGGCTGGAGCGGCCGGACACTGGCACCATCATGGTCGCCGGCGAGGATATCGGCCGCCTCGACGAGGACGCGCTCGCGCAATTCCGCGGCCGCCAGGTCGGAATCGTGTTTCAATCCTTCCACCTCATCCCGACCATGACGGCGCTCGAGAACGTCGCGGTGCCGCTCGAGCTTGCCGGCACCGCCGACCCGTTCAGGCGCGCCGAGCAGGAGCTTGCCGCCGTCGGCCTCGGCGAGCGTCTCGCGCACTACCCGGCGCAGCTTTCGGGCGGCGAGCAGCAGCGCGTCGCACTCGCGCGCGCGCTTGCGCCGCATCCCGCCATCCTGGTCGCCGACGAGCCGACCGGAAACCTCGACGAGGCGACCGGGCGGGAGATCGTCGACCTGATGTTCAAGGGTCACGCCGAGCGCAACACCACTCTCGTGCTCGTCACACATGATGCTAATCTGGCGTCGCGCTGCGACCGCACGGTGCGCATGCGCTCGGGGCGCGTCGAGCCGGCGGCGGCAAGCCAAAGGGTGGGGACATGACCACGACAAGCACGCAGCCCCTTGCACAGGCGTCGAACCGCATTCCACTCTGGCTCAAGCTCGCCTATACGGCCTTCATGGCCGTGCTCATCCCGGCGTACTGGCAGAACTACGGGCCGACCAACTTCCTTTATTTCTGCGATGTGTCGCTGATGATCACGCTGGTCGGAATCTGGACCGAGAGCGCGCTGCTGGTCTCGATGTGCGCGGTCGGCATCCTTGCCTCACAGGCGCTCTGGGTGATCGATTTCCTCTCGAACCTCCTGGGCTTTCCGCTCACCGGCATGACCGACTACATGTTCGCGGCCGACCATTCGCTGTTTCTGCGCGGCCTGTCGCTGTTCCACGGCTGGCTACCCTTCCTGCTGGTCTTTCTGGTGTGGCGGCTCGGCTACGACGGCCGCGCACTGCCGGCCTGGACGGTGGTGGCCTGGGTGCTGGTGCTGATCTGCTTCTTCTTCATGCCGCCGCCCCGGCCCGATCCCGGCCTCACGCCCGTGAACATCAACTACGTGTGGGGCATGAGCGACACCGAGGCGCAGCACTGGATGCCGCCTGCCGTCTGGGTCATCGGCCTGCTGATCGGATTGCCGCTCGTGCTCTACACGCCGGTCCATTTCCTGCTGCGCCGCGTGATGCCGAAGCCGGTGCGGGCATGGTGACGGTGATCGCGTGACCGACGCCGCACTTGCCGTTCCGGCGCGCGCGCTGGCGCTACGCCTCGCCTGGCGGGAGATGCGCGGCGGCGTGCGCGGCTTCGGCGTGTTCATCGCCTGCATCGCGCTCGGCGTCGCTGCGATCGCGGGCGTCGGCTCGCTGGCGCAGGGCCTGGTCGACGGCCTCGCGCGCGAGGGCCGCGCGATCCTCGGCGGCGACCTGGCGTTCACGCTGATCCAGCGCGAGGCGACGGCCGACGAGCGCGCCTTCCTCGCCGCCGCCGGCGACGTGTCGGTTGCCGCGACGATGCGGGCGATGGCGCGCACCGCGGACGGGCGCGCGACGCTGGTCGAGGTCAAGGCCGTCGACGCCGCCTATCCGCTCATCGGCGCGGTCGCGGCCGACTCGGCGGCGCCGCTCGCCGACCTGCTGGCGCAGCACGGCGAGGATTTCGGGGCGGTCGCCGATCCCGCCCTGTTCGCGCGGCTCGATCTCGAGCCGGGCGCGCGCATCACCGTCGGCAATGCGGCGATCGAGCTGCGGGCGGCGCTCGTGGCCGAGCCCGACAAGCTCGCCGGCGGGATCGGCTTCGGGCCGCGGCTGCTCGTGAGCGAGCAGGCCCTGCGCGCGAGCGGCCTGCTGCAGCCGGGCAGCCTGGTTCGCTGGCATTACCGCGTGCGGCTGCCGCCCGGTGCCGGCGAGGACGCGGTCGCGCAAGTGACCGCGGCGGCCGCGAGCCGGCTGCCGGACGCCGGCTGGGACATCCGCACGCGCAGCAACGCGACGCCGCAGATCGAGCGCAATGTCGGGCGGTTCAGTCAGTATCTCACGCTGGTCGGTCTCACCGCGCTCCTGGTCGGCGGTGTCGGCGTCGCCAATTCGGCCAAGCACTATCTCGATCGCAAGCGTGACGTCATCGCCACCATGAAGTCGCTGGGAGCGACCGGTACGCGCGTCTTTGCGGTCTATTTCATGGAAATCATGATGCTTGCCGGGGTCGGCGTCGTGATCGGCCTCGCGGTCGGCGCCGCCCTGCCGTTCGCCTTGGCGGGACTCCTGCGTCCGCTGGTGCCGCTGCCGTTCGCGCCGGCGCTGCACCCGGGCGAGCTCGGTGCCGCGCTTGCCTATGGGCTGCTCACCGCCGCGGCCTTCGCGCTGTGGCCGCTCGGACGCGCTCACGACGTTCCGGTTTCGGCGCTGTTTCGTGACGAGATCACACCCGACCGGCGCCTGCCCCGGGCCCGCTACATGGTCGCGGCCGTGCTCGCCGCGCTCGCGCTGACGGCGCTGGCCGTGGTGGCGGCGCATGATCGCCGGATCGCGGTGATCTTCGTGGTCGCGGCTGCCGCCGTGTTCATGACGCTGCGGCTCGTTGCCGTCCTGCTGATGGCGGTTGCACGCCGGGCGCCGCGGCCGCACTCGACCATGTGGCGGCTGGCAATCGCCAATATCCACCGGCCCGGGGCGCTCACGCCGACCGTGGTTCTTTCGCTCGGCCTCGGACTGGCGCTGCTCGTCACCGTGCTCGAGATCGACGCCAATCTGCGGCGCGAGTTCACGGCGGCGCTGCCCGAGAAGGCGCCGTCGTTCTACTTCCTCGATATCCAGGCGGCCGAGGCAGGACGCTTCGACGGCTTCCTGCGCGCACAGGCGCCGCGCGCAAGTCTCGAGCGCGTTCCCATGCTGCGCGGGCGGATCGTCGCGGCGGGCGGCCGCCGGGCTGAGGACATCAAGGCGCGTCCGGACGCCCAATGGGTGCTGCACAGCGACCGCGGCATCACTTTCACG
>Ga0126384_10002074_pt1 | contig 12083 bp, 10 predicted proteins | sample PanSoiMetPlot_36_FD_92543 | JGI IMG/M metagenome (GOLD analysis project Ga0126384, IMG submission 92543) | Tropical forest soil microbial communities from Panama - MetaG Plot_36 | ecosystem: Environmental > Terrestrial > Soil > Tropical forest > Bulk soil | place: Panama | collected 2016-02-17 | reverse complement strand
ATTCGCGGTCCAGGAACGAGGCCTTGGTTGATTGCGTCGCGCAAAGCAACGTCGCTGTATCCGTTGGCGCCTACATTGCGCACAGTTGTGAATCCCGCTTCGAGTGTTACTTTCGCGTTGCGCGCCCCCCAGAGTGTCTCCATTGGAGTTGAGACACCGAGTGTCTCGTAACCGAAGTGAGTTCCCTGTCCGATGAGGTGCGTGTGCGCGTCGATCAAGCCTGGAACTAGTGTCGCACCTGGAAGGTCGATGACCGTGGCGCCCGCCGGAGCCGGTCCCGAAATGGCAGAGATCTTTTCGCCAGTGATCACGATGACGGGATTGTCGATCGTTCGGCCGCTCTTGACGTCGAGCATGTGCGCTGCGCGGACGACAACAATCTTTGTGTTGACTGATGGTTGTTGTGTCTGGGCAACGGCACTGAAGAGTGAAACGAACAATGCCGAGAGAAGTAAGCGGAGAATTTTTTTCATGTTTGGACGCGAATTATAAAGTAGCGTTCACTTCTCTCTTTACTCTGAAACGAATCTGATGGATTATGCGGAGTAGTCGAAAGATTTCTCTGCGTCAGGAGCGACAGGCAAAGTGAAGGACATCTACGAACTGCTTAGCCAGAAAGAAATCGAATTCGAACGCGTACAGAAGGAAGTGGAAGCTTTGCGCATCGCAGCCAAGCTGCTCGAGGACAGCGCCGAGGTTCGCACGGCGACGGTCACGCCTCAACCAGCGTCGCGCGACGCACAAGGATACGCAGCCACTCCGGCGCCACGTGCAACCACGCCGGCTGCTACGCCGACTGCATGGGCTTCGGCGAAACAGTTTCCATAAATCGACGCGAGGAGCTGATTGAGTCCGCACCCTGACTCTCCCGCTGTCCCTGAACCACCTGGCTTCGTGGAGCAGCGCCTCTTTCTTCGAAAGAAGGTAGAAACTCCGCTGCCGATTGAACTTCTGCCGGGAAAGGAAGTCTGGTTACACGATCTTGGCGAAGGCGGGCTCTCCGTTTCTGGAAGTTCGCGTGTCGAGCCCGGCACAGCGACTTTTCTTGATTTCCGATTTCCCGATCCCAACTCCATAATTGAGGCCGCAGGAGTCGTCGCATGGTGCGATGACCTCGGACGCGTGGGCGTTCGCTTTACACGCATCAAACCCGATTCCACGGCAGCCCTGAAGCGCTGGCTGAAGAGCGATCAGCCATCGGTTCCTGATGAGGAAGACGAGGCAACGCCGTCGACGACGCCACTATCCACTCTCGTCTCACGAGCCCATTTTGAAATTTCAGATTTGCGCGCTGAGTTGACTGCGAAGACTCTCGGCAGCGATGCGGCGCTGAATCTGATTGTGGAGCGAATGGCCTATCACACCCGAGCAACTGGAGCTGCGATCGCGTTGCGCGATGGCAGCGATGTGATTTGCCGTGCCAGCACAGGAAATGCTCCGGAAATTGGAGTACGACTCAACATCGACACAGGACTCAGCGGCGAGTGCTATCGCACCGGTAATATCGTTTCCCTTGCTGACTCGGAACACGATGCGCGCGTGAACGCGGAAGTATGCAGACACCTCGATTTTCGGTCCTTGCTCATTGTTCCCGTGGCATCGGAAGACGACGCTGTTGTCGGCATCGCTGAAGTGTTTTCCTCGGTCCCGGGAAACTTCGAAGGTGGTGACGTGCTGTTGCTAAGTTCGATCGCCGACTTGATTGGCGGAATCTACGATAAGGATCAGCTCACGTCGTCGCCGATCGAGCGAGTCGCTGTAGTTGCACAGGACGTTCCGGCGCCGCAGATTGCGCCAGATCCACTTCCCTTCGTGCCGGCAGACTTTGAGCTTGCAGAGAAGAATTCAGAAGAAAATCAATTTATCGCGTCGAACGACGGGCAAACTCTTTCGAACACCATCGAACACGAGTTTTCTCAAAATCGTGACGAAGCCCAATCCACTTCCTCAAACTGGAAGACCCGGCGCATTTTGATCGGAGCTCTGTTGGCGGCGGGCAGTATCGGCGTCGGCGACTACGTGAATTGGCGCTTCATTCGTCCGCGTTCTGCAGCGTCTCCACAAAACAGAGTTTCCTTTCAGGTGCCACCGAGTTCAGTAGCACATGCGCCGCGGCCTCAACCTCCACAAGAGAATTCCCAGCAGACTTCTACTTCCGCAACAACGGACTTGATGCCGATCGTCAGCCCAGTTCCAAGTCGGAGCACGACTAAGAGAATAGTTCCATCCGATGACTCGGTGGAGTCCCATTTCAGTACGGGACTGGCAGCACCGCGTCAATCGGAGCCTGCCCCAGTTGCGCCTTCCTTAGGGGGCTCCGATCAATCGCCGTTTCGCGTGAATACAACGTACTTCCTGCCGACAAAGGCTCCAGAGGTGAAGCTGTTGAATGCGTCGCTACCGGCGAGCCAGGTGACAGCGGGCAAGCTACTGCACCGCGTCAATCCAGTCTTTCCGTCATTTGCGAAGACCGCCGGCATCCACGGATCGGTAGTCATCGCAGCCACCATCGGTAAGGACGGCCGTCTGAAAAACATGAAGCTGATCAGCGGAAATGGCGCCTTGGCTGTGGAAGCGTTTCGAGCGGCACGGCAGTGGATTTACGCGCCCTACCGGCTCGATGGCCAGTCCATAGAAGTCGACGCGCGCATCGTGATGGACTTCGGCCGGAAGTAGCATGCCAGTTCCCTCCCACCCGTAACATTTCTTTACAGCCACATACCGGGAAGCCTGTTAAACCCTGCAGTAGGCGTAACTTCGCGCCAAGAGTACACGTCTAATCATTTACCTTCCGTGAGTGTTACGGTGGCGGCCTGAGTGCATGAGGGAAGCAGGAATGCGACAATCGTAGAACCTATACCCTTGCAGCCAGAAGATCCGGGTCAGGGAAGTTGAGTACGAATGCCAGTTACTGAGGCACCACCTAAGCCGCCGACAGAACACCCATTGCGTCGCGACCTGCCTCAGGATCCCGCGGAACTTCATCTTCTTATAGAGGAACTCGAGGACGAACGAGAACGATCGCGATGGCGCGAGTCGGTGTGGATTTCGGTCATCCTGCACCTGCTGATCGTGTTGTCGATCATCATTCAGCCGAAATTCTTTCCCGACCTTTTCTCTTCGAAAGACAAGGTTGTTCTTGTACAGCAGCCAACGCAAGATCGGGACATACAATTCCTCGCTCTGCCACAGGATTCGCAGAAACCAACTCCGCCACCGAAGTCGGATATTCTTTCTGACAAGAACCGCATAGCTCAGGCTCGCCGGCCAACCATCGATCGTCACACGTTGGAAGAACTCCAGAACGCGCGTCGTCGAGGAGCTCCAGGAACGCAGGGAATGCAGGCTCCGCCGCCACAGCCAAGCGCGGCTACGGCTCCGCAGCAGCAAGCCCAGCAGCAACAACAGGCCCAGAATGCGCCGAAGCCCCCGGACAACACCGTCGCCAAACTTGAATCGCCACCGCAGGAGCGTGTTCCGAATCGCAATGTCTTCAGTTCAGCAGGTTCGGCAGGTTCCGCGATTGAACAAGCCACGCGCGCCGCGGCTGCTGGACGTGGCGCTGGAGGCGACTACGGCATCGGACCATTAACGCCGAACACCAACGCGCAGGGCGCAGTCGATATTCTCAGCGATACTCTTGGAGTCGATTTCGGACCGTACCTCTCCCGCGTTCTCGAAGAAGTTCGGAGGAACTGGTACAACCTGATTCCCGAAGAGGCTCGGTCTCCGCTATTCAAACAGGGAAAGCTAGCGATTCAGTTTGTGATTAACAAGAACGGCTCGGTCGAGGGTATGAAATTGATTGTTCCTTCCGGGGATGTGGCCCTCGATCGTGCCGCCTGGGGCGGGATCACTGCTTCCAACCCGTTTCCGCCTCTTCCGAGGGAGTTTAATGGGCCTTACTTGGCACTTCGTTTCCGCTTCTACTACAACCCTGATCGAGGCGAGTTGAGATAGTCGTGAGTGCCGAGCGAAGGCAGGCACAAGGCTTGATTCTTCTTGCAGCTTTGATCCTTGCACTGATTCTTGTGCGGTATTGGGGCAGCATTCCGTGGCTCGCGAGATGAGGTGTCTGCCTTACTCATTTTCCCAAATCTGCAAATTGAAAGGTCTCAGTGTGCAAAACCACCGCGATTCATATTTTCTAAACAAAGGTAATCTTGGCTCGATTTCATCCAATGTTAATCGCGTAAACCATTGATTCCTTGCGTCTTATCGCTGCAGCGAACAATATGCAAAGAGTGTAAATTGCTGAATTCACGATAAGTTGGGATTGCTTTGTAGCTCTTTCCCACAAGGTTTTCCACAGGATCTAGGAAATCTCAAAGTGAGACAGTGGCCAGAATCGTAGCCGGACGGACTACAACTTCGGTGACTCACGTTGAGCACTAGAAAAACTTGAGTGCGGGGATAGAGTAGGCCAATGAAGAGAATTGCTGTGTCATTTGCTGTCCTAAGTCTTTGCATCACGCTTTTTGCACATTCAGCTTCGGAAACTCCTAATGCAAATGACATTCAGGCGATCATCTCGGAACAGTTCGGATCCGAATTCAATCTCTCGCCAACCTTCCCGGTTCTCACCGGCGACTTCAACGGAGACGGTGTCGAAGACGTCGCCTTCGTTGTAACAGCGAAAGGCCTGCTTCACACTGATTCAAGCCGCTTTCGTGTGATCGATCCCTCCAGTGAATACTTTGGAATCGGTGATCCGAAGGTTACGTCGCAGTTCGCGTCCCAATATCCTGGCGGCTCACGTTATTTGCTCATCATCCATGGTCTTGGTAAAGACGCCTGGCGAGTCAAGGAGCCGAAGGAACGATTTGTGGTGATTAACATCAGTTTCGATCGCGTCTCCGTCGGGCACGTCGCTAAAAAGAAGAAGAAGGTGATGGACGACATCAACCTGGAAGAAAGCGGCATCCTGAGTTCCTTCCTCTACTGGAACGGCCATCGCTACAAGTGGCAGCCAGGCGCGACTCAGATGTAACACGCCGGGACGGAAAGCTGTCAGGCTGTACAATGCCGTTTCCGTCCATCAATGCGTGTCCTCATCATTAGTGACATCCACGCCAACATTCATGCACTTGATGCCTGTATGGAGGCGTTTCCTGCATACGACATCGTCTGGAATCTGGGCGATGTTGTCGGATATGGCGCAAATCCCAACGAAGTGATCGCACGTTCCCTTGAACTGGGAAAGATTTTTGTCCGCGGCAACCACGACAAGGCATGTTCAGGCGTAAGTGACCTCACGGGCTTCAACCCGGTCGCAGCGATGGCGGCGATTTGGACCAAGAACAATCTCACTCCAGAGAACCTCGAATGGCTCAAGGCCTTACCGCAAGGCCCGATTACTCCAGACAGTAGCTTGAACGTCGCATGCGTACATGGTTCACCGTTGGATGAAGACCAATACTTGATCAATGTGCACGAAGCTGCGGAACCGCTTCTGCATCCGGCAGCGCATTGCACGTTCTTCGGGCACACGCACTTGCAGGGCGGATTTTTCAAGCAGGAAGAAGTGCACGCGATTCGCCCAGCGTTTCGCGATCCCAAATTGCCGCAGCGCGTGGAGTTAAAGCTGCGAGCGGAAGGAACTTACTTGATTAATCCGGGATCGATCGGCCAGCCACGCGATGGAGATCCGCGCTCCGGCTTTGCTCTGTATGACACCGATGAGACGCTCGTAACGTTTTACCGCATGCCCTATGACATCTCCGGCGCCCAAAAGAACATTTTGGACGCCGGCTTGCCACCGCGGCTCGCCGAGCGCTTGGCCGACGGACGCTGACGTACACTCGTTTCATGTCATCCAAAGCAGGCTCCAACACGCCCTCATTGTTTCCCGAGAGTTCTGAATCTGTTACTGCGCGAAGTATTTCAGCGCAACCTGTTGAGTGGATTACCGCGAATGTCGATGGTGGAGCCCGTGGCAATCCCGGTCCTGCCGGTTACGGTGTCTACATTCGCGGCACAGACGGCAAGTCGATCGCGCAACTCAGCGAGTATTTGGGGATCAAGACGAACAATTTCGCGGAGTATTCGGCGCTCTTAGGGGCACTGGAGTATGCAATCGCGCACGGGCATCGGGCATTGAAGGTAATCAGCGACTCGGAACTGATGGTTCGGCAAATGAACGGACAGTATCGCGTAAACAGTCCGGATCTGAAGCCGATGTACGAAAAAGCCCGCGGTTTGGTACGCCAACTCGATAAGTTTGCAATTGAGCATGTGCTGCGAGCCAAGAACCAGCATGCCGACAGACTTGCCAATGAGGCGATGGACCGCGGAATGGGGAAACCTGCCAGACAAGTTTAAGAAGTAGAGGGCGCAAGCCGAAGTCCAAGAATCTCGATTAGAAAGAGAACAGGCCGCTAATAAACAGGGGAATTCTCGAATTTCGTCTGACAACCTTCGAATTCTGCCAAAATTTGAAAATTTTGCGGTGCGGCAGGGAAATAACAGGGACTTCTGTTGATTTCCAGACAACTCATTCATCACGAGGCACTTAGTTTTGTTTTTGTGAAGATGCAGAACATTAACGGAGAAATTGCAGGGATTTTTTTGTCCCAAAATGGGACTCAAGCCTGGAGAGTTCTAGAGCTCGATTTCCATTCCTTCAGATGCTGCGCGCACTTTGGGGTAATGTTCCCGCGCCTTCTGGACCACGTCATCGACCACCCTGTCGTCGTGATCCGGGTCGTGGTGAAACAAAATCAGCTCTTTCGCACCACTTTCCATCACGATATTCACCGCTTCGCGCCAGTGACTATGTCCCCAGCCGCGCTTCTTAGCTTCATATTCCTCGGGTAAATACTGCGCGTCATAGATCAAAATATCCGCTCCTTCGGCTAATTGACGCACATTCCTGTCGAAGACCGGATGTCCAGGCTCATTATCGGTCGCATAAACGACCACCTTGTCGTTGGTTTCGACACGAAAACCAAGGCATCCCTGCGGATGATTCAGCCACATCGACTGCACAACGCAATCGTCAAACGCGATTCTGTCTTCTTCGATGTCATAAAAATTGCGATGCGCAGCCATCTCCGACATATCGACGGGAAAATAAGGATCCGACATTTGCTCTTCGATTGCGCGCTGGAGTCCGCGAGTACGGCTCGAAGAGTGAAAGAAGAAGTAATTATCGGGACTGCTGTAGAGCGGTCCGAAGAACGGAATGCCTTGTATGTGGTCCCAATGAAAGTGGGAGAGGAAAACGTGCGCGTAAATCGGTTTGCTGGCGAATTCCTTTAAGAGATGCTTACCGAGATTACGGAATCCGGTGCCGCAATCGAAGACGTACAAATGGTCGGCGATGCGGATTTCGACGCACGAGGTATTGCCTCCATAACGCAGATTTTCCGCCTGAGGAGTAGGCGTTGAGCCCCGGACCCCCCAGAATTTCACTCGCATCCCCATGCTCCGCTCTGCCCGGCCGCTCAATCCGTGGTTTTGGGACTGAAAGTCTTGCGTTTTCCGAGCTTTGTGCGCTCGAGGTTCGCAAAATTGCCGCTGAGTATACGCTAGCCTAAACAAAAACACTCAATTTGCGGAGTAGGACGAGGTATCCAGGCAGTTACTCACGAACGGCGCTTCGCAACCCGGCGTTTGACTCCCCCACACAGCGTGGGCTAGCCTCAAAGTTCGTCTGCGGGTACCTGCAAGCATCTGAAATTGCAGGTTTTCGCACTGCCATTAGGCACTCCGATCTCGTTATGGCCTCTTTCAGCTCACATCCTCGACGTCGCGGAATCCTGATTGTCGTCCTCTGCGCGGCCCTGCTCTCCAACGCAATGGGGAACATGCATCCGGCGCATGCCCGAAAGGCGATGGTCGTGAGCGTCCATTCGCTCGCAACGGATGCCGGAGTTGAGATGATGCGCCAGGGTGGGAACGCCATCGACGCCGCTGTAGCTACAGGATTCGCGCTCGCCGTCGTTCATCCCCAAGCCGGCAACATCGGCGGCGGCGGATTCATGTTGATCCGCATGGCCGACGGCAAGTTCCATTTCCTCGACTACCGCGAGAAAGCTCCCGCCGCCGCCACCGTCGACATGTACTGGGACAATCAGGGTAACGTGATTCCCGATCTGAGCACAGTGGGATACAAAGCAGTAGGCGTTCCTGGTTCCGTTTTGGGAATGGTAACAGCCGAGAAGAAGTGGGGAAAGCTCGGTTTGCAAAAGGTGATAGTACCTGCGATTCGCCTGGCGGGCGATGGATTCCCGCTGCCATGGGAGTATGTCAAGGATTTCAAAAACAAGCGTCTCGCCCAGTTCCCAGAATCACGTCGGATATTCCAGCGTGATGGAAACTTCTACCAGGCTGGCGAGATCTTCAAGCAGCCGGAGTTAGCGCGGACGCTGGAGCGAATCGCTGCCAATCCTGATGACTTCTATCACGGCGAACTGGCCAAGCAAATTGCCGCGGCGATTCAAAAGGGTGGAGGCATCGTTACCGCTCAGGATTTGGCCAACTACCAGGTCAAAGAGCGCGAGCCCGTTCACGGCACCTATCGTGGATATGACATTTACAGCGCTCCCCCTCCATCGTCAGGTGGAGTCGCGCTGATCGAAATCCTGAACATGCTGGAGAAGTTTGATTTGGCTTCGCTCGGCCCTGGCTCGGCAGAAGCCATGCACTTGACCATCGAAGCTTATCGGCGCGCCTTCATGGACCGCGCCGACTTCATGGGCGATCCTGACTTCGCCAAGGTGCCAGTCGCGCAATTGATCGACAAGAACTACGCCAACTCCTGGCGCGAGTCCATCAATCCCGATCGTGCCAGCATCAGCAAGGATCTGCGCCGTCCTGCTGCAACTTTTAACGAATTGGACAAGGTTGCCAAAGCCATTGCTCCCGAAGCCACGCAGACTACCCACTACTCGGTTGTGGATCAGGATGGGAACGCCGTGTCGGTTACGACGACGCTGAACGCTGGATTGGGCGCAAAGGTCATGGCCGGCAATCTCGGTTTCCTGTTGAACAATGAAATGGACGACTTCGCGGCAAAAGTCGGAGTACCGAACCTGTACGGGCTAATCCAGGGACCGGCAAACGCAGTTGGAGCAAACAAGCGTCCACTGTCGGCAATGACGCCGACCATCGTCACGAAAGATGACAAGCTCTTTCTCGTGCTTGGCTCCCCTGGCGGCCCAACGATCATCACCACGGTTGCGAATGTTCTAATGGGCGTCATCGATTACGGACTCGACATCCAACAAGGCGTAGATTTGCCGCGCTTTCATAATCAATGGTTGCCGGATCGCACGGGAATTGAAGCTAAGCGTTTTTCGCCTGACACGATCAAACTGCTCGAACAGAAGGGACAAACCTTGAGGCTTGGGGATCCAACAAGCGAGAAACCTGACAGAGATCCAGACTGGGGCGATGCTGAGTGCATCATGATTGATCCCAAAACGGGAGATCGCCTTGGTGGCCACGATGAGCGCCGGGGAAGCTACGGAAAGGCGGCGGGATTCTGATGTTACGGGCCATGTCAACGCACGTGCGCGTGCGCGAACGTCTGCAGATCAATCACCTTGAAGCGATGGTGCATGGTGGCGCGCAAGCCATTGAGCTGTTTTGTCAAAAAGAGCACTTCGACTACACCGACCGTGCTCGTGTACGTGAAATTGCTGCATGGTTCCGTGAACATCCCGGCATGCTTCACTCCGTGCACTCGCCGATCTACAGCGAGGCCGACTACGGACGTCATATGGCGCCTGTAGTGAACCTTGTCGATAACGACAAACGCCAGCGCGTCTCTGCTATGGACGAGGCAAAACGAGCCATCGAGTTCGCCGAGCACGCGCCGTTCCGGTTCCTCGTGCAACATCTAGGCGTCTCGAAAGAGAAGTGGGAGCCGCGCAAAATGGAATACGCCATCACGGCACTCGAACACTTGCGCGTCTTTGCCAAACCGCTTGGAGTAACGGTGCTGGTCGAGAACATTCCGAACGAGATCACCGAGCCAGATCGCCTGAACGAAATCCTCAAGACCGCGCATTTTGACGACATCGGATTTTGCTTCGATATCGGGCACGCCCATTTCGGGATGGGCGTGCGTGCCAGCTTCGGGGCGATGAAAGAGAGGATTCGCTCAACGCATCTGCATGACAATCACGGCGAGCGTGACGAGCACCTGTGGATCGGCGAGGGAACGATTGATTGGAGTGAGGCCATGGCGCTGCTGCGCAGCGCTCCTCATGTGCCTGCAATGCTGTTGGAGATTACTGGAGATTCGCAGAAGGAGATTTCACAGGGTGCTTCTGAGAGTTTTAGCAAGTTGGAAAAGGCGTTGAGTGAGGCTGAGAAGCAGATGGTGTAGAGCGGGTGACCGACAATCAGCTTTGGACAAGTCTTTAGTCCTGTCATCCTGAGGCCTGTGTGGCCGAAGGATATCCCGAAATGACTCGGACTCCTCGCCGCGTGCTGGCTCTTTGGGCCCAGGATTTTCGCCCAAGTGCCGGAAACAGCGAAGCAGTCTGAAACATTCCGGGAGATCCTTCGGCCAACACAAGCCTCAGGATGACAGATCATCAACGGCGTTTATCCTATTAATCAGTAACAATTCTATGGAAGTCAAAGAACAACCAATCACCACTGCCGACGCGCCGGTAACCTCGATCTCCCAGGTTGGTACGCGAGAAGGTCAAAGCGTCACAATTCGCGGCTGGCTCTATAACCTGCGCGAGAGCGGGAAACTACTCTTCCCGATCTTCCGCGACGGAAGCGGAATCATTCAGGGCGTTGTGCCAAAGGCCGCTGTTCCACTCGAAGTCTTTGAGAACATCAAGCAACTCACGCAGGAATCCGCGGTTATCGTGACGGGAAAAGTTCGTGCCGATAAGCGTGCCCCGGGCGGCTACGAGCTCGACGTCAACGATGTGCAAGTTGTTCAGCGCGTGCCGGAGGACGATCCCTTTCCCATCTCATTGAAAGAGCACGGCGTCGACTTCCTGATGGAGCACCGCCATCTCTGGGTGCGTACTCCGCGGCAGGCGGCGATCCTTCGCACGCGGGCTGGGATCATAAAGGCAGCACGCGACTTCTTCGATGATCGTGGCTTCACCCTCACCGATCCGCCGATCCTCACTCCGGCAGCGTGCGAAGGAACTACAACGCTATTTCCGGTCGACTACTTCGATGAGCAGGCTTATCTCACGCAGTCCGGTCAGTTATATATCGAAGCCACTGCGATGGCGCTAGGCAAGGTGTACTCCTTCGGCCCAACGTTCCGCGCCGAGAAATCGAAGACCCGCCGCCATCTCACCGAGTTCTGGATGGTCGAGCCCGAAGTTGCTTATGCGACCCTCGATGATCTGATGGTGCTCGCCGAGGAGTTCATCAGCTTCATCGTCGCGCGCTGCCTGGAGCGTCGCCGCGCCGATCTTCAGGTCATAGGCCGCGATGTTTCGATGCTCGAAAGTGTTAAAGCTCCGTTCCCGCGAATCACCTACGACGAAGCGGTGCAAATCCTGCATAAGGGTTTTTCGGAAGGGAAGCTCGAGAACAAGTTCGAGTGGGGCAGAGACTTCGGCTCGCCTGACGAGACTTACATTTCATCCCAATTCGACAGGCCAGTGATGGTACATCGGTATCCGGCGGTGGTGAAGGCGTTCTATATGGAGCCTGATCCGCAGCGGCCCGACTTGGCCTTGTGTGTGGACGTGCTGGCGCCGGAAGGTTACGGCGAAATCATCGGGGGATCGCAGCGCATGGCGTCGCATGAACTGCTGCTGCAACGCATCCACGAGCATCAACTGCCGGAAGAAGCGTTCAAGTGGTATCTTGACCTGCGCAAATATGGCAGTGTGCCGCACGCTGGATTCGGGATGGGGATTGAGCGTGCAGTCGCGTGGATCTGCGGACTAGAACACGTGCGAGAGACGATTCCGTTTCCGAGAATGTTGTACAGGCTGTATCCGTAACGTTGCTTTTGCTCCAAGCTCCAAGTTCCAAGTTCTTAGCAAAATCGGCCTGGCTAGGTTGTAGAAACTTGCAGCTTGCAGCTATGAGCTTGGAGCTTACTTGTTATGGCTCACACTACACGAGCATCATTCACGAGCATCACT
>Ga0126384_10002073_pt1 | contig 12084 bp, 13 predicted proteins | sample PanSoiMetPlot_36_FD_92543 | JGI IMG/M metagenome (GOLD analysis project Ga0126384, IMG submission 92543) | Tropical forest soil microbial communities from Panama - MetaG Plot_36 | ecosystem: Environmental > Terrestrial > Soil > Tropical forest > Bulk soil | place: Panama | collected 2016-02-17 | reverse complement strand
CCGCGCCGGGCGTAGCCGAAGTCAAAACCCCTACCGACTCGGTGACCGCCCGGATCTGCAGCGCAAGGTAAGGCAAGCTGAAGGCGATCATGATAACCGTCACCAGCACCCCTGCCGCCTGGCTCTGGTAGCGAAACGCGAACAGGTCCGCGAGCGAGGTCAGCTGATGATCGCGCACCACGCGCAGGATCGGGATCCACAGCACCGGCACCAGGAAGCAGGACAACGTCACGCCGAGGTAGATGGTGAGGAAGTTGTATCCGTTGGCCTTGGCAAATCCGACGCTGCCGTAGTAGGTCCAGGAGGACGCGTACACCCCCAGGGACAGGGCATAGGTGAGCGGATGCCGCGCCACCCGCCGGGAAATCACGCCCCGCTCGGTGGCGTAGGCGATCAGAAAAAGCAGCAGCAGGTACCCGACCGCCGCCGCGAACAGTGGACCGAGCTCAAGAATCATCGCTCTTCCTCGTCCGCGCCGCCGCGGCGGCGACCAGCAACAGCAAAAGCCACAGCCCGAACGGAGTCAGCCAGTTCCTTCCCGAGTTGGCCCACAGCGCCCTCGCGGGCGAACCGAAGATCAGCATCCCGACGGCGAACAACATCAGCGCCACGTCGGAGGTTCGCGGCCGATCCGGGGGGAGGGTCATTGGAAGACAGAATAGACGCCAATCCCAAGACGAATGGCAAATCGCGGGCTAAACGGAGCAAATCCCATGTCCCCGGAAAACCAGGCAGGCCGAAAACCCCGAGTGGTGATCGTGGGCGGCGGCTTTGGCGGCCTGTACGCGGCGCGGCGGATGCGGCGGCTGGACATCAACCTGGCGGTGGTGGACCGTCGAAATCACCACCTGTTTCAGCCGTTGCTCTACCAGGTCGCCACCGCGGCGCTCAATCCCAGTGACATCGCCGCTCCGATTCGAAGCATTTTGAGGCGGCAGCGCAACGTCGAGGTCATTCTCGACGAGGTGAGGTCGGTGGACGCACCCCACAATCGGCTAATCATGAAAGAAGGAGAGCTGACCTACGACTTTTTGATCCTCGCGACCGGAGCGACCCACTCCTATTTTGGGCGCAACGAGTGGGCGTTCCTCGCCCCAGGGCTCAAAAGCATCGAGGATGCCCTCCGCATTCGAAGGCAGGTGCTGCTCGCCTTCGAGGAGGCGGAGCGCGAATCCGATCCCGGGCGGCAGGAGGCTTGGCTCACCTTCGTCATCGTGGGTGCCGGACCCACCGGGGTGGAGTTGGCCGGGGCGCTCGCCGAAATCTCCAGGATGACCTTGACCAAGGACTTTCGCCGGATCGATCCGGCGCGCGCCCAGGTGGTGCTGCTGGAAGGCGCGGATCGCGTTCTGCCCACCTACCCGCCCAAGCTTTCTGCCGCTGCTCATCGACAGCTAGCGCGCCTGGGCGTCGACATCCGGACCGGAGCCAAGGTCACCGAGATCGATGCCGAGGGGGTGACCGTCGGATCCGCGCACTTGTCCAGCAAAACCGTTCTCTGGGCGGCGGGCGTTCAGGCTTCGCCCTTGGCCAAGTCGCTGGGCGTGCCGCTCGACCGGGCCGGAAGGGTGCTGGTGCGACCGGATCTGCGGCCACCCGGATACGCGAACCTGTACGTCGTTGGAGACCTCGCCGCGGTTCAGCAGGACGGCGGCCAGGTTCCCGGTGTCGCTCCCGCCGCCATTCAGGAGGGGATCCACGCCGCGGACAACATCGCCCGCCAACTCGAGGGACGTGCCCCAGCTCCGTTCCGCTACCGCGACAAGGGCTCGTTGGCCACCATTGGGCGCGCCGCCGCGGTGGCGGACCTGGGCTCGCTCAAGATCTCCGGCTGGATCGCCTGGATCGCTTGGCTCTTCGTCCACATCTTTTTCCTGATCGGCTTCCGCAATCGGCTGCTGGTCATCTTTGAATGGGCATGGAGCTACTTCACGGCCCAGCGCGGAGCGCGCCTGATCACCGAGGCGCCTCCGCCGTCGCCCCCGGAGTCCTCCTGACGCCTTGCCTCGGCCTTGGGGGTCAGCCTTTGACCGCCTGCGAGATGAGTCGGTCCAGCTCGTCGGCGGTGGGAAGCCCGCCGAACACCGACAGCAAAGCCCCATCCCGCCCGAACACGAAGCTGGCCGGAAGCGCGGGGATTGGGCCGAACGCCGTTTTTCCTTCGCGAAGCTCGGCGCTGGGCAACAGAACGGGGAAGGGAAGCTGGTACTCGCTCTGAAAGGGCTCGAGCACCGTCCGGCCCTCGAGGTCCATGCCGATCGCGATCACCCTCAAGCTCTCGTTTCCGTACTTCCGCTGCATCTTTTGGAGCAGCGCCAGCTGACCCAGGCAGGGGAAACACCAGGTGGCGAAGAAATTCACCACCACCACGCGGCCGGGCAGCTCGGCCACCCGGTAGGAGCTCGACGCTACCGAAGGCAGCTGCAGCGCGGACAAGAAGTCCCGCAGCTGCGGCCGGGCGCTGGGGGGCACGTGCTGACAGCTCGCCATCGCGGCAACCAACGCCCAGACCGACGCGAAGCGCCGCGCAGCTTTGCTACACACGAGGCCCGGATGTCCCCGCCGAGGCGAGGCGCTGGCAGTTTCGACAATGCCCGTACAGCTCCATCTTGTGGGAAGTGACGCGGAATCCGTGCCGGCGGGCTACCATCTCTTGAAGCGCCTCGATCCGATTGTTTTCGAATTCGATGATCGCGCCGCACTGGGTGCAAATGAGATGGTCATGGTGATGGCGCCCGACGGCGGCCTCGTAGCGCGTCTGCCCGTCGCCGAAGTTGCGCGCCTCGGCCAAGCCACACTCACTAAGCAGCTTCATGGTGCGGTACACCGTAGCCAGCGACACCTTGGAATCCTGTTGGCGAACCTTCGCCACCAGATCCTCGACGGAAAGATGGCCGGTGGTGGAGAAGAAGGTGTCGATGATCAAACTGCGTTGGCGCGTGTGTTTGAGCCCGTGCTCGCTCATGTACCGGCTCAGAATCCCGTCTTTTTGCCACGCCTGAATCAATGAAATCGCTCTTCCCATGCTTTGAGCCCTTGAGAATTCTCGGGCGATCCAAGGTCTGTTCCGTTGATCCGAACGAGCGAGCGATGTGCCTCGGCTCGGACTGTTGGGTCTGGATCCTGCAGAGCCGCCACCAGCCGCGCAGCGTGACTCGCACCGTCAGGTCGGTAGCCGAAGAGCTCTGCCGCCATCGCGCGAACGGCCGGATCCGAGTCCGCGAGAAGATCCTCGAGCCCACGCTGCGGTCCCTGGTAGTGACTCTTGGCCCCGGGTAGCAACAAGGTGAAAAACAGCAGCGCCGCGCCCACTTGAAAAAAGGCCTTGAAGGCCGGGTACTTACGGGCTTGTACCAGGCGCAGGCGGTACAGTGAAAAACCGATCAGGAAAGCGAGGAACAGCATCGGCGCCGCCAGCTCGAGGCTGTGGGGAATCATTCCGGGAAAGTGCCTTGCCGAGAGCGCCAGCAAAGCGGAACCCCCCAACATCACATACAGCCACACCGCCAAAGCAGGCCCGAAGGGCACACCTCCGACCTCAAGCGTCGGCCCGTGGTGGGGGGTAGCGGGGGTCAGGTGAGGGACACTGTCGGACACGTTGGCTTGGCTAGTAAAAGAAGCACCTGCGCATTGGAACGGGAAAAGTTAATTTCGATCCAAAGATTATGCCCATTTACGAATACACTTGCAGCAAGTGCGGAAAACTCAACGAGGTTCTGCAGAAGGTGGATGATCCCGCGCCCGCGCGGTGCGAGGGGTGCGGCGCAAAGGGCAGCTTGAAAAAAGTGCTAAGCCGCAGCTCGTTCGTCCTTCGCGGCGGCGGTTGGTACTCCGACCTCTACAGCTCGGTGAAAAAAGACGCAGCCAAAGACGGCAAAGAGTCCAAGCCAGCCGAGCCCGCCAAGAGCGCTCCAGAAAAATCAGAAAAGCCAAAGGCTTCATCCCAGTCCGCTTCGTCCAGCCGCAAGGAAACCGCCAAAACCAGTTGACCTTTAAGGCCGCGCCCAAAAATGTCACCGCGCGAACGCCAAGCCGAACCGTCCGCCTCGCCCAAACCAATGGCCATGGCCGCAAAGCTTCCGCAGCTCAGCTTTCGCTCGCCTCTTGAGGGGCGCGCCCTTTTGGTCGCCGCCGCGCTGCTCGCCGGTTGCGCCCAACATACGGCGCTGTCCACCGATGAGCGCGAGCAGCTGCGGCGGAAGCTGACACACTGGGAGGACGAGCGATTCCTTCGGATCTCCTGCTTCATCACCCCGTTTTTCGGCGACCCCAGCAAGAAACTTCTAAGCCCCTCACCCCCTTCCGAGCTGCGCCTGGTCGACGACCCCGCTCGCTCACCGGCGGCCGATGGTGGCGAACGGGTGCTGCCGGCCGGCACCCGCGTTCGCATCACCCAAGTCGAGTTTCCCACCGCATGGGTGGTGGCGCACCGTCGCCCGGAGACGCCGCGGGATTTGACCTGGATCTACCTCGACGCGGGAAGCGACGCGCCGTTCCCTTTGCTCCTGGTGTTGCCCCGCACGCTCGCGGAGGAGGAGAACTTCGAAGCCGAGTTGGATCGATACGTCTCGGTGAGCGATCCGTCGCCCAGCTTTTCCCGCTGGTCAGAACCGGTTCGCGACGCGGTTCGCACCAAGGCGGTCATCCCCGCGATGCCCGACGACGCCCTGGAAATGTCCTGGGGCTACCCCGAGCAGAAGCGGGTCAGGTTCGAGAGCTCCGGCCGCAACGAGGAATGGATCTATTCGGGCGGCCTGCGGGTCGCTCACCTCCTCGATGGCCGCCTCGAGTCGATCAGCCGGTCCGAGAAGAAGTAGCTTTCGCGCTTAGGCCTTCCATCCCGGGCGGCCTCGATTTCCTTTCCGCCGACGGCGGCCTGAATCGCGCCGAGGCTCCTGCGTGTCGCTGGGGCGCCCGAGCTTGGGCAAATCGCCGATCATCACCGGCCAGTAATCGCGTCCTAAAAGTGCGTTCACCAGCTCGACCTGCGTCTCGATGTGCTTCTTGAAGAGCGTGGCGGCGCGGCCGACCTCCTCGAGTGAGCCGCGGGCATCGCTGCCGCCGGTACAGGGCAGGTGAAGGCTGTCCGCGGCCTCGGCCGCCAGATCGTTCGCGGTCTGCCGCACCTTGGGGTTGTACGCCTCCACCGCGCTCAAATTGGGCAAGGTGAGGATGAAGTCCCCGGCCGGATACTCGAAGTCTCGATCGTAGGGCCGAGCCGCAATCACCGCGGCTCCCAGAGACTTGATCTTCGGCAGGCATTCCAGGGCGCTCCACGGCTTTTCGCGATTCGAACCCCACATCTGAACCGGTTCGGGCGCCTTCTCCGGCTGCGGGAAGAAGCACAGGTATTGGCCCTTGTCGGTGATCAGCTCCAGGCCGATAAAGACCTTGACCTTGGATTTCGCGGAGAGCTCCAACAACTCTTCGAAGCCGTCCTGGGTGTTGGTTTCGGTAAACGCCACCCCGTCGATGCCGAAGGTGGACGCCCTCTGAAGAACCTGTGCGGGATTGAGGTCGCATCCCTTGGAGAGGTGCGAATGGGCGTGTAAGTCGATCAACATGCGCGCTGTCCTAGCACACTGCCGCGCGGGGTCGAGCTGGGTTAGTACTCGCTTTTGACGTCGTTTGGTGGACGTGCGATAAGCCGAGCGACCTACTCGGGGGTTCTGCCGTGTTCACCGGTGTGAAGGTATTCTCGGCAACCAAGGCGAAAGAGCGCGAGGAGTTGGGCGAGAACGTGACCCGCTGGCTCCGTAGCAATTCCGACCTGGAGATTGTCGATAAAGTGGTTTGTCAGTCGAGCGACAACGAGTTTCATTGTTTCTCTATGGTGTTCTTCTACCGACACACCAAACCGACCTAAGCCCGAGCGAGGACGTCGGGTGATCGCCCCGGGACGTCTTAGGTCTTGCTCACTGTCCCGACCAGGACGATCGGTCCCCTCGGCTGTTCGCCTCCTCCCGCGGGCTCCAGGGTGACGGCGATGGCGTCCGGCTGCCCGGGCGTCAGCAATCGGGGGTCGACTTGGGCGATGGCGCGGCCGCCCGCGCCCGGACGCAGCAGTCCAGCGGCGATTTTCGCGTTTCCGCGGATCAGCCACAGCTCGTAGTCCTTGCCGACTTGCGGTTCCAGAGCGCTCACCAACACCATCGCCATTCGCTGGTCCAGATTCAGCAGCGCGCTGCCGCGCGAGGCCGCGGCGGCTTGAGCCGGCGGCCCCAACGGCACCAGCCGCGTGGTTGGCAGCTCTAGCAGGGCCAGGGCGGATCGCTGCAGGTCCGAGCTTTGGCGCATGGCGTTGAGCTCGTCGGCGCATCGCTTCAGCTCGCTCTGCACGTTGCCGGCTTGCGCCAGCTGGCGGTTGGCCTTGGCGAGGGACTCGCGCAGCGCCAACCCTCGAAGAATGGCCACCGAGCACAACAGCAGGGCGGCGGCGGCGATCGCCCAGGCCGGCCATTGACGATTGCTGCGAGCGCCCCGCTGCGCAGGTTGGAGGCGCCGCTCAATGGACTGCCACAGTCGGCGATCCGGACGCGTGGGTTGCACGGTCGCGCTGAGCGCCGCGGCGGTGCGGTAGGCCTCATCCAGCGCGCTCTCACAGCCTTGGTGCGGTCCCTCGCTGGAAAGATGTCGTTCGGCCGCCGCGCGCTCCTGCGGTTCGAGCGCGTCCAGCGCGTACGCCCAAGCCAGCTCTTGAAACTCGGCGCAGGTCATGAGGGTGGCACTCCCTCGTCGCGCAGCAGGCGCGACAGCTTTTCCATTCCGAGCCGCACCCGGGTCTTCACCGTCCCGAGCGGATCTCCGGTGCGCAAGGCGATCTCTCGCTGGGAGAGCCCCTCGTAGTAGGCCATCTCGACAACCTGCCGCTGCTCGGGCGGCAACTGCTTGAGGGCGCTTTCGACGCGGGCGCGGTCCTGTTGCTGTTCCGCCGGATCGCGCGGAACCAGCGACAGCTCCGGTCCGCTGTCGGCCACGGTGGCAATTGCCTTGAACCGCGCGGCAGCGCCTTCGGCTCGCAGCCGGTCGATCGCCCGGCTGCGGGCGATGGTCAGCACCCAGACGTCGATTCCGCCGCGGCGAGGGTTGTACTCGTGGGCGCGCTTCCACACCTCGAGGAACGTCTCTTGAACCACCTCCTCGGCCTCGGAGCGAGTCCGAAGAATGCGCAGCGCCAGCGCCAGGGCGCGCCCGGCGCAGCGATCGTAGATCGCCTTGAGGCCGGACGAGTCCCTCCGGATCACCCGATCGAGAAGATCGCTGGGAGGCTCTGGATTCGGACTGCGCATGAACGATGCGGCCTTCGAGCCGTGGGGCGCCCTTGTAACATCGGAGGCTGTTGACTGGTAAATTGTCACACCCCAACATGGCTGGTGTGCAGCCAATCCGTCATTGGGATTGTTTACCAGGGTGTCTATAACGAAGTCCCTGCGTTCGCTGAGGTACCTACGTCCCTGATACACGAGCGGATTGGAAGCATCGTGGTGGAGTCCGTCGAGCCCGAGATCGACGCCGGACGATACCCGGCCAAGCGCATTCTCGGGGAGCAAGTTCAGGTTCGGGCGGACATCCTCAAAGAGGGGCACGAGGTGCTGCGCGCGGTGGTGCGATGGCGTCAGCTGACCCCCCACCTTTCCCGCATGGATGAGTGGAAGGAAACCGCGATGCACCCATTGGGAAACGACCGCTGGCAGGGCGCATTTCTTCTGCCAAGGCTGGGTCGCTACGCCTTCACGATCGAGGCCTGGGGCGATTCCTTCGCCACCTGGGCTTCGGAGCTGGAACGGCGAATTACCGCGGGCCAGGAAATTCGAAGCGAGCTCATCGAAGGCGCGGCGTTGCTCCAGGAGATCGGCGAGCGCGCGGCGTCGGATCCGATCGGCGTGGAGCGACTGCGCCGCGCCGCCGAGGAGCTGCCGCGCCTCAGTGCGGCCGAGGCGTTGCTCGTCGCCAAGGACCCGGAGCTGCTCGAGCTTTCCTCTCGCCATCCGGACCGCTCCCGGGCCCAGCGCTACGGACGAGAGGTGGAGATCATCGCGGATCGGCCGCGGGCGATGGGCGGAAGCTGGTACGAGATGTTCCCCCGATCCTGCGCCTCGGCCGCCGGGCGCCACGGAACGTTCCGGGACTGCGAATCGATGCTGCTTTACCTTCAAGACCTCGGGTTCGACATCCTCTACCTGACCCCGATCCATCCGATTGGCCGAACCGGCCGCAAGGGGAAAGAGAACGCGCCTCGCGCGGCAGCGGATGACGTGGGCAGCCCCTGGGCAATCGGCGCGGCCGAGGGAGGGCACAAGTCGGTCCATCCGGAATTGGGCACCCTCGAGGATTTCAAGCACCTGGTCCGGGCCGCCGCGGAGAGGCGGCTCGAATTGGCGTTGGATCTGGCGTTTCAGTGCTCGCCCGATCACCCCTACATCCGCGAGCACCCGGAATGGTTCTCCTGGCGCCCCGATGGAACCTTAAAGACCGCGGAGAATCCGCCGAAGCGGTACCAGGACATCGTGAACTTCGATTTCATGGGCCCGGCGCACGAGTCGTTGTGGCAGGAGCTCAAGTCGGTGGTTCTGTTCTGGATAGACGCCGGAGTGAAGATCTTTCGAGTGGACAATCCACACACCAAGCCTCTGCCTTTCTGGGCCTGGCTGATCTCCGAGGTTCAGAGCCAACACCCGGAGGTGATTTTCCTCGCCGAAGCCTTTACCCGGCCGAAGCTGATGAAGGCGTTGGCGAAAGTGGGCTTCACCCAGTCGTATACCTATTTCACCTGGCGCAACTTCAAGCACGAGCTGGAGGACTACTTCCAGGAGCTCACCGACGGACCGGAAGTCGAATACATGCGCGGGAATCTGTGGCCGGCAACGCCGGACATTCTTCCCGAGTTCCTGCAGCAAGGAGGCCCGGCCGCCTTCAAGATCCGACTGATCCTCGCGGGAACCCTCCTTCCTTCCTACGGAATTTACAGCGGCTACGAGCTGTGCGAAGCCGCGGCGATCCCGGGGACCGAGGAGTTTCGAAATTCGGAGAAGTACCAGCTGGTTCACCGCGACTTCGAGGCGCCCAACAACATTCGCCGCGAGGTGCGCGCGCTCAATTCCATCCGACGAGCGAATCCCGCCCTGCAGCTCTACCGCAACCTTCGCTTTCACCGGGCGGACAACGACCGGGTGCTGTTCTACAGCAAGACCACTCCCAACGAGGCCAATCAACTGTTGATCGCGGTGAGCTTGGACCCCCACGCCCCGCAGAAAACCACGCTGCACGTCCCGCTGCGCAACCTCGGGATCCACCCCGAAGAGAGCTACCAGGTCCACGAGCTGCTCACCGATCGACGGTCGCTGTGGAAAGGTCACACCAGCGAGGTCGAGCTGACTCCGCAGCAGCCCGCGGCGATTTGGTCGATCCTCCGCTTCACCCGGGACGAAACCGCGTTCGACTATTACTTCTAACCCCACCGCCAAAGCATGATCGAACCCGACCCGCTCTGGTTCAAGAAGGCGATCATTTATGAGCTCCACCTACGCGCGTTCTACGACTCGAACGGCGACGGCATCGGCGACATCCGGGGGCTGATTGAGAAGCTGCCCTATCTGCAGTCGCTCGGGATCACCTGTCTGTGGCTTTTGCCGATGTACCCCTCGCCGCTCAAAGACGACGGCTACGACATCTCGGACTACTACGACATCCACCCGGACTACGGGACCTTGGCTGACTTTCGCGAGCTGGTCGACGAGGCGCACCGGCGCGGACTGAGGATCCTCACCGAGCTGGTGTTGAATCACACCTCGGATCGCCATCAGTGGTTTCAGGAGTCGCGGCAGAATCCGAACTCTCCCAAGCGCTCCTGGTACGTGTGGAGCGACAGCGACCAGAAGTACCGCGGCGCGCGGATCATTTTCCTGGACACCGAACGTTCCAACTGGACCTGGGATCCGGTGGCCAAGCAGTATTTCTGGCACCGTTTTTTCTCCCACCAGCCCGACTTGAACTTCGACAATCCCGAAGTGCAGGAGGAAATCTTTCGGATCATGAAGTACTGGTTGGACATGGGGATCGACGGGTTTCGCTGCGACGCGGTGCCCTACCTCTTCGAGCGGGAGGGCACCGACTGCGAGAACCTTCCGGAGACCCACGCCTTCCTCAAGGAGCTGCGCCGAAAGATCGACGCCGAATACCAGGGGCGAGTGCTCCTCGCGGAAGCGAACCAGTGGCCCGCGGACGCGCGGCTCTATTTCGGAGAGGGCGACGAATTCCACATGGGATTTCATTTCCCGGTGATGCCACGCCTGTTCATGGGCATCCGCCGCGAGGAGCGCGCGCCGATCGTGGAAATCATGGAGCAAACGCCGGAGATCCCAGAAAACTGCCAGTGGGCGCTCTTTCTCCGAAACCACGACGAGCTCACCTTGGAGATGGTCACCGACGAGGACCGCGATTACATGTACCGGGAGTACGCCCAGGACGCTCGGACCCGGCTAAACCTCGGAATTCGCCGTCGCCTCGCACCCTTGATGGAGAACGGCCGGCGTCGGATCGAATTGATGCATAGTTTGTTGCTCAGCCTCCCGGGCACTCCGGTCATGTATTACGGCGACGAAATTGGCATGGGCGACAACGTCTACCTGGGCGACCGCAACGGCGTTCGGACGCCGATGCAATGGACCGTCGACCGAAACGCCGGCTTCTCACTCGCCGACACCGCGGCCCTTTACCTGCCGGTGATCTCCGATCCGGTCTTCGGTTACCAGTCGGTGAACGTGGAGGCCCATGAGCGCACCCGTTCTTCGCTGCTCGCCTGGATCAAGCGGCTCATCCGAATCCGGCAGCGCTATCCGGTCTTTTGGAACGGTAAGCTGAGGTTTCAACAGCCGAGCAACAAGAAAATCCTTTCCTTCGTGCGCAGCCAGGGCAACCAGGCGGTGCTGGTGGTGTGCAATTTGTCTCGCTTTGCTCAGCCCGCGGAGCTGCCGCTGTCCGAATGGAACCGTTGGACTCCCGTGGAGCTCTTCGGGGAGACGCCGTTCCCGACGATCGCCGAGCGCCCCTATCAGCTCTCGTTCGGACCGTACATGTTCCTGTGGTTTCGGCTCGAAAGGCCGGCCTAGAAAGGGCGTGACTGCGGATGGCCAACATCGACGTTCTCAAGCTTCCGGATTATCTCAAACAGCAGCGCTGGTTTGGCGGCAAGGGGATTCCGATCAAGCAGATGTCGGTGCTGGATCACGTGACCCTGACCAGCCCTGGAGCGCGGGGCGAAGCCGAGTTCGTCCTCGCGTTCATCGACGTGGTGTACGAGCTTGGAACCCAACAGCGGTATCTGCTGGTGGTTCGCGTCACCGAAGATGGCCAGGTATCCAACGCCTTGGACGACGAGGCCCTGGCGCAGCGCCTTTTGGACATCATTTTGCATAAGGAAACTCTTCCCACCACTGGAGGAGTGATTCGAGGAGAGCAAGCCGCGTTCTCGAGGCCTTTCCTCGCCGAGGCCAAGCGCACCGGCCGGGTGCGCCGCTTGGAAGTCGAGCAGAGCAACACCTCTTTGGTCTTCGACGAGTGGATGATCCTCAAACTGATCCGAAAGCTGGAGCACGGGCCCAACCCAGAGCTCGAGATCGGCGAGTTTCTCGCCTCTCGCGCCTCCTTCCGCGCCGTGCCGCGCCTGCTGGGATGGATTCAGCTCGAAGGGCCGATCTTGGCCACCTTGGGGATCCTGCATCAATTCATCCCCGGGGCGACCGACGGCTGGAACTACGTCCAGGAAGTGCTCCGCCGCGCCGGCCGGCCCACCCCGGAGCTGCTCGAGGAAATCAGCACCCTGGGACGGATGATCGGCGAGCTGCACCTGGCCCTGGCCTCGGATCCAAATCACCCGGTGTTCGCGCCGGAGCCGATCCAACAAGTGGACTTGCAGCGGTGGAGCTCGTCGATCATCGGCGAGCTCGGCGTCACGGTCGCCGCCGCGGCCAAGGCCATTCCCTCGCTCGCAGAACGACGGGAGGCGCTGGTGGAGAAAATCCATGCCTTGGCGCAGCTGCCTCCGAGCGGACAGAAGATTCGGATCCACGGAGATCTCCACCTCGG
>Ga0126384_10002072_pt1 | contig 12088 bp, 15 predicted proteins | sample PanSoiMetPlot_36_FD_92543 | JGI IMG/M metagenome (GOLD analysis project Ga0126384, IMG submission 92543) | Tropical forest soil microbial communities from Panama - MetaG Plot_36 | ecosystem: Environmental > Terrestrial > Soil > Tropical forest > Bulk soil | place: Panama | collected 2016-02-17 | reverse complement strand
CGATCCATTGGGAGCCTCTTGCGGCGAATAGCTGGTGTGGTGACCGCTATTCTAGCCGGAGGCCGCTCAATGGATCAGCTGCTTAAGAGTTGCACATTAGGTATAAAGAGTGGAGCGATAAACATGAATGATGAAATCAAGAATCCGGTCGAGCGACTCATGGGGCTTCTGTTCAGAGCACACCCCTGGCATGGTGTGACCATCGGTAAGAACGCGCCTGCGGTCGTCACGACGTTCATTGAAGTCGTGCCCAGCGATACGGTGAAGTATGAGCTTGACAAGGCAACCGGCATTTTAAAAGTTGATCGCCCACAGAAATTTTCCAACGTCTGCCCCACGCTGTACGGTTTCATCCCTCGGACGTTCTGCGGCGATCAGGTGGGGCGTTTCTGTGTGGAAAAGATCGGACGCTCAGGCATCGTCGGTGATGGCGACCCACTCGACATCTGCGTGCTGACCGAGAAGGAGATTCCGCACGGTAATATCCTGCTGCAAGCGATTCCCATCGGTGGTCTGCGCATGATTGATAAGAACGAGGCTGATGACAAGATTATCGCGGTGATGCAGGACGATGCCGTGTATGGCAGTTGGCGAGAGATGAGCGATTGTCCTTCCTCACTTGTCGATCGGCTCAGACATTACTTCTTGACCTACAAAGAACCTCCGGGTGCTGTGGAGCACAGGGTGGAGATCACGCACGTCTATGACCGCCAAGAGGCATACGAGGTCATCCGGCGGAGCCAGGAAGATTACAAGGAGAAGTACGGTGACCTGGAGAATATGCTGGCGGTGGCTCTTCCAGGATAAGCTGAGCAATGCATGACTGAAAAAGCTCGCGGTAGCGGCTATGCCCGCTCTCCGGAGCGCAGGCGGCCCGTCCGCTTTGAAAGGCGACCAAGCTGGTGGCGCTCCTAAGACACATCCAAACGCAAATTGCTGCCGGGGCGATCCGCTGGGTTGCCTGAGGGGAGGGGCGAGCCCCTATTCGGTATAAACTTCCGTCTTGGGATAGAAAGCGTACCAGCCAAACCAATACGAGACATGACCTCCCAGGCGTGGGAGGCGTTCTCCACCGTGGGGGTTCACGAGATGTTCTTCCTGGACCTGCCAGACCTCTCCGCTTTTTTGCTCGACCACTGTGGTTGGAGTACCGCCCGGTGCGAATGAATGTCCCCGCCGTTCATATGCACGCGCGGTCCGGGTCGTGGCGTCGGCCAAGATGGTGAGGTTGACCCCTGCCAGGGTATCGTTGATCACTCCTTTTTTGCTCAGCATCTCTAGCGGATAGGCCTTGGGCTGGCCGTTCAGTTGCAAGGCGAATACATACGTCTTTGGCGGCAACCGTTGGTCGCGTGGGGAGGCGGGAAACATCGTATCTGGGCTGGCGAAATAATTGCCATAGGGCTTGCCCGGCGTGTAATCCCGCTCATAGCCCGTGTTGATGTCTAGCACGACGGTATCAGGGTGATCGCGCAGCCAGTTCTCCCAGGTGGTAATAGTGACGGGAAGCACTTTCAGTTTGATGCCGCTGCGAGCCAGGGAGCCGACCACCGGCTCGCCGGTGAGGTTATGCCACAGACTCTCGGTCTGCTGATCATACATCAGTTTGTTACTGCGGAAGAGAAAACCAGACGAACCGAACGTGTATGTCGTCCCACCGACGGTGGTGTCGTAAAGGATCCCTGATCCACACAGCGTTCAATACGACAAGGTCACCGGCTTGCCCCCTACTACGTCGTTGAACATCTCGTGCCAGTCGAGAATGCGCAGAGGATAAGCACGATTGTCGCCGTTGATGGATACGCCAAACACGAGTTCTTGAGGAGTGAGGTACGTTGCCTCTGTCGGCTTCACCTGTTTAGGATTAGTTAACGCCGGAATCCCATCTTTACGCACGCCGCCCCAGACGATCTCTTCAATACGGATACGATAAGGAACGCCGGGATAGAGGAAGTTTTCAAAGGCCGGATCGATACGGCTATACACATCGGCTTTCCACGCTAAGAAACTCTGATTGGGGTGGACCTCCTCGTGCTGTTGCAACCACTCGACCCACTTGGACCAGTTGTCTCCTAGTTTTGTGCCGGTCAAACTTTCGAGGGCAGGGACCGTCGAGATGCCGAAGAGGCTGTTGAAGCGCAATAACTCGATGAACGCCGGAATTGCCGCGGGGTTTTTCAGTTCTTCGAGAGCTTTTAGCGCTTCGACGCGAATAGGTTGGCTTGGATGAGTCAGATTGTTCACTAGCGCATCCACTAGCGAATCGTCGCGCGAGGCAGCATAGTTAGCGCAGGGGAAAAGCGGAAATGGCGAAATGGCGAAAAGGAAAAAGATTACGCCTGCCCAAAACGAGGTGAGTTGCCATCGTTTCATAGGTCCTCCCTGGCCTCTGCGGTACACTCCATCTAACCGCTGAATTGTAATCGTGGTTCCAGGCTATTTATTCTCTAGTTGACTGTGGATTCTTCAATACGGTAGAGTCCCAGTAGACCAAATTTTTGGTCAGCAACGGGAGACCCCTTATGGCACAGACCTTACCGATCTCTGAGGTAAAGGCGCGTTTGCCTGAGTTGGTGACTGGGGTGGAAGAGCGTGAGGAAGAGATTGTAGTCACCCGCAAGGGAAAACCGGCCGCCGTACTGGTAAACTACGCTGAATACGAGCGATTGAAGGAGACTCTCGACGTCTTAAGCGATCCTGCCCTCATGCGGCAGATTCGCCGCAGTCAGCGGTTCTATGCTGAGGGGAGGAAAGGTCTGTCATTTGAGGAGGTGTTCGGCGAGCCGCTTATACCCTTGAAGAAACGCAAGCGATAATGATCGCCTTTCGTCCGGATATTCCGCCTGAGGTAGCGGAGGTGATTCGACACTTACCGCCCGATGTGAAGCGCAGCGTCAAGCATGCTCTTCGAGCCCTCAGTGTAGATCCGGAGTCTGGTGAGCCTCTGCGCCGGGAACTGGAAGGACTGTGGAAGTACCGGGTAAGACGATTTCGTGTCATCTATGCCATCGATCGAGTTCTGCTAGTGATCCGTGTTGTTGCGGTTGGCCACCGACGCGGAATTTACGAAGAGGTAACCGAGCGAGTACGACACGAACCGAAAGATGATTGAAAAAAAAAGAGGGAGAGCCATAGCGGAGGAGGAACATGTGAGCAGTGCGCCGCTAGCCCCCCGTCTTCTGCTCAATCCGCTTAATCGCTTCATCAAGGAACTTCGTCGCTTCAGGCTTGACAGTCTTGGCCTGCCGCAACACACGCAGCGCGTCGGCCGCGCGGCCGACCTGATCGTAAGCAAACGCCAGGTTCGAGAGGTAATTCACGTCGTCACCCTTGAGAGCAACTGCGGCTTCCAAGGGCGCGACGGCTTCTTCATAACGTTTGAGCTTGAGGAGAGTGACACCAAGCAGTTCCTGCGCGAAGGGATTCTGCGGCTGTAGTTGTACGGCAAAGCCTGCCTTGGGGAGCAGCGTCTGCGGAGTTGCTGAGTTGAACAGTTCAGTGTAACGGGCATTGAGCAAATCGAGGAATTCTAAGGTCGTGATCTGTTTATAGTAGGTGATGTCTCCATCGTCGGGTGCCAGTCGCGATGCTTGATCAACTTCACGCAACGCCTGGAAGGATCGCTCCAGCGGATCGTCCGTGCCCACCGCCTTGGAGCGCATCAGCAACGCGCGGGCGAGAAAGATGGTGGGCCCTACCCCGTATTGCCACGCCAATGCGTCTGGATGAATTTCTGGCAGCAATCGAGCCAGAATAAACGGCATGGTGCCAGGCATGCCCAAGCGATTCAGTTCGGCGAACTCGACTGACGTATGGTCATCGGTGAGGATGGGGTAATCGTTACCGACGAGTTTATCAATTCCTGGACCGTCGAAGATGATGTATTTGAGGACATCCTGGCTGTCGCTGATGCCGATCTCCTGCAAGTCCGCCCGCACAGCAGCATTCTCGCGGGCGAAGCGTTGGTTGAGGGTATCACGGGTCAACGACAGCGCCGTCTTCGCTCCCACCATCAGTGTGTAGCGATTGGTGAAGAGTAGCAAGGCTTCGGGGAAAACGCTGCGGAACGTTCGTAGCGCTGCCAGATAATCGGCCGGCGCCATATTGTGCAGCGGCAACCACTGGGCGAAGACTCCTTTGTCAGTAAGCTTCGCTTTTACGAGTTGATAGTATTCTTGGGTGTACAATACCCAGGACTCGGCCGCAGCCGGGTGAGTAGCATCGGCGGTGATAACATCGTAGCGTTGCGGTGAGATCTTAAGAAAATGACGGCCATCATCGGCAATCAGGCGCCAGTTGCTGCGCTGCAAAACATTGTCGTTCTCTTTGGCAAACAGCGCCATGGCCTCGCGCACGTCGGGAACGATGTCTACTGCGTCAACTGTCACGTCATGCTTAGTCACCGCGCCAAGCGTGATCCCGCCGCCCACGGCGTTGACCAAAACCGTCTTGGGGTTCTGGTGCAGCAAGAGCGGCAAGTGGCCTAGGAGTTTGAAGGTGGTGATAGCGTCTCGGTGCGTCGGAACTTCTTCGATACAGTTGATCGTCAACTCCTTGACGTCGCCGAGTTGAAACACAGCCACTGTGCCAAACGCCCCTTCGCGATAGAAGAGTAACTCTCCTTGCACGTTCTCGAAGCGATCATACCACTTGGTGAGTGTCAGCTCTTTGGGCAAGAAGAGGACTAGCAACAACGCGGCCGTGACCAGTGTACAGCCGGCAAGCAGGCGGGTCTGGTCTGCCGGTGGCGTGGAGAAGAACATCAACAGACCGACAGTAATAGAAAGGATGGCCAGGAACACCATCCCGTGGCTCAGGCCCAACAGAGGGATCAGCACCAGACCGCCGATGAGCGCGCCAATCATGCTACCCAAAGTGTTAGCCGCGAACACCATACTCGTTAGGCTGTCTGCCGACTGCTCAGTCTGGTCGCGCAGCAGGTCAACCAGCAACGGGGCAGCAAAACCCGAGGCCATAGCCGGGATCAAAGTAACGACTGCCGCTGCTCCTAAGCGTACTAGTCCTAGGCCGAGCCAATGGTTCCCTCCTACCCAGCGGCTCAGATCGAGGGCAACATCGTGCAAGTGATTGAAGGAGGTGAGCGAAACCATAATGAACATCACCGCTGTAACCTCAACCAGCAAAAACACAAATGCTTTACTCTGAGGTGTTGCTCGCGACGGCCCGATTAGGGCATACAACCAGGCGCCCAGAGCTAGGCCGGCGAGCACGTCCGCCAAAACCACGGCGAAAGAGTAGGTGTTGTTCGAAACCACGCAGACGAGAGTCCGGACCCACAGAATCTCCAGCGCGAGACCGATGAATCCGGTGACAAACGGGAACGCGAGAAACCTGAGAGAAGAGAAAAATGGCGAGACAGGTTTCCAACTTGTCTCGCTTCGTTCCTGTATGACTTTGCGCGGCTGCGTCAGCGCCACGAGACAAATCGCGGCATTAATGGTTGTGGCAATCAGGGTGGTAGTGAACACCCCATAGGTGCGGATGAAGAAGACCCCGGCGAAAAATGCACCCAGGACCGAACCAGTGGTGTTCAGGGCATAGAGTAAGCCAATGCACCGGCCGGCTGGCTCGTCCTGCACGATCTGACGCACCAGCGTGGGCAGTGTAAGACCCATGAGCGTGGCCGGAACCGCTAGAGCGATAAAGGAAAGGATGACGGCGAGAAAGAAACTGCCACCAGTGGCGACATAGCCTGTGTCAATCAACCGCACCAGCGGAGGGAAGACCAACGCGAAGATACCGATCAAGCCTTCAGCAAGACCGTACACGATCAGAGGGTGATACTGGGAGAGGCGACGGCTTTGCCCCAGAAGATAGCCCAAGGCCAGACCCAGCATGAACGAAGCAGTGACCGTAGTCACTGCATACGTCGAAAGTCCAAAGGTCAGGTGGAGCAATCGCTGCCACACCACTTCATAGAGTAGGGCGGTGAATCCAGAGAGAAAGAAGAGGAAGAAAACCACAAGAATTGTAGATTGCGGATTGCGGATTAGAAAATTAAGGACTCGTTTGTTCGGAATCCGCAATCCCAAATCCGCAATCCGCAATAGTCTCATTCTCCCGCAAACCACCGCCGTGGGTTGTCCACCAACATGGTGCGGATCTTGTCATCACTCACGCCGGCTTCGCGCATCTTGGGCAGGAGGTTCTTGAACAGGTGGGTCGGCTGCCAGTTGGCGATTAAATGTTGTTGGGCAGTAGGCAGTACCATTGCCCGCCCTTTAAAGCAGCCGACGGAATCATGGGAGAGGACAATCTGGTTGGCATACCCGATACCACACAAGCCAATCACGGAGGCTAAGCGAAGTTTGTCTGGCAAGATTATTTCCAAGCCAAACCGATCACAGCCCAAATAGGCACCCTGATCCATAATCGAAACGTGATACTGAAGGTTCGCCGTATCACCAGAGTGCCCAATGATCACTCGTCGGGGATCAACTCCTTCGCTCTTGAAAATTTCGAGTTGTTCGAGTCCCAACATCGCGTCATCGGTATGCGTGGTGATTGGCACGCCGGTGACCTTCTGCGCGCGCGCAGCAGCCCGGAGGCACATTTCTTCATACGGAGTGATATGCGGTCTGCCCGCTTCGTTTTTGAGCACGCCGGTGGCGCACTTGATGAAGCCAGGTTTGACACCTGTGTCACCAATACCTTCGGTGATTTCTTTCTCGTACACTTCGGCAACTTCGTTCGCGCCAGTCCCGAAGGCCATAGAGAACTTGAAGTACGCGCCGCCGAGGTCTTCCTTATAGAGCCCAGTGGCGCAGATGACCCGCATACCGGACTTGACCGATGCTTCAGCCATGAACTCCACGTCGCGGCCGAGGTCAGACGGACAAGGGTCCATGAAGGTGTTCGCGCCGTGAGCTTTGAGCTCTTGCAGGCGATCGACGCAGAATTTGAGCGCCTCATTGCGTTTGAAGCCTTTGACGGTGATGCTATCCGCTTCCCAGCCGGACCAGGCAATCAGCAGATGTTCGTGCACCAGGGTTGTGCCCAGTTCCTGCGGAGTGCAAGTCCCGGTAACGGTGTTGATCTTCAGCATATATCCCTCCTGTTCTCCTACCGGACTGCGAAATTAGGAAACTCCCCGCTCGCCTCCTGCCACTCGGCGGTAATGTCTTGGACGGTCGCGTCGGGCGGTCCGTTATTACACAAGACCACAAACTGTTCCAGGCGTCTCATATCGCCTTCCGCTACAATCTCGACACTGCCATCCGGGCAATTGCGTGCATAACCGGTCAGGCCGAGGTGCCGAGCACGGTCTCGCGCGAACGCACGAAAAGCCACGCCTTGCACCCGGCCGCGTACAATCAGATGGACCCGTTTCTTCATTTCCCCGCCCTTCTACACCAGATTTCTCACCCACGCGAGTCTCCCCCTCTTGCCGAAGTAAGGGGAACGGTGGTGAGGCAGTTACCTGAAGGAGCGTCTACCTCGCGTTGTGAAAGATCACTCCGAGCGTATAACGCGCACCGGATGTGATGCGACTCACCCCGTGTCGCATCTGCGCACGGTAGTACCCTCGGACGCCGACCGCAGGACGGTAACGAGTAGTAAAGATGATGATCTCCCCTTGCTCCGGAGTGAGAGCTTCACCACTAGACTGGGCGCGTGGCCGCTGCTCGACCAGCAAGAACTCACCACCGGTATAATCGTGGTTGCGTCGGCTGAGAAAGCATGCGAGCTGCAAGGGAAACACTACCTCACCGTACAGATCCTGATGCAAGCAGTTGTAACCCTCCGCCTCGTAGTACAAGAGCAACGGCGTCGGCTTCGTCTGTCCATGTTTACGGCAGTGGGTGAGGAGCCCAGACAAAGCCGCTGGGAACCGTTCCGGTGAGCGGAGCGCTTTCATCCAACGATTGGCGATAGCTGCAAGAGGTGGATAAGCGTGAGTGCGCAGGGCTTGCACCAAGGGTGGCAGTGGATCGGCAAAGTATTTGTACTCGCCGACGCCAAAGCGGTGCCGCGCCATATCGACGCGGCTGCGGAATCTGGCCTCGTCCGCATACAGGCTAATCAGCTCAGCACACTCGTCGGGGGTCAGCACGGGCGGGGTTTTGGCGTAGCCGCGCTCCCACAGTGATTGCTCAATAGCTGACCAGTCGAGGTGCTCAAGTCGTTCTTTGAGGGTCATGAGGTTGAGAATAGGGCCGCCTTAGTTGGATTCCTGACCCTCCACCCTGAGGATTCCCTCGTCCGTTAGGCGCGTGACACAGCGTCCTCGAACAGGTTATCGCTTTGCAGGAGTTTGGCAGCCTGTAAGGCCTTCAGCACCCTAGCAAATTCTGCAAGTACATTCTTCGGATTCACGCTACGACTACTCCATCGCGATTCACCGTTTGCCAGAAGGGCGCTTCGTCACGTCGGTACTCTTCCCACTCCTCCTTGGTGCAAACCATGATCGACGGGACTACGTCGGTCCCGAGGGCGAGTTCATAGCCCGGCTCAGTGACTAGGTCTTTGAGTCTCCAGTTGCCTTCGCGAATCACCACGAGGATGTCCAAGTCCGAATCTACTGTGGCAGTTTCCTTTGCCTTGGAGCCGAAGATGACGATTTGCTCTACCAATCCAGGAAATCGTTGAGCCAAGATCTGTTGGTAGTTTTCCAGCCACTGTTCTTCTTCATAATTGAGTTTCATGCTTATCCCCTACCGCGAAAAGGAAACTGAGACAATAGACAGCTCGCTCGGGGTGTCTCATCCATCTACAGTTTTGACGCTTCCTGTTGAATCTCGTATTAAGGCTCAGAAAGGGGCTCAACCGATGAAGTCTGCGGGAGGAACGACCCAAAAAGGTCCACCCTACGCTGGCCACAGACGCCGACTACGAGAGCGCTTCGAGAAGAGCAACCTGGAGGGGTTTGCTGATTACGAAGTTGTCGAACTGCTGCTCACGCTTGCCATCCCACGGAGCGACGTTAAACAACCGGCTAAGGAACTGATTGCTCGCTTCGGCAACTTGCGTAGCATCCTTGATGCGCCGCTGAGCGAGCTACGCACCGTGCATGGGCTTGGTGAGATCGCACCTGTGGCCTTGCGTATCATCCGCGCGGCAGCTGACCTGTACCTGCGACAGCGAGTGGAGGAGAAAGGTACCAAAGAGAAAGAGCTATGAGGAAGCTCGCCGCACTAGACGGTAAACGCAGCTCCCCACGTGGAGGGAACCGTGAAGCGGGAAGATCTTGAGATCCTGCTGCGCGAAGGTGAGGGTTTCATGTTGGAGTATAAGGAGTCTCTTTCGTCTTCGCTCGCTCGGGAGCTGGTCGCCTTTGCGAACAGTACTGGTGGTAAAATCCTTCTCGGGGTCCGTGACGATGGAACGGTTGTGGGCGTGCATGATAGTAACGCTCTGCGCGCTCAGATTCAGGACATGGCCCGCAATTGTGATCCGCCAGTGAAGGTAATGGTCGAACCGATAGGAAACATAGTGGTGGTCACCGTGCGAGAGAGTGACAGCAAGCCAGTCCAGTGCCGAGAAGGATTTTTCTGGCGACAAGGGGCAAGCTCTCAGAAGCTCTCGCGCGACGAGATCCGCGATTTCTTCCGCACCGAAGGCGCGATCCGCTTTGACCTCTCGCCATGCTCGCGCTTTCACTACCCGCAGGACTTCGACCGCGAGAAGTTCAACGCCTGGATCAAACTCTCCGGCATCACCGGCCGCCCGCGCACTGAGGATGTGCTAGTGAACATCGAGGCGGCCGAGCGTTCGGGCGGAAAGCTCCTCTTTCGCAACGCCGGGGTGCTCTTCTTCGCGAAGAATGTCCGCCACTTCTTCAACCAGGCCTACATCACCTGCCTGCTCGCCAAAGGCGCCGACAAGGTGCACATCCTTGATCGCAAGGACTTTGACGGCGGCATGGTAGCCGACATCGAGGACGCCCTACGCTTCATCGAGCGTAACACCCGCACCGCCTACCGGATCGAGCGCCTGAAGCGCGAGAACATCCCCGAGTATCCGATGAAGGCCCTGCGTGAGGCGATCACGAATGCGGTGATGCACCGCGACTGGTTCATAGAGGGTGCCAACGTTTTCGTCGAGATCTACACAGACCGCATCGAGGTGGTCAGCCCCGGCGGCCTACCCAAAGGCATGACGCTCGCCGACCTGGGAAGCAAGAGCGTACGGCGTAACGTACTCATCGCGGACCTCTTACACCGGATCGACTTTATCGAGAAGGCCGGCACTGGCATCAAACGCATCCGCGACGAGGCGCGCGGCGGCGGTTATCCCGAGCCCGTATGGGAGGCCAATGGCTTCGTCACCACAATCTTCCGGCCCAACCCGGAGGTGCGGACGGCGGTCGAGGCGCAGGCGGGGGGGGCCGCCGGCAAAGTCACCGCACATGTACCGCACATGTACCGCACAAGTCCCGAGCAAGTCGCGGTGCTCGAAGCCGCCAGAGAACCGAAGCCGCGGGAGGAGCTTCAACAAGTCGCCGGCATCCGGCACCGCCAGCACTTCCTGTTGGAGTACCTACGGCCCCTGCTAGAGGCCGGGCTGCTGGAGCCGACTATCCCCGACAAGCCGCGCAGCAGCAAGCAGCGCTATCGCCTGACGCTGTCGGGGGTGGAGTACCTGAAGAAGGTGGAGGAGACGAAGTAGATGGCGAAGATCGAGATCACTGAAACCGAACTGGTGTACCCATGAAGACCCTTCCCGATCTTCAACTACCGAAGAACGTTCTTGATGCGCTGCAAACGGCACGAGACCGTACCAACGCGGAGTTTGCGGTGGATCAGATCGTGCTCTTCGGCTCTGTCATGCAGGGGCGGGCAGATGAGGAGTCTGATGTGGATCTTCTCATTGTCTTGAATGACCCTCCAAGCCATCGAGTGCGTGATCGCATCACAGGTGTGATCTCGGATATTAACCTCGAGTACGACACGAACTTGAGTGAACTCATTGTCGATCGACAAACCTGGGATCATGGTCTTCCCTCGGTGCTGCCGATCCATCAGACGATCGAAGAAGAGGGAATTCAGCTATGAGCGGGGAGAGCACCAAGGCAGAGGCTGTGCGTTACTGGCGGGACAAGGCACTTGAGAGTTTAACGGCTGCTCGCCGCGAGCTGAGCGCTGGTGCCTATGCCTTTGCCATCAATCGTGCCTACTACGCCCTGTTTATGCTGTCAGCGCTTTGTTCCTCGAAGAGGGTTGTCGATTCGGGAAGCACAGTGGTGTCCGAGCAGCGTTCAATAGAGATATCGTCAAACCCGGTCGCATGAGTAGAGAGCACAGTAATCTGTACAACCAGCTCTTCCGTGGCAATGGCACGCGGTAAGAAGTTCCGAGTGGACTACCTTAAGCCGAGCGGCGCAATTGGCTTCTATGACTGGTGCCAACGCATCACCCGGGCAGACGGGGCAACGCTGGGAGTTCGCCCGTGTCAATCAGGTAACGTTTCAGGTGAGCAAGCCGCAGACGTTAGCCGAAGCGGTTCAGCCTGCTGATCTCAAATGATACACGCTTGACCCACCATTGGGGGCCTTCTACTGCAGGATCTTTTTGGAGGAGTAGTTAGTGAACAGGCAGCTTCAAGAGCAGCATGCTCTCCTGATCCAGGAGTTTAATCAGTATCTCTTTGATCACCCAGAGTTCCTTGAGCAGATTCCTCAAAGGGCAGTAATTGTTTTGCAGCTCAAGGAGGACGAGGAGTATAACCGTTGGAGCCGTAGGGTGGCACGCAAGATACGGGAGAAAGGACAACCCCTCGCTGTCGTCGAGATCAAGAAACTTGCACCGGCTCGCTCTCGTCTGGTCAGTCCCCAACTCCGCCTTGCGGCTGTGTCTTGATCGTTCTTCGATGGTCAGCATTACTCAATCATCTGCAAAAACTCATCCTCATCCAAAATCCGCACCCCAAGCTGTCTAGCCTTAGCCAGCTTGGAGCCTGGGTCGGCACCGGCGACTACATAGCTGGTTTGTTTCGACACGCTAGAAGAAGCTTTGCCCCCTAACGCCTCGATCCGCCTCTGCGCCCCAGGACGGGTCATGGAGGCAAGGGTGCCAGTGAGGACGAAAGTCTGCCCGCTGAGCTTGCCGGTGCGTCGAGCAGTGACTTT